>Ga0265342_10004869_pt1 | contig 10396 bp, 9 predicted proteins | sample 4CB327metaG_FD_203125 | JGI IMG/M metagenome (GOLD analysis project Ga0265342, IMG submission 203125) | Rhizosphere microbial communities from Carex aquatilis grown in University of Washington, Seatle, WA, United States - 4-CB3-27 metaG | ecosystem: Host-associated > Plants > Roots > Rhizosphere...
TGACCAACCCGGCCTTGGTGAAAGAAGCTGCGCGTGCGTTTCCTGGGCGGATCGTGGTTGGGGCTGACGCCAGGGGCGGCCGGATCGCCACCCAGGGCTGGGCCGAGACTACCGAGCTGACGCCCACGGAACTGGGCGAGCGTTTCGAGGATGCGGGCGTCGCCGCGATCCTGTTCACGGATGTCGACCGTGACGGATTGTTGCGCGGCGTGAACGTGGTGGCGACCGCGGCGCTGGCGCGTGCCGTCAGCATTCCCGTAATCGCCTCGGGCGGGGTGTCCGGAATGGCGGACATTGAGGCGCTGCTGGCGGCGAAGGAGCCGAATATCGCTGGCCTGGTGATCGGCCGCGCACTCTATGACGGGCGTATCGACGCGAAAGCCGCTCTCGCACGCACTCTGTGATAAGTTTCGGCCCTCGGTTGACTCGGTGAGGTCGCTTGCGCCAAATCGCGAGCGAGGGGGCTAAACTCGAAAAAAGAGAGGCCCCATATGAACTTACGTAAAATTCATACCTTAACTCTGGCGTCCGTCCTGCTTGGCGGCGCGATGCTGGCGACCGTGCCGGCTTCAGCCCAAACCGTCGCCGTGGGAGCGACGGTCTCGTCCACCACCGCAGTGGGCGTGGCGGCCGACACAGACCTTCTCAGCCAGTTGCTGAGTCTGCTCGGGATGACGGGTCTGTAAAATTCTGGTGGCGCCGCGAGACGCGGTGCTGCGAGCCTGCCTCGTACCCATGGGTACCACCGGGGCGAGGCAGGAACGGGGGCAAGATTGCTGAACGCTGTTCGATACCGGAGTGTGGGCCTAGAAGGCCTTGATAATGCTTAATATTCATATTTATTAACAAGTTATCCACCGTTCTTGAGTCGGTGCATGAGGCGCGCCTCCGAATTTACTCGCGATAAATTACTTAATATTCCATTATAGCAATACGATATTACGATTTCTTAAAGTGACGTATTAAGTCGTCGAGCTGCTCAAGCGACTTGTAGAAAATCCGCACCTCACCGCCTTTATCCCCTTTGTGGATAACTTGAACTTTCAGTCCCAACATATTGGAAACACTTGATTCGAGCGCCTTGGTGTTGGCGTCTTTCACAGCCCGCTTGTGGGGCATTTCGCGCTTATTCTGCGAGCGCTGCTCGGCCTCGCGCACATTGAGGGCGCCCGTCAGGATTTCTCGGGCGCGCGCCTCGGGATCGGCAAGTCCGATCAGCGTTCGGGCGTGGCCCGCCGTCAGGCGTCCGTCGCGCACCATGGCTTTGACGCTCTCGGGCAGTTTCAACAGGCGCAGCGTGTTGGCGACGTGGCTGCGGCTCTTGCCGACTTCGCTGGCCAACTTGTCCTGGGTATAGGCGAAGCGGTCGATCAGCTCGTGATAGGCGGCGGCCTCTTCGATGGCGTTGAGGTCCGAGCGCTGGACATTCTCGATGATGGCGAGCTCGAGCGCCTCGCCGTCGCTCATCTCGCGGACGATGACCGGAACTTCGTGGAGCTTGGCGAGCTGGGCCGCGCGCCAGCGCCGCTCGCCCGCCACGATCTCGAAGGCATTGGGGTCGCCCGCGACCGGGCGCACCAGGATCGGCTGCAAGATGCCCTTCTCTTTCACCGATCGGGCGAGATCGTTCAGATCCTCCTCGATGAAGTGTTTGCGGGGCTGCAGCCGGTTAGGCTTGAGGAACGCGGTGGGGACACTGCGGGCGGCGCGCGCCCTCGCCTCGCCGCGGGTCGGCACCGCCTCTTCGCCGATCAGGGCGGAAAGGCCGCGGCCCAATCCGCGCGGACGCACATCCTCTGCCACGTTTTCCGCCTTTGCCTTCATGCGGCGGCGCGCACTCGCTCGCGCTGAATGAGTTCGCCCGCAAGCTTGATATAGGCCTGACTGCCCGGACATCTCAGATCGTAGACCAGCGCCGGCAGGCCATGGCTCGGCGCCTCTGAAATACGCACGTTGCGCGGGATCATCGTGTTGTAGACCATGTCGCCCATATTTTGGCGCACGTCGGCGGCGACCTGGTCGGAGAGCTTGTTGCGCTTGTCGAACATTGTCAGCACAATGCCCTGGATCTCAAGCGACGGATTGAGACTCTCGCGCACCAAGTCGATCGTCTTGAGCAGCTGGCTCAAGCCTTCCAGCGCGAAGAACTCGCATTGCAGCGGCACCACCACCGCGTCGGCCGCCACCATCGCGTTGACGGTCAACAGACTCAGCGACGGCGGGCAATCGATCAACACATAGGAAAAGGGTGTTGATCCGTGTACGGAATATTCCGCCAACGCGTCCTTGAGCCGGTAGTTGCGCCGCTCGACCGTGGACAACTCGAGTTCGGCGCCCGATAGGTCCACCGTGGAAGGCACCAGCGAGAGGCGCGGGATTCGCGTCGGCGCGATGGCATCTTCGAGCCGCGCCTGGCCCATCAGCACGTCGTAGGTGGTGAGCTTGCGCTCGCTCCTCGGAATGCCGAGCCCGGTCGAGGCGTTGCCCTGCGGATCGATGTCGACAATCAGTGTCGGCTCGCCGACGGCCGCCAGCGCCGTTCCCAGGTTGATGGCCGTGGTCGTCTTGCCCACGCCGCCTTTCTGGTTGGCGACCACCAGCACACGCGGCGGACGTCTAACGAATTCGCTCATGCCCCCGGACCTCTAAAATGACCCCGTCAGGATGCGTCAGGCTGGGATGCTGCCGGACTTTCATCCTCCAGGTTTTACGGGCCTCGGTCAATTCGGACCCCACATTTTGACCCTTCAGGAACAGGCAAACCGACTTTGCCGCAGCCAAATGCTGTGCATATTCAAGCAATTCCGGCAACGGCGCACAGGCGCGCGCGGTCAGCACATCGAAGCTTCCCCTCGCCGCGTCCTCGATCCGCTCGTTGCGGACCGCGACCTCCACCCCGGCACGGTCGGCAGCGGCGCGAAGGAACTCGGCCTTCTTCCGGGTCGCTTCAAATAAGGTCACCGCCACGCGGTTCCGCAGCATCATCGCCAACACCAGGCCCGGAAACCCTGCCCCGCTGCCCAGATCGGCCAGCGTCTTGGCCTCAGACGGGATCAGCGGGGCTAACTGGGCGCTATCCCAGACATGGCGCTGCCAGACCTCTTCGAGCGAGGCCTTGGAGACGAGGTTGTGGCGGGTGTTCCAGTCCGTTAGCAGGCCGACATAGGCCTTCAGCCGCGCCAGTGTTTCACGTGAAACACCGCTCGCTGCCGCGAATTCCTCGGGCCCGAACGGCTCAGGCTGCGGTGCTGAGGGATTTGACATGGGCGAGCACCAGGGTCAGGGCGGCAGGCGTCACCCCATCGATGCGGGACGCCTGCCCGAGGGTTGCTGGCCGGATCGCCGCCAGCTTCTGCGCCGCCTCGGCGGAGAGGCCGCGGACGGCAGAATAGTCCAGCTCGCCGGGCAGGCTCAGCGCTTCGTCGCGGCGGAAGGCCAAAATGTCGGCCTCCTGCCGGTCCAGATAGCCGGCATATTGGGCGTCGATCTCGAGCTGCTCGGCGACCTGCGGTTCGAGTTCCTGCAACTGGGGCCAAATCCCTGACAAGACTTGGAAATCTACTCCCGGTAGCCCGAGAAGTTCGTGCGCCGTGCGCCGCGTTCCGTCCAGCCGCACGGCAATGCCGCGCTTCTGGGCCTCGTTCGGAGTCAGGTTCAGCGACTCCATCCGCGCCCTCGCCTCGTCCAGACGCGCCAACTTGGAGGCGAAGGCCGCGCTGCGCTTGGGCCCGACGATGCCGGCTCGCTCGAACAGCGGCGTAAGGCGCTGGTCGGCATTATCGGCCCGCAGTGTCAGGCGGTATTCGGCCCGCGAAGTGAACATGCGATACGGCTCGCTGACGCCCTTTGTCACCAGATCGTCGATCAAAACCCCGATATAGGCCGAGGCCCTGTCGATCACGACGGGGTCGCCCCCGCCGGCTGCCCGCGCCGCATTCAGTCCCGCCATCAATCCCTGGGCCGCGGCCTCCTCATAGCCCGTAGTGCCGTTAATCTGGCCCGCCAAATAAAGGCCCAGCACGCGCTTGGTCTCCAGCGACGGCAAGAGCTCGCGCGGGTCGACGAAGTCATATTCGATGGCATAGCCGGGCCGGCGCACCACGGCGCTCTCCAGCCCCCGAATAGTCTTCAGAAAGGCGAGCTGGACATCCTGGGGCAGGGAGGTCGAGATTCCGTTAGGATAGACCGTGTCGTCATCAAGTCCTTCCGGCTCCAGGAAAATCTGGTGGCTGCTGCGGTGGGCGAAGCGCACGACCTTGTCCTCGATCGAGGGGCAATAGCGCGGCCCGCGGCCCTCGATCTGGCCGGAATACATCGGCGCGCGATGCAGATTGGCGCGGATCAGTTCGTGCGTCCGCTCGTTGGTCCGCGTGATGTGGCAAGGAACCTGGGGCGTGGTGATAGCTGCCGTCACAAAGGAAAAAGGCGAGGGCGGGTCGTCGCCCTGCTGGACCTCCAGGCTTGGCCAATCGATGGTCCTCCCGTCCAACCGCGGCGGGGTTCCGGTCTTCAGCCGGCCCATCGCGAAGCCCAGCCCGTAGAGCGTATCGGACAGGCCGATCGAAGGCGCCTCGATTCCATCGCCCTCGAAGCGCGAGCGCCCGGCAACAGCGCGGCCTGCGGCAATCTTCAGCTCGCCGCAATGGATCAGGCCCTTGAGAAACGTGCCCGTGGTCAAAACCACCGCGGCGGCGCGCGGGGCCTCGCCGTCAGCGGTGAGAACACCTGCCACGCGCCCGTCCGCCAGGATCAAATCCTCGGCTGCACCCTCACGAATTTCCAGGTTTTCCGTGGCTTCCAGGGCGGCGAGCATCGCCTGGCGGTAGAGCTTGCGGTCGGCCTGGGCGCGCGGCCCGCGCACTGCCGGGCCCTTGCGGCGGTTGAGTATCCGGAACTGAATTCCCGCGGCATCCGCCACACGGCCCATCAGCCCGTCGGCGGCATCGATCTCACGTACCAGATGGCCCTTGCCGACCCCCCCGATGGCGGGATTGCACGACATTTCGCCCAGCGTAGAGCGCTTATGCGTCAGCAGGAGCGTGCGGGCGCCGGCGCGCGCCGAAGCCGCCGCCGCCTCGCAGCCGGCATGGCCTCCGCCGATGACGATGACGTCGTACCCGCTCATGCGCGCTCAATAGGCGAGGGGGCGGACCGGAGCAAGCGGCTGTTTCATGTGAAACTTGGTACGATTGACGCTCAGGTCCCGGCAGTTAGCGGGGATACGAAACCATTCGACCGGTCGCTATGGGATCGCCGTTAGAGGCCGAAAGCTGCCCAGATCACGCCAGCCAAACCAACGAATACGAGCGCAAGGATCGTCCACAAATGGCGGGCAAACCAAGTACTGTGCACAAGGCGAACGGAGGGGCTCAGTTCCATCTCGTGATGGGCGTCAACAATTCCGGTGATGAGCGACATCTTTGCCTCCTTCCGAGGAGCACCTTAACGATTGTGAAGTATATATGACATTCCTTCTGCAATGCAACAGGAATCAATATGGATCGTCGGAACGCCGCCGCCGCGATCATTTACCGATGCAGAAGTCCCGAAAGATCGTGTCGAGCAGCTCTTCGACATCGACCCGGCCGGTGATGCGGCCGAGCGAACGCAGCGCGAGGCGCAGGTCCTCGGCAAAGAGTTCGGGCTGCCGGGCATCAGCCGCGCGCTGCAACGCCGCCGCCGCTTCGCCCAGGGCATGACGATGGCGCGGGCGGGTCAGCACGGGGGCGTCGCCGCCGCCTTCCAACCGCTCCTTGGCGGCGGCGGCGATGGCCGCGATCACCAAGTCCAACCCTTCGCCGGTCTTGACCGAAAGCCTTAGTCCTTCACGCGGAGCCGGCCAGAGAAGATCGGCTTTATTCCACACCGTGATGCGCGATTTATTAACCATACTATTCGGCAATTCACCTGAAGAATTCCCGTCGCTCCCGTCTAGGAGCAGCAGCACCAAGTCCGCCACCTCGGCCCTTGCCAACGCCCGGCGGACGCCCTCTGCCTCGACCGCTTCGCTCACCGCGCGCAGGCCGGCCGTGTCGGCCAGGATTACAGCGTAGCCGCCCAAGTCCAGCCGCACCTCTACAATGTCCCGCGTCGTCCCCGCGGTCTCATGGACGATCGCCACGTCGCGCCCAGCCAGCGCATTCACCAGCGAGCTTTTGCCCGCGTTCGGCGGACCGATGACGGTCAGAAAAAGTCCCTCGCGCACCAGCTCTCCGCGCCGCGCATCGTTCAGATGGGCCTCGATGGATTTGCGCATGGCATCGGCGGACTGGCGCGCGTTGGCCAGCACATCTTCGGGCAATTCTTCGTCGGAGAAATCGATTGCCGCTTCCGCCCAGGCCAATGTCTTCAACAATTCAGCGCGCCAGCCTTCGTAAAGTGCGCCCAATGCTCCGTCATATTGCCGCAGGGCTTGATGGTGTTGCGCCTCGGTCTCGGCGGCAACCAGATCGGCAATCGCCTCCGCCTGCGTGAGATCGAATTTGCCGTGCTCGACCGCGCGACGGGTGAACTCGCCGGGTTCAGCGGGCCGTAAGCCGGGCAGGGCGCTCAGCTCCTTCGCCAACGCGTCCACGATGGCGCGCCCGCCATGCACCTGGAACTCGGCGACATCCTCGCCGGTCAGGCTGGCAGGCGCTTGGAACCACAGCACCAATGCATCGTCGATGGCGCCCGAGCGGGCGCGCAGTTTGCGCAGCACAGCGCGGTGCGAAGGGGGAATCTCCTGACCGGTCAGATGCTTGATGCTGTCGCCGGCGCGCGGCCCCGAGACCCGGAAGACGGCCACTCCGGCGCGTCCGGCAGCGCTTGCCAGCGCGTAGATCGTATCGCCCCGGTTCATCGGTGTGCGGCCTGGTCGCTCATCGCCAGTATCCAGCTTGTGAGGGCGCGCGTCGGCGCGCTAAAGGAAGCTTGGTCCAGACCATCCCCTCAACGCAATGCGCGCCTTCGTGGCCATGCGCCAATTGGAAAAAAGATGAGCACCAACCGCCTCGCCGAGGAAACCAGCCCATACCTTCTCCTTCACAAGGACAACCCAGTCCATTGGTACAGCTGGGGGCCCGAGGCCTTCCAAGAAGCGGAATCGAGCGGCAAGCCGATCCTGCTCTCCATCGGTTACACGGCCTGTCATTGGTGCCATGTGATGAACCGCGAGAGCTTCGCCGATCCCGACACCGCCGCGGCGATGAACGACGCCTACATCAACGTCAAGGTCGACCGCGAAGAGCGCCCCGACATCGATCTGCTCTATCAGGCCGCGGCCCAGACCATGGGCTATCAGGGCGGCTGGCCGCTGACCGTCTTTCTTACTCCGCGCGGCGAACCGTTTTTCGTCGGCGGCTATTTCCCCAACGAGGAGCGCTTCGGTCAACCTCCTTTCAAACGGGTTCTCGACGACGTCTCGAAATTGTTCCGCGAGCAGTCCGAAACCGTCGCGACCAACGTCGGCAGGATCTCCGAGGTGCTCGCCCAGCAATGGACGCGCGATCTGAGGGGCCCGCTTGACCCGCGCGTCTTGGATATCGCCTCGGTTCACATCGCGCAGCGCTTCGACATGTTCTATGGCGGTCTGACCGGCTCGCCCAAATTCCCGCAAGCCGCGCTGACCGAAGTGATCTGGCGCGCCTTTCTGCGCAGCGGCGCGCCGCAATTCGCCCAGCTGGTACAGACCACGCTCGATTCGATCTGCCTGTCCGGCCTCTACGATCACATCGGCGGCGGCTTTCACCGTTACGCGGTCGACGAGCGCTGGATGGTCCCCCATTTCGAGAAGATGCTTTACGACAACGCGCTGCTGGTCGATGTGCTGACGCTCGTTTCCCAGCATAGCCGCATTCCGCTTTATCGCGCCCGCGTCGAGGAAACGCTCGGCTGGGTGATGCGCGAGATGATGGTCGGAGACGGCTTCGCGTCCAGCATCGACGCCGACGTGGCCGGCGAAGAAGGCGCCTATTATCTGTGGAGCGATGCGGAAATCGACGCCACGCTGATGGGCACCTTCGTTCAGCGTTTCAAGGACGTCTATGCCATCCGCAAGGAGGGCGCCTTCATGGGCCGCAACATCCCGATGCGGCTCGGCACCGTTCCTTATCCGCTGCCCGAGGCCGACGAAGCGCTGCTCAAGCGCCAGCGCGAACTGTTGCTTGCCGCCCGCAGCCAGGCGCGCACCGCGCCGCTGCGCGACGACAAGGTGCTCGCCGATTGGAACGGGCTGACGATCGCCGCCTTCGCCAATGCCGGCATGGCTCTCGGCAATGCCGCGTGGCTGGCGGTTGCAACCCGCGCCTTCGACTTCATCACCAAGGCCATGGCCGAGGGCGACCGGCTGTTCCACAGCTGGCGCGACGGCAAGCGCGGTCATATGGGCTTCGCCGACGATTACGCGCAGATGGCGCGTGCCGCGCTCGTTCTGTGCGAAGCGAGCGGCGACAAACGCTATCTCGAACACGCCAAGCGGTGGGTTCATGTGTTGAACGAGTTCTTCTGGGACAACCAGATCGGCGGCTATTTCCAGAACGCCGCCGACGATGTGCCGCTGCTCTATCGCGTGCGGGGGATCGTCGACCAGGCGACGCCAAGCGCCAATGCGACGATGATCGGCGTGCTCTCCAAGCTCTATCTCGCCACCGGCGATGCCAGCTATCGCGAGCGCGCGGGCGCCATCGCCACCAGCTTCGCGGGCGAACTGGGCCGCAGCACGCTGGGCATGGGCACCTACCTCAACGGACTCGAGACCATGCTCGCCGGCCTGCAGATCGTGATCATCGGCCAAAAGGACAGCCCCAAGACGGCCGAGCTCATTTCGGCGGTGATGGGGCGCAGCCTTCCCAATCGCTTTCTGGTGGTCGTGTCGCCCGACGAGGCGTTGCCCGAGAGCCATCCCGCCTTCGGCAAGAAGATGGAGAACGGCCAGCCGACCGCCTATGTCTGCCAGCATCAGAACTGTTCGGCGCCGATCAGCAATCCGGTGACGCTCAGTCAAGTGCTGCAATTGCCGCCGCGCCCGCCGCAGGGAACGCGCCCGCAATAGCGCGGGGCGGACTGGTCTGCCGCCGGCTCTGCGTCTAACCTCCGCGCCGAGGCCGGACGGAGTGCGCACTCATGTCGGGACAAGAGATCACGATCAGCGGACCGGACGGCTCCTTCGCCGCCTATCTCGCGACACCTGCCGCGAGGAACGCTCCGGGCATCGTCGTCATCCAGGAGATTTTCGGCGTCAACGCGGTGATGCGCGCCATGGCTGACGAACTATCGGCCAGCGGTTTCTTCGCGCTCGTGCCCGACTTGTTTTGGCGGCTGGAGCCCGGCGTCCAGCTTACCGACAAGACGGCGGCCGAATGGCAGCGCGCTTTCGACCTGATGAAACGCTTCGACGCGGCGGCCGGCGTCACCGACATCCAAACGGCGATCGCCCATCTGCGCACGGTTCTCGGCTGCACCGGCAAGGTGGGCGCGGTCGGCTATTGCCTGGGCGGGCTGCTGGCCTATCTCACCGCTGCGCGCACCGACGCTGACGCCTCGGTCGGCTATTACGGCGTGAACATCCAGACCATGTTGAGCGAGGCGGCGAACATCAGAAAACCGCTGATGCTGCACATCGCGGGCAAGGACGAATTCACCCCGCCTGAGGCGCAGCAGCAGATCGTCAATGGGCTGGCGGGAAATAAGTTCGTCACCATTCACCTCTATCCGGAAATGAACCACGCCTTCGCTCGGCCGGGCGGCAAGCATTACGACCAAGCCAATGCCGGGCTCGCCAACAGCCGCACGGCGACCTTCTTGCGGCAGCATTTGAGCTGAGCTGCGGTCCTGGGCGGTATTGAACGGGGCGACCACCTATCCATGGTTATAGAACATCTGCTGAGGATCGACCCATGAAAGCCATTCGCTTCGCCAAGACCGGCGGTCCGGAAGTTCTAACGCTGCAGGATATCGAGCTGCCGCCGCCCGCGCCCGGCCAGGCCCGCGTCAATCACGGCGCCATCGGAGTCAATTTTCTCGACACCTATCACCGTTCGGGCCTTTATCCGGTGGCGCTGCCTTCGGGCCTCGGGACGGAAGCGGTGGGAACCGTCGAAGCGGTGGGTGAAGGCGTCACGAGCGTAAAGCCGGGCGACCGAGTGGGCTATTGCACCGGACCACTTGGCGCCTATGCCGAGGCCAGCAATGTGCCGGCCGACCGCGTGGTGAAACTGCCTGCCGCCATCGGCGACGAAGTCGCCGCCGCGGCCCTCCTCAAAGGCATGACGGCGCAATATCTCTTGAAGCAGACTTTCAAAGTCCAAGCCGGGCAGACGATTCTGTTTCACTCCGCAGCGGGCGGCGTTGGGCTGATCGCGGGTCAGTGGGCCAAGCATCTGGGCGCCACGGTGATCGGCACTGTCGGTTCTGACGG
>Ga0265342_10004870_pt1 | contig 10395 bp, 9 predicted proteins | sample 4CB327metaG_FD_203125 | JGI IMG/M metagenome (GOLD analysis project Ga0265342, IMG submission 203125) | Rhizosphere microbial communities from Carex aquatilis grown in University of Washington, Seatle, WA, United States - 4-CB3-27 metaG | ecosystem: Host-associated > Plants > Roots > Rhizosphere...
GTATGTCGGCGAGCACGTCACGGACAGAGCCGAGAACATCACCTCCTGCGTCGCGTTTCTGGCCTGGATTGCGGCGGCAACGAAGAACATCAAGCTCGGCACCGGCACCATCAACATGCCGAACACGCATCCCGCGGCCACTGCCGCCTCGCTTGCGATGCTCGATCACATGCTGGACGGACGGCTGATCTTCGGCATCAGCCCCGGCGGGCTTTTGTCGGACGCGGAACTGTTCGGCAATCTCGACGCCAACCGTAACGAAATGTTCCTGGAGGCGATCAACCAGGTTCTCGAAATCTGGGCCAGCGAACCGCCCTACAATATCAAGGGCAAATACTGGAACATCTCGGTCGAGCGGACGCTGATGGCCGATATCGGGCAAGGTTTCATCGCCAAGCCCTTGCAACGGCCGCACCCGCCGATCGTCGTCACCGCCGTGGCGCCGTTCTCGAAAGGTGTGACGGAAGCCGCCGTTCGCGGCTGGGAGCCGATCTCGGCGAACTTCCTGATGCCGGCCTGGGTGAAAAGCCACTGGCCGAAATACGTAGAGGGCTGCGAGCGCGGCGGCCGGGCGGCCGATCCTGGCAACTGGCGCGTCGCCAAGAGCGTATTCGTTGCGAAAGACGCGGCGACCGCCAAGGCCTACGCGACCGATCCAAACGGGCCTTATGCTTTCTACTATCGTTCGCTTTACACCAAGCTGAAGAAGAACGGCCGCATCGAGCTGTTCAAGACCCGGCGCGACCAGCCCGATGACGAGGTGACGCTGGAATCGGTCTGCGACAAGCTGATCATCTACGGCACGCCTGAGAGCGTTGCCGACCAATTGCTCAAGTTCCAGGAAGAGGTCGGCACCTTTGGCACGCTGCTCTACGCCGGCAAGGACTGGAAGGACCGCGAGCTCGGCCGCCAGTCGATGATCCTGATGGCGGAAAAGGTTTTGCCGCGCGTCAATGCGGAAAAATAAGTCCTCAGCCTGATTCACTTGCTGTCATGGCCGGGCATAGCCGTTCGAAGAACGGCGTCACTTCCGTTCGCCTATGTCCCGGCCATCCACGTCTTCTTGCCTGATCGAGGAAAAGACGTGGTTGCCCGGCACAAGGCCGGGCATGACGGGCTCCTCTAAACCAGCGCCTTCGCCGCAGACTTGCGCGCTGCTTCCTTCTCGCCGAATACGCTGGCAAAGCCGGCGAGAAACGCATCGACCGCGTCGCTGATCATCTGCTCCTTGCTCTCGAGCACCGGAGCCTCATAGATGAATTTGCGCACGCCGTAATAGAAAATGCCGCTGTGAAACACCCACGCCATTTCGATTTCAGCGGCACTTGGCTTGCTCTGTGCCGACAGCCCGATCGCGTAGCGGCACTCCCGGATGATGCGGGACAAAATCTTGTCACGCACGATTCCGACATAGGAGCGGTTGATCTCGAGCCCCTTGAGGCCGGAATAGAAATAGATGCGCAGCCACGTACGGCTGAAGATCACGCCGGTATAGGCGCCGTAGAATTCCTTCAGCCGCTCGGGGAGCGGCCGAGAGCGATGGGAGAGCAGCTTTTCCCAGCCGTCACCCAAAGGTTCGAGATAGACCGTGCGATAGACTTCCTTGATCAGGTCGTCCTTGCTCGGGAAATAGCGATAGAGCAGCGGCTGGGTTACGCCGAGCCGGCGTGCCAGCGCGCGCGTGCCGCCGCCGAAACCTTCCTCGGCAAAGAACTCGGTGGCCTTGGCGACGAATTCCTTGCGGCGGTCATCAGGCGACAACCGCCGTTGCTTGGTCCGCGCCCGTTTTGTGGTGGCCTTCTTGCTCATGAGCTGGCAGGCACCGCAGCATCGCTCTTGGCAAATCGCCCGAAGCCGCCAGAGAGAAACAACAGCGGCTCCCGTTTGTTATAGGTATAGGCCTCGACGGCGCCGAGGAAAATCACGTGGTCGCCGCCATAATAGCGGTTGGCGGCACGGCATTGAAAGCAGGCGACACTATCCGCAAGCACCGGCGCATTGCCGAGCCCCGGCGTCCAGTCGACGCCGTCAAACCGGTCGACGCCTGATTTTGAGAATTTTGTGGCCAGCGCGGCTTGCGAAATGCCGAGCACGTTCACCGTGAAATGGCTTGCGTTCTGGAAGATCGGCAAACCTTGTGAATACATGCCGAGACTCCACAGCACCAAAGGCGGATTGATCGAGACGGACGCAAAGGAATTGCAGGTCAATCCGTAAGGCTTGCCGTCGTCCGCCATCGCCGTGACGATGGTGACGCCGGTCGCATAGGTGCCGAGCGCGTTGCGAAAATCCCGCGGGTCGAGCGCCGAGCTTCCGCTCGCCAGTTCATTGGCGGTCTCTGGCTCCGGCACGTGTGTTGGCTTATCGTTCATCCCTTGGGACCGTCTCACAGCGTCAGGTTTTCGGAAGGCAAGCCGAGCGCGACGCGGCCATAGTTGGTGCCCGCCGCATCGAAGTTGAAGGCGATGTGCGCATTGATCGCATGCGCATCGCGGAACTGCCGCTGCAAGGCGCCGGACATATAGAGACCGCGCGCGCCGCTGGCGGCAAACAACAGCGAGACGGCCTCGGTGCAGAGATTGACCGAAAAGGCGCCGTCACGGCGGAGCTTGGTTTTAGCGAGCATGTCCGGAATGTGTCCGCGCCGCGCATCGGCCAGCGCCTCGATGCAGGCCGAGCGCATGATCCGCCGCGCGGCGTCGATCTTGGAGGCGGCTTCGGCGATCTTGATCTGGGTGGTCTGGAGATCGCCAAGCTTGGTGCGGTTATAGGTGGAGGCGCGATGCCGGGCAATATCGACATAGTCGTCAAGGCAGGCCTGCGCATTGCCCAGCGCTACACCCGAGAGCACATAGGGAAACAGGGAAAACACCGGAAGCCGATACAGCGCGTTCGGATTGACAGCGCTGCCCGGCGTCGGCCCGCCCGCGACCTCGTGCACGCCGACCGTCATGTCGTGGGGCACGAAGGCGTCCTCGACCTCGACGTCATTCGAGCCCGTGCCGCGCAGGCCTGTCGCATCCCAGGTGTCCTTGATGCGATAGTCGCTCTTGGGCAAAAGGAAGATGCGGTATTCGATGCCGTCGGCGTCATCCTCCGACGACACCACGCTCGCCAGCATGTTCCACTCGCTGCAATTCACGCCCGAGGAGAACGGCCAGCGGCCGCGCAACGCGTATCCGCCATCGACCTTTCTGGCGCGCCCCGCCGGAAAGATGAAGGACGAGGCAATCAGTGCATTGGGATTCTTTCCCCACACCGCATCCTGCGCGCGGGGATCGAACATCGCGAGCATCCAGTGGTGGCTTGCGAGATTGGCAAAGGTCCAGGCCACGGAAGCGTCGCCCTGCCCCATCGCATCGGCACAATCGATCAGCGCGACATAATCGAGCTCGGAACCGCCGATACGTTTGGGTTGCACGATGCGGAACAGGCCGCTTTCGTGCAGCTCACGTTCGGTGTCCTTCGGCAAACAGCGCAATTGTTCTGAGCTCGACGCGCGCTCGCGCAAATGCGGCGCTAACGCAGCGGCTTGCGCCACCATCGCCGCATAGGTGCGGTTATCCGCATCCGTCCCGGACGAAGATGTCGCACTCGATTTCAGACCGGTTGTTGTCATAACGCGATCCTCCCGATCGCCTCGGCGCCGATGTATTCTTATACGCTCGATTCTTGTTCCAGGCTGCTACCAAGGCAGATAACGAATGCCGCTTGACCGGTCGGCCGTTTGACGGTTGTTTATCGTCCGATCACTAATTAAGGCGCGGCCTGCGTTGCCCGTCAATCGAATTCGGCAGGGAAGGATGACTCGCATGGACAAGACGGTCGGGATCGTCGGGCTCGGCATCATGGGCGGCGCGATCGCGCGCAACCTGGTCGAGCGCGGCTGGCATGTGGTCGGCTTCGACACCGATGCCGCCAAATGCGCCGAACTGGCCGAGGCCGGTGTCGTGATCGTCGAGAGCGTGGCCCATGTCGCCCGCAATACGCCGATCATCATGACGAGCCTGCCGACGCCGGCTGCGGTCGAAAGCGTCGCCACACAGATCGCCGAATCCGGCGCGCCACAACGTATCGTCGTCGAACTCTCGACATTGACGCTCGCCGACAAGCTTCGCTTTGAGGCAACCTTGAAGAAAGCCGGCCATATCGCGCTCGATTGCCCCCTCTCCGGCACCGGCGCGCAGGCCAAGATGCGCGATCTCATCGTCTATGCCAGCGGCGACAGCGCGGCGATCGCCAAATGCCTTCCGCTGTTTGCCGACTTCGGCAAGCAAAGCGCAGACCTCGGCGCCTACGGCAATGGCAGCCGGATGAAATTCGTCGCCAATCACCTGGTCGCGATCCACAACGTCGCAACGGCCGAAGCCATGATCCTGGCGGAACGCGCCGGGCTCGACCCCAAGCTCGTGGTCGAGATGGTCGGTCCCGGCGCCGGCGGGTCGCGCATGTTCCAGATGCGGGCGCCGATGATGGTCGAGGGCAAATATGAACCCGCGACCATGAAGGTTTCGACCTGGAAAAAGGACATGGCGATCATTGCCGAATTCGCCGGCGATGTTGGCGTAGAGACCCCGATGTTTACGCTGACGCAGCCGGTCTACACGCAAGCCATGACCATGGGGCTCGGCGATCAGGACACGGCGGCCGTGTTCGAGGTCTTGAAAAAGAACATCGTCAAGGCTGCAAAAAGCGGCAAATAAGGCCAATCGTCGCAGATGGTGCGGGACGCTACCGCAGCGCGTCAAAAACCCGTCAGATACGCCCGCTTTCGACTTTAGTGCGTATCGGATCTGGCCTCGCCGCGTGGTTATCACTTGATCATTTAGGACTTCCGTCCGATAAATCGATCAAGAAAACAAGAAGCACGGATATTTCCGCTCATTGCCCTCGGGAGGGACCATGACGATTTCACGACGACAATTCGTCTCCGGCGTTGCCGGTGCAGGCCTTGCCACCATGGCGGGCCCGAACATGACGTTCGCGCAAGGCAGCGGCCCGGTTCGCGTGGGCCTGTTGGCGGCCAAGACCGGCCCGCTCGCCTCCGGCGGTATCGACATGGAACTGGCGCTGACCCAGTTTCTCAAGGAACACGACAACACGCTCGCCGGCCGCAAGATCGAGCTGATTGTGGCTGACACCGCTGGCGTGCCCGCCACCGCCCGCACCAAGGCGCAGGAACTCGTCGAGAAGAACGACGTTCACTGCATCATCGGTCCACTCGCTGCCTTCGAGGCGCTCGCGATCATCGACTATCTCACCGAGAAGCAGGTACCGACACTGGGCGTCTCGGCCGCCGAAGACATGACGCAGCGGCACCCCTCCCCCTGGTATGTCCGGCTGACCTCGACCTCGGCGCAATGCGCTTATCCGCTGGCCGAATACTCGGCAAAGGAACTGAAGTACAAGAAGATCGTCACCATCGCCGACGACTTTGCCTATGGCCACGAAATGTGCGCCGGCTTCCAGCGCGTCTTCGAGGACAATGGCGGCAAGATCATCCAGAAGATGTTCACCCCGCTCGCGACGCCTGACTACGGCAGCTATGTCGCGCAGGTAAAGAATGCGGACGCGATCTTCCTCGGCTATGCCGGCTCCAACGGCTTCCGCTTCCTGCGCCAGTTCATCGAATACGGCCTGAAGGACAAGATGGCCGTGATCGGCGGCATGACTGCGCTCGACGAATCCGTGCTCCGCAACATGGGCGACGAGGCGCTTGGCATCGTCACCACGAGCTTCTACTCGGCAGAGCTCGACAATCCCCTCAACAAGGCATTCGCGCCCGCCTTCCGCAAGCAGTTCAAGTACGACCCCGGCTATTATGCCGCGAGCACTTACATTGCCGGCGAGGTGCTGGAAGGCGCGCTAAAAGCCATTAAGGCCAACGCCGAAGACAAGAAGGCACTGATGGCCGCCATCCGCGGCACCAATGTCGACACGATCCGTGGTGTCGTCAAATTTGACGAATTCGGCAACGTGATCGGTAATGTCTACATCCGCAAGGTGACGCGAAGCGACGGGCGGCTGGTCAACTCCGTGATCAAGACCTATCCCGACGTCAGCCAGTTCTGGACCTACGACAAGACCGAGTTCCTGAAGAACCCGGTCTACTCGCGCGACTATCCGCCGGCGAAGAACCTGGAGCTGTAACTCAAACGACGCGCGAGACAACGACGCCTCACATTGCCTAGAGACGCGACAAGGCTTCAAGGACCACTAGATGCAGTTTTGGATCATCCAGGGTCTCAACAGCCTGTCGCTCGGGGGCCTGCTGTTTCTGCTGTCGTCCGGCTTCTCGCTGATCTTCGGCCTGATGCGGCTGGCCAACCTCACGCATGGCGCTTTCTTCATGCTCGGCACCTATTTCGGCGCCGTGGCGCTGCGGGACTATAGCGGCCTCAACATCTGGATCACCGCGATCGGCGCCGGCATCATTGTCGCAGCCCTCGGCGGCCTGTTCGAGCGGCTGGTGCTGACGCGGCTGAAAACCAATCCGCTCGGCCAGGTGCTGGTCACGCTCGGAATGGCCTTCATCATTTCCGATGCGTGTCTGGTGTTGTGGGGCGGCGATTCCATTCCGGTGCCGACGCCGCGCAACCTTCAGGCGCCGACGCGGCTGTTCGGCTTTGTCTTCCCAACCTATCGCCTGGTGCTGGTCGGTGTCGCCATCGTGGCCGCGATTGCGCTCTATATCCTGATGGATCGCACGCGGCTAGGCGCGATGATCCGCGCCGGCGTCGATGACCGGCAGATGGCGCGCGCGGTCGGAATTCCGGTCTCGCGGCTCTTCACCATCGTATTCTGCCTTGGCACCGGCATTGCCGGCGCGGCCGGCGTGCTTGGCGGACCCATTCTGTCCGCTTACCCCGGACTCGACGCCGACATGTTGCCGCTGGCGCTGATCGTCGTCATTCTCGGAGGCATCGGCAGTCTGTTTGGCGCCTTTGTCGGCAGCTTCGTCATCGGGTTCATCTACACGTTCGGCACCGCGCTGTTTCCGGAGCTCGCCTACATCATCCTGTTTCTGCCGATGATCTTCGTTATCGCGTTTCGCCCGCAGGGCCTGTTCGGGCGTCTTGGCACATGAGACTTGGCGCATGAAGTGGGTCGCGATCGCCATCTTCGCTGTTCTGGCGCTGTCGCTGCCGTTTGTCGCGGGCGACTTCTATATCAACCTCGCGAGCCAGATCTTTATCGCGGCGATCTTCGCGCTCAGCCTTAATCTCCTGGTCGGCTTTGGCGGCATGACCTCGCTCGGCCATGCCTCTTATCTCGGCGTCGCGGCGTATCTCTGTGCGCTACTCACCACCCGCTACGGCTTCGGCCATGGCCCCGCTGCGCTGATCTCGATCCTGGGAACCGTCGCGACGGCGGCCTTCTTCGGCGTGATCGCGCTGCGCGCGACCGGCCTCGGCTTCCTCATGATCACGCTCGCGCTGTCGCAGGTGCTGTGGGGGCTGGCCTATCGTATGTCCGACGTCACCAACGGCGACAACGGCATCACCGGCGTGACGCGTCCTGCGCCGTTCGGCATTTCGCTCGATAGCGCGATCTCGTTTTACTGGTTCGCGCTCGCCGTCACCGTGTTCGCCTTTGTGATGATGGCGGTCTTCGTCTCGTCGTCGTTCGGCTCTTCCTTGAAAGGCGTGCGCGATCAGCCCCGACGCATGGCAGCGCTCGGCTTCAATCCATGGATGATCCGCTGGATTACCTTCATCTATGCCGGCTTCTGGGGCGCAGTCGCCGGGTTGCTTTACGTCTATTACAACAAGTACATCCACCCGACCTCGCTTTCGACCACGAGCTCCGCCGAGGCACTGCTCGGCGTCATCGCCGGCGGCTCCGGCACGCTCGCAGGTCCCGCGGTCGGCGCGGCGCTGGTGCTGCTGCTCAAGAATTACGCCTCCGCCTATATTGAGCGCTGGAATATGCTGCTCGGCCTCGTGTTCCTGTTCATCGTGCTGGTCATGCCGACCGGGATCGTGCCGGGCCTGCAAAAGCTCACCGAACGCTTTCGGGGGCCATCGTCATGACCGTACCCTCACCAGATTTTTCGCTTGAGATCGTCGGCCTGAGCAAAGCGTTCGGCGGCCTGAAGGTGACCCAAGGCGTATCGCTATCGATCCGGCCCGGCGAACGGCGGCTGATCATCGGCCCGAACGGCGCCGGCAAGACCACACTGTTCAACCAGATCAGCGGCGACATGCGCCCCAACGCCGGCCTGATCAGGCTGTTCGGCGAGGATGTCACGACGCTTGCGCCTTATCAGCGCGCCCATCGCGGCCTGTCGCGCACCTATCAGATCATCACGCTATTTGCCGGCGACACGCTCGAACACAACGTCACGCTGGGCCTGCTCGGACTCTTGCCCTCGCGCTGGCAAATGTGGCGGCCTCTCTCGTCCTATCGGCACTTGGCCGAAGAGGCGCGCCGGACGCTCGACAGCGTCGGTCTGCTGCATCTGGCCGCTCATCCGGTTTCCGATCTCGCCTATGGCGAAAAGCGCCGGGTCGAACTCGCGATGGCGCTGTCGCAAAAGCCGCGCGTGTTGCTATTGGACGAGCCGCTCGCCGGCCTCTCCAACAACGAGCGCGCCACCGTCAAGGCGCTGATCGCCTCGATTTCAAAACAGACGACCGTGGTCATGATCGAGCACGACATGGACACCGCGCTCGACCTTGCCGAAACCGTGACGCTGCTCAATTACGGCAAGGTCATCGTCGACGGCGAGCGCGACCAGGTGATCGCGGACGAACGAACGCGCGAGGTGTACCTTGGCGCGTGAAGCCCTCACCCTTTCCAACGTGAACGCCTTCTATGGCGATAGCCATATCCTGCATGGCGTCGGCTTCTCGTTGACCGAGGGCCATGTGCTGGCGCTGCTCGGGCGCAACGGCGCCGGCAAGACCACCTGCATTTCCACCGTCGTCGGCTTCCTGACGCCGAAGCAAGGCGACATCCGCCTGTTTGGCGAGGCGATCGGGGGCTTAAGCCCCGAGCGCATTTCGCGCCTTGGCATCGGCCTCGTCCCGCAGGGACGGCGTATCTTCCCATCCCTCACCGTGCGTGAAAACCTGATCGTCGCCCGGCAGCGCGAGAACTCGACATCGAAGCCGTGGAATGTCGACCGCATCTTCGAGCTGTTTCCGCGCTTGCAGGAGCGCCACGCGCAATTTGCCGGCACGCTCTCCGGCGGCGAGCAGCAGATGCTCGCGATCGGCCGCGCGTTGATGGGAAACCCCCGTGTATTACTGCTCGATGAACCCTCTGAGGGACTCGCGCCCCTGATCGTCGCGGAGGTCGGCCGCACCATCAAGCGGCTGAAGGAAGATGGCCAGTCGATCGTGCTGGTTGAGCAAAACCGTCAGCTCGCGCTCGATGTCGCCGACCAGGCGGTCATTCTCAACACCGGGCGCTGCGTCTTTGCGGGCGAAGCCAGCGAAGTTTTGAACAACGAGGAGCTGATCGCGCAACATCTTGGCGTGTATCATGCCCACTGAACCAGGCACAGAACCGAGGGACCTAAGATGAAAGTCGGCGTTTGCGGCACAGGACGAATGGGTGGATCGATCGCGGAGCGGTTGATCGCGGTCGGGCACGAGGTCGGGGTGTGGAATCGCGACGCCGCGAAGACCAAACCGCTGGTCGCTGCCGGCGCGAAGGCTTTCGCCTCGCCGGCCGCGCTCGTGGAAGGCTGCGACGTCATCATCGTCATGCTGCTCAACGATACCGCAACCGAGGCCGTCTATCGCGGCGCGAATGGACTGTTACAGTCCAAGCTCGCCGGCAAGCTCCTGATCGACATGAGCACGATCCAGCCCGACACCATGAAGTCGGTCGGCAATACCGCAACCAAAGCGGGCGCGGCCTTTGTCGAATGCCCGGTCGGCGGCAGCAAGGTGCCGGCCAGGGAAGGCAAGCTGTTTGGCCTTGTCGGCGGATCGGATGCGGATGTCGCCCGCGCCAAACCGCTTCTGGAGCAACTTTGCCGGCGGATCGAGCACGTCGGACCGCTTGGCGCCGGCGCGACCTTGAAGCTCGCGGTCAACCTGCCGCTGCTGGTGTATTGGCAGGCGCTCGGTGAATCGCTCACGATCTGCAAGCCGCTCAACCTGCCCGCTGACCGGCTGATCGATATCCTCTCCGATACCGCCGGCGCGCCCGCGGCCATGAAAGGGCGCGGCGCCATCATCGCCAAAGTGCTTGGCGGTGGCCCGCTCAGCGAAACCGCCTTCGGCATCACGGCAGCCAAGAAAGATCTCGCCACCGCCGTGCAATTCGCCGCCTCCCTCCATGCCGAACTGCCGGTTGCGAAAAGCGCGCTGGCCTGCTTTGAGGAGGCGGAAAAAGACGGGCTTGGCGAGGCGGATGCCACCACCGTTTCCGTGCACTGGA
>Ga0265342_10004872_pt1 | contig 10392 bp, 12 predicted proteins | sample 4CB327metaG_FD_203125 | JGI IMG/M metagenome (GOLD analysis project Ga0265342, IMG submission 203125) | Rhizosphere microbial communities from Carex aquatilis grown in University of Washington, Seatle, WA, United States - 4-CB3-27 metaG | ecosystem: Host-associated > Plants > Roots >...
GCTGCCTTCGTGCTGCTGGAGCGCGCGCCGGCGAGCGTGGCCCCCGAGGCGATCCTGCTGCAAGGCATCGGCGAATCGGCGGATGCGTACCACATGTCGAGTCCGCATCCGCAGGGAGCCGGTGCGCGCGAGGCCATGCAGCGCGCGCTCGACGCGGCCGGCATCGCCCCGGAGCTGGTGGACTACATCAACCTGCATGGCACGGGCACTCCGAGCAATGACAGTGCCGAGGGCCATGCGATCACCAGCCTGTTCGGCACCGGCACGCGCTGCAGCTCGACCAAAGCGGCCATGGGACACACGCTCGGCGCGGCCGGCGCACTCGAGGCCGTGATCTGCGCGCTGGCGCTGCGCCACGGTCTGCTGCCGGGCGGCCTGAACACGCACGAACCGGACCCGCGCCTCGCGCTGCGCTACGAGACCGTGAACCACGATCTGCCCCTGCGCCGTGTGCTCAGCAATTCATTCGGCTTCGGCGGCGCCAACTGCGCGTTGCTGTTCGGGCGCGCGTAGGAATCGCGGGTGAGCGAACTGGTCGCCTGCATCGAGGGCGTGGGCGTGCTCGGGCCTGGCCTGTCGGACTGGAACGCGACCGCAGCCGTGCTCGCAGGCGAGCGGCCCCATGTCAGCGCGCGCACCGTGCTGCCGGAGCCGACCGCGTTGCCCGCGACCGAGCGCCGGCGCGCCGGCCGCCTGATTCGCCTCGCCCTCGCGGTGGGTGCGCAGGCCGTGGGTCAATCGGGACGCGAGGCGCGCACGCTGCCGAGCGTGTTCAGTTCCTCGGGGGGTGACGGCGAGAACCTGCACGCGATCTGCGAAGCGCTCGCCACTCCGGAGCGTCTGATCTCCCCGACGCGGTTCCACAATTCGGTGCACAACGCCGCGTCCGGCTACTGGAGCATCGCGCAGGGCTGCACCCTGCCCTCGATCGCGCTGTGCGCTTTTGACGCAAGCTTCGGTGCCGGACTGCTCGAGGCGATGGCGCAGGTCGCGGAGACGGGCGAGGCCGTGCTGCTCATCGCCTACGACGCCGACTACCCGCCACCGCTGTACGCGAAGCGTCCGATTCCGGATGCCTTCGGCGTGGCGCTGGTACTCGGCCCGGCGGGCGCGCCGGGCGCGCGCGCGACCCTGCGCGTCGGGCTCAGCGCCGACATGGCCGACACCATTGCCGATCCCGTGCTCGAGGCCATGCGCACCTCAATTCCGGCCGCGCGCGCGCTGCCGCTGCTTGAGCGACTCGCGCGAGGATCGGGCCACGCGCCGGCGGGCGTCGTGCTCGACTATCTCGACACCGCGCGACTGCGCGTGCGGATCGACGCATGAGGCTCGATCGCGCATGGATCGAACGCCGTATTCCGCACCGCGGCCGGATGTGCCTGCTCGATGCGGTATGCGCGTGGGACGCCGGGCGGATCGAGTGCGCGACCGCGACGCACCGCGCCGCCGATCATCCGCTGCGCTACCACGGCCGGCTCGGCGCGGGCTGCGCGCTGGAATACGCAGCTCAGGCGATGGCCGTGCATGGCGCGCTCACCGGAGCGGGGCCCCATGCAGCCGCTGCGCCCGGGCTTCTGACCAGTGCACGCGCCGTGGACCTGTACGTGGCGCGATTGGACGACCTGGAAGGCGAACTGCTGATAGAGGCCTGCCTCCTGCAGTCCGGCGCGGACGGCGCGCTCTACGACTTCAGCCTCCGGCATGCGGATCGGCTGCTCGCGCGGGGCCGCGCCAGCCTCTGGTTCGGCGCGGCCGCGGGGCATGCGCGATGAGCACCGCCGCGCGCCGCGCGCTGGTGACCGGGGCGAGCGGCGCGCTCGGTGCGGCGATCTGCCGGGCCCTGGCGCGGCTGGGCCATGAGATCTGCGTGCATGCGCATCGCGGAGTGGAGCAGGCCGAAGCGCTGGTGCGCGCGCTGCGTGCGGACGGTGCGAGCGCGCGCAGCCTGCAGTTCGACGTAACCGACGCGGCCGCGGCCGGCACCGCGCTGCACGGACTGCTCGAGGACGGACCGATCCAGATCCTCGTGAACAACGCCGGCGTGCACGATGATGCGGTGCTGCCCGGCATGCGCGCGCAACAGTGGCATCACGTCATCGACGTATCGCTGAACGGGTTCTTTCACGTGACGCAGCCGCTGCTGCTGCCGATGATCCGCACCCGCTGGGGGCGCATCATCAACATGTCCTCGGTGGCCGCACTGATCGGCAATCGCGGCCAGGTGAACTATGCCGCCGCCAAAGGTGCCCTGAATGCCGCGACGCGCGCACTCGCGCTCGAGGTGGCAAGCCGCGGCATCACCGTCAATGCCGTCGCCCCCGGCATCATCGCCTCGCCGATGAGCGCGGAGAGCTTCGATGCCGCGGCAATCGAGCGCCTGGTGCCGCTGCGGCGGCCCGGGACCGCCGAGGAGGTCGCCCACCTGGTTGCTTTCCTGACCAGCGATGCGGCGGCCTATATTACCGGCCAGGTCGTCTCCATCAACGGAGGCATGACGTGAAAGGCAGCACCGCCGCCACTCGCAGCTGGTGGGTCGCGGCACGGCAGCCGGTGCTGGCGCTCGGCGCCGCCGCAGGGCTGCTGGGAGCACCGGCGATCGTGTTCTCAGCGCCTGCACAGCCCGCAGCCCCGGTGCTGCGCACGCCGGCCTCGGCATCGACGCACCGCCGGACCGTCCAGCCGATCGGCGCACGCCCGGTCGCGCCTCTGGGCGCGGCGCAGCATGCGGGCAAGACTATTGCGGTACGGCGTTCACTGCCGCGCTAACAAATCCGGGGCGCCGATCGCGGCCTCGCCGCCGGCATCCGCCAGTTTCGAGGCCGGCAGCACGGAGCGAGGATTCACAGCGGCATCGCCCTCGCGGATCTCGAAATGCACGTGCGGTCCGGTCGAGCGGCCGGTGCTCCCGAGCAGCGCGAGCAGCATACCCTGCGTGACCCGATCCCCCTGCTTGACCTTCAATTCGCTGTTGTGCGCATACAGCGTGCTCAGCTTGCTGTCGTGCTGGATGATCACGACGTTGCCGTAGCCGCGCAGCCCGCTGCCGGCGTAGATGACGGTCCCGTCCGCGACGGCATAGACCGGTTCGCCCGTGTCGGCGGCGATGTCGATGCCCTTGTGCAGCTTGCCCCAGCGCGCACCGAACTCTGAACTGACGACTCCGGCATCGAGCGGCCAGCGCAGCTGCCCCGCGTAGCGTGTCGGCAGAGCGGGTGCCGCTCCTGGCGTCGGGGCAGCGCCGTTTCCCGGCCTGGCGGTCGATCCGGCCGCGGTAGCCCGATGCAGCACCGCGAGCACCTCGACCTCGCTGTGCTCGCCCGCATCGGTGAAGGTCTTGAGCACGTCCTTCTCGGCCAGGTAGTGCTGCATGCGCTGGTAGGCAGCGGCGGCCTGGGTCGCCGCCAGGCTCGCGGCCGCCCGGGAAGCCTTGGCCGCGACAGTGACCGCCTTTTCCGAGGTGTGCTCGGCACTCTGGACCCAGGGCTTCTCGGCCACGGTCGCGCAGCCGGTGGCGAGCAGGCCGGCCAGGGGCGCGATCGCTAGGAACCGCCATGACTGCACGGCGCGCAGGACTCCCGGGAACAATTGGGTGGCTATATCCTATCGAGATTGGCAGGGAGCAGCACACTGTGACGCCATCGCACGCCGCGGACGCAAGCAGGGACTGGATTGCAGTGGCCTGCGTGGGATGCATCGCCCTCGGGTGGTTCGCGTTGGACAGCCTCGAGGTGCGCTTTGGGGCTCTGCGCCAGGGTACGCGTTTCTACGAACTGCTCGCGGTGCTGCGCCATCCCGGGGGGCTGCTGCTCGGCGTAGACGCCGGCAGCGATGTGCGAGTGGCTGGCTTTGCAATGCTGTGCCTGCTGGTGCTCGGCGCCGCACTCGCGCCCCAGTGGCTGGCCCCACCGGCGGCGCGCCGGGTCGGCGCGGCAGCCGGGATGCTGCCATTGATCCTGATGCTGCTGACAGCCGCCGCGCTGTATGGCAGCGGCGTGCGCTTGGATGCGAATGCTGCCCCCGACACGGTGCGGCAGGACCTGCTGCGACTCGCGCAGGATGCGCTCGGACGGGTGCAGGACACGCTCGCGCGTCGAGTCGCGATCGGCGCGGGCGCTTACGTCTCGGTGCTGGCGAGCCTGGTGCTCGCAATGCGCGGCCTGCTCGCCACGCGGGTCAGGTCGGTGGCATGAGCTTCCAGCGCCGATGCCCCCAGGTCCAGTCCGCCGGCGCGTCACGCACCTGCTGCTCGACGCAGCGCGCGTAGCGGAGCGTGAACTGTGCCGGTTCCAGCCGTTCGCCTGCGGCGCACAGCTGCTCGATGCGGCATTCGTAGCGGCCGCGGCCGGTGCGCCGCATCGCCACGAAGAACGCCGCATAGCCACTGAGACGCGCGATCTCGCCGGGACCTGGGTAGAACGCAGTATCGGTGCCGAGAAAGCGCAGCCATTGCCGGCTGGCGCTCGAGGAGGGCATCTGATCGGCCATCAGCGCGAGCCCGTGCAGCTGACCGCGCCGACGCGCGATCTCGCGCACGATCCTCTTTGCCGCAACCAGGTGTGCGCCATAGCGGGTGCGCAGGCGGCGCAGCTCGCGATCCGCAGCCGGTGCGTGCAGCGGCTTGTAGGCGGCATCGAGCGGTACGCCCAGGCGCAGGGTGATCGCGTGCAGCGCCCACTCCCAGTTGCACTGGTGCGCGGCCAGCAGCAGTACCGAACGCCCGGCGTCCAGCTCGGCCTGCACCGGCTCGAAAGCGACGACCGGCACGCGCGCGCGCATCTCCGAAGGCGGCATGCGCAGGATCTTGATGGCCTCGACGGCGACCTGCGCGAGCTGGCGGTAATGCGAGTCGAGCAGCACCTCGATCTGCGCCGGCGGGAGTTCCGGAAAGCAGCGCTTCAGGTTCGCGCGTGCGACGCGGACGCGGTAGCGCACGACATGGCGGAGCAGGAACGCCAGCGCGGCAGCCAGCGCGTACAGCGCTCCCCACGGCAGCAAGGCGAGTGAGCGCAGCCACCAGGCCGAGCGGCCCTCGGACCGCTCGGGCGTGGTGGCGTCGAGGGATAGCGACATTCGGGCCAGTCTAGCCAACCGGGCCATGGCGGGCCATGGCGGGCCTTAGCGGCCCATGGCGGGCCGTAGCCCGGAGACCCGCAAGCGCGCTATCGTGCGGCGCATGCTCTGGATCAAGGCACTGCATCTGCTGTTCGTGATCGCCTGGCTCGCCGGCCTGTTCTACCTGCCGCGCATCTTCGTGCACTACGCGGAAGGCCAGGAGCACGGCGAGGACGTGCGGCGGCTGGTCGTGATGGCACGCCGGCTGTTCGCGTTCATGACGATCATGGGAACTCTCGCGCTGTGCCTCGGCCTCGCGCTCTGGCTTGGCTACGGCGATACCGGTCGCTGGCTGATGGTCAAGCTGGTGTTCGTGCTCGGGCTGGTCGGCTACCACCTGGCCTGCCGCGCACTGTACGGCCGCATGGCGCGTGGGGCAGCGATGCCCGGCTCGCTCGCCCTGCGACTGTTCAACGAGACAGCGCTGCTGTTCGTCGTGCCGATCGTCCTGCTCGCCGTCGTCAAGCCGTTCTAGACCGTTCGGCTGAACAGCACTTTTTCCGGCATGCGACGCGCGAGCCGCGCGTCGAACGCCATGCAGATGTTGCGCAGGTAGCCACGCCCCTTCTCGGTCACGCGGCAGCCGGCCGCGTCGAACTCTATCAGCCCGTCGGCCGCCGGCTCGGCCAGCTTGTCGACCGCCTCGTCGAGGAACGGGGTGTAGTCCTGCGGACTGTCCCAGCGCGTCGCGAGGCGTGTCATCAGTCGCAGGATATGGCGCCGCAGCGCCTGGTCTTCGGCATCGAGCACGTGACCGCGATGGATCGGCAGCTCGCCGCGCGCGACACGCTCCTGGTAATGCTGCAGATCCTTCTCGTTCTGTACGTAGGCATCTCCGGCATCCCCGATGGCTGAGACCCCGAGCCCGATCAGCGGACGGGTAAACGCGTCCGTGTACCCCATGAAATTGCGATGCAACGCGCCGGAGCGCAGCGCCTGCCAGAGGCTGTCGGACTCGAGCGCGAAGTGATCCAGACCAATCTCGCGGTAGCCGTCACGTTCGAGTCGCTCGCGGCCGAGCTCGTACAGCGCCCGCTTCTCATCCCCCTGCGGCAGATCCTCCTCGGTGAAGCGGCGCTGGCCGGGCTTGATCCACGGCACGTGTGCGTAGCCGTAGAGCGCAATGCGGTCGGGCCGCAACCGGCGCACGGCCTGCATGGTCGACTCGATACTCGCGGGGGTCTGCAGCGGCAGGCCGTAGATCAGGTCGAAATTCACGCTGGTATATCCCAGCGCACGCGCCGCCACCGTGACCTCCCGCACCTGCTCCTCGCTCTGCACGCGGTTGACGATGTCCTGCACCCGCGGATCGAAATCCTGCACCCCGAGGCTGATCCGGCGGAAGCCGTACCGCGCGAGCACCGCAAGCTGGTCCGCGCTCGTGACGCGCGGGTCGACCTCGACCGAGGCGATGCCGTCGGGCCGCAGGCGCGCGCGTGCGAACAGGCCCGAGAGCAGCACTTCGAGTTCTTCGGCGGTCAGGAACGTCGGCGTGCCGCCCCCCAGGTGCAGCTCCCCGAGCTCGAGCGGACCCGCGGGCAGATGCTTGAGGTAAAGGTCGAATTCGGCGAGCAGCGAATGCACGTACGGCAGCACGATCTGGTGCGTGCGCGTGATGCGGGTATTGCACCCGCAGTACGTGCACAGGTGACTGCAGAACGGGATATGCAGGTAGAGCGCCGCACCGTGCACGTCGCGAGTCTCGAGCGCGCGCGCGACGTGCCCGAGCCACTGTGCCTCCCCGGGAGTGCTGTCCCAGTACGGCACGGTCGGATAGCTCGTGTAGCGTGGTCCGGCGACGTCGTACTTCGCGATCAGCGGATCGCCCGCGATTACACTCATGCGAACATCTCCCGCTGGACCCGCAGCGCCAGGTGCACGTTCTCTTCCGGAGTGTTCTGCAGCACGCCGTGCCCGAGTCCGCAGACCCAGCCGGCGCGCAGCGCCGCCGGCTCGGCGCGCAGGCGCTCGAATTTCGCGCGCAGCAGCGGCTCGAGTTCGCTGGCGGGCAGTAGCAGCCATTGCGGGTCGATGTTGCCCTGCACGCTCCAACGCGCTCCCTGCGTGCGCAACACCTCGACCAGGTCGTGCCGCCAGTCGATACCGAGGCACTGGAAATCCAGGCCGTGCAGCGCCGCCCAGTGAGCAGGCCCGGTATCGCGCGAGTAATAGATCACCGGCGTGTCCGGACAGCGGGCCCGGAACAGCTGCAGCACCGCCGCGAGCGGCCCGGCCGCATGGCGCGCGAAACCTTCCGGCGACAGCGTTCCGGCCGCGGTGTCGAATATGGCCACGCAGTCGGCGCCCGCCTCGGCCTGCAGCGCCATGTTGCCCGCGAGCAGCTCACGCAGAGCGTCATTGAAGCCCGCATAGCGCCCGTCATCGAGACCGTCCGGTCCCTCGCGCACGAACCCCTCGTGCGAGCCAGCGGCCGCGTACGCATACAGCGTGAAGGGCGCGCCGACGAAACCGATCAGTGCCCGGTCCGCAGGCAGGCGCGCGCGCAGCAGTGCGATCGCCTCGCCCTGAAAGTCCATGTGGGCCGCGCGCGCGGCTCCGCCATGCAGCCGTGCCAGGTCCGCCGGAGTATTCAGGTGCCAGCCCAGCTGCGGACCGGGGGCATAGCGCAGCCCCATGCCCATCGCCTCGAGCGGAAACAGCAGATCCGAGAACAGGATCGCGGCATCGAAACCGAAGTCCTCGATCGGACCCATGGTCACTTCCGCGGCCAGCGCCGGCTCCTTGCACAGCGCAATGAAATCATGCTGCGCGCGCAGCCGCTGGTAGTGCCGGTGATAGCGGCCGGCCTGGCGCATGAACCAGACCGGTGGCCGGCCGGCGTTGCGGCGGGCGAGCGCGCGCGTCAGCCGCAGCTCGGTACGTGGCGCGTGCAGCGATGCGTCATTCACGATTCAGCTCCGTCAACAGATAGCCCACGCCGCGGATGCTGCGGATCACGCGCGGGTCGGCCGCATCGACCTCCACGAGCTTGCGCAGCCGCACGATGAAATTGTCGACCGTGCGCGAGGTCGGGAACTCATCGGCCGACCAGGCCCGGTCCAGGATCTCGTCGCGGCTCACGGCCTTGCCGACGCGCTCGGACAACAGCCGCAGCACCGCGCATTCCTTGTGCGTAAGTGCCTGACTCGCGCCCTCGATCGTGGCCGAGAAGCGCTCGAAATCCACCAGCGCGCGCCCGATGCGGAACTGGCCACGCATCTCGCCGGGCAGCTGCACGAGTTCCTGCGCCCGCTTCAGGCAGTTCTGGATCCGCAGCAACAGTTCGCGGAAATGAAATGGCTTGCCGACGTAGTCATCGGCTCCGAGCTCGAGGCCGCGAATACGATCCTCGGCGCTGGCGTGCGCGGTCAGGAACACGATCGCCGTGCCCGGTGCGCGTTCACGCAGCACCCGTGCGAGATCGAAGCCGGTGCCATCAGGCAGACCGACGTCCAGCAGCGCGAGCTCGAAGGCGCCGTCGGCCACGACGCGTCGCGCCGCCGCCAGCGAGTCCGCGCGCGTGACCAGGTAGCCCGCGCTGCGCAGCCGCTCGATCAGCGTTTCGGCGACATTGCGCTCGTCCTCGACCACGAGCAGGCGCACCGGCGTGGTGGCAGTGGGTGCGGCGTTCATTCGGCGATGCGAAAGCTGAGTTCGGTACGAAAGCCCTGTCCCGGCGCGGTATCGAAGCGCGCCCGCCCGCCCATGCGCTGCATCAGCCGCCGGACCAGGTACAGGCCGACCCCGGCGCCGCTGGACTGTGGCCCGCGACCGAACAGCCGCCCGAGCCGGCCGCTGCCAGGCGCAAGACCCTGCCCGTTGTCCTGGTAGCCGAGGACCGCGCGCTGTCCGTGCACGCTCGCGCTGACCTGCACCTCCACCGGATTCACGCGCCCATGACGCACGGAATTCTCGACCAGGTTGCGCAGGATCAGCTGCAGTGCACCGGCATCGCCCAGGACGGGTGGCACGTCGGCATCGATCTGTGCGTGCAGGTGCACGCGATCGCCGTGCGCCTGGGCGACCGAGTCGAGCGTGCGTGGCACCCAGGACTGCAGCGGGATCGCCTGTTCTGACAGCGGTCCGCCGCCCTCGATGCGGGCCAGCTCGAGGGTCTTGTCGATCTGCGATTCGAGGCGGTGCGAGTCCTCGAGCAGGCGCAGGGCGAGCTCGGCGCGCTGCTCGCCATCGGCTATCGCTTCGGCCTGCAGCCGCATGCTGGTCAGCGGCGTGCGCAGCTCATGGGTCACGGAAGCAAAGAATGCCTGCATGCTGCGCGCGCGCAGATGCTCGCGCCAGTACAGCCACGCCAGCAGCAGCGAGATCGCCAGCAGCAGCGCCAGGAAGCTGCTCGATTCCCCTACCAGCATGAGGCGCGTGCGCGACCACTGCTGCGCGGCGCTCAACCCTCCCGCGCCGGCGCCCTGAAGGCTCTCGAGCTCGGCGATCCGGCGCGCCTGACGCTCGATCAGCGTCGCCCACCAGAATACGAGCGATATCTGCAGCGCCAGCCACGCCCCGGCGGCGGCGGCCAGCAGCTGCGTATGCCAGATCGGCTGCACGCTCAGGCCGCCCTGCCCCGCGCTGCGCGTCACAGCTGGAGCCACTCGCGCCAGTGGGTCGGGGACGGAAACATGCGCAGATTGTGCACCCCGGCCGCGCGCAGGTGCTCAAAGGTCTTGCCGGGTCCGCAGGCATGGTGCGCGCCAGCGGGCACGCGGGCACGCGCCTGCTCGAACTGTGCGCTGCTGTGCCAGTACAGGTGGGTCGCGGCTTGCGGCGGCCCCGTAAGCCCCGGGTCCGAATTCGTCGGTGCGCGGTGGCGGTAGGTCGCGACGATCTCGCCCCAGCTCCAGCCGCCCACTGCCTCGGCGTGCGTGTACACCAGCCACCCGGGCGATGCCGGCAGCTGCAGCAGCGGCTCCGCCAGCAGCGGTTCCAGAGCCGCGGCTCCGAGGCCCTCGGCGCAGCCCTCGACCCAGACGCCTTCGCGGGCCAGGGCGCGCCAGGTCTCGACACCGGGCACGTATACATGGGCGTGCGCGGGTATCGCGGCGGCATGGCCCTCGGGCAGGGCGCGTCGATGCGTGATGAACAGCGCGCGTGCGGAAGGCAGGCGCTGGGCGCTGCGGACGCGGCCGTCCTCGAGCGCTTCAATCGGTGGGCGTTGCGCACGGCTGCCGTCCCAGGCGCGTATCGGACCTACGGGCACGGGCAGCGGAATCGCCGGTGTCCAGCGCAGCTGCGGCGGACCCACGTCAAGCCCGCCGGCGTGCTCCA
>Ga0265342_10004879_pt1 | contig 10385 bp, 7 predicted proteins | sample 4CB327metaG_FD_203125 | JGI IMG/M metagenome (GOLD analysis project Ga0265342, IMG submission 203125) | Rhizosphere microbial communities from Carex aquatilis grown in University of Washington, Seatle, WA, United States - 4-CB3-27 metaG | ecosystem: Host-associated > Plants > Roots > Rhizosphere...
CCGTTTCAATTTCGCCGGCAGCCAGGATCTGCGCGTCCAGATCGAGCAAGGCGCCAAGGTCGACGTGTTCGCCTCGGCCGACTGGAAGCACATGAAGCTTCTGACAACCCAGAACCTGGTCAGCGAGCCGGCGATTTTCGCGCGCAATCTGCCGGTGTTGGTCGTGCCCAAGAACAACCCGGCCCAGGTGCGCAGCTTCGCGGATCTGCCTAAGGTCACGCACCTGGTGGTTGGCGCGCCCGAGGTGCCGATTGGTGCTTACGCTGAAACGATTTTCGCAGCGGCGGGAAAGCTCTATGGCCAGGCTTTTCAGCAACAGATTCTGGCACGGGTGCGCTCGCGCGAACTGAATGTGCGCCAGGTGTTGACCAAGGTCGCGCTGGGCGAGGCCGACGCGGGCATCGTGTACAAGACCGATGCGCTGACCATGCCTGACAAGGTCCAGATCGTCGAGATTCCCGCCACCATCAACGTCATCAGCGAGTACCCCATCGCCGTTGTGGCGGCGGCGCCCCATTCCGATCTGGCGCGGGCATTTGTAAAACTGGTTCTATCCAAGGAAGGGCAGAAGACATTGGCCGCGGCGGGCTTCAGCAAAGTCGAAGGAGCGAAGTGAAGCAAACGGTTTCCCATGCCAGAAGTCGTCGTCTCTACGACACGGCCATGGTGGGGCTGGGCGGGATTCTGTTGCTCTTTCTCGTGCTGCCATTCGTGGCCCTGGTTTTCGACGGTGGACCCGAGGCCATCTGGCGCGGTCTCGGCTGCTCTTTGACCTGGCCCGCATTGCGACTGAGCCTTGCGACGACTCTGGTATCGGTTGTGTTGGTGGTCGTGGGTGGCACGCCGTTGGCTTGGTGGCTGGCGCGCTCGCGCTGGCGTTCGGCGCGCTGGCTGGAGATCCTGTTGCAGCTTCCGGTGGTGATTCCGCCGGCGGTGGGTGGCATCGCGCTGCTGCTGGCCTTTGGTCGCCGCGGGCTTTTCGGCGGGGCCCTGGAGCGTCTAGGCTGGACGCCTGCCTTCAGCGCCGTCGCAGTCGTCATGGCGCAGGTTTTCGTGTCGGCCCCGTTCTACTTGCAAGCTGCGGTACAGGCCTTTGGCCGGCTGGACCCCAGTTTGCTGGCCGTGGCGCGCAGCTTGGGCGCTTCGCCACCGCGCCTTCTTCTGCGAGTGGCCTTGCCCTTGGCGCGCCCCTGGCTGATTGGCGGGGCCGCCATGAGCTGGGCACGCGCGCTGGGAGAATTCGGTGCCACCTTGATGTTCGCCGGGAACATGACGGGAAAGACCCAGACCCTGCCCCTGGCTATCTACACCGCTTTGGAACTGGACATTCACACCGCGCAGGCCTTGTCGCTCTTGTTGGTTTCGTTTGCCTTTGCGCTGTTGCTCTTTCTTCGGCGCTTCAATCGCGGTCCCGAGGTCGCGCGCAGGCTGGCCACGCAATGACGGGCGCCTCAGTTGCACGATTGTCCGTCGCGGTTGAAGCCGTGTTGGGAGCATTTGCGCTTGATGTCTCACTCGAGGTTGGTGCTGAGCCGCTGGCCCTGGTTGGTCCCAACGGTTCGGGCAAGACCAGCTTGCTTCTGACCATCTTGGGCCTGCGCAATCCTGCGCGAGGCCGCATCGTGCTTTGCGACGAGGTTCTCTTCGACGCCGAGACGGCCATCGACCTTCCCACAGAAGAGCGCCACCTTGCCTATTTGCCGCAGGACCTTGGCTTGTTTCCTCATCTGAGCGCGGTCGAGAATGTGGCCTTTGCCCTGGCATGCCGGTCACAGCGTCTGAGCGCAAGACAACGTCGCGACGAGGCCATGACGTGGCTGGAGCGTTTTGGAATCGGCCAGCTGGCCGGGCGAAACCCAGCGCGACTCTCCGGCGGCGAACGGCAGCGGATCGCGCTGGCACGGGCTTTGGCCTCGTCGCCCAAGGCGCTTCTGCTCGACGAGCCCACGGCATCGCTGGATGTCGAAGCGCGCGTCGAGGTGCGGGCCTTCCTGGCTGAATCCATTCGCGCGCTCGGCTTGCCTACCATCCTGGTCACCCACGACGCCAAGGATGTCGAGGCCCTGGCCAGCCGCGTGGCGGTGCTTGAGAACGGGCGGATTGCCGGTTGCGGCTTGCTGGGCGACATCCGGCAAAACCCACCGACTTCGTTTGCCAGCAAGCTGTTCGACTCGTCGAGAGTTCCGGGCGCAGGCGCAATCGCCAGCCCCTCTTGTAGTGAAGATGTCTCTCACAAATGAAATAGGAGGTTCCTGCCATGTCAACGTGCTTCGTCCTTAGAATTCGATCCGCTCTCGCCTGTTTGTCTTCTCTAGCTTTCGCGGCGGCGCTGTCTGGATGTGGGAGTTCATCAGTATCAAAACCCGCAGACGCCGCCACGGATACATTGGCCATTGCCGACACAGGCAATCCCAACCTAGGCCGGGACACTGCCCAACCCGACACCGCAGTCGACGTGACGCTCTCTCCTGATACCGTTTCTAGTCCGGGGTTGGACGCATCCGACACCGGCGGCACAGTCGACGCAGTGGTCGTTGTCGACGCGCCCATCGCCACTGGCGGATTGGATGCGCCCGCCGCGGACGTCCCGTCCGACGGAGCCGGCGATGGCGGCGACGGAGGCGGCGATAGCGGCTCGTTGGCGGACGGCGGAGGCGGCGACGCCGGTCCTACGACCGCTTGTTCGTCGCTCGTGAATCCGCTGTACATAATGACCGGCGACACGCAGGTTCCAGTGCTCAAGACTTTGGGCAAAGCCTTGCGGCAAAATTCGGCGAATCCCATCACCCTGGTTTGGTTCGCAACTGGCTCTTGCACCATCATCGACGCTGTCTACAACGGGACCCCGCTGACCCAGATCCCGTCCTACATTCCCAGCGATCCCACCTGGGATGACACCACAGGGGCGGTACCGACCTGTGCCTTGGAAAACGGCGGGCGCAACGTGGACATCGGCATTCCCATCGTGTTCCCCGCAGCTTGCTCAACCGCCGCTCCGCCTGCCAATTTGGGCGCATTCAAGGGTCCGGTGCAGTCGATGCTCTTCGTGGTGCCCAAGTCGGCTTCGCCCATGGCCATCAGCTCACAACAGGCGGCCCTGGTCTTTGGCACAGGCGCCACGGCCAACATCGCGCCCTGGATCGACGAGAACTTCTACTTCATTCGCCCACCCACCAAGGGTGTGGAGGTAAGCCTTGGCGCCTTGATCGGTGTAGCACCGACGCTGTGGCATGGGAAGCAGATCAGCGCCTCCAACGATGTCGCCACCGACGTGGCCACCTCGGTGCAGCCTGACAAGACCATCGGCATTCTTGGCAGCGAGACATACGACAGCGCCACCAACCGGGCCAATCTCAAGGCGCTGGCTTTCCAGGCCGCGAATCAGACCAATGGCTATCTTCCCGATTCCACCGCAACGGCCTTCGACAAGCGAAGTCTTCGCGAGGGACACTATGTCGCCTGGGCGCATGTCTTCTACTTGACCAAGGTGGCCTCAACCGACGCAGGCGGATCCGTTCCGGTCAACGCCAACGCCAAGCTATTCATCGACATTCTCACCAACACAGCCGATCCCGGCATTCCGTCCACGCTGGATCCGGTGGCGCTGGTGGCGAAGAAGGGAATCGTTCCTCTGTGCGCTATGACGGTGACCCGCTCCGCCGAGGGTGGCCCTCTTTCACTCTCCGCGCCGCCTGATCCTTGCGGCTGCTACTTCGAGAGCAAGCTCGGCACCAGTACGGTTCCCGCTTCATGCGTGACCTGTACCACAAGCGTGTCTTGCACGGGAGGCACCACCTGCCGGCATGGCTACTGTGAAGCCGACGATGGCCGCACGTCGTTGAGCGATTGCAGCGCCTTGGCGAGCGGAGCCACCCACGCCCAGATCATCAACAACACCTGCACCGCTGGGGCGCGCTTCCAGGCCGACAACATTCCCATTCCGTGAAGACGCGCCTTGCTCTAGCAAGTCTTGGTGGACTCCTCGTGGTCGGGGCGGTGCAGACCGCCCTGGCCGACGAGGCGCCTGCGCCAGCTCAAGCAGCGGCGGCGACCAGTGCGGCGGGCCGCATGAGCGCAGGCGAGACCACATTGGCGGTTGGAGGGTTTCTGCAAGCAGACGCTGTGCTGGTGGACCAGTCCTCGCAGGATCAGCTCTCCCCCTCTGGGGGAGAGCCTCTCAATACGGAACGGCTTCTCATTCGACGTGGACACCTCTTCGTCGAGGTCCGGCGGACGTTTCTTCGCGCGGCGGTCGAACTGGACGCGAATACGGTCAAGAGCATGGCGGTCGGATTGGCGCGGGCCGAGCTGGCCGCGGGCCAGACGCGGCCCCGGTGGAACTGGGAGCTTGCCCTTGGCCTCGTTCGCATTCCATTCGGACTTGAAATTCAGGAATGGGATCCGGACCGTTTCTTCCTAGAGCGCAGCAACGTCAGCCGCGCGCTCTTTCCCGGCACATTTGACTTGGGTGCGCGCGCACAAGTTGGCTGGGGCTTCTTGCGTGCGCAAATGGCGGTCATGAATGGCAACCCATTGGGGGACGCATCTTTCCCGGCCCGCGATCCCAACGCAGCCAAGGATTTTGTGGGAAGGATGGGCATGGATTCCACCATCGCGGCCAAGGTCCACGTCACCGCTGGCGTCTCTTCGCTGAAGGGCACGGGGTTCCATCCCGGCACGCCCGCGACCAAGAACGTGCTGGTTTGGAACGACCAGAACGAAGACGGCATCGTCCAACTCAGCGAGATCCAGATCATTCCCGGCCGCGCGGCCACGCCTTCGCAGAACTTCTCGCGTTTCGCCGTGGGGGCAGACAGCCGCATCAGCTTCACTATTCCTCGCTTGGGCAACTCAGTGTTGTTCGGCGAAGTGGTTTGGGGGGCCAATCTGGATCGGGGGCTGCAGCCTGCCGATCCCGTTGCGTCGGGTCGCGACTTGCGGGAATTCGGTTGGGTTGTGGGTGCCATCCAGGAGTTCACGTCGCGAGCTGCGTTTGGTGTTCGCTACGACTTCTACAACCCGGATGTGGATGCCTCTCGGCAGACGCCCACGGTGTTGGTGCCCAAGGATGTCTCCTTTCGCACCTGGACCTTCACGCTTTCCTGGGGCGGCTTGTCACATGATCGCCTGATGCTCGAATACCAGCACAACCGCAATGCGCTGGGCGTGGCTTCCGATGGATCGCCTACGACCCTGGCCGCGGACACGCTGACCCTGCGTGGGCAGATGGTTTTCTGATGAAGGGCAACTCCGCCACATGGCTTTTGCCCCTCGCCGTGGCCGCCTGCGGTGGCGCGACCAGTGACACCGGCGTGGAGGCTGTTGTGCGCGTGGCCGGCGGCCAGTTCTATCGCGGCTCGATCGACAAGCTGGCCGGCGTGGACAGTCCCACCGTGGTCGATGTGTTGAACAGCCAGAACGTGATCACGCCCGGCTTGGAACACAAGCAGATCTCTGGCCGCTTGGATCCAGGGAGCACCGCGGTGGCCATCGGTCTTGCTGGCGATGTCGGCTACTGGATTCTCGCAGCTGACGTGCCTGATACCGACAGCCCAACCCAGCCGACGTTCCATGCCAGCCTGTCGTTTTCACCGTCGCTGCCACAAACGTCCTACGATCTGATGGTCCGTGCCGTGGCCCCGCCTAACAGCATTGGGCCCGCGACGCATGTGCCTCTGGACGTGGAACAGAGCTTGCCCCCGACCGGGGCGTTGGTTGTCTCGTTGTGGTGGGACACAGAGTCGGATCTCGATCTACACGTGGTCGACCCTTATGGGGTCGAGATCTGGGCCGGCCACATCAACTCCTACGATCCCTACGCGGCCGTTCCCACCACGGATGCTGGCGCCTGGAACGAAGGCGGCATTCTCGACTTCGACTCCAACTCCGGGTGCGTGATCGACGGTCGTTGCAATGAAAATGTGGTTTGGACCGTGACCGCGCCAGTCGGTGACTATGTGGCCCGCGTCGACACATTCTCGCTTTGTGGGAATTCCGCCGCACGCTGGACTGTGGAGGCATTGCTCAATGGGGTTTCACTGGGCAAGGCCGAGGGCGAGGTGCTGCCGGCCAGTCAGCGCTTCAGCAAAGGCAAAGGCAGCGGACTCACGGCCCTGACATTCACTGTTCCATCCCCATGAAAGCGCGGGCGAGCGTCTTCGCGCTGGCGATGCTTGCGGCCATGCCCGAGGCGCTGGCGAGCGACGCCAACGAGACGGTGGTGATTGCGCCGCCATCGAAGGCCGTGGGCGAGTCTGGCCTTTCCACGGCTGAGTTGCGCCAGATTCCCGGAGCGCAGGGCGATGCTGGCAAGGCCCTGGAAAACCTGCCGGGTGTGGCTCGGTCGGGTTTGGCAGGCGGCGAACTGGTGGTCTGGGGCGCGGCGCCCACCGAGACGCGCGTGGTGGTCGACGGCATGGAAATACCGGCGCTGTATCACCTGGGTGGACTACGTTCGGTAGTTCACAGCGGCTTTCTGCGCGCGCTGACCCTGGTGCCTGGCGGCTATGGCCCGGAGTACGGCCGCGGCCTGGGCGGACTGGTTCAAATGACCAGCCGGGGGATGCCGATCGAACGCTACCAAGGAGAGGTGGATGTGGATGTCCTCGATGCGTCGTTTTGTGCGGGCGTGGCCACGGAAAACGGCGCTGGCGTTCTGGCAGCCGGCCGCATCGGCTATCTGGATCGTATTGTGAACGGCGCCCTATCATCGGACACGCGCCGGCTGTTTCCCCTGGCACGCTATCGTGACTTTCAGGGCAAGGCTGTTCTTCCTCTGCGCGACGACGAGAGGGTCGAGGTGATCTTCCTGACTTCTGCCGATGCCAGCTCGATCACCGGCGGCGCCACGACCCCGTCTTCGTACGCCGAGCAAGACCGGGATCAATCCTTCACCCGCCTGGGGTTTAGGTACGTGCGCGCCTTTCCCGACGGCTCTGGCGCGTCGCTGATTCCCTTCGTTGGCTGGGACCAAACACGACGGCAGGAAATCGCGGCGCAGGGCCGGGCGGATGAATCGGTCACCTCGACTGTGCTGGGCCTCCGCGGAGAGTATGGTGCTCCACTTTCGCCGAGGTCAGCCTTGGTTGTGGGCTTCGACGGAATTGTGCAGCTGGCGAATGTACAGCGCTCGGGCTCACCGACGCTGCCTCCCAGAGAAGGCGACATAGTGGCCTTTGGCCAATCAAATTCGGGTAAGGCCAGCGCCGACGCGTGGAGTGCCTCGGTGGGAAATCTGGCTCCCTACACCACATTGGAGATCACGCGAGGACGGTGGCGCTTGCTTCCGTCGCTGCGGTTCGACGGATTCGTTATTTCACCCAATCGCAGCACCCCTGAGAATGGTGTCACGCCGCGCGCCGGGGCTTCGCGTTTGTCCTGGTCGCCCTCTCCTCGCCTGGCTGTCGCACACCAAACCCGTTCCTGGTTGCGCGAGAAGCTGGCGTTGGGGTTGTACCAGCAAGCCCCGGCGCCGAGCGATCTGAGTGCGGTCTTTGGCGCACCCACGCTGGGAGTTGCCCATGCCTTGCACGTGGTGGTGGGGACCGACATGGATGTGAGTCAGCGCTTCACTGTGCAACCCACCCTATTCTATCGGTACATGTGGGATCTGGTGATGCGCAATCCAGATGCCAGCCCGGCACTGGCTCGCGCTCTGGTTCAGGACGGGGTGGGCCGTGCCTATGGCGCCCAGATCCTCTTGCGCTTCTCACCTCACCCGGCGCTCTCCGGTTGGCTGGCCTACACGCTGAGCCGCAGCGAGCGCAGGCACGCCTCCGATTCTTCCTACCGACTGCTCGATCAAGACCAAACCCATCTTCTTACCTTCGCCGCAAATGCTTCGCGGGGCGGTTTCGTCTTGGGTGTGCGTTTTCGTCTGGCCAGCGGAATGCCGCGAACGCCGGTGGTGGGCAGCTACCTGGATGCGACCACGGGACAGTTCCAGCCCATCTTCGGCCCACAGAACAGCATTCGCCTGCCGGTCTTCTGCGCGCTCGATCTTCGCATCGAAAAACGCTTTCGCCGACGCTGGCTGGACGTCGTTCCCTACCTGGAAATCCTCAACCTCACCAATCACGCGAACGTCGAAGAATTTGCCTACGACGAACAGTTTGCCTCGCGGGCAAACATCACGGGCCTGCCCATCCTGGCCGTGGCCGGAGTGTCGTTGAGGTTCTGATGCGCAAATCCAATCTTCTCACGTTCTTGTTGCTGGCCGGCTGCGTCCCCAAGCTGGGCAATCCCGCCTCACTGATCGCGCAGGAGCGGATCATCGGTGTGCGCGCGGAGCCCGCCGAAGCGGCACCCGGCGATCTGGTCAAGTATGCAAGTTTGGTGGCTTCCCCGTCGGGAACCGTGCAGGCCCAGGATTTGTCATGGAGCATGTGCACCCTACGAAAGCCGGTTGCGGAGAACACGCCTGTGAGCCAGGCCTGCCTCACCGACGATCTGGTGCAGTCGGCACAGGGCGCATCCGCTGCGATTCAAGTACCCAGCTCCGCGTGTTCAAATTTTGGGCCGCTGGCGCCACCCTCGAAGAGTGGAACTCTTCGACCCTCCGACCCGGACGCGACCGGCGGCTACTACCAGCCACTTCGACTTGATCTGGGCGCGGAGCAGGCGATCTTTCGCGAGCGGCTGAGCTGCGGGCTTGCGGGCGCTTCACTGACGACGGCCCAGACGTTTCGCGCGCGCTACACGGCAAACCAAAATCCGACCCTGGTTTCGCTATCAGCCCTAGTGGACGAGGCGCCGGTGTCACTCGACGCGCTTCCTGCCAATCGGCGTGTTCGCTTGGTGGCGACCTGGTCGCCCGATTCAGCTGAATCATATCCAGTCTTCGATTCTGTATCGCAGACGATCGTGGAACAATCTGAGTCCCTCTGGCTTTCCTGGTTCGCCACGTCCGGCACATTTGACAACTCGCTGACTGGGCGCGCACAAGGGGACCCGGCGGTCTCGACTGAAAACGCATGGCAATCTCCCGCAGCCGCCGAGATTGTGTACCTGTGGCTCGTCCTTCATGATAGTCGCGGTGGGGCTGACTTCGCTTCGTACACGCTGACCTCGACAAGGTAGATTCACGGTTGGGTCTGGCTTGCCCCCCGCTTCGCCGACCACGGCCCCGAGCTTGGCGAGCAGTCCGCCTGGCACCCCTGATTTTCGGCGTGACGCGGCCCCTCCCCGTCCCCTCAGCCAGACGGCCGCGGAGGTCACCAGGCGAACGAACCCGAAGGCGAACAGCGCGCAGGCTCCGACGCGCGCGTACTTTGCGCCCGCGTCCAGAGCTACCCGTCCTGCGGAGAGCCCAAACCAGGAAGCGGCGAGGCAAAGCGAGGATCGGAGAACGAAGTGATCTTCCGCACTCCCTCCAGACCCTGTTCACTGGTAGTCTGCGTCCAATGATTTTCCGGGCACTGGTAAGTTCTGGAACACCTGAGGGACTAATAGTAGGGAGGTTTTTCATGCGGTTGCCGCGACTGTCTCAAGGGCGGAACGGATTCCTCGCGCTGCTGGCGGCGACAGTCTGGGTCACCGGGTGCCAGAACGACCTACCGGTCCAACCCCTTGTCCCGCCCGCGCCGTCAGCACCCGACGGGGGCGCCTGGGATGGGTCGAGCTTCGAGGGGTTCATCTTGACCATTCCCGACGCGCCAGAACACGTGCCCGACGCCGCGCTTCCGCCGGGCCCCGATGTGCCTGCGGCCCCTCCGGTGGTCTGTGGTGACGGCATCTTGAACGTTCCAGAGGGTGAGCAATGCGATGATGGCAATACCAATCCGGGTGATGGGTGCGGCTCGACCTGCCTGCTCGATCAAGGCTGGATCTGCCCCGAGCCTGGCAAGCCCTGCGTGAACACTACGGTTTGTGGCGACGGCCGTATCTCGGGTGCCGAACAGTGCGACGACAACAACACCGACAGCGGCGATGGCTGCACGGCCGACTGCAAGATCGAGGATGGCTGGACCTGCCCCACAGCAGGCTCGCTGTGCCAGGCTGCCGAGTGTGGCGACGGCCTGATGGTGGGCAGCGAGGCCTGCGACGACGGCAACACGACAGATGGCGACGGCTGCAGCAGCACCTGTCACGTGGAGCCGGGCTATTTCTGCCCCACGCCCGGCGCCGCCTGCCAGAAGACCGTTTGTGGCAACGGCGTCGTGGAGGGTGACGAGGGTTGCGACGACGGCAACAAGCTTCCCTGGGACGGCTGTTCACCAACCTGCGAGCGCGAACCCACCTGCACGAACGGTGAATGCGCTTCGGTGTGCGGAGACGGCATGATCCTGGCCGGGGACGTGGAGGAATGCGACGACGGCAATCAGCGGGACGGCGACGGCTGCAGCAGCACCTGCACCAAGGAGCCCGGCTGGGATTGCCCGGTCACT
>Ga0265342_10004880_pt1 | contig 10385 bp, 7 predicted proteins | sample 4CB327metaG_FD_203125 | JGI IMG/M metagenome (GOLD analysis project Ga0265342, IMG submission 203125) | Rhizosphere microbial communities from Carex aquatilis grown in University of Washington, Seatle, WA, United States - 4-CB3-27 metaG | ecosystem: Host-associated > Plants > Roots > Rhizosphere...
GGCGTCGACGCGGTGATCGTGGAATCGAAGAAGGCCTTCGGCGGCATCGATATCCTGGTCAACAACGCCGGCGGCTCCGCGGGCCAGATGGCTTCAGACTGGTTCGAGACGCCACCGGAGAAATGGGCCGAGGTCTATCGACAGAACACTTTGCCCGCGGTGCAGCTGACCCAAGCGCTGGTGCCCGCCATGCGGGAACGCGGGTGGGGACGGGTGATCCACATCTCATCGCGCAACGCCATTTCGCCTTTCGCCCAGTTCGGGGCCTATGGCGCGGCGAAGGCGGCCCTGAACAATCTGACCCTCAGCCTGTCCAAGGCCCTTGCGGGCACGGGGGTGACATCCAACGGCATCATGCCGGGCCTCATCGAGACGCCCTGGGTCGAGTCATGGTTCCTGGCCCTGGCCGAGCAAATGGGCAGCAGAGATCCCAGGGTCGGCCAGGACTTCGCGTTGAAGAAGGTGCTCAGGCAAACGGTGACCAGGCTGGGCCAGCCGCGCGACATCGCCTATGCCGTGTGCTTCATCGCCAGTCCGCTGAGCGATTTCCTGACCGGCACGACCTTTCGCGTCGACGGCGGCGCGACGCCGACGGTCTGAGCGCGGTCATCCGCCGCAAGCGGCCGCCATCACCGCGTCTTTTTCCGCTTCGCTTTGGCGCGAGGACCGTTGGGACGAGCGCTGAGCCCGTCAATGAATACGTCGACCAGGCGCAGGACGCTCACCTGCCAGCCAGGCTGATCATGCATGTAGCACATGCCGATGAGCGCCCGCAGGAGGTCTTCCGGCGTGACGTCGTCGCGGATCTCTCCCGTCGCGACGGCGCGGTCGAGCAGCCCTCCGACGGCCTGGGTCAACCGATCGAAGGAAAACGAGAAGAGTTCCGAGTTCTTGTAGGCGGCGAGGGCGAGCGCCGCCGCCATGCCTTTTTTCGTCGCCACGAACCTCACGTTCGAATGCATCCATTGCCGGAGCGCTTCGACAGGCGGGGTGTCCCGTTTCAGCTTCTCGGCGAGGTCGGCCAAATGCTGCACCTCGCGGCGGTACACCGCTTCGAACAGGGCCTCGCGCGTGGGGAAATGGCGATACAGCGTGCCGATGCCCACGCCGGCGGACCGGGCGACGGCTTCGAGGCTGGCCTCCGCGCCGCCGGCGCTGAAGACCGCCTTTGCCGCCTCGAGGACGCGCTCGCGATTGCGAACCGCATCGGAGCGGGGCTTGCGCGTGCTCTTCGCAGTCTGGGTCATGTCGATGGCCCGATCATACAATGGGCTTGCAAAACGGAGGCACCCTCCGTATATTCCCGTCCACAACGCTGACACAACAGGCCCGGGTCAGGCAAACGAAGCCTTCGCCCGAGCGCCGTCGCCGGCAGGGAATCCGCTCGATGCTGCGGCCGCCGGAGCGCCTGGGACATCCGCTCGCACGGCCGGTCCCGCGAGAGCTGCGAAGAAACGGACCATCGGTCGGCGGTTTCGCTTAACCATCGCTTTTGTGGAGCATTCCATGAGCCTTTCAATGACTCTGACCGTGAATGGCGTGAAGCGGGCGATCGAGCTCGACGACCCGCGAACGACGCTCCTCGATCTTCTGCGCGAGGGTCTCCAATTGACCGGAACGAAGAAAGGCTGCGATCGCGGGCAGTGCGGCGCCTGCACGGTGATCCTTCAGGGCCGGCGGATCAATTCCTGCCTGGCGCTGGCGATCAGTCATGACGGCGCCGACGTCGTCACGATCGAAGGCGTGGCCCAGGGCGATCGGCTTCATCCGGTGCAGGAGGCGTTTCTCGCCCATGACGGCTTGCAGTGCGGGTTCTGCACCTCCGGTCAGATCATGAGCGCGATCGGCTTGATCCAGGAGGGCGAGACCGGCGACGACCCGGAGCGGGTGCGCGAAGGCATGAGTGGAAACCTCTGTCGCTGCGGCGCCTATCGCGGAATCACCGAGGCGGTGCTGCAAGCGCAGGAAGTTCTTGGCGCGGCGGACCGCAAGGAGGTCGCATGAACAGCTTCGACTACGTGAGGCCGGCCACGGTCCGTGAGGCCGTCGCGGCCGCCACGGCGCCGGGTGCGGCCTATTTGGCCGCCGGCACGAATCTTCTGGACCTGATGAAGGGCGGCGTCGCCCGCCCAAGCCGGCTTGTGGACATAGGCCGGATTCCCGATCTCGACCGCATCGAGACTCTGCCCGACGGCGCCCTGCGGATCGGCGCGCTGGTGCGCAACGCCGACCTTGTACGCGACTGCGCCTTTGCCCGGCGCTTTCCGTCGGTCGCGGAGGCGCTTCTGTCCGGAGCCTCGGCACAGCTTCGCAATGCCGCCACGGTCGGCGGCAATCTGCTGCAGCGAACGCGCTGCCCCTATTTCTACGACGTGGCGAGCGCCTGCAATAAGCGCAGTCCAGGTTCGGGTTGCGACGCCATCGGCGGCGAGAACAGGCTTCATGCCGTGCTGGGCTGGAGCGAGGCATGCATCGCCACCCACCCGTCCGATTTCTGCGTGCCGCTGGTCGCCCTCGACGCGGTCGTCGAGGTCGAAGGCGAAGCCGGACGGCGGGAGATCCCGCTCGAGGCTTTCCACCGGCTGCCCGAAGGGAGGCCGGAACGGGAGAGCGTGCTCGATCCGGGCGAGATGATCGTCGCGGTGCGCCTCCCGGGCGAGGCGGCCCGGTTCGCAGCCCATTCCCGATATCTGAAGGTCCGCGAGCGGACCTCCTATGCCTTTGCGGTCGTTTCGGCCACGGCCTCCCTGCGCATGGAGGGCGGCAGGATCGCCGAAGCGCGCGTGGCACTCGGCGGCGTCGCCATGAAGCCATGGCGGGCCAGGGAGGCGGAGCCGATCCTGGCCGATGCCCGCGCGGAGGCCGGCCTTTTCCGCCTGGCCGCCGAGGCAGCGCTTTCGCAGGCCCGGCCCTCGGGCGACAACGGCTTCAAGATCGAGCTGGCGCGACGGGTGGTGGAGCGGGCTCTCGCGCTCGCCGCCGCCGGCACGCCCGCACGGATGCCGGCGCTTCCGGCATCCCCCTTGGCCTCGATTTCCGGAGATGTCTTCCATGGTTGAGATCGCACTGACCCAGGCGCCTGCCCATGCCCGGCACGGCTCGAACCTAGGCCAACCCCTCACGCGCCGTGACGGAGTCCTCAAGGTCACTGGCGCCGCCCGCTATGCCGCCGACCATCATCCGGCGGGGATGCTGTACGCGGTCCTGGCGGTCAGCAGCATCGCGCGCGGCCGTGTCGCCTCTCTCGACGTCCGCGCCGCCAAGGCCCATCCGGGGGTCGTCGAGGTGATGACCCCGGCCAACAGGCCGCGGCTGGCCCAGGACCCGGACGAAAAGTCGAATCCCTTCATGTTTCGCCTCGACCTGCTGCAAAACGACCGGGTCCGCTACGCCAATCAGCCGATTGCCGTCGTCATCGCAAAGACGCTCGAAGCGGCAACCGAGGGGGCGACGCTCCTGTCGCCGCGCTACCACGTCGAGCCGACGCGGATCGGATTGGATGCGGGCGAGAGCTTCGTGCCGCCGGCCGTCGGCGTCGGATCGCCCTCGGAAGTGCATCGGGGCGATGTCGAGGCCGGCCTTGCCGCGGCGTCGAAGCGGATCGAGGCAACCTACGAGACCCCGTCCCAGTATCACAATCCGATCGAGCCGCATGCGATCGTGGCCGTTTGGGACGGCGATTCCCTTTCGATCGATACGCCGACCCAGGGCCTTGCCATGGCGCAGGGGCGCCTGGCGGAGCTGTTCGGGATTTCCCCGGACAAGATCCGCATCCGCAGCCCGTTCCTGGGCGGCGGCTTCGGCTGCAAGGGTTTTCTTGCCGGACCGCAGATCCTCGGCATCCTGGCGGCCCGCCTGGTGGGAAGGCCGGTCAAACTGGTGGTCCGGCGCGAACAGATGTATGGCCCGGTGGGGCACCGGGCCCCGACGCGGCAGACGTTGCGCATGGGCGTGGACGACGACGGCAGGCTGACCGCGCTCGACCACCGGGCAAAAACGGTCTCGAGCAGCTTCGACGACTTCTTCGAACCGGCGGCCGATATTTCTCACACGCTCTATGCGAGCCCGGCCATCGCCACATCCTATGAAGCGGTGCGGGTCGACACGGGAACGCCGCTCTTCATGCGCGCGCCCGGAGAAGCGGCGGGCTCGGTCGCGCTCGAAAGCGCCATCGACGAAATGGCCCTTGCCTGCGGCATGGATCCGCTCGCCTTTCGGCTCAAGAACTACGCCGAGGTGGAACCGATCTCCGGCAAGCCCTTCTCCTCGAAGGCGTTGCGAGAGTGCTACGAGCAGGGCGCGGAGCGCTTCGGCTGGGAAGGTCGCCCGCTCGCCCCGCGACAGATGCGGGATCGCGACGGATTGCTCGTCGGCTGGGGCATGGGCACGGCGACCTTTCCGGCGCTCATGTTCCAGGCCCAGGCCAGGGCCGTGCTGCGTCAAGACGGCAGCGGCGTCATGGAGATCGGGGCCCATGACATGGGGCAGGGGGCCACGACCGCGCTGGCGCAAATCGCCGCCGAAAGCCTTGGGCTTGACATCGAGCGGGTGGAATTCAGATCCGGGACCTCCGACCTTCCGGATGCCGGAATAGCCGGCGGCTCGGCCCACACGGCGACGGCGGGCATGGCGGTTCACAGCGCCGGCGCCGACGCGATCGCCCGGCTGGCCGAGCTTGCGACCAAGGACCGCCGCTCGCCGCTGTACGCCGCCGGCAATGCCGGCGTGATCGCGCGGGGCGGCGGGCTGCTCCGCCGCGACGACGAGAGCCGCGGCGAAAGCTATGCCGATATCCTTGGCCGCGCCGGGCTGGTCGAGATCGAGGGTCGGGGCAAGAGCGCGGCCGATCCGGCGACCCAGGCGAGCTACGCCAAGTACGCGCATGGCGCGGTGTTCGCCGAGGTCAAGGTCGATCCCGATCTCGGGCAGATGCGCGTCGCCCGCCTGGTCGGCGCCTTTGCCGCGGGACGGATCATCAATCCGCGCATGGTGCTGAGCCAGCTCTATGGCGGAATGATCTGGGGCGTGTCGTTCGCGCTGCATGAGTGCGCCGTGGTGGATCTGCGCTCCGGCCGTGCGATGAACCCCAATCTGGGCGACTACCATATTCCCGTGAACGCCGATGTCCCTTCGCTCGACGCGATCCTGGTCGAGGAACACGACCCGCATGTGAATGCCTTGGGCATCAAGGGCGTGGGCGAGATCGGGATCACCGGCACGGCGGGCGCGATCGCCAACGCGGTCTGGCATGCGACCGGAGTGCGCGTGCGCAATTTCCCGATCATGCTCGATCGCTTGATCGAACCGCGATCGTAAGGAGCCGGCGGAGGAATTCAGCGAGTCCTGATTGGTGCGCAGGAACCAACGCCATCGGCGCGCTCCTCGCGTTTGTCTTGCCGCGGGGCGGAAAAAGTCTCAACATCCCCGCGCGGTCGAAGGGCATCGGGTGAATCCCGGTTGAGAAACGTCGGCTGAAACGGGGTCACCATGAGCGATACCGGAGCTGCGCTTCGCGCCATCAAGCTGCACGATCCGATCTGGATCACCCTTGCCGACGGCTGCCGCCTGGCGGCGCGGATCTGGCTGCCGGAGGACGCCGAAGCCAATCCGGTCCCCGCGATCCTCGAATATGTCCCCTATCGCCGGCGCGATTTCACCGCCATTCGCGACGCCATGCATCACCGCTATTTCGCCGAGCGCGGCTATGCCGCCGTCCGCGTCGATCTGCGCGGGTCCGGGGATTCCGACGGGGTGCTGGAGGACGAATATCTCCAGCGCGAACTCGAGGACGGCGCCGAGGTCATCGCCTGGCTGGCGCGCCAACCCTGGTGCTCTGGCACGGTCGGGATGATGGGCATCTCCTGGGGCGGCTTCAACGCGCTCCAGGTGGCGGCACTCCGCCCCCCGGCCCTCAAGGCCATCATCACGGTCGCCTCCACCGACGACCGCTTCGCCGACGACGTTCACGCCATGGGCGGTTGCCTGCTGGCCGATTGCATGGTCTGGGCCTCCACCATGTTCGGATTCAATTCGCGGCCGCCCGATCCGGCCGTCGTCGGCGACAGCTGGCGCGCGACCTGGCAGCAGCGCCTGGCGCACGGCAAGCCATGGGTCGTGGAGTGGCTGAGCCACCAGACCCGCGATGCCTTCTTCAAGCATGGATCGGTCTGCGAGGACTATGGCGCCATCACCGCCGCGGTCTTTGCCGTGGGCGGCTGGGCCGACGGATACTCCAACGCGGTTCCGCGCCTGCTCCAGGGTCTCTCCTGCCCGCGCAAGGGCCTGATCGGGCCCTGGGCCCATAACTACCCCTATGCCGGCCGTCCGGGCCCCGCCATCGGCTGGCTGCAGGAAGCGACCCGCTGGTGGGACCACTGGCTGAAGGGCCGCGACACGGGGATCATGGCCGGTCCCAAGGCCGAGCCCATGTACAGGGCCTGGATGCAGGAAAGCGTGCCGCCGCTGCCGCAGTACGACGCGCGCGATGGGCGCTGGGTGGCCGAGGACGGCTGGCCCTCGCCCCGCACCGAGCAGCGCCGCCTCGCCCTCAATCCGGGGACGATCGATGCCAAGGCGGGGCCGGCAAAGGTGCTGTTCCACGACACGCCGGAAAGCGTCGGCCATGCGGCGGGCGAATGGTGCGCCTACGGCTATGACTCGGAGTTGCCCTACGACCAGCGGGTGGACGATGCCGGCTCGCTCGTCTTCGATTCCGCGCCCCTCGATTCCCGGCTGGAGATCCTGGGCGCGCCGGTGGCCGAGCTGGAGCTTTCCGTCGACCGGCCCTTCGCCTTCGTCGCCGTGCGCCTCAATGACGTGGCGCCGACGGGCGCTTCGACCAGGGTCACTTATGGCCTATTGAACCTGATGTTCCGCGAAGGCTTCGCGAACCCAAAGCCGATCGCGCCCGGGGAGCGCTATCGCGTCGCCGTCAAGCTGAACGACATCGCGCACGCCTTCCCGCAAGGCCATCGCATGCGCCTGGCGATTTCCACCGGCTACTGGCCGCTGGTCTGGCCGTCGCCCGAGCCGGTGCGTCTGGCGCTGGTCGCGGGCGCCAGCACGCTCACGATTCCGGTGCGCGCCCCGCGCCCCGAGGACGAGAGGCTGCCGGCCTTCGGGCCGCCCGAGTCATCGCCGGCGCTGGCGCATGTCGCGGAGCATCCCTATCGCCGGTCGCGCAGCATCTCGCGCGATGTCGCCACTGGCGAGGTGACCATCGAGACCATCAAGGATCGCGGGCGCTACAGGCTGAACGACACCGGCGTCACCTATTCCGGCAAGGGGGTCGATCGCTATCACATGCGCGATGGTCAGCCGCTATCCGCCAGGATCGATTCCTTTTATGAGATCGGCCTCGAGGGGCCCGGCTGGCATACGCGCACGGAATGCCGGACGGTCGTCACCGCGACCAAGGCGGAATTCCTCGTCTCCGCCAGCCTCGATGCCTATGAGGGCGAGGCGCGCGTCTTCGCCGACACCTACAGCGCGCGGGTGCCGCGGCGCACCGTGTGACAGCCGCGGCGCAGGCCGGACCGGAGACCGCCTGCGCTGCGGTGATCACGGCAGCGGCTTCACCCGCTCGAGGGCCTGCTGGAGGGGCTGCTTCAAGGCTTCGATCGCCGCCGCCAGGCGCCTGAGGCCGGTGTACTCCGTGTCGCGGGCATGGATGGCCTGGTTGACGCGGCTCTCGACTTCCATGATCAGGCGCTCGTATTGGGCCAGCTGCGCTGCCACGCGCTGGGCCGCGGTGCCCGCCTTTTCTCCCAGCACATGCAGGCGCAGCACGCTGGCGCGAAGCACCGGCGCCTCGCCGATGGAGAAATAGCCGGCACCCATGGCGATGGGGATCCGGGTACGGCCTTCCGTCAGATCCTTGCTCAAGGCCTGGATTTTCGTCGCCACGGGTTCGAGGCCGGCGGCGACTTCCGCCAGCTCCGGATGGATCGCGGCCGCCAAGGACGCCGCCTCGGCCCGGCGCTCCGCGAGGCGCTCGGCGGATTCCCGGCGGTGCAGGCGGGCGGGCACGGCGATGGCAAGGCCGAGGGCGACCAGCACGCCCGCCGCCTGCAGCCAGCTCGCGGTGCCGCTATGGGCATCGAGCCAGGCCGCCGCCGCCGGACCCAGCGCGCCGAGCCAGGCCTCCGCGCCCGCGAGCCAGGCGGACAATTGCGCCAGAACGCCACTCATCCCCGAATCCCCCTCACCTCATCCGGGTCGCCACCAGTCCTCGAGGCCTCGTATCGGCCTCCCGTTGCCACCGAGGCATGACCCCCATCCGGCGCTGGCCCCGGAACCGGCGCGGGCGGACCCGAGTTAACCGTGAAATGTGTTGCAGCTTTGCGAGCGTCCCGCGTCGCTCAGCCCTTCGCTTCCGGCGCCTTGCGCCTCGGGTGCAGCCATCTGTTGTAGCGCGTGAGCGCGCCCTCGATCGGCATGGGCAGATGCCGGCCGACCCAATCGGCGGTGGGATTGGACAGCCGGATCAGCCGCGGACAGAGGAACATGGTTATGGCGCAGCTGCCGGCCGCGAGCGTGTAAAGGAATCCGCTCATGGCGTCCGACTTCGTGCCAATCTCGGCGATGAGGAGAGAGAAGACGCCGATCTGCCCCATGGCGAAGCCGCACTTGACGGCGACCTCCGGGCGCTCGCCGATGGCAAGAGAGGCGAGGGTCACGGCTACGATCTTGCCGATGACGACCACGCCCACGAGCAGGACCAGCGCCGCCCAGTGGGCGGCAAGCTCCTCCGGGTCGATGAGCATGCCGACGGCGACGAAGAACACCGCGCCGAAGATTTGCTTCACCGGCTCGATGAGTTTCTCCACTTCCTCGCCAAGGCCCGATTCGGCCACGAGCGAGCCGGCGAGAAACGCGCCGAGGGCCACCGAATAGCCCGCCCGTTCGGCGAGGACCGCGAGCGCGAAGCAGAGGCCGAGGCTGGTGATGAGCAGGGTCTCCTTCCGCCTGAACCGCGCGGCTCCGCGCAGCAGGCGGGGGACGGTGAAGATTCCGGTCGCGAGCAGGAGGACGACGAAGGCGCCGAGCAGGCGGACCTTGGTCGAAAGCTCGAGGAAGGAGAGCTCCCGGCCGCTCGCCAGCGTGATCAGCACGGTCAGCATGAAAATCGCGATCACGTCCTCGCACAGCACGACGCCGAAGACCAGTTCCCGCACTCTCGGATCGACCGGCGTTTCCTCGAAGGCCTTGGCTATGACGACGGCGCCGGAAATCGACGCGACCGCGCCGGCCAGCAGGCTCTGCCATGCGGTCCAGCCCATGAGCCGGCCGACGAGATAGCCGAGCCCGACCATGGCGGCGATCTGGGCGAGCGCGACCAATCCCGCGGTCGGCGCCAGGCGCATCAAGCGGCGAAGCTTGAACTCCAGCCCGATGGCGAAGATCAGCAGGGTGACGCCGAGCTCCGGCACTTCCCGCATCTGGTGCACGTCGGCGTAGAATCCCGGAATGTGAGGACCCACCGCCATCCCGGCAACGAGGTAGCCGAGGACCACAGGCTGGCGCAGGAACTGGCAGATGATGGTGGCGACCGCGGCGATGGCAAGCACCAACGCCATGTCCTCGAGGAAAGATTGCGTGACGAAAAGCATCGGTCGGCCCCCTTCACGCCGCCGTTACCGGCATCCCCGGCGGCACCCCATCCCAGTGACGACGTATCTATTGAAGCGCAAACCGCGCCGGGCCGGTAGGTCTCCGCGCTTCATCCAAGACGCGGCGATCCGTCTCAGCGCGGCACCGTCCGAAACGTCACCCCGGCGAAAGCCGGGGCCCGGACTTCAGGTGCGGCCGCCGCCCTGGATTCCCGCTTGCGAGGAAATGACGAGGGGAGAACAGACCGGATGGAAGCCGGGAATATTTTCCCTGGGGCGCCTGTCTAGCAATACGTCATGTCCTCTCTGACCTGGGCACAACCCTGGAAAGGAAATCTCATCATGCTGCCGAAAATCAATTCGAGAAGCCTCGCGAAATCGGCTGTGTCGGGCGTTTTTCTGCTGTCGCTCGCCGGCTTCTCGGCGAGGCCTGCGAGCGCCGCCGACATCGTCGATACCGCTGTTTCCGCCGGCCACTTCAAGACCCTGGTCGCAGCGCTTCAGGCGGCAGGCCTGGCGGACGTGCTGAAGGGGCCCGGTCCCTATACGATCTTCGCGCCCACGGACGAAGCCTTCGCCAAGCTGCCGGCGGGCACGCTCGAGAGCCTGATGAAGCCGGAGAACAGGGCGGCGCTCTTCGCGCTTCTGGCCTATCACGTGGTGCCGGGAAAGCTGCTGCTCGCCGACATCCGCGGCCGGAAGTACGAAGCGAAGACCTTGGAGGGCCAGCATATCGAGGCGAACGCGCTCGAATGGTGGAAGCGGATCAAGCTG
>Ga0265342_10004882_pt1 | contig 10384 bp, 6 predicted proteins | sample 4CB327metaG_FD_203125 | JGI IMG/M metagenome (GOLD analysis project Ga0265342, IMG submission 203125) | Rhizosphere microbial communities from Carex aquatilis grown in University of Washington, Seatle, WA, United States - 4-CB3-27 metaG | ecosystem: Host-associated > Plants > Roots > Rhizosphere...
CCCGGGCCGTGCCCTGGGCTTCTGCCTGCGCCGGGGCGAAGAGGCGCCCCGCCTGGTCTCATTCCCGAGCAAGAGCCTGGGCCTGTACGGAGGCGGCCTCATCTTTCGCTCCGATTCCAATGGCGAAGATCTGGCCAGCCTTGCTGGTGCTGGGCTATACGACAGTTTCATGCTGCCGCCCGGTCGTCTCGCAAGCATCGACTATGCCCGCGACGAGCTCCTGTGGAACGAATCCTTGCGCAACCAGATCCTCATGGGCATAGCTCGGACCGGCGCAGCGACAGAGTCAGTCCTGGGTGGCGCGCAGGACATCGAGGGCGTATATGTGGATGGGCGTTTCTTCGTCGTGCAAGCCCGTCCCCAAGTGGGGTTGCAACATGGCTGAATCGCCGCGTATTCACATCGGCAACCAGACCGCCTTCTTCGCGGCGCCGCTACAGCCTTTTGCCTTTGCCGTCGAGCAGGGTTTCGATGCCTTCGAGTTCTTTCCCAACGGCTCCGGGGACGGTCCCAGCTGGTCCACCGCGGATGTGCGGCCGGAGACGCGTGACTTCATTCGAGAACAGGCCAAGCGCTTCGACATGCGGCTGAGCGTGCATGCCTCCCTGACGGCCGACCCCACGACGCCCGCTGGTCTGCGCGTGCTTGCCCGCGACGTGGCCTTTGCCCGCGAGATTGGTGCTCGCGTGGTCAACCTGCATCTGGCCTCCGCGGATCCCGAGGGGTTCGGACGAGCGGCACTTTTTCTCGCGGCTCCCTTGCAGGCGGCTGGCTTGCAGCTCTCACTCGAGAACACGATTGCGACCGCGCCCGAGGACATCAACCAACTCTTCGCCCAGATGCGGTCCCGCGATCGGGCGCGGGCTTTCGCTATCGGCCTCTGCCTCGACATCGGTCACGCCAATCTGCACGAAAGCACGCGCAACGATTACCTGGGATATGTGGATCGATTGTCGACCCGCGTGCCCATCGTGCACGTGCATGCGCACGAGAATCGCGGCGATTGTGACAGCCACATGACGTTGTTCACGGGCCCGGCCGGGGAGAACCCCGCGGGCATCGAGGGTTTGGTGCAGCGTCTGATCACGCGCGGCTACAATGGCTCTATCATTTTCGAGCAATGGCCCTATCCATCCAGTCTGCTTTCCACGGCCAGGGACCGGCTGCGCGCCATCATCGACGCCGCCCAGTCGGGCAAGGCGGACAGAGCGCGCTGAGGGCCGGTACCGAAATGCGGGTGCGCATCGCTTGTGTGAGCGGCTCGTTAGAAAACTGACCCACGAACGTCGCTTGCCGTCACATACACCGTGTGATAGTCCAGAAGACGTAGTCATGGGGTGGTGCGTTACAGGCGTTTGCGGATGTTTTCTTGTCTTTGGCCGAACGCTGTTCGGTTTCCAGCGCGGATGAACACTGCGCGAGAAGACGTGATGGCCACGAGATCACCTAGGGACGCCAACGCCGAGAACCAGCGGCTGAGTGCCGAGAATGGGGAACTCCGTCTCCGGCTGCAGGAGGCTGAGCGAGCTCTCGAAGCCATTCGCACGGGACTGGCTGAATCGCTCATGCGCGAATCGGAAGTGCGCTTTCGCTCGGTGCTGGAGAATTCGCTCGATGCGGCCTATCGGCGCGATCTGCAGAACGACAGGTTCGACTATCTGAGCCCGACCATCCAGACGGTCAATGGATTCACAGTCGAGGAGATGTTCGCGATGAGCGCCGAGGAGGCCCACCTGCGCACCCATCCCGATGACCTTCCAGGTCTGCTGGCGGCGGTGAAAGCGGCCGAGCGCACCGGCGAGCTGAGAGTGGAGTACCGGTTCAAGGCCAAGGACGGCCAGTACCGCTGGCTCGCCGAACGCGCCGTGATGATCAAGGACGAGGACGGACGACTTCGCTACCGTTCGGGCGTCATCCGCGACATCACGGCGGGCATGCGCACCGAGGAGGCCTTGCGCGAGAGCGAGCAGCGGTTCCGTTTAGCCCTCAAGCACGCCCCGGTTTCAGTGGCAGCCCAGGACCGTGACTTCCGCTTCCTCTGGGCATTCAACCACCGCACGGTCGACAGCGCAGACGTCATAGGCAAGACCGATGCGGACCTATTTCCCCCGGACGACGCCGCCCGCTTGATGGCGCTCAAACGTCGGGCCATGGAATCCGGCACCGAGGTGCGTGAACAGCTTTGGGTCACCTCGAATGGCCAGCGCGTATTCGTCGACCTGTGTCTGGAACCGATGCACGACGCCGCTGGCCAGGTGGTCGGTATCGGCATTGCAACCGTCGACCTCACCGAACGCAAACAGGCCGAGGAGGCGTTGCGCGAGGCGAATCTTCAGCTGGCCGAGGCCGATCGTCGCAAGAACGAATTTCTCGGGCTGCTGTCGCACGAGCTGCGCAACCCGCTCACGCCCATCCGCAACAGCATCTACATTCTCGAAAAGGCCGTTCCAGGTGGGCCGCAAGCACGCCGGGCGCTCGCCGTCATTGACCGGCAAGTTGGTCACCTCACACAATTGGTGGACGACCTTCTCGATGTCACCCGCATCAGCCGGGGCAAGATCCGGCTAGAACGCGCCCGCCTGGATCTGGTCGAGGTTGTGCGCCGGAGCGTGGAAGACCACCGCGCGTTCCTTGAGCATCACGAGCTGGTGCTGGAGCTGCCGAGCGATCCGATCGCAGTTGACGGCGATCCAACGCGCCTGGGGCAGGTGATCGGGAACCTTCTCATCAACGCGGCGAAATTTACCCCCGAGACGGGCAAAGTCGTCGTGGGGCTCACGCGGTCCGTGGACAGCGCTGTGCTGGAGATTGCTGACACCGGGTTGGGCATCGACGCGCATACTCTCAAGAGGCTGTTCCAGCCCTTTGCCCAGGCCGAGCGCAGCCTGAGCCAGAGTCGCGGCGGTGTGGGCCTGGGATTGGCGCTGGTCAAGGGGCTGGTGGAGTTGCACGGCGGCGCGGTGAGTGCGCACAGCGACGGTCCCGGGCAAGGGGCGCGTTTCACCGTCAGGCTTCCGCTCGACCACAAGGGCGACGACCTCCGTAGTGGCCAGAACGCGAATGGAGTCCCCGCCGGCAAACGCAAGGTTCTCATCATCGAGGATAACGCCGACGCCGCAACCCACCTGCGCGAGAGCCTCGAACACTGGGACCACGCGGTCGAGGTCGCGTGCAGCGGGCCCGAGGGACTGGAAAAGGCGCGCCAGTTCGATCCCGATTTCGTGCTCTGTGCGCTGGGCCTGCAGGGAATGGACGGCTACGATGTCGCCCGCGCTTTCCGGGCTGACGAGCAGCTTAAGGACGTGCACCTGGTCGCCACGAGCGCCGGCGTTCTGCCGGACGACATGGAGCGAGCCGCCAAGGCCGGCTTTGAACAGCATGTGAGCAACCCGTCCAGTGCGGAAACGATCGACGAGATACTCCGCGCCATGTCGCGACCACGGTCAGGAGGAGGCAGGAGCCGATCGGGCGCATGATGGCGAAGTGGTCGCTGGCCGTTGACTGCGCTGTCGAGCGACTACTTCAAGTACGTGCGGCAGAGAAATCGCGAGGTGACGAATATCTATCGGCCTTGCCCCATCATCGATCGCCCGCAGATTCTGCGCGACGCCCTGGAGAAGTTCCACCCCACGCCGTCGCAGGAGGGCGCGGAAAGGATCAAGAGCCTGCTGGCTGACGGACTGGACGAATACGCGGTGAGCTTGAAGAAGATCATGGACCCTGTGTGGCAGCGCGAGTTTCCCGACAAGCCCGAGACCGTGGACGATTCGCGGCACGTGGGCGAGCGCGGCCGCGGCCTGCTCAAGGGCGAGACCTCCGGTCAGCAGAGCCGAGCAGCCGCCATGCGGTGAGCGAAGTTCACAACCTGTCCTTTGCCAAAGGCGGCCGGAGCCGGAGTCTCACCACAGAGATCACAGAGGCCACTGAGGCCGGAAACAAAGGGTTCCGGATCCAAGTCCGCACCCTTCCTTTCTCTGTGTTCTCTGTGACCTCTGTGGTGAAATCCGGAGCGGACGTGGGGGAGACGATGGGTTGTGCCCTGTCCATGCCCCGCCCACTGTGACCCATTCTAAATGGGGGCATCGAAAGGGTAGGGCGTGGAGGTTCCGACTCTTGCGCATCTACGCAATCTTGTTCCTGGCAGGAGTGCTGACGATTCTGCTGCCCTGCATTCTGCCGCTGGTGCCGCTGGTGCTGGGGGTCAGTTTGGCCGGGCAACGGCGCGTGCGGCCGCTGGTCGTCGCGGCCGGCATGGCCGCGAGTTTCGTGATCTTCACCTTCGTGCTCCAGGTGGTTCTTGCGCACTTCGTGGCTGCAGCTGACCTGATTCGGGTCGCCAGCACCTACGTGCTGCTGCTGTTTGGCGTGTGCTTTCTGAGTAGCAAGATCCGGCTGCAGATCGCGGTGGCGGTTGTCGGCGCGCTCTTCTTTGCTTCGCACGGATGGCTCGCTGTGTGGCTGGCCGCTTTGCTGGGAACCGCGGCGGTGCTGCTGGCAGGCCGGGTGGCCACCCGCATCCAACAACTTGGGAGTACCGTGCAGAACAGCGCCAGCTCGGGACTTGGAGGCGAATCGCTGCTCACGGCTCTCATCGTGGGACTGACGCTGGGCATGGTCTGGGTTCCCTGCGCCGGGCCTGCGCTGGGATTCGCGCTGGCGCTGGTGCGCGATCAGCCGGGGCCGCGTGCGCTGGCGGCTTTGACCGCCTACGCCGTCGGTGCCGCGACGCCGCTGCTGCTGGTGGGCTACGGCGGCCAGCAGGCGATCCGGTCCGCGCGTGCTCTCAATCGACACAGCGGTGTCATCAAACATGTGGCGGGCGGCTTGCTCGTCCTCTCGGCATTGGCCTTGCGCTACGACTGGCTGACCGACGGGCAAGTATGGCTGTCGCAACACACATCGTTCGGATCGCTGGCCAGCTCATTGGAGGATAGACTTGTGGGCAAGAGCTTGGTGCAGCCTGCGCATGCCTCGGGCGTGAATCAGCCGGGCGCGCAGACAGGACCCGCGCTGCCGGTATTGCCCCGTGTGGGCCCGGCTCCGGAGTTCGTGGGCCTTGGCCCCTGGTACAACTCGTCGCCGCTCACCTTGGCTTCTTTGCGCGGCAAGGTCGTGTTGGTGGATTTTTGGACCTACAGCTGCATCAACTGCGTTCACACGCTGCCCTATATGGAGGCGTACTGGACGCGCTACCAAAACGCGCCTTTCGTGCTGGTCGGGATCCACACGCCCGAGTTCGTGTTCGAGAAGAGCCCGCAGAACGTGGCCGCCGCCATCCAGCGCCATGGGCTGAGCTATCCCATCGCGCAGGACAACGACTACGGAACATGGAACGCCTACAGCAACCAATACTGGCCAGCCAAGTATCTCATTGATGGCGAGGGCATCGTGCGCTACACGCATTTCGGCGAGGGCGACTACGAAGAGACTGACCTCGCCATTCGCAGCCTGCTGGCCGAGCTGGGGCGCCGGGCCAGTTCCCCCATCAGCAGCTCGGTGATCGGTGGGAGCGCAGCTACTGCGACGCCCGTGCGCGAGCGCTCGCCCGAGACCTATCTGGGTGTGCGCGGCTGGTCGGCTCTGGCCAATGGAAGGGACCAGCCCGACGGCGGAGTCCATCGCTACATCGCGCCGGCCACGCTGGCGCTGAATCGCTACGCTCTCGTCGGCTCGTGGCGATTGCTGGAAGGCGAACGGCAGGTGCTGGCCGGAATTGAAGGAGAGATTCGCTTCCATGCGCTGGCCGGCGAGGTGAACCTGGTGCTGGGCCTGGAACCGGGAACCCCGGTGCGGACCGCCGACGTGGAAGTGGACGGCCACCCCAGCAAGACCATCACCATCGACCGACACGATCTCTTCAATCTATGGAGCGGTCCCTACGGCGAACATGAGGTGGTGGTGCGCGCCTACGGCCACGGCGTGGCCGCCTACGCCTTCACTTTTGGTCAGTAGGCATCACTGCTCACGCGCGGCCAGTCACCCGTCGCCTACGAGGGCAGGCTTGTGATGACCTCTTCGAGCATTTGCAAACTGGCCGGCTTGGCCAGGTGGCGCGCGAAACCTGCCTCAGCCGCCCGTTGCTGGTCCTCGGAACTGGCATACCCGGTCAGGGCCGCGAGGAAGACCTTTCCAAGCGCGGCGTCGCTGCGAAACGCCCGCGCCACTTGATAACCATCCATTCCAGGCAGGCCAATATCGCAGAACACCACATCTGGCTTGAACTCACGCGCCTTCTCGATGCCCCGGAATCCGTCGAAGGCCACGGCAACCTCGTACCCGCTGAGTTTGAGCGCGTCTCCCAGGCTCTCGGCCGCGTCGACGTTGTCCTCGATCAGCAGCACTCGTCGTGTGTGCAGCGGCCTGGGCTCCACGGTTCCGCTCGCTGCCACGGTCTCAGCCTCTTGCTGCATGAGCGGCAGGCGCACGGTGAACTCGGCGCCGGTGCCTTCGCCACGGCTCATTCCTCCAACCCTTCCGCCGTGCAACTCCACCAGATTTTTCACCAAAGTGAGCCCCAGCCCCAGGCCGCCGCGGCTGCGGTCCAAGGTCTTGTCCGCTTGAGCGAATGGCTCGAACAAATGCGCCAGCATCTCCGCGCTCACTCCGATGCCGGTGTCGCGAACCTGGATGACGGCCTCGCCTGCGGGTGCGTCCGCTGCGACGGAAACGAAAGTCGTCCCTCCGCGTGCGGTAAATTTGGCCGCATTCTGCAGCAGATTGCCCAGGACCTGCGTCAAACGTGTCGGGTCGCCGTTCACCCATAGCGGGTGGTCGACGGAGCGGGCCTGGAGGGCGACGCCGGCCTGCTCGAACAGAGAGCGATGATCCTCGACCGTTCGTCGGACCAGATCGCGGATATCCAGCCGTTGACGCTGCAGACTGATTTTTCCGCGCGAGATGCGGGTCACATCGAGGAGCTCATCGACCAGTCGGGTCAGGTGAGCGGTCTGCCGATCGATGGTTTGCTGCGCCCGCCGGGCCTGGTCTCCACCAGGAGCTGCTCGCTCCATGACATAGAGGCTGTTGCGAATGGGCGCGAGCGGGTTGCGCAATTCGTGGGAAAGCATCGCCATGAACTCGTTCTTGCGCCGATCCGCCTCTTTAAGATCCGCTTCACTCTTGCGCAATGTCTCTTCGTTTTGCTTGCGCTGGGTGATGTTGTCGAACACCGCGACGAAGTGATCCTTTCTGGGGCTATAGACCACGACCGAGAACCAGATACCCAAGGGCTGAAGGTAGGTCTCGATCCTTTCCGGCCGGCCCCCCGAGGCGACTCTGCCGTAGATCTCGAACAGCTCGGGGTTCGACTCTCTGATCCCCGGAATGACTTCGGTGACTCTCTTGCCGGCGACGTCATTCAGGCCGGTCAACTTGGTGAATGAGTCATTGACGTCAAGGTAGACAAAATCGATCGGGCGGCCGGCGTCGTCGAACAGCATCCGACAGTGGGCAAAGCCATCCGGCATATTTTGAAACAAGAGGTGGTACTTGACCTCGTCCTCGAGAGTGGCGGCCCGCTGCCGAGCCCTTTGATAGAAATGCGCAATTGCGCTTATCGAAATTCCCGTGGCGGCGAAAAGCACGAGGCCCACCACATGGGACGCGCGTTCGATGCGGAATTGCCCCACCGAAGGAAGAATCCAGTACCAAGACAGGATTACCGCTGTTCCTGTCGCGAGCAGGCCTGCCCGCATCCCCCACAAGAGCGCAGCGACCATCAACACCGGGACAAAGGTGATGTAAATCGGCAGGGGGCCGGCGGCTGCCGAGATCCTCTGGCGCAGCAGAAACGCAGCCGCGACGAGAAGCACGGCTCCCCCGTAGCGCGCAAGCAGTCCCCCCAGCGAGCCCAATCGACTCCGCGCGCGAACTCCTGCGCCAGGCTGCCTCGCCATCTTCCCTCCACACCTTATTGTGGACCAGCTCTTCCCGGTGCGCACGTCGGTCAATTATGCGGACGAGGCAAAGGTGGGCTCCCCGCAGGGGAGCGGGCATTAACCGGGGTTGGCCCCCCAAAGCCGCGGTTTGCTGGGCCCGCGTAGGTCGGCAAGGGTGTGCGTGAGCGGTAGCGGTAGCGTGAGCGACGAGCGGAAAGCGGTCTGCGTGGGCGATTCGCGTGAGCGGCCCGCGACACGCTCTCCGTCTTCCCGCAAGACGCACACGAACTCGCTCACGCCCACGCGACCCGCGATCCGCGGGACGGACCGAGAAGATCCGCTTAACGCCTAAGCCCCGCAGGGGCGTGGGCGAGCAGTTCCTCCAGCTTTTCCAGACTCGACGGTTTCGCGAGGTGTTCTTCGAACCCGGCCTCGCGCGCCCGCTGCAAATCATCGGGAAGCGCGTAGCCGCTCAGGGCCACCAGAAACACGTCCTTCAGCGCCGGGTCAGCTCGGAAAGCGCGTGCGACCTCATAGCCGTCCATGCCGGGCAGGCCGATGTCGCACAGGACGATCTCTGGCTTGAATCTGCGAGCCCGGTGAAGGCCGTCGGGACCGTTGTAGGCGACCTCGACGACATGCGCACCGAATTCGAGCACCTCACGCAGACTGTCAGCCGCGTCGTGATTGTCTTCGATGACCAGCACGCGCCGGCCGCTTCGCTCCGGCCCGGCTGGGCCCGCGCTCGGCTGCGTGTCCGCCGTCTCGTCGAGCGGCAACTCGACCGCGAACTCTGCTCCCTTGCCCGGACCGTCGCTGTGCGCGCGGACTTCACCACCATGCATCTCCACCAGACCCTTGACCAGAGCCAGTCCAAGCCCGAGACCACCCTGGCTGCGATCCAGGGTGGCGTCGGCCTGCATGAACGGCTGGAACAGGCGGCGCAGCAGCGACGGCTCGATGCCGGCCCCGGTATCGCGGACGCGCAGGATGGCGCGAGTTTTCGACGGTGCGACGGCTGTGCTGACCGTGACTCGTCCGCCGGCGGAGGTGAATTTGGCCGCATTCTGCAGCAGGTTTCCCAGAACCTGGGCCAGCCGGTGGGCGTCGCCATTCACCGGCAACGGGTCCGCCGCCAGGGTCGCCTCTACCGTGATGGCCTTGTCCTCGAACAACGAGCGATGGTCATCGACGGTGCGATGAACCAAGTCGTTCAACTCCAGAGAACGGCGTTGCAGCTGGATCTTGTTGCGTGACACGCGCGTGACGTCGAGCAGGTCGTCGACCAAGCGGGCCAGTTGGCCGACCTGGCGGCCGATCACGTCACGAGCGTGCTGGGACTGCTTACCGCCCGAGGGTGCGTGGTCGAGAATGTACAGGCTGTTGCGAATCGGCGCGAGCGGATTGCGCAGTTCGTGCGAGAGAATGGCCAGGAACTCGTTCTTGTGCAGGTCCTGCTCGCGCAGTTGCTGGTTGGCCGCCTCGAGCGCTTGCTCCGCCTGCTTGCGCTCGGTGACATTCTTGAAGTAGCCGATGAGGCCGTCTATCTCACCCTGGGCATTGCGCGTGGGCACGTAGGCCCCGTCGAAGAACTGCGGTCCACCTTCCGGCGAACGCAGCGGCACCTCCAGATGCATCGGCTCGCCCGTCTCCAGCACGCGTCGCTTGATGGCGGTCAGCTTGTCAGCGTCCTCGCGCGACAGGAAATCGTGGTCAGTCTTGCCGATCATGTCCTGCTGCGCGAGTCCCATCTGTGGATTGATGACCAACTGATAGCGCAGGTCGCGGTTCTGGATGAGGATGTGGTCGGGCGTGTTGTCGGCAATGGCCTTGAATCGCTCCTCGCTCGCGCGCAGGGCGGCCTCGGTGCGCACGCGTTCGCTGATGTCAATCGACGCCCCGAGTATGGCCGGCTTGCCTTGGAAGGTGATAGGGCGAACCGACGACAGCAGCCAAATCGGTGTTCCGTCGGATTTCTTGGCTTTCAACTGGAAGTTGCTGACAAAACCCTGCTCTCTGATGGCATCGAGCATCTTCGCGCGATCAGCCAGGTCGTAGTACACGTCCGGGCCTTTGCGACCGATGATTTCCTCCTTGCGGAAACCGAAGGCTGCATTGTAGGCGGCGTTGGTGAATACGATGGTGGAGTCTTCCGTGCGGCTGAGAGAAATCAGAGCGGGAAGGGCCTCCGCTATGGTTCGGAATCGTTCCTCGCTCTCGCGCAGCGCCTCTTCGACCTGCTTGCGGTCGTCGATGTCGCGCAGGTAGACGTCGAGGCCGCCGGTGCGCGGGAACATGAACACTTCGTACCAGCGGCCGTTGAGCGGCGAGGGCGCCTCGTAGTGCTCGTGGCTGCGCTTTTCCACCGCGTCGAGGTAGTGCTGATGGATGCGCGTGCCAACGATTCTCGGAAAGACGTCCCAGATGACCTTGCCCACCAGCTCGCTCGCTGGGCGGCCGAAGGGCGCTCGTTCGGCTGCTGGGTTCACCATGACGAAGCGCCACCG
>Ga0265342_10004884_pt1 | contig 10380 bp, 7 predicted proteins | sample 4CB327metaG_FD_203125 | JGI IMG/M metagenome (GOLD analysis project Ga0265342, IMG submission 203125) | Rhizosphere microbial communities from Carex aquatilis grown in University of Washington, Seatle, WA, United States - 4-CB3-27 metaG | ecosystem: Host-associated > Plants > Roots > Rhizosphere...
GCCCGACGCGCGGCCGCGGGCCGATCAAGTCGCCAGCGCCGTGCGCCGGCTGTGCCAGGAAGGGCTCGATGGCGACGTGTTGGTTTTCCTGCCGGGCGCTGCCGAGATCCGGCGCACCGCCGAGACACTGGCGTCGTTGGCCGAGACCCACGAGCTCTTGCTGCTGCCACTGCATGGTGATCTGTCGCCCGCAGAACAGCGACGGGCAGTGCAGCCCGCCTCGCGCCGCAAAGTGATCCTTTCCACCAACGTCGCCGAGACATCGGTCACCATCGACGGCGTGGTCGCGGTCATCGATTCAGGGCTAGCTCGCATCGCCTCGTATTCGCCGTGGAGCGGTTTGCCCGTGCTGGCGGTGAGCAAGATCAGCCAGGCATCGGCGGTGCAGCGCGCGGGCCGCGCGGGCCGCACCCGGCCCGGGCGAGTCCTGCGCCTGTACACGCGGCCCGATTTCGAATCGCGCCGGCCCTACGATCTTCCCGAGATCGCGCGCCTCGATCTGGGCGAGGCCCTTCTGACCTTGGCGGCCTTGGGCGTGCGCGACGAGGAGAGTTTCGAGTGGTTCGAGCGGCCGGCGGCGTCGGCGGTGCAGGCCGCGCACGACTTGCTCCGTCGCTTGGGCGCTCTCGATGGGCGGGGCGGGCTGAGCGACATGGGCCAAGAGATGCTTCGCTTTCCGGTTCATCCCCGCCTGCAGCGCCTGATCGTCGAGGGCGAGCGGCGGGGCGTGGGCGAGGCGGCGGCGGCGCTGGCCGCCCTGGTCGCCGAGGGCGATATCAGCGACAGCGCGCGAACCCGCCTGGGGGGCACGGGCTCACGCGCGGGCGCGACCGAGGGCGCCGACCTGCTGGAGAGGCTGGATCGCTTCCAGCAGGCGCGGGCCGCACGCTTCGCTGGGGACCGATTGCGTGGCTTGGGTGTGGATGGGCGCGCGGCCGAGGCAGCCGAGTTGGCGAGACGGCAGTTCGCCGCGGCCTTGCGTCGCGAGGAGTCGGTGAAGCGGCCGACGAACCCTGATGTCATCGACGAGGCTCTGGCCATGGCGACGCTGGCGGCCTTCCCTGATCGGGTGATGCGCCGACGCAGCCCAGGGAGCAACCAGGCGCTCCTGGCTTCGGGCGGGGTGGCTGATGTCGGGCCGCTGCCTCCCGACGACCTGCTTTGTGCCGTTGACGTCGAAGAGCGCACGGCAGCGGCAGCCCGCGGCGGCAACCGGGCGGTGCGCGTACGTCTGGCGGTTGGCATCCGTCCCGAGTGGCTGCTCGACATCGCACCCAACGAGCTGAGCGAGCGTGACGAGCTCGAGTGGAATGCTGATCGCCAGCGGGTGGAGCGGGTGAGTCGCCTACTCTGTGGCGCAATCACCTTGGAGGAATCGCGCCAGTCCGCGCCGCCTTCGGCCGAGGCGAGTCGTCTGCTGTGCGAGGCCGTTCTGGCGAATGGCCGGAGCGGACGCGAGCACGGAGAAGTTCCGACGGAATTGCAGGCCAAGCTGGAAGTCTTGCGCCAAGCCTTTCCCGAGGCGGGTGTTCCTGAGCTGAGCGCGAAGGCGTGGCAAGCCATGGTGGGGGCGGCCTGCCAAGGCATCACCAGCCTGGCTGAACTTGAGGCCAGTCCGATCGAAAGTCACTGGTTGGCCAGCTTGCCAGCGGCGGTCGGCCGGCTGCTGCGCGAGGAGGTGCCCGAGCGCATACGTCTGGCGAGCGGGCGCCTGGTTCCTGTGCACTACGAGACCGGCAAGCTGCCGTGGATCGAATCGCGGCTACAAGACTTTTTCGGCACGCCCACAGGGCCGACCATCTGCAAGGGCCGCGTGCCGATCACGTTGCACCTCTTGGCACCCAACCAGCGCGCGGTGCAGGTCACCAGCGATCTCGGCAACTTCTGGCGCCAGCACTACCCCTCGATCCGGCGCGAGCTGGGCCGGCGCTACCCGCGCCACTCCTGGCCCGAGGACGGCGCCAGCGCAACGCCCCCGGCTTCGCACAGAAAGAGCTAGCCCGGTCAGGCTCAGTGGCCTCTGTGCTTTCTGTGGCGGAAGAAGCTAGCCTTCCGCTCTGGGCGCGGTCAGCGAGGGGTGTGAAATGAAGAAGGGGATGGCTTCGGCCATGACATCGAGATCGGGATCGAGCTGCTTGCCGATGCCTTCAGTGACGGCGATGGCGATGTTCACGATGGTGAACGCCGGGGTCATGCGGATGCGGTGGCGCCGCAGGATGCCCAGCATGTCGACCAGCACCTTGCCCACCTGGACATCAGCCAGGCGTTGGCCCCAGTAGCGACCCACGAAATCGGTGACCGAAACGCGAAAGGCCTCGTAGGTTGTCTGGTCGTCGCTGTGACTGGTAGACAGCGAATACATCTGCTTGGCCATGGTGTCGCCATCACGCTGGGCCCAGGCCGCGAAAAAGCCCGCCAGGGCCGCGCGGTGAGGCGGGTCAAGCTCCCCGACCAGACCCAGGTCGAGCAAGGCCACTCGGTCGTCGGTAGTGATGAGGATGTTGCCCGGGTGCAGATCGGCATGCACGAACCCGTCCTCGAAGATCATCTTCATGAGAGCGTGTATGCCCAGCCGGGCAATTCGTTTGGGATCCGATCGCGTGTGGCCCACGCCTAGGATCTTGGTCCCCTCGATAAATGACATGCACAGGATGCGCTCGCTTGAAAGCTGGGGCATCACCTCGGGGAAAATCACATCCTTCTCGTCGCGGAAGTTCTCGCGAAAGCGCCGGTTGTTGCGTGCTTCGATGCCGAAGTCGAGTTGTGCGAACACGGCTCGTCCGAATTCCTCGACGGCGGATTCCGGTTGCATCGGGACCAGCGGGGGCAGCTTGCCCAGCCAGCGCGCCACCGTGCGCATGATGGCCAGGTCGAAGGTGCACAGCTCCACCAAATTGGGTCGTCGCACCTTGACCGCTACCACGCGGCCGTCGGGCAGGCGCGCCTTGTGCACCTGCGCGACCGAAGCCGAGGCCATGGGCACCGGGGCGAATTCGGCGAAGATTTCGCGCAAAGGCCGGTGCAGATCCTCCTCGATGGTGCGCACCACGTGGGAAAAGGGGAAGGGGCCCACGTCATCTTGCAGGTGCTCGAGCGCGTGCGTGATGTAATCGGGAAGCAGATCCGGGCGCGTGCTCATGATCTGGCCGACCTTGATGAAGGTGGCGCTCAGTCTGCGAAAGAGCGCCAGCACGCAGCGGCCAAACCAGGCCTGACGGCGTTTTCGCCCCGCGAAGATGATGAGCAGCCACAACCAGCCTAGAAACCAGTGCAATCCCTGCTCGGTGAACAGAACCAGGATGGTCAGGGCGCGCAGGATGAGCCGCGTGGTGGTGAAAGTGGCTCGCTTCATCGCTGGAGGCTATGATTGTCGCACTCTCAACGAATGACGTCCACCGACAGTCCGTCGCCCTATGCCGCGCTCGAGGACAAGCTCGGCTATCGCTTTCGTGATCCCACGCTGTGCGAGACCGCGCTCACGCACAGGTCGTGGATGAACGAGACGCACGAGACTGATCGCTCGGACAATGAACGGCTTGAGTTTCTCGGCGACTCGGTGCTGTCGTTGGCCATCAGTGACATGCTGATGCGCCGCTATCCCGAACATCCCGAGGGCGAGCTGTCGAAAGCGCGGTCTGCCTTGGTCAATGAGGCGGGCTTGGCGCGCGTGTCGGACGATCTGCTGCTCGGGCAGTGGATCTTTCTTGGTCGTGGCGAGGAACAGGCAGGCGGGCGGCAGAAGCGGTCGCTTCTGTCCAATGCGCTGGAGGCGCTCTTGGGCGCAGTCTATCTCGACGGGGGCTTCGCCCCAGCCATGGCGGTCGTGGAGCGGCTGTTCCAACCCGCGCTGGCCGACACGCCCGCCAGCACCGCCCGCGATTTCAAGTCGCGCCTGCAGGAAGTTTCGCAGGCCCGCATGCAACTCGCGCCCCGCTACGCCATCATCGCCGAGCACGGCCCGGATCACGACAAGACCTTCGAGATAGCCATTCTTCTCGGTGACAAGGAGTACGGCCGCGCTCGGGGAAAGTCGAAGAAGGAAGCCCAGCAGAACGCAGCCGAGATAGCGCTGGCGGCGTTGCAGGTTGAAGGTGGGGAATGAATCCTAGCTTGATCGATGCGAAACAGATCCCCGACGACGTGCTTTCCCTGTGTCGCCGGCTGCGCCAGGCCGGGTTCGAGGCGTACTTGGTCGGCGGCTCCGTGCGCGACCTGCTGGTGGGACGAACCCTAGGCGATTTCGATGTGGCGACCAGCGCGCGCCCCGAGGAGATTTTGCGGGTTTTCGGTGCACGCTTCAGCGTGCCCACCGGGCTGCAGCACGGCACGGTCACGGTGCTGGCCGGCTCGCCTCCGCGTCAGGTGGAGGTCACCACCTTTCGAGGCGAAGGCGCGTACCTCGACGGACGACACCCTTCGGTGGTGACCTTTGGCGCGACCCTGGCCGAGGATCTTTCACGCCGCGACTTCACCATGAACGCCATCGCCTATGACCCACAGGCGGGCGTGGTCATCGATCTTCACCAAGGCCAGCAGGACATTGCGCGCCGGCTGGTGCGCACCGTGGGCGATCCCATCCAGCGTTTCTCCGAGGACGGACTGCGCCCCATGCGCGCCGTGCGCCAGGCGACCCAGCTCGGCTTTGACGTGGACGCCGCCACCCTGGCCGCCATCCCGGCGACCCTGGACGTCTTTCGCAAGGTCTCGGCCGAACGGGTGCGCGACGAGCTTTTCAAGCTGTTGCTCGCGCCCCGCCCTTCGCGCGGCATCGAACTGATGAGGCAGACGGGTTTGCTGGCTGAAGTCCTGCCCGAGGTGTCGGCCGAGGTCGGGTGCCAGCAGAACCGCTTTCACAAGCACGACGTCTACCAGCACAGCCTCGCCACCCTGGATGCCGTGGTGGCCAAGCCCATCCTGCGTCTGGCGGCGCTGTTGCACGACGTGGGCAAGCCGCACACCCAGACGCCGCAGCCAGACGCGCCTGGTGAATTTGGTTTCTTCAAGCACGAATATGTGGGCGCAGAGATGGCGGAGGCCATTGCCGGGCGACTGCGGCTATCGGGCGCAGAAACCGAGCTGTTGGTCGCGCTGGTGGCGCACCATATGTTCTTTTACACACCCGAGTGGAGCGACGGTACGGTTCGACGTTTCGTCAATCGGGTGCAGGCGGATCGGATTGCGCTGTTGTTTGCTTTGCGCGAGGCCGACATTGTCAGCCGCGGGCGAGGCGAGGATCCCGAGTGCGAAACCCGCGAGCTCGATGCCCGCATCGCGCGCGTGGCCGCCGAGGATGCGGTCCTGCGGGTCAAGGATCTGGCCGTCGACGGCGCCGACGTGATGCGCGTGCTGGGCGCGGGTCCTGGCCCGCAAGTGGGGAAGGTTCTCAACCGCTTGCTCGAACGCGTGCTCGACGATCCGGCGCTCAATCAGAAAGAGACGTTGGAACGACTTATCCTCGAAGTGGCGGCGGACTAGACGTTGGGTAGCTGAGCATTTCCATTTCCGAGGCCGGCTCGCCAAGTGCAAGCGACGCGGTGCCGGCGCACAGGGTGACCACCACAGGTCGTCCGATCTCGTGCAGTCCCACCACGCGTTCTTGGCCGCGATCGACCTGCCCCGAGTGCACGACGACCTGGGCTAGCTGCAAGTCAGTGGCCGTCAGAATCTCCAGCGTCGCGCTAGGCATGAAGGTCGCGCCCATGCGTTCGGCCAGCGGCTGACCCAACTTAGGGCCACTTTCCCCCTCGGGAAACAGCACCAGGGTTGGCCTGAGGCGCTCGGCCACCGCCGCCAGCAAGGGGCCGTGGGTGGCGTCCAGCGATGGACCATGCACTGCCTCGTCTGCGCAACACAAGACGCGATCCGCGCCCGCTGTTCCCACTTCGCCCGCCAGCGCAGCGAGTTCGTCGGGTGCGGTAGGCCCAAGTGCCAGAAGGGCGTACACCGTTGCGCCGAGATCGTCGGCAATCCGGCGCGCCTCTGCCAGTGCGAAGCGGGATGGGGCCGTGATCGCTGCGTGCTGAATCTCTGTGTAGGCAATGATGCTAGCCATGCGGGCCGAAGGACCATTGTACCGGGGTCCGTGGTAAAGTGGAGCAACAAGCATGGCTGTCGGTGAGAGTCCCCCGCTGGGCGAAGACCCGCTCATTTCGCAGCTCGTCGCGGATCGCTACCGGGTGATTCGCCGGCTGGGCGAAGGTGGGATGGGGGCGGTCTACCTGGCTGAGCATGTGGTCATCGAGAAGAAGATCGCGCTCAAGGTGCTCGCCCTGGAGCTGGCGCGCAGGCAGGACCTGGTGGCGCGCTTTCTGCAGGAAGCGCGCAGCGCCTCGCGCATCGGGCACGAAAACGTCATCGACATCTCCGATTTCGGCCAGTCCGCCGAGGGCTACGTGTACATCGCCATGGAGTACCTGGAAGGCCAGGACCTGGGCCAGGTGGTGCGGGCGGAAGGGGCCTTGGCTTGGTCGCGCGTGCGCGACATCCTGGTGCAGATCTGCCGGGCGCTGCGGGCGGCGCACGACAAGGGAATCGTCCACCGCGACATGAAACCCGAGAACATCTTCCTCATACACCGCGAGGGCCGGCCCGAGTTCGTCAAGATTCTCGATTTTGGCATCGCCAAGATCATGGGCGTGGACGCCAACGGCCCCCGTCTGACCCGCACCGGGATGATCTTTGGCACCCCCGAGTACATGGCGCCTGAGCAAGCCGAGGGCAAGGAAGCCGACCATCGCGTGGACATCTACGCCGTCGGCTGCATCGCCTACCATCTGATGACGGGCCAGACGCCGTTTGTCGCGGAGAACTTCATGGCGATGCTGACCAAGCACCTCATGGAGGATCCGGTGCCGCCCAGCGTGCGTCGGCCCGACTTGGCCATCACGCCCGAGATGGACGCCCTGGTTTTGAAGGCGCTGGAGAAGGATCGTGACCGGCGCTACCAGAACATGGCGGAGTTTCTGCAAGCGGTGTCGACCTGCCGTGGACCTGACACGCAATCGGGCCAGCTCGCGGCCGCCAGCTACACGCGCGAGATGGGAGGCGCCAATGCCAAGGCGGCCCTCAAGGTGGCCAAGCCAGCGGAGCGCGCCTCGGATACCGAGTTGGTACCGCGCGACTGGGAAGGCTCCGCGGATTCCGAATTTGGCTACCGGCCGGCGCGGAGCAAACCCAACCAGAAGCTCATCCTGGCTGTCGTGGGCGTGATTCTGGGTGCGGCGGGAGGCGTGTGGCTTGCTCTGCACCTCCGCAGTGCTCCGACGCCGGTTCCGGCACCCGCCCCGGTCGCGGCACCGGCACCGACGCCGGTTGCGCCTCCGGCCCCGGTCGCGGCGCCGGTCCCGGTTGCGGCTCCGACCGCCGTCGTGCCCGCGCCGCCGGTTGCACCAGCGCCCACAGCGACCGTCGCCCCCGAGCCGAGCAAGACCGGACATGCGTCAGTGGCTCACAAGCCCAAGCTCGGCCACGCACACCCGCCGACCGCGGCGGCGAAGCCAGGCGCGACCAGCATCACTCCTGCCGCCCCCACGCCACCCAAGCCAACTCCGCCCCGGCTGCCAGCCCCACCGTCGGACCTGAAACCGTTCCCGGGAATGTAGAGAAATCCGATCAGACCTCCTCAAGGTTGCGCTTCCGCCCGGTTCACCACCGCTCGACCTTCTTCGGAACTTGCGGCGGAGGAGGCTGCGGTGTCTTCTCGGGCAGAGGCAAAGGCTCGGGACGCACGACCGCGACGATCTTCGTTGCTTCCTTCTTCGCGTTTTTCCTTGCGCCCGTCTTCTCGGGTCGCGTGGCCTTCTGATTGACAGGCTGAGACTGCTCGGTAGCCACGACTGTCGCATGCGCTGCTGCGGGCAAGGGCGCGGCATCAGGTGGCGTTGCGGTGGGAACAACCGGCGCCACAGCGGGCAGAACGGGTGCCGCAACGAGTGCTTGTGCCGGGGCTATCGACGCTGCGTCTGTCGTCGGCCGGCCCTTGAGCGCCACGGTTGCGACGACCGCAAGCGCAGCGGCAACAAGCACACCCCCGATCAGGACAGCCCTGCGCGCTCGGGGCGGGAGCCGCCCAGTCGGGTTCGTGTCGCCACCCGCGACCTGCCCCATGGTCGAGCTGAGCGTGGTAACCGGCGCCTCTACCCACGAAGCCGCCAGTGGATCGGCAGCCGGTGCGACCGTCTTCTGCACAGGCACTTGATCGGGGACTCGAGCGGGCGCGGTGCTGACGGGAGTGGGTCCCGTGGATAGCCTGCTCCCGGGCCGCAGCGCCTCTTGAAAGTCGGCCATCGACGCAAAACGCTGATTCGGATCCTTGGCCAGTGCCCTCATGATGGCCGCCTCAAGCGCTTCGGGGACGTCGGGATTCACCGTTCGCGGCGGCGCGGGCGCCTGGCTCATGTGCATCATCAGCATGTCGCCCAGTCCCTCGCTCAGGAAGGGAGGCGAGCCGCACACCATCTCGTAGACAATGATGCCGAGCGTGTAGATGTCGGTGCGATGATCGACTTGGTTGGCAAGACCGCGGCACTGTTCGGGAGACATGTATTGCGGCGTCCCCATGATGGTCCCGGTTTGCGTCTTGATCGATCCGGAGGAGAGCTCACCCCGTAGCTTTGCGATGCCGAAGTCCAGCACTTTCACCCGCATGCGCAGCCGCTCCATCGAAGGATCAGGGACCAGGAACAGGTTGTCGGGCTTGAGGTCACGGTGGACGATCTCGGCGGCGTGTGCGGCAGTAAGCGCGAATGCGGTCTGGACCGCGATCTCGATGGCTTCGGGGATCGGCAGAGGATGCTCGCGCTGTAGGCGCTTGGCCAGCGATTCGCCCTGCAGAAGCTCCATCATGAGGTAGGGCGCGCGGCCGTCGGGCAGGAAGCCCACGTCGATGATGTCGATGATGTTGGGGTGGCCGATGGCGGCGGTGGCGCGCGCCTCGTTCATGAACCGGGTCACCAGCACCTGGTCCTGCGCCAACTGGGGGTGCAGCAGCTTCACCGCGGCCTTGCGCCCAGTGAAGGTGTGGCGCGCCAGGTACACGGCGCCCATTCCGCCTTCGCCGAGAATAGAAACCAGTTCGTAGTTGTTGAGGCGAAGACCGATCACGATGGGCTCCCGTACCGACGCTGATTTGACCGCTTTCTGGCGCACGCGTCAAGAACCTCCGCAGTGACTGCTCCGCACTGACCCTGTGCGTGTTTGACACGTACCGACCGTCGCGCCTATACGTGTGGCGGTGAGCACCACGCATACTCGCCATGCTGGGAAGACGACGGCAACTTTGAGCGGGCTGCTTGCGATAGCACCGGCGATGCTGCTGGCGATCGCGCCAGCGCGTGCGCAACCCACGGATCCGCGAGAGATCCAAGCGCGCGCCGATTGTTCGGCTGGCCGGGTTCAGGCCGGCGTGGACTTGCTGGCCCAGATGTTCGCCGAAAGCAACGACGCGACCTACATCTACAACCAGGGCCGGTGTTACGAGCAGAATGGCAAGTTTGAAGAGGCCGTCCTGCGCTTCCGTGAGTTCTTGCGCAAGGCCAAGAATCTGTCGGCTGAGGAGAAGGCTGAGGTGAATGGACACATCAATGACTGCCAGGCCGAATTGAACAAGCGCCTGGCGTCCCCGCCGTCCCCGCCATCACCCAGGATCCAGCCCGTACCCATCGAGCCGGCGGCGCCTGCCAAGCCCGAGGTGGCTGTCCTCCCAAAGCCGGGCGCCGATGTCGTGACCACGCTGGACCACCCATCTGGGGGTGGCGGGGGCGCGGGGCTGCGAACCGCTGGTATCGTGGCGGGCTCCATGGGAGCTGCGTTCGTGGTCGCTGGCGTAATCTTCAGCATCGAGACCCGGAGCATCGCCAACCAGGTTTCATCTGATGACGCCCGCAACACATACGATCGAAACAAGGACGATCTCGGCAAGCTCTGTGCGACGCTGCAGTGGGTGGGCTATGGCGTGGGCGCGGCTGCGCTTGCGACCGGCGGGTTGCTCTACTACGTCGGGTACCGGGCGGCCCCGGCACCAGCCTCCGATTCCGTGAGCCTGCTTCCGGTGCTGTTGCCAGGCGTAACTGGCGCTGTCTTGCAGGGGAGGTTCTGAGCCATGCCCTGCCGAAACGCCCTCCCGGTCGCGTTGTCACTCTTGCTGACTGGCTTCGCTGCCTGCACGTACAACCCCAGTGTCCATCCCGACAAGCTGAAATGCCGAGACAACAATGGCTGTCCCTCGGGGTACCTGTGCGTGGGCGCTACGGACATCGCCTTGGGCTTCTGCTGCAACAACAACGCGTGCTTGGTGCCGCCTGATGGCGCCGCACCGGATGCCAGGCCCATGGACGCCCTGGCAGATAGCATCATCCTCGTCGGTTCTGATGGCAGCAGCCC
>Ga0265342_10004885_pt1 | contig 10380 bp, 9 predicted proteins | sample 4CB327metaG_FD_203125 | JGI IMG/M metagenome (GOLD analysis project Ga0265342, IMG submission 203125) | Rhizosphere microbial communities from Carex aquatilis grown in University of Washington, Seatle, WA, United States - 4-CB3-27 metaG | ecosystem: Host-associated > Plants > Roots > Rhizosphere...
GGCCTTCGCGGGATATCGTTGGGCCATAGAGATATAGAGGAGGCTGGCGTCTGTGAGCGGAGCTGTCCCGAGGCGCGTCGATGGCACCGAAGGGCTGAAAGCGCTCATACCGCTGGTCTATGACGAGCTGCGGCGGCTGGCGCGTTATCACCTGGGCCGCGAGCGTTCCGATCATACTCTCCAGAGCACTGCGCTCGTGCACGAGGCCTACCTTCGCCTTTCCGCACAGAAGTTGCAGGTCGAGAACCGGGCGCATTTTGTGGCGGTCGCGTCGCAACTCATGCGCGAGATCCTGGTGGACTACGCGCGCCGGCATCGCGCCGGCAAGCGCGGCGGCGGCGCCTGCCGGGTGACTTTGGACGAGCGGATCGCTCTCCCCCAGACCCAAAGCGTCGACGTGCTGGCACTGGATGAGGCGTTGAACGGACTGGCGCGCCTCGACCAACAGCAGAGCCGGATCGTGGAACTGCGGTTCTTTGGCGGGCTCTCGATCGAAGAAACCTCGGCCGTTCTCGGCGTCTCGCCGGCGACCGTGAAGCGCGACTGGGCGACGGCGCGAGTCTGGCTACACCGGGAAATCACCGGACTCGAGGCATGAGCCCCGAGCGCTGGGCGCAGGTCAGGGAAGTGCTGTATGCAGTCCTCGATCTCGACCCTGACCAACGCGCTCAGTATCTCGACAGGATCTCGGCGAACGACCATGCGTTGCGCGAGGAGGTGGAATCCTTCGTCCTCTCGCACGGTGAGATCGATGCCGGTTTTCTGAGAACCATTCCCGGGGACGGCGCCAGCGCCGAGGGCAGGCCCGCCTTGTTGGGGCGGCTCATCGGGCCGTATAGAATCGTCGAGGAACTGGGCTCGGGAGGAATGGGCGAAGTGTACCGCGCGGTGCGCGCCGACGACCAGTATCAAAAGCAGGTCGCGGTCAAAATCGCGCGGAGGGGCTTCGATACCGGCTCCGGCCTGCGCCGGTTCAAGGCAGAGCGGCAGATCCTGGCCACGCTCGACCATCCTCACATCGCGCGCCTGCTGGACGGCGGCAGCACCGAAGACGGCCTTCCCTATGTGGTCATGGAGTTGGTCCAGGGGGTGCCCATCGACGAGTACTGCGAGGCGCACCATCTCTCTTTGGTCGAACGCCTGCAACTTTTCCGGCTGCTTTGTGGCGCGGTCCACTACGCTCACCAGCACCTGGTGGTGCATTGCGATCTGAAGCCGAGCAACATCCTGGTGACCGAGGAAGGCGTGCCCAAGCTGCTGGACTTCGGGATCGCGAAGCTTCTGGCGCCCGAGAATTCCGAGCAAACGACGGTGGTGCGGGTGATGACGCCGGAATTCGCCAGCCCCGAGCAGGTGCGCGGCGAGCCCATCACCACGGCTACCGATGTGTACCTGCTGGGAGTGGTTCTGTACCGGCTGCTGACGGGGCGGAGCCCATACCGGATCACGAGCGGCGCGCCGCACGAAATGGCTCGCGTGATCTGCGAGACGGAACCGCAGCGGCCGAGCACCGCGATCGGCGGTGGGGCGCAGGAAGCGAGGCGGCTGGGGCGGCGGCTGGCCGGCGATCTGGACAATATCGTACTGATGGCCCTGCGGAAGGAGCCGCACCGGCGCTATGCGTCGGCGGCGCAGTTCGCGGAGGACATACGGCGGCATCTGGAGGCCCTGCCGGTTGTGGCGCGAAAGAACACGCTCGGCTATCGCGCCGGCAAGTTCGCCGCGCGGCACAAACTCGGAGTGGCGGCAACCGTCCTGGCCATCGTGGCGGCGGCGGCAGGCATGGCGGTGGTGATTCGGGAAGCACAAATCGCGCGCGCTCAACGCGCCCGGGCGGAGGAACATTTCCAGGACGTCCGCGCGCTCGCCGATTCCCTTTTGTTCGAGGTCCACGATGCCATACAGGACTTGCCCGGGGCCACACCGGCGCGCCAGCTCATCGTGCAAAAGTCGATCGAGTACCTGCGCCACCTGTCCAAGGATTCCGCGGGCGATGTCTCGCTCGAAAGGGAATTGGCGAACGCCTATGAGCGCATCGGGCTGGTGCAGGGGAATCCCGAAGGCTCGAACCTGGGTGACATCGCCGGCGCTCTCGACAGCTTTACAAAAGCGCTCGGTATGCGGCAGAAACTCGCGGCCTCGGCTTCAGGGAAGAGCACCAGCGAGCTGATTCCGTTGGCTGCGAGCTACAGAGAGGTGTGCGGGCTGAACGCACGTTATCTCGGCAACATTCAGGCCGCTCTCGACGACTGCGGGAAGGCGCTGGGAATCCTCGAGGGCCTCGGCGGGAAGGGCCGTGGAGTCAAGGCGGAGCTTGCGAAGGCGTACGAGGCGATGGGCGGGGTCTACGGGGAGAACAGCACGGTAGGCAATGCGGGCGATTCTTATGCCGCGCTGGAGAACCATCGCAAGGCGCTGGGGCTGGTGGATGAACTCGTGGATGCCGCTTCCGGGGATCCGGACCTGCGCCACTGGCAGGCACGGCTGAGGCTCCTGACTGCCGACGACCTGTTCCAGACGGGGCAGGTGCCCGAGGCGCTGCCCCTCTACGCGAAAGCGACGGCGGCACTGGAGAGTCTGGCCAGAGGGAACGACAACACGACGTACGGTCATACCCTGATGCGTGCCTATCAGCGCATGGGAGACATGCTGCTGACGGGCGGCCGTTACACGGAATCGTTGCCGTACTATCGAATGCAATTGCAGACCGCCGAGAGACTGGTTGCGCTCGACCCCAGGAACATGGTCTCCCGAACTGACCTTGTGGCTTCTCGCGCCACTTACGGCCACGCGCTGTGGCGGGCGGGGCGCGTATCGCAAGGTCTGGCTTCTCTGCGACGCGGGTTGGTCGAGATCGGCGACCGCGCAAGGACGGAATCGAGAGCCCAGGGGCTCGAGAACACGGTGATCGCCTGGATGGCGGGGGGCCAGGAAAAGGCGGGCGACTGGAGCGGCGCGTTGCGCAACTACTTACTGGCACGAGATGCCTACGATGCCATGTGCCGGTCCGACCCCAGAGACGTGGAGGACTGCCTGATGGTCCCGGCGATTCTGGACCGGGTGGCGCGCATCCACATGCAGCACGCGAGGCTCGCGGAGGCCCAGGCCGAGTACCAAACGGCTCTGGCCCTCAGCGAGCCACTCTCGGCCGGCGCGAAGCCGAACCTCGAGGCGGTGTACGGTGTCGTCAACGTCTACTACGGTATCGGCGAGGTGCGGGCAGCCATGGCCGGGGCACGGTTCCGGGAGCAGGCGTGCGAGTGGTATCGCAAGAGCTATGCCGCGTTCCTGCGCATCCCGGCGTGGCGTCCTATCACACCCAACGAGTTCGAGGCTCGCGCTCCTGAACAGATTCAAGCGCGGTTGGCTCGGTGCGAGTAGGCCTGGACAGTGGCGCAGACTCTTAGTCTGCAGCGTCGAGACTCTTCTCGACGCGAAAACCGGCCTCGACTCGAATGTCTGACGCCACTTAGTTTTCCCAGCTGCGGACAGCCGGAGTGGGGCGGCTCTCCAGAGCTGCGCCGGACGTCCACGTCCGGCTTCCTTGGTTTCAGGAAGTTGGACGGAGGCGGGTCTGGAGACCCGCTGCAGGACTGGAGTCCTGCCCCACGGCGAAAACTAAGTGGCATTGGGCAGGAGTGGCTGCGCCACGAAAACCTACTACGCCCACCCACGCCTGCTACTGGCCGACGATGTAGCCCGAGATGGTGCAGACGATGCCCTGGGGATTCGGCGAGGCAGGATCGGCCCGGAAGAACAGGCCGACGTCGACCGAGCCTCCGGCGGGCGAGCTGCCATACGCCTTGAGCGGACTCGTCATGCGCCAGATGTCCAAGTTGGAGGAGGAGGACTGCTTGGTCAGGGTGAGCAGATGGGAAACATGATCCGTGCCATTCACCGGGAACTGGCTGTTCGGAACGATTAGCTGGACATCCCCCGGACCTTGCCCAGAGAAGAGTTCAGCCTGGCAGGAGATGGTCTCGATCACGATCTGGCGGCCAGCCGGAATCGCGAACAGAGTGCAGGAGGCCTGTCCGGAAGTTGGGTCGATGTTCCCCGTCGCGCAGGATGCGTTGAAGCCGTTGCGGGCGGGGCGGTCGGCATCCACGTACAGGGGCGCGGTGGGCGCGGTGTTGAGGTTGACCGTCGGCGTGCCGCTCAACTGCACGGCCGGCAGGCTGCTGACGCCGACCGTTCCGGTAACGTTGGCGTTGACGGTCCCCTGCACCGGCAGCGGCGTGTTCACGATGGTCACCGGGATGGCCGGCACGAGGACGGCGGAGCTGGCCGGAGCGGCGCTGCTCAGCACGATTGTGGTGGCGAGGATCGCCAGACCTGGCGTACTCGAAAGGCACTGCGCAAATCGCATCATGGTGTTTCTCCTTAGGTTCGTTGAATCGGTTGCCGGTAACGCGGCCCCTCTGGGGTTCGGCGGAAGCGGCGCCCATGGCGCCACGCGGCCGGGCTTTCCTGCTTCGTTGAGGTAGAAAGCGCGCAATCGGGGAAAACTGGCTCACGGGGACGGCGCATCGGGGCGGGTCTGGAGACCCGCTGCAGGCGTGGACGCCTGCCCCACGGCAGCCTTGAATCCCGCGATACTGGAAGCTTATGGACGAACCCGCGTTGTTCACTCCCGTTTCCCTCCGCGAGGTGCGGATGCGGAACCGGATCGCGGTGTCGCCCATGTGCCAGTATGCGTGCGAGGACGGGATGGCGACGGACTGGCATTTTGTCCACCTGGGCAGCCGCGCGGTGGGCGGGGCCGGGTTGGTCATGACCGAAGCGGCCGCGGTGGAGGCGCGCGGGCGCATCTCGCCGAACGATTTGGGGATCTGGGACGACGATCAGATCGAGCCGCTGGCACGCATTGCGCGGTTCATCGAAAGCCAGGGCGCCGTGGCGGGCATGCAGATCGCACACGCGGGACGCAAGGCTTCGACCGCGCGGCCGTGGGACGGCGGCGCGCAAATCCCCGCCGAGCGCGGCGGCTGGCGGCCGGTGGCGCCCAGCTCGATTCCGTTTCTCGACAACGAGTGCCCGCCGGAAGAGCTGACGATGCCGGAGATCCGGCGCATCGGCGCGGCCTTCGCGGCGGCGGCGCGGCGCGCGGTGGAGGCAGGCTTCCGCGTGCTCGAGATACACGCCGCGCACGGCTACCTGCTGCACGAATTCCTCTCGCCGTTGAGCAACCAGCGGACCGACGAATACGGCGGCCCGCTCGGGCATCGCATACGCGCGCTTTGCGACGTCACCTGGGCGGTGCGCGAAGTGTGGCCCGCGGCCTTTCCGCTGTTCGTGCGGATTTCGGTCACCGACTGGGCCGAGGACGGCTGGGACGCGGATCAATCGGTGCTGCTGGCGCAGCGGCTGAAGCCGCTAGGCGTGGACCTGATCGACTGCTCGTCGGGAGGGTTGCTGCCGCGGGTGATGATTCCGATCGGGCCGGGCTACCAGGTTCCCTTCGCCGAGCGGATCCGCCAGGAGGCGGGCATCGCGACCGGCGCGGTGGGTCTGATCACCGAGCCCGAGCAAGCCAACGAGATCATTGCCAGCGGAAAGGCGGACATCGTCCTGCTGGCGCGCGAGATGCTGCGCGATCCCTACTGGCCGCTGCACGCGGCGCGGCGGCTGGGATCGAAGCTCGCGCCTCCGGTGCCTTACCGGCGGGCGTTCTGAGGGGTCCGGCAGCGAAGCTCCGGGCAGCACACGCAAAAGACGCGCTCGAATTGACGTTCTCCCTCGTGCGTGATCCGGACGGCACGGGTGGCGCGCATGCGCGCAAGCCATTTCCTCTCGAAGAAGCGGGAGAGTAGCGCTGCGCCTACGGAGCCTCCGATGTGGGGATGGCGTTCGGTCCAGTCCAGGCACTTGCGAGCGAAGGAACGCCGCTCGTCCCGCAGACGCGACGCGTCGATGTCGAGGGAGCGCAGGAACTTCTCGCCCGATGGTGTCAGGGCGAACTCGTGGCCGTGGTGCCGCAGAGCGTTGATCCTCAGGAGCTCGCCGGTCAGGGCGATGGAGAGCACGCCAGCCAGGTGGTCATAGCAGGTCCTGGCAAAGCGTAGCTCCGGCATTTCGGAAGCGGGCTGTGGCGCGAGCGCACCGAGAGCCTCGATGGCGGAGGCGACGTCGGCGCTTTGAAAGCGGAAGAGCCGCTGGCGTCCACACCGCTCGCAAACGATCAGGCCCCCGGCGAGGAGTTTGGATAGATGCGAGCTGGCGGTTTGCGGCGACACCTCGGCGGCCATGGCCAGCTCCGTGGCCGAGTGTGCGGCACCGTCCAGCAGAACCGTGAGCATCCGGATTCGTCCGGCTTCACCGATCAGGCCGGCGACGCGCACGATGGAATCTGCATGCATAGTTCAATTTGCATTGAACCATAGATGCAGGGGCGCGCGCTAGTCTGGATGTATGACGGATCTGACGATTGCGCTGGAAAACCGGCCGGGCGCGCTGGCCGAGATGGGGGAAGCTCTGGGCCGCGCTGGAGTGAGCATCGAGGGTGGCGGCGCCTTCGTAATCTGGGGCCAAGGCGTGGCCCATTTTCTATTCGCGGGCGGGGCCGCGGCCCGCGATGCCCTCGAAGCCGCGGGCATACGGGTGCAGGAAGAGCGCGAAGTGGTGGTATTGCGGTTGAACCAGGAGGAGCCCGGGCAACTTGGCGGCATTTCGCGGCGGATGGCAGAAGCGGGCGTCAACATCGAGGTTCTGTACAGCGACCACGATCACCAGCTCATCCTGGTGGTGGATGACATCGCAGCGGGGCGGCAGGTTGCCGAGGCTTGGACCCGTGAGCGAGGCGCGAAGCCGGAAGGAGGTTCGAGACGTGAAACAGCATCGCTATGAGATTCGGATGACGTGGACCGGCAACGAGGGGGAAGGCACGCGCACGTACCGGGGGTATCGGCGCGTTCACGTGATTGAAGCGGCGGGCAAGCCGCCGATCGCGGGATCGAGCGATCCGGCGTTCCGCGGAGACGCCAGCCGGTACAATCCCGAGGAACTGCTGGTCGCGAGCCTTTCGTCCTGCCACATGCTCTCGTACCTGCACTTGTGCGCGGTGAACGAGGTGACGGTGCTTGAGTATCACGACAACGCCTCGGGGGTGATGGAAGAGAGACCCGGCGGTTCGGGTGCGTTTGTCCGGGTGGTGCTCAGGCCCGCTGTGACGATTTCCGCGGAGAGCGATGGGGTGAAAGCGTTTGCCCTGCACCACGAGGCCCACGGCAATTGCTTCATCGCGAACTCGGTGAATTTTCCCGTGGACATCGCGCCGGAGATCACGAATGCGCCCGCGTCCGCTTGCTGACGCGCGCGGTTCGGTGCGGGCGCTACGCGCGGATGAGACGCAGAAAGTTGGCCAACACCGGGGAGCGATTGTCGCGCAGGTAGGCTACGCTGATCTCGACCATGGCGCGAGGGCCGGCTAGCGGCACGTAGACGGCTCCACGACGGCGTAGGGCGGTCATGGCGGCTGGGACGAGGGCGACGCCGAACCCCGCCGCGACGAGGCCGACCACGGTTTGCATCTCGCCCACTTCGAGCGACACGTTGGGCGAGAAGCCGGCTTGGAGGCACAGGTCTACGGTCCGCTGATAGAATCCGGCGGCGGTATCGCGGGAGACCATCACCCACGGCTCGCGGGCGAGAGACTGCAGGCGGACGCTGCGGTTTCGCGCCAGCGGATGCTTCAGCGGCAGCGCCAGCATCAGGGCCTCGCGCCGGACGGTGCGCAGAACCAGGCGGGGCTCCTCCACGGGTGGACGGAGGAACCCGGCATCGATGCGCCGGCCGGCCAGCGCCTGGACTTGTGGCATGGTGCCCAATTGCTCCAGGTGAAGGGCGATGGCGGGATAGCGGCCGCGGAAATCGCGCAGCAGCTGCGGCACGGCGTCGTCCACCATGGCGGTGCCGACAAAGCCGAGCCGGAGCTCGCCTTCTTCGCCCTGGGCGGCGCGGCGGACCTTGTCCAGAGCGTCACCGGCGCGGGCGAGAACGTCGCGGGCGTCGCTCAAGAACAGGCTTCCGGCGGCCGTGAGCTCGACGCGATGATGCGTGCGGAGAAAGAGGCTAGTGCCCACCTCGGCCTCCAGATCGCGAATCTGCTGGCTGAGGGGAGGCTGGGCCATGTTCAGATTGCGGGCGGCGCGAGTGAAGCTCAGCTCCTCGGCCACCGCTACGAAATACCTCAGATGACGCAGCTCCATGGGCTCTTCTCTACTATACCCGTAGCATATCGCCACGCTATGCATCAGCTATTTTACATATTGCCATGCCGGACCCGAGAATAGAGGCATGAGCACGTTTCTTCCGGCCGTGGACGACATCCGGAGCGGCGTGGCGCGGGACGAGACGGCCGGTCCGCCGGTGTGGACCGTTGTGCTGGCGGGGATGTGCTCGTTTCTGACCCTTTACGCGACGCAGCCGATTCTGCCGCTGCTGGCTGAAGCCTTTCACGTGGGGAAGGCCGGCGTGAGCCTCACGGTGCTGGCTTCGACACTGGGCGTAGCGGTGGCGGCTCCCTTCATGGGCCGACTGGCGGACCGTGCCGGTCGGCGGCGCATCATAATCGCCTCCGCGGTGCTGCTGGGCTTTGCCACGCTGGCCGCCGCGACCTCCGCCACACTGCCTCAACTGGTCTTCTGGCGGTTCCTTCAAGGGGTGTTCACGCCCGGGGTGTTTGCGGTTACGGTGGCCTACATCAACGACGAGTGGCGGGCGGGGAAGGCGGGATCGGCCATGGCCGCCTACGTCAGCGGCACAGTCCTGGGGGGCTTCTGCGGGCGCGTGGTGTCCGGAGCGATTGCCGAACACGGAGACTGGCGGACGGCATTCGTTGTCCTGGGCTTGGCGGACCTGGCGATGACGGCGGCAATCTGGCGCTGGCTGCCGCGCGAGAAGACCGAGAAGCAGGCCGGGCCATCGACGGGGCAATCGATAGCAATGGCGGCCGCGGCCTGGGGCCACTTGCGCAACAGCGCGCTGCTGGCCCGGTATGCAGTCGGCTTCTGCGTGTTGTTCTCGCTGGTGGGCACGTTCACTTACGTCACCTTCTATCTGGCGGCGCCGCCGTTCCTGCTCAGCCCGGCCCTGCTCGGGCTCATCTTCGTGGTGTACCTGGTGGGCGCGGCGGCAACGCCGCTGGCGGGGCGCTGGCTGGACCGGTTCGGTTCGCGGCGCACACTGATGGGAGCGGCCGTGGCCGGCATGTTGGGAGTCCTGCTGACGACCGTGCCTCACCTGTGGGCCGTCGCCGTGGGCCTGGCGATCTGCTGCACCGGCGTGTTCGTCGCGCAAGCCGCGATCAGCAGTTCGATAGGCCGTTGCGCCGGCGGCGATCGCGCGCTGGCGGTGGGCCTGTACGCAACCTTCTACTACGCGGGCGGGAGCGCCGGCGCCACGCTTCCGGCATGGACGTGGAGCATGGGCGGCTGGCCGGCCTGCGTGGTCCTGGTGATGCTGGCGCAGGCAGCCACGTTCGGGATCGCGCGGTGGTTCTGGTCGGTCCCGGCGGTCGATCTGGGTTAGCATGGCTTGGAGGGACTCATGGCGGCCCGAGGTTCCGCGGTCAGTTTAATCGTGAACCAGCGACGGAGCGGACTCAGGACCTCACCACCAGTGAAGGAACTGCTCGCTGCGCTCGAACGGCACGGTTTGAGGCCCGAACCGATTCTGCTTAAGAAGGGACAGGACCCTGGAGACGCGGCCCGGGATGCGCTGGGGCGCGGGGCAAAGACGCTGGTGGCCGCCGGCGGAGACGGCACCGTCAGCGCCGTTGCGTCCACACTGCTCGATTCCGAGGCTGTACTTGGCGTGCTTCCGATCGGAACGCTCAATCACTTCGCCAAGGACCTTCAGATTCCCTTAGGCCTCGAGGATGCGGCCCGTGTTCTTGCCAATGGCGCCGTTCGGACAATCGATGTCGGCGAGGTCAATGGCCGTGCGTTCATCAACAATTCGAGTCTTGGCGTTTACCCGCAGATGGTGGCATGGCGGAAGGAATACCGGCACGATGGCTGGACCAAGTGGGCAGCGCTTTTTTGGGCCGCCGTGACGGCCTTGCGAAGAATGCCTTTCCTGCGCCTCCGGTTGACCGCGGCCGGCGCCGAGGTGGCGATGCTGACGCCCATGATCTTCATTGGCAACAACGAGTATGAAATCGAGGGCTTCAAAGCGGGCACGCGGCGTCGCGTTGACGCCGGCCGGCTGTTCATCTATGCGGTGAATGCATCCACGCCGGCCGAACTGATTCATGTATCCCTGTTGGCGTGGCTGGGGCGCCTTCACCAGACTCAGAACTTCGCGTCGCTAGCCGCGGTCGAGGCATGGATCGAAACACGGCGACGGTGGGTGAAGGTCTCGCTGGATGGAGAGGTGGCG
>Ga0265342_10004887_pt1 | contig 10380 bp, 9 predicted proteins | sample 4CB327metaG_FD_203125 | JGI IMG/M metagenome (GOLD analysis project Ga0265342, IMG submission 203125) | Rhizosphere microbial communities from Carex aquatilis grown in University of Washington, Seatle, WA, United States - 4-CB3-27 metaG | ecosystem: Host-associated > Plants > Roots > Rhizosphere...
AGAACACGGGGCTCGTACCCCAGGAGCGCTGCGCCGCCGCGGGCCGCCTTCTTGCGCGCATCGGCTCGTACGACGCGTTCCTCGAGGAGATTTCAAAATGAAAACCTACATCGGCGACGATTTCCTGCTGCAGTCGGATGCGGCGCGGGAGCTGTACCACCGGCACGCCAAGGGCGAGCCGATCTACGACTACCACTGCCACGTGCCGCCGCAGCAGATCGCGGGGAACCACCAGTTTGCGGACCTTTCCGAGATGTGGCTCGGGGGCGACCACTACAAGTGGCGCGCGATGCGCGCGAACGGCGTCGATGAGCGCTTCTGCACCGGGGACGCCGCGCCCCGCGAGAAGTTCGACGCCTGGATGGCGACCCTGCCCCAGGCCCTCGGCAACCCCCTCTACCACTGGTCGCACCTCGAGCTGGCCAGGTACTTCGGGATCACGGAGCTCGCCAGCCCGGCGACGGCCGACGCCATCTGGGCCAAGGCGAACGCACAGCTTCCGTCCCTTCGCGTGCACGACATCCTGGCGGCCAATCGGGTGGCCGTGGTCTGCACGACCGACGACCCGGCGGATCCGCTGGACGCCCACGTGGCGATCCGCAAGTCCGGGATAGCGACGCGCGTCTACCCGACGTTCAGGCCCGACCGGGCGCTCGGCGTCGCGAACCCCAAGGCCTTCAATCCCTGGGTGGAGCGGCTCGCCGGGACGGCCCGCACGCCCGTGCATTCGTTCGATGACTTTCTCGGGGCCCTCAAGGCCCGGCACGACGCGTTCCACGAGTTCGGGGCGCGGCTGTCCGACCACGGACTGGAGGCGATGCTCGGAGAGCCCTGCAGCCGGGCGGAGGCGGCCGCGATCTTCAAGTCGGCGCACGGCGGCAGGGCCGCGGGCCCGGAGGATGCGGCGCGGTTCGGCTCGCTCCTCATGCTCGAGTTCGGGCGGTGGGACGCCCGGCGCGGCTGGACCAAGCAGCTCCACCTCGGGGCGATCCGCAACAACAACACGCGGCTCCTCGGCAAGCTCGGGCCGGACACGGGATTCGACTCGATCGGCGACTTCCAGCACACGCGGGCCCTGGCGCGCTACCTCGACGCGCTCGACGTCACGGGCGAGCTTCCGCGCACGGTGCTCTACAACGTGAACCCCGCGGACAACTACGCGTTCGCGGCCATGGCGGGCAACTACCAGGACGGCACCGTGCCCGGGAAGGTGCAGTTCGGCAGCGGCTGGTGGTTCCTGGACCAGAAGGAGGGGATCGAGTGGCAGCTCGGCGCCCTGGCGAACATAGGCCTGCTCGGCAGGTTCGTGGGGATGCTGAGCGACTCGCGCAGCTTCCTCTGCTACACCCGCCACGAGTACTTCCGGCGGGTGCTGTGCAACTTGCTCGGCGCGCAGGTCGAGCGGGGCGAGCTGCCGGCCGACCTTGCGCTCGTGGGCGGCCTGGTGCGCCGCGTCTGCTTTGCGAACGCGCGGGACTTCTTCCGCCTCGAGCTGGACCCGTCCTTCCGCTAGAGCCGCGGCCCTCCGGCCTACAGGTCCGTGATGACCCGGTGCCGCGGAACGAGGGCCTTGATGACGGCCCACGCGGCCAGGTAGCTGGCCGCGCAGAGCAGGAACATGAGCAGATAGGCCGTCTGCGGCGTCCGCGCGAAGGCGTCCGTGAGGGCCCCGGTCAGCTTCTGCACCAGGACGCCCCCGAGGCCGCCGGCCATCGCCCCGATGCCCGTGACCGTGCCGACCGCCTTCTTCGGGAACATGTCCGACACGGTCGTGAAGAGGTTGGCCGACCACGCCTGGTGGGCGGCCGCGGCGATGCAGATGGTCCCGCAGGCCAGGGCGGCGGCCATCCGCCCGAAGTGGGCCACGTCGCCGAGGTACTGGGTGGACAGCACGACCATGGGGAACAGCGCGATCAGGAGCATCGCGCGCATGCGCGCCTGGTAGACCGGCAGCCCCCGCCGGATGAACGTCAACGGCAGGCTTCCGCCGTAGATGCTCCCGATGATCGCCACGCCGTAGACCGTGAAGGTCGGCAGGCGGACCTCCGCCGTCGTCATGCCGAACTGCTTCTTGAAATAGTCGGGCAGCCAGAACAGGTAGAACCACCAGACGCCGTCCGTCAGGAACTTTCCCCAGAAGAAGGCCCAGGTCTGCCGGTAGGAGAGGAGCCTCAGCCAGGGGACCCTCGCCCGGTCGCCGTCCGCCTCCCCGGTCGATTCGGGCTCCACGTCGCTGTGGATGAGCGCGAACTCCTCGGGCGAGAGCCGCCGCTCGGCCGCGGGGGTGTCGTAGAGCCAGTACCAGAAGGCGAGCCAGACGAAGCCGACGGCTCCCGTCAGGATGAACGCCATCTTCCATCCCCGCTCGTAGCCGAAGTGGACGAGGCACCACGGGACGAACAGCGCGGCGATCATGGCCCCGAGGTTCGAGCCGCTGTTGAAGATGCCGGTGGCGAGCGCCCGCTCGCGCTTGGGGAACCACTCCGCCACGGTCTTGATCGACGCCGGGAAGTTCCCGGCCTCACCGATGCCGAACGCGCTCCGCACCGCGATGTGCATGACGAGCAGGCGGCCCACGAACGCATTGAGGATCCCGAAGACCGACCAGACGACGAGCGAGAGCGCCAGCCCAAGCTTGGTCCCTATCTTGTCGATCACCCAGCCCGCGACCATCGTCATGCCCGCGTAGAACGCCGTGAAGAAGGACGTCAGGTTCGCAAAATCGGTGTTGGACCAGCCGAACCCCCCCTGGGCCGCCGGGGTGCAGTAGTACTCCTTCAGGTAGCTGATGACCTGGCGGTCCAGGTAGTTGAAGGTCGTGGAGAAGAGGAGGAGCCCGCAGATGACCCAGCGGTAGCTGCTGTGCTCGGGCCTGGCGGGAGACGGGCTTTGCGTCATGGGGTGAAGGCCCGGGAAACGGCGGGACCCACCATCAGAGGGGCAAAGGCAACGGGCGGAAAGCGAAAACCGCGGCGGCCCTCGCTCACGCGAACGCTTGCGCGATCCGCTCCTGCGCCCAAGGGGGCGGGCGCACGGGGCGCCCCTCGCGGTCCACGAAGGCGTGGACCGAGGCGCCGGTGGCGAGGAGCTCGCCGCCGCGGCGCACCTCGTACTCCACGCGTATCCTTAGGAGCGGCCGCTCGCGAATCGTGGTCAGGATCTCGAGCGTGTCGTCGTACAGGGCCGGCCGCAGGAACCTGGCCGAGACCTCGAGGACCGGTATCCGGTAGCCCTCCTCCTCGAGCTTCCGGTAGGGGACCCCTATCTCCTTGAGGAGCGTCGTCCGGCCGACCTCGAACCACGGCAGGTAGTTCGCGTGGTAGACGATGCCCATCATGTCGGTCTCGGCGTACCGGACCGTCACACTGGCCCTCGACTGGATCATCAGGCGTCCTCTGCCTTGGCAAAGAGGGTCGAGGCGTTTTCCTGCCAGCAGTTGCGGGCGGCGAAGCTGCGTCCGGCGTCGCCGAGCCGGCGGCGCAGCGGCACGTCGTGGATCAGCTTCTCAAAGGCGGCCGCGAGCTCCGCGGGCCGGTCCGGGGTGACGAGCAGGCCCGTCACGCCGTCGACCACGGCCTCCGAGACCCCGCCGACGTTGTGGGCCACGATGGGCAGCGCATGGGCGGCCGCCTCGAGGTACACCAGTCCGAAACCCTCGACGCTGTCCCCGTGGTTGATGCTCGTGAGCGCGAAGATGTCGGCGCGGTCGTACACCTCGGCAAGCTCCTGGTCGGGTATGTTGCCGAAGAACCTCACGGTAAGCCGCGTGTCGGAGGCCGCGCGCGAGCGCAGGCGGTCCTCGTAGTTGCCCTTGTTTCTGCCGCCGACGATCCAGTACTCCAGCCGTCCGCGGACGTCCTCCGGCAGCATCTGCAGGGCCTCGAGGGTGACCAGCTGGCCCTTGCGCGGGTGCAGCCGGCCGACCGTCAGGACCACGATCTTGTCCCGCGGGTGGGCCGTCTTCGCGGGGACGACCGCGAAGTCGGTGCGCAGGGCGCCGGGGGTGAGGAAGATCTTGTCCGCCGCGTGGGGGAAGCGCTCCAGGAGGAGCTCCTGGGTGTACGTCGTCAGGGTGCTCACCCGCGTGGCATGGCGGATCAGCCGGCCGGCGAGCCAGCGCCGCAGGGGGCTGCGGGCGAAGCTCAGGATCTCCGACCCATGGAAGGTCAGGATGAGGCGCTTCGGCCGGAACGCCTGGAAGAACTGCAGCAGCATCATGGTGAGCATCGGCCCCGGCTCGGGGAGGTACACGGTCGCGTGGCGCAGCTGGCGCCGGGCGGCGACGAGCTGCCAGGCGAGCTGCAGCTGGCAGAGAATGTCGTGGGTCCCCTTGAGCGGCAGGCGGCGGATCTTGAAGGGCCATTTCTTCTCCACGCTCGGCGGCGCGGATTGCGCCCAGACCTCCACGTCGTAGCCGAGGCTGGCGGACGCCTTGGCGATCTCCTCCGAGAACGTGGCTATCCCCCCGCTGACCGGGTAAAACTCATGGGTGATGAGAAAGAGGTGAGAGGAGGGCTTGGCGAGTGAAGGTGCGCTCATTGAGCGGGTTGGGTCATGTACGATAACTCTGGGGACGCCCGGATTTCAAGCAATGTTACAGTCCACCCCGGGTGTAAATCGTTCCTCAAAAACGCCGAAAGGCATGAGGGAGACGCCCGGTGGGCTGTCGTACCAAGAAATTGGGTTTACTTTATTGGCCACCGTAACATACAAAGAGCTACCGATGTCTGACTTAGCTCAATCCAACACAGGCGGAGCCAAGCCGTTAACGATTGCCACAAAGCCGTTTGCGCCCGATGACGAGGCGGCCCTGAGGGAGGCGCTCAAGCGCTGCTCGCCCTCGACGTTCGAGGCCGCCGTGCAATTCCGGAAGACCGGAAACGCCGACCACATGCCGGCGGTCGTGATCGGGGTGATTGAGCGCTTCGTGGAGCCGGACCTGCGCCCCAAGCTCAAGGATGCCGACGACGACCTGCGCCTGATCGAGGACCTTGGCATCGATTCCCTCACGATGATGGAGATCGTGATCCTGGTCGAGGACGTGCTGCAGCTGACGATCAACAACGACGAGCTGCGCAACCTGAGGACGGTCGGCGACGTGAAGACGTTCATCGACTGCAAGATCCGAGGCCTGCCGCTGCCCCGTCCGACCAAGTTCCTGCCGATCGAGCACATCGGCGCCGTCATGCCGGTCCAGCCGCCCTTCCTTTTCCTGAACGAGGCCTCCGTCAGCTCCACCGGGGCGAACGGGAAGTACAAGATCACGGGCCAGGAGTTCTTCCTTCAGGGCCACTTCAAGGACAACCCGGTGATGCCCGCCTCGATCATGCTCGAGGCGCTGGGCCAGCTCGCGGTGCTCTTCCTGCTTGAGGGCGCCCCCACCGAGCCCGGCAAGGCCATCGGCGCGAACACGATCTTCTTCACCGGGTGCGAGGGCGTGCGCGCCCACCGCATGTGCAAGCCGGGCGACATCCTGACGCTCTCGATCAAGCCGAAGCGCATGAAGATGCCCCTGGCGACCTTCGAGGGCGCCATTCGCGTCGGCCAGGAGAAGGCGGTCATCGCCGAGGATATCACGCTCACCTTCGCCTACGTCGAAGCTGCGGTCGCCCCCGCGGCCATCAACGGCGCGTCCCAGCCTTCGCCCGAGGGCGAGAGCCCGGCGAACCCGCCCCTTCGGGTCGCGATCAACGCCTGAGATTGACCGGGTTGCGGCGTTCGCCACGATGGGCCGGGCTGCGCGCCCCTAGAAGAGCATGCCCAGAGTCTTCATCACCGGCCTCGGCTTTGTCACCAGCATCGGAAACGACGCCGCGGCGGTCGCGGGCAGCCTGCGCGAGATGCGCCACGGCTTCGAGACCTATCCCCCGTTCGACAAGCCGGAGATCACCTGCAAGGTGATCGGGACGATCAAGGGGTTCTTCACCGACTCCACGGACCCCGAGGACTGGACCTGGCCGGCGGGCTACGAGATCAAGCGCGAGACCATTCGGTCCATGGCGCCCCACGGCCTCTTCGCGCACTGCGCGTTCCTGCAGGCCGCCGCCGACGCACGCCTCGGCGAGGCGGACATCTCCAACCGGGACACGGGCCTGTTCGCGGCGTCCGGGGGCTCCCCGATGCTGACGCACTTCCACCACGAGCGGATGCTGCGGCTCGGGCCCCTGCGGTGCTCGCCCCTCGGGATCGTGGCCTCGATCGTCGGGACCCTCAATTTCAACCTGGTGGCGGCCTTCAAGATCCAGGGCGCCTCGTGCGGGTACTCCTCGGCGTGCGCCTCCTCGGCCCACGCGATCGCGTACGCCTTCGAGGAGATCTCGCTCGGCCGCCAGAAGCGGATGTTCGTCGTGGGGGGCGAGGACGGCAACCGGGACGCGATCCTTCCGTTCGCGGGGATGCGCACGCTCTCGGTCCAGACCGACCCCGCCCTCGCGTCGCGCCCCTTCGACCTCGGCCGCGACGGGTTCGTGGGGACCGGCGGGGGCGTCGTGGTGGTCCTCGAGAGCGAGGACGAGGTGGCGCGTCGCTCGGTGACGCCCTACTGCGAGCTCGCCGGGTGGGGGCAGGCGTCGGACGGCTACAACGTGGCGATCTCGCACCCGGACGGAACGGGTTCGCGCATCGCGATGGAGAACGCCCTTAAGGCGAGCGGAATCTCCGCGGCGGAGGTGGACTACGTGAACGCCCACGCCACCTCGACCCTGATCGGCGACGTGTCCGAGGCGCGGGCGCTCAGGGCCGTCTTCGGCGAGATGGGCGTGCGCCCCGCCATCAGCAGCACGAAGGCGCTGACGGGCCACGGGCTGTCCCTGGCAGGGGCGATGGAGACGGCGTTCTGCGCCCTGTCGATGCGCGAGGGCTTCATCCCGGGCTCGGCCCACATCACGCGCCTCGACCCCGCGTGCGAGGGGCTGAACATCCTGCGCGCGACGGTCAAGCAGTCCCCCCGCGTGGTGCTCAAGAACAGCAGCGGCTTCGGCGGCGCCAACGTCGCCCTCTTGATGAGGCGCGCCTGATGGGACGCACGACCCAGCTTCACGGCACCGCGTTCGTGTCCGGCGCGAGCGCCGGCCTCGGCCGCGCGTTCGCCCTCATGCTCCTCGGCGAGGGCGTGCGGGTCTGGGGAAGCTCGAGGGAGGCGTCGCGCCTCGCCGGGCTCGCGTCGGGCCACCCCGGGGCGTTCCAGCCGGTGGCCCTCGACCTCGGCGACACCGCGGGCGCCGTGCGGGCGTTCGGCGCCGCCTCGGAGGCCGCCGGGGGCTCCTTCGATCTCGTCGTGAACAACGCGGGCTACGGCGTCTTCGGGGAGTTCGCGGCGGTCGACGCCGGCGTGTGGCGCTCGCAGATCGGCGCCATGCTGGGAACGGTGCTCTCGATCAGCCACGCCGCTTTCGGGGCCATGCGGGCCCGCGGCCGGGGCTGCCTGGTCCACGTCTCGTCGCTGGCGGCCGAGTTCCCGCTTCCCTACATGAGCGGCTACAACGTCGCGAAGGCGGGCCTGTCGGCCCTGAGCGAGAGTTTGATGTTTGAATCGCGCGGGACGGCCGTAAGAGTAATCGACTTTCGCCCGGGCGACTACCGGACGGACTTCAACCGCTCCATGCACAAGGACTCCATTTCCCCAGCCACGCAGGGCGCCTGGGCCGCCCTCGAGGCGGGCCTCGCGGGGGCGCCGCCCCCGGAGAGGGCGGCGCACGACCTGCGGCGGGCGCTCCTGTCCGGGCGCGGCGGCGTCGTCCGCTCGGGCTCGTTCTTCCAGGCCCGCCTTGCGCCCGCCATGGCGAGGCTCGCGCCGGCGGCCTGGGTGCGCCTCGCCACCGCCCGCTACTTCGGCCGCTGAGCGGGCCCGCTCCCTCGCATGTCCAAGATCCGCATCCTTGTCCTGACCTCGAGCACCGGCGGCGGCCACGACGCGCGGGCGGAGGCGTTCGCGGACTGGTGCTTCCAGCTCTACCGCCACGACGTCGACGTGCGCATCGAGCAGATGCTCGAGAAGTCGTCCGTCTTCAACCGGGCGGGCGTCAACTTCTACAACAAGATCCAGGCGAGCGCGCCCTGGGTGCACAAGGCGTTCTACGCGGTGGTGGAGCTCCAGAGCATCCTGAACAAGGACACGGTCTCCCTCGGCAGGCGCTACTACATCAGCGTGCTCAAGGACTACCGGCCGCACCTGGTGCTGAGCGTCCACGACTGCCTCAACCGGGGTTACTTCCAGCTGGCGCGCAAGATCCTCGGGCACGACAACGTGGCCTGCGCGACCTACTGCGGCGAGTTCTCCGGGGGGTGGGGCTACTCGCGCAACTGGATCGAGCCGAGCGTCGACATGTACTTCTCGAGGACCGCGACGGCGCAGGACTACGCGATCAAGAAGGGGATCGCGCCGGAAAAAACCCGGGTGCGCGGCTACCTCATGCACCCGCACGCCCACTTCGAGGTGATCGCGCCGCAGGAGCGCGGCGTCTTCCGCGAGGAGCGGCTCGGCCTGCGCCCCGACCTCTTCACCGTGTTCCTCGCCACGGGCGGCAACGGCGCGAACAACCACTTTGAGCTGCTCCCGGCCCTGGTGAAGCGGGCCGACCGCTGCCAGGCCATCGTCATCTGCGGCCGCAACAAGCAGGCCTACAACGACGTCGTGCACTGGCGCGCGAACCACCCGGAGTTCAACTGCTACGTCGAGGGGTACTCGGAGGTGGTCCACCTCCTCATGCAGGTGAGCGACGTCATCGTGACCCGCGGGGGGACGACGACGACCGCCAAGGCGCTGCATTTCAAGTGCCCGATCATCTTCAACGCCTCGGGCGGCATCATGCCGCAGGAGGAGCTCACGTGGAAGTACCTCAGGAACGGGGCCGCCTCGGACAAGATCGAGAACGGCGAGGACTTTGACCGGATCGTCGGCGCGTGGCTCACGGACCCCGAGGCCTACATGCGCATGCGCGACAACTTCCTGCGGCTGCGCTACGAGGAGGACCCGACGCTGCTGATCGACGAGCTGGTCGGCCTGGCGGCGAAGGTGGCCGACGAGAAGCCCACCCGGCTTCCCTACCGGCCCCACTCGCACATCCCCTTCATCGGGGTTTTGTGATCTCGGCGAAGGCCGTCACCACCGGGCGGCCGAGGCTGTAGCACCAGTTCTCGGGCGAGAAGTCCGGCCGGTTGCGCGCCGAGGTCAGGGGGTACGGGGCGAAGAGGGCCTCGAGCTCGGGCTCCGAGAAGTACCTGACGCCGCCCTGGTAGGGCGAGGGCTGCGGCGTGCAGTCGGTCGTGATGAGCATCCGGCCGCCGGGCGCGAGCACCCGGTACATCTCCGCGAGCGCCCGCTCCACGTCGGGGACGTGCTCGACGACCGAGAGGGCGACGACGCAGTCGAAGGAGGCGTCCGGGCAGGCGAGCCGGGTGAGGTTGAGGTTCCTCACGTGGATGCCCGCGCGTCGGTACACGCCGAGCCACGTGAAGAACGGGGCCTCCGTGGCCTTTGCGGGCGCGAGGCCCAGCCTGCGCTCGAGGCTCTTGAGCATGCGCCTCCAGATCAGGTCCGAGGCGGTCGTCCGGTAGCCCGCGGCGCCGAGCGCGAGCGCCAGATAGGTGTTGTAGGAGCCCGTGTCGAGCACGCTCGAGCCCACCGGCACCGCCCGGACCGCCTCCAGGATCCTGACCAGCTCCCAGTCCCGCATCCGGATCGGGTGGCGGTACCCGGGGCCCACAAAACGGCGTATGGTCTCGTCGTAGCGATTCAGGAGGCCCGTCGCATCGGCGGTCAGGTCGCTCCGGCGGAAGTAATTCATCGAGAAGCAGCAGAAAGCATCAGACAGTCACCGTCCGCGCGAGCGCAAAAGAGGCCGGAGGAGCGGCGGACACGCGGAAGAATCTTTCCGCGGCGCCCACCGGCGGTCTAGTCTCGGGCGCAATTGAACTCCGGCGGCCTCGAAATCACGTACCTGTTCACGACCTTCCCGAAGACGACCGAGATGTTCCTTCAGCGGGAGATCGCGGCGATCCGCGCGAAGGGCGTCCGGCTGAGGATCCATTCGATGTGGGGCGGCGGCGGGTCGTTCCGAGGGATCGAGGTCGAGCCGTTCAACAAGTGGAGGCTCCTCGAGCTCTTCTGGCTGATCCCCTACGAGTCCTGGCGAAGGCCCGAGGTGCTCAAGCAGCTGCTGCGGGGGCTCGCCACGAGGCGCGCCCCCTCGTGGCTCAACTTCTGGGAGAACATGCTCGGCGCCGGGTTCGCCTGCATCTACGCGAGAGCGTTCCGGCGGGCGCGCCCCCAGCTCATCCACGCGGCATGGGGCGGGGGGCCGGCGACGGCCGCCTGGCTCCTGTGGCGTCTCGACGGGCACCGGTTCACCGCGGGCGCCCACGCCTACGATGTCTTCGAGC
>Ga0265342_10004888_pt1 | contig 10379 bp, 11 predicted proteins | sample 4CB327metaG_FD_203125 | JGI IMG/M metagenome (GOLD analysis project Ga0265342, IMG submission 203125) | Rhizosphere microbial communities from Carex aquatilis grown in University of Washington, Seatle, WA, United States - 4-CB3-27 metaG | ecosystem: Host-associated > Plants > Roots >...
CTCCAAAAGCAGCGGGAGATCGGCCGGCGTTTTGACGGGCAGCCCCCACCGTTTGCTCAAGGCCGCGGCACGGTCAGCGCTCCGGGTCATGATGTCGATTCCTCCGACACGCTTCTCGCGCAGGGCCAGTAGGACCAGACGGCCCATTTCCCCGGTCCCCATCACCAGTACATGCGCGCCGGAAAGGCTCCCGACATGCTCTTCGGCGCGACGCACGGCAACGGCCGCCGCGCTGGACCCGCCGGCGTCTCGTGATGCGCGCACGCGGGTTCTCCTGCTTGTTCGGATCGCGGACTCGAAGAGGAGAGAGAGCATCGGTCCTGCCGTGCCGGCGCGCTGGGCGGCGCTGTACGCGCGCGAGACCTGGCCGATGATCTGGGTTTCTCCAACGACGAGCGAATCGAGCCCGGCAACGACGCGGAAGAGGTGCTCCTCCGCGGCTCCCGAATCGAATCGGTACAGAACGGCGGCAAGCTCATCCCGGCGCACGTTCGCATGATCCTCCAGGCAGTGGATGGCGGCTTCGCTCACGCCGGCGAATAGCGGAGGCTCGTCCAGGACAGCGTTAGGGCGGTCCTCGAATCGGGCGTCACGCACGGCATAAATTTCTGTTCTATTGCAGGTGGAAAGTACGAGCAGTTCGGTCCTCGTCCCGGTCTGCCGCGCCGCGGACCCCACGGAATCGAGGAGGGCGGCAATCCGTTCCTGCGGGAGGGACAAGCGTTCCAGAACGTCGAGGGGAACCGCCGCGTGGCTCGCCCCCAAACAAATCACGGAGCTATCGGAAAGCGGCATTCGTGCGGTCCATCTCTCGGCAAAAACTAATCATCGCTCCCGGCGAAGTCAACAAAACCCCCGGGGAGAATCGCGGTCAAACGCCTCCTTGCGAGAGGATGCCCTCCGCCGCGCGGATGCCGCTTGCCCAAGCGGCCGTGATGCCCCGGCTCGTGCCGGCCCCATCTCCGATCATCCAGATTCCGGGACGCGCCTGGAAGCTTTCATCGATGAACCGGGGTCTGTTTCCATAGAGCTTGATTTCCGGATAGTACATGACGGCTGAGGGATGGAGCACGCCGGGAATGATGGTATCCAAGAGCTTCATCGATCTCCAGATGGCGCGAAGTATCTTGGAAGGCATCGCGAGGGCGATGTCCCCCGGTGTGCACGTGGAAAGGGTGGGTACGAAATCGTACAGGTCGTCGTTGAAACTTTCGGCCTTCGACCGCTTTCCCATTCGGAAATCTCCCACCCGCTGCATGAGCGGCTGACCGCCCCCCATGAGCATGGCCTGCTGCCCGAGCATTTCCGCGAACTCCTGTCCGCTGGCAAGCGGCTCGGTGAATCGAACGGTCTTCAGCAACGCGAAGTTGACGAGGCCATTCGCCTCGCCTCGTTCCGAGAAAGAGTGGCCGTTGACGCTGAAGTAATCGCGCCCGCCCCGGGCGACGTACTTCTCCTTTACGACGTAGGCCCTGCCGCTGTTGGTGCAGAAGGTGCGGACCTTCTGGGGCATGTGGAATTTCGGATCGTAGTAGTCGCGCACGATGGGATAGTTGTGCTCCCTCGTTTCAAGGCGCAGGCCGATGTCAACGACATTGTCGACGTACGGAACTTTCAGGCGGTCCATCAGGCCCTGGAGAAACGAGAATCCTTTTCTGCCGGGCGCCATAACCAGGCTCCCATAGCCGATTTCACGGCGGTCGGTCACGAGAATCCGCTCCGATTCGCGCACATCCTTCGCCGCTTCTCCGAGGGCTACGACGGCACCCTCTTTGGAAAGGTCATCCATCATTGTTCGGGCCAAACGAATTCCGCCGTCGGTGCCGAGATGGCTCTGCTGCACTTCGAGGAGCTTCACGCCCAGCTTCTCCGCCCGATTCGAGTAAACGCCGAGATTCTTTTTCGCCAAAATATCGGGGCGCAGTCGGGCACGGACAGCGGCGAGGTAACGGTCCGCCGTCGGTGCGTCCCAGTACTCCAGGGGAAAACCGATCGGGAACGTGAAGTTCATCTTGCAGTCGTTGCAAAGCCCGCCGGTGCTGAGCGATGAGGCGTCGATGAGCAAGACGGAGGAGGTCGGTCGCGCATCATGGAACGCGAATGCGGCGCCGAGCCCTGCGGGACCCGTGCCGACAACCACGAGATCGTAATGCTCTGCCACGTGAGGAGTATGGCGAATCGAGAGGTCAGTGAACAGCGACACCGCGCAGCATGGTGCGCACGATGTCCCGCTCCTCCTCGTTGATGGTGTGCCCCATGCCCCGATAGAGACGCGCCGTAACGCTTCCGCCGAGCCGATTGAAGACCTCTTCGGAAAGAAGCACGCGCGCCTTGGGGATGTGCGGGTCCACGTCGCTGCATCCCATGAAAACCGGCGTCCCGCGCAGAGCGCCGGGATAGTCGCGGTGCGTCCCCTCTGGTCCGATGAGTCCGCCGCTCAACCCGATGATGCCGCCAAAGCGGCGCGCGTTGCGCGCGGCAAATTCCAGAACAAGACATGCCCCCTGTGAAAAGCCGAGATAGAATACCGACTCCAAGGGAATGCCCGCCTCGAGCACCTGCGCTTCAACACCCGCGAGAACTCCCAGCGCCGAGGAAAGCCACGGCTCGTTGCTCGAGATCGGCGAGAGGAAGCTGTTCGGGTACCACGTATGTCCCGCGGCCTGGGGCGCCAGGTAGGCGACGGTAGGCGCGTCGAGGTCTGCCGCCAGCCCAAGGATGTCCTCCGCGCTCGCCCCCCGACCGTGCACCATGATCATCGCCGCCTTCGCCGTCGCAAGCGGGGCGCCCCATGAGAGAACGGGCTGCCCAGCATGCGTTCCCCCCGCGTCGTTCTTTCCCTTCATGCTTCCTCCTGCCTCAGCGAAGTGTTCGGCGCGGGAACCGATAGCGGGGGAAGATGCCGCTCTATGAGCGGACGATCCGCCTCGAGCCACGGCGGCAGCTTCAGACTGGTTCCCAGGGTGTCCGGTGTCTCGTCGGTGGCGAAACCCGGTGGATCCGTGGCGATCTCGAAGAGGACTCCCCCCGGCTCGCGGAAATAGATGGAGTGAAAATAGCTGCGGTCCATGACCGATGTCGGTGAAGCCCCCGCGCGGGAAAGATCCTTGCGCCAGGCCAGCTGCTCCTCGTCGTCCTTCGCGCGCCAGGCGATATGATGCACCGAGCCCGCGGACTGGCGGGCATCGCGCCCCGCCGGCTCGACCAGTATGTCGATCCGCGCCGGTGCCTCCTCGGCCCCGATGAGGAAGCGGTATCGGTTTCCGTCCGATTGTCCCGCGGTGAAACCAAGGACGTCGGTGAGAAAAGATCCCGCCCGCGCGAGGTCCCGCTGCGTGAAGGTGACGCCGTGGAACCGACGCACCGCGTGACGGGGTCCGGCGGCGCTGCCCGTCCATCCGGGAATCCCGTTCACGGATGCATCCGCAAAGAGCTCGATGCACATGCCGTCGGGGTCCTCGAATGATATGAAGCGCTCCGCGAAGCGCTCGTACGGACCCTTGAAATCAGTGCCGTTCCGCGACAGCCTCTCGATCCAGAAGTCCAGGGAATCGCTGGGTACCGAAAATGCCACGGCCGAGGTTTCCCCGGTTCCCCTCTTGCCGCGCTCGGCGCCGAGGAAGGGGAAAAAGGTCAGAATCGTTCCCGGCCGACCCATTTCGTCACCGTAATAGAGATGGTAGACGTCGGGGGCGTCGAAGTTGACCGTCTTTTTCACCAAGCGCAAACCCAGCATTCCGACATAGAAATCGACGTTGCCCTGCGGATCGCTTGCGAGGGTCGTGATGTGATGGATCCCATTGATACCCATGGTGGGCGAAAATACGAAGAACCCCGCCTGGAGTCAATGCTGGGCGCCGCTTGCGTGTAATCCGGCGCTGGCTTGACTACGGGGCCAGCGTAGTGCCGTTGAAGTAGGACGTCACTGTGGTACCAGACGATACGACCACGTTATATTGGGTGGCGCTGTAGCTGGTGGTATCGACTACCTCGATGTCATACGTTCCGGGATTCACCGCAAACGACGTGGACCCCCCGGCAAAAATGTAGTAGGGGGTAAGCAGATCGCTTCCCCATGACTGCAGGTTCGTTGAAGGAGTGATGTATACGTGCGCGAGTGTATAGCTCGTGCCCGTAACGTTGCTCGTGTTCGAAATTTGAATATAGGATGGCGGTGCCAAAATCACGGTGCATGATCCCAGGGCTATGGCCGCGAGACCGATTGCAAGTGCGAAAAATGGCACTCTCCGACGACTCGACTTCATGATTTCCTCCTTGAAAGCATTTTCCATTGCGGGCGGGGCGCGAAATTTACCGGTGCGCAATTGTCACCTTGAATAATAAGCAGGCGGACCACGGGACTCTGTGCGGTGGCGCACGATGGGAGAAAGCACTCACCCGTCAGTCGAAAACGGCTTTTCGCACGCGTCAAACAAAAGGGGCCGCTCCTGCCGCGTTTCCGCGGCAGGGCGGCCCTGCGTCATGCGAGGACTGAAAGCTATTTTTTCGCCAGCGCCGCGGCCTGCTGGCCCGCGACGCGACCAAATGTCGTGCTCATCTGGAGCGACGTTCCGGAAGCAGGATACACCTGGTTGAAGAAATCGCCGTTGGCGACCTCGCCGGCGGCGAACAGACCCTTGATCGCTTCGCCCTTCGCATTCAGGACGTGCGTATCGAGATCGATCTTCAGGCCCGTCATGGTTCCGATGGTGTAGGCCTGAACCTTCACCGCATAGAACTTGGACTTGGCAATGGGCTTCATGCCCGAAAGCGTCTTTCCGAACTCGCTGTCCTTGCCTTTGGCGATCATCTTGTTGTAGGCAGCCACCGTCGCGGTGAACGCCTTCGGGTCGATCCCGGCCGCCGTGGCCAGGGCCGGCAGCGTATCCGCGCTGAAGGCGACGCCCTTGGCAATTGCCTTGTCAATGGCGGGCTGGAAGCCGACGCTATCGAAGATCTCATACGAGATCTTGTCCGTCTGCTTGTTCAGCTCCTGATGGAACACGGGGTAGTCGGCGGATTCGTTGACGAAGCGCTTGCCCTCCTTGTTCACGAACAGCGTCGGCAGCCATACGAGGAAGCTGATGTCCGTTGTCCACGCCTGTTCGCCGGGCACGCCCCTGAATCCGATGGTTCCGCCGTGACCCGACGTGGCAGCGCCGACCGCGAGGGCCATGGTGAGACCGTCACCGGTGTTGCCCACGCCGGAGAAGCTTCCGACCCCGGCATAGTCGGGGGCGTACTTGGCCATGAGCTCCTGATTGCGGTCGAATCCACCCGTAGCGAGTACCACCGCTTTCGCCGTGAAGGTGACGTCCTTGCCGTCCTTGCCTTTGGCGACCAGGCCTGTCACGGCGCCGTTGCTGGAAATGAGCTTCGTGACCGTGGTTTCCATGAAGAAATCCACCTTCTTCGCGTCGGCGGTCTTCTTGAGAATCGCCACGATGTCCGCTCCGCCTTTGGGATCCGTGTGGCCCCGAGGAACAGGACTGAGGCCCGCGGGGACCGGGTCATTGAATTGCACGCCAAGGCTCGACAGCCAGTCGATTGTCGCCCCCGAGCGTTCAGCCACGAAACGCAGCGCCGCCGGGTCATTTGCTCCCTCGGCCCGCTCGCTCCAGTATTTCACCAGATCGTCCACGGAGTCTTTGATCCCCAGCTTTTGCTGGATCGCGGAGCCCGTGCCATACACGATTCCGCCGGAGAGCAGCGTGCTGCCGCCGACCATGGGCATCTTCTCGATGACGGCGACCTTCGCACCCGCGCCTGCCGCCTCGATGGCGGCTGAAAGGCCCGCTTCGCCGCTGCCGACCACGACCACGTCGTAGCTCTTACCTACGGAGCACCCGGTGATCAACGCCGCCAAAGACAGCAGCGCAATTCCCAGAGCGAGAGTATTTCTCGTCTTCATGATTGATAGAACCTCCTATTGCTTGACGGCTTTGGCGAGCGCATTGCCTACCGCGGCCATAATCGCCTTTGACGAAACGCTGGCGCCGGCGACGGCGTCCACCGTTGTACTTTGTTTCTTGATGATGTCCGCCGGAACCCGCGTGAACGCGAGATCGGAAACTCCCGCTGTTTCTTCCTGTGCGTCAACCGCGATGGCGGCGATCTTTCCCTTTGTCACCGTCACCGTGAGGGAAATGTCGCCGTGCAGGCCGGCGGCCGTACCCTGGTAGGAGCCGTCCTGCCATTTCGAAGTGGGCGAATTGGAGCACGATACGACCAAGACAGCCAGAGCACACAGGCCCAGGCACAGGGCTATCCTACGAGTGACTTGCATGTGATTTTCCTCCTAAGGGCTTGAGCGAGGTTTTCCCCTGAATTGGGGTGCATCTCGCATGAGTCTCATGTGAGTCTTTGATTCAGCGTCCGGTGACGACCCGGGCAGGGACTATCTAGTCATCTTTATGGTCGAGTGTCTACTGGTATATTAGATATCAGATTAGGGGAGGGGCAACAGAATGCAGGCGGATCTCTCCGCCTGCGCACTCGAGAGCTCTACTTTGCCGTCGGGTCCATCTCCATCAAACCGAAAGCGTTGCCGTCCAGGTCCTTGCAGTATGCGATCCAACCCATCGTGGGCAGCGCGATCTTGGGCCTCACGACCTTTCCTCCGGCTGCTATCACTTTCTTGATTGCCTTGTCGACCGAGTCGACGCCGACCGTATTGACGGTCGTTTTCAGATCCTTCTTCACCATGACGCCGCCGTCGATGCCGGGGGTTTTCGCATCACCCGTCGTCACCATCCAATACTGTTCTTTTCCCCACTGCTTGATCTTCCAGCCGAAGACCTTCTTGTAGAAGGCTGCCGCAGACTTGGGATTTGAGGTAGGAATTTCGAAATGAATGACTCGTGCCATATGCTGCTCCTTTGGAAAACTACGACCTTCCTGGAAAGTAGGCCCCGCTCGGCCGCCAGGCAATGGAATTCAAACGACTACGGGGCTCCGTGCGCCGCTCGGCGAGCGTCGGGCTCCGTGGCCACACCGATGAGGGAGAGATCCCCCACGGCCTCCAGTCCCGCCGCTTCGCCGACTCCCTCGAAGATTGTCGCCCCGTGGGAGTCAGCGAGATGGGTGAAGATCCGCGCATCGATGCTTTCGCCGATGCGACGGTCCATCGCGCCGGCTTGAGGGGCGAGAAGTACGCCTTCGTGAGATCGCTGGACACGGAGAGTCAGCGTCAGATGGCGCGAGGTGATCTTCAGAAACATTTCCCGACCGCGCATCCAGGCTTCGCTCACTTTCGCCCCCGTATAGGTTGCCAGGCGGTGGATCCTCCCTCCCTCCCGCAGCAGGGAGAAGAAGCCGGGAAAAGTCCGCCCCATCCAGGGAATCCGCGCCAGGGAGAACAGAAGGCAGACGCCCGGGACCTCGAAGTTGTTTGATTGAGCCCAGATCCACGATTGGGGGAAAGAGCTGCCCCAATCCTTCTCGATGTACCCACGGCCGCCGTCGAAGTCGTAGGACCGGCCGGCCACCCGAATGTCGCCGCGCAGCTCGTGATCGAGGCTGCCGATGCCGTGATAGCATTCCATGCCCGGAGCGTACGAATATGGGCCCATGATGCCGGGGCTCATGACGCTGAATGGCAGCGGCGTGGAGCTCTCATAGCGGACACGGGCCGCGATGTCCCCCGTTTCATCGCGCAGGAAAGCGTTCACACCCTCGAGGCTGAAGGTGCTGTCGGCGATACGAATCTCGAAATGATCACGCGCGAATGAAAATGCGCTGAGCGGAAAGGGAAACCAACGCGTGGCTCCCGTCGAGCCATCGATGAGCTGCACGAAAGCCTTCGAGCCTTGCGGCGAAAGGGAGATTCCGGGAATCAGGGCGAGGACGGAAGAGCGGTCGCGCGAGACGTGCTTGAAATACCAGCCTTCGAAGTAATTGCTCTTGCCAAGATTTCCCTGAAAGTAGATGGGGTGCGTATAGCGCTGGAATCGATACCGCATATGCTACCGCGAAGGTACTGAGGGAAGCTTTAGCGGGCAAGGACCCAGCGCACTCCGAGGGAGACGGGAATATCAACGGACTGATAGCCGGCTCCTGTAAACGACGCGTATGCGGGGCAGAGGGTCCAGCGCGCCCCGACGCTCAGGTACAGACCGAAATCGGATGAGACGTCCCAGTCCACGCGGGCCAGAGCGCCGAGGCCGATCATGAACAGAACGGGACGCGTCAGAGAAAGTCCCGGCGAGGTCTCGGCGAGAATCAGGCCATGGAGGGAGCCTGCGCCCCAGCGAATCCCGCCGCGAACGGGAAACAAGACCTGCCATCCGATGGGTGACGCGCCGGACTCGATGCCGATCTCCGCGGCAAACAAGCTCCGCTCCGCCTGTCCCAAGATTTCCAGGGCACCGCCCGAAAGCCCGAAATCGAATGAGCCATTGTACGCCGCACCGAGTTGCGGGCAGACCCCGCTCGCGAGAGCGAAGCTCCAATCAGAAGCGCCACAGGAAAAGGCGACTGCCAGGCCGAAGAGGAGCGAGAAAGCGCACCTTCTCATGCTACCAACCGTTCGCCTGGAAGAACGTGGTGATGAACGTCACCACCTCCGCGTGCTGTTCCGCCGGGGTAATGGTGGCCCCCCCGTCTCCATCCTGGGCGCCGTAGGAACCGAACTGCGCATGATCGCCACCGGCGATCTGATGAAAAACAGTAAGGGGGCTGCCTGTGATCGCGCGGTAGGCGCCTATATCGGCTACGGTTTGTTGAGGGCCGGGCAGGAGCGGTGCAGAATCGCTCTCTTTCTGCGGCGTGGCCAGGCCGTCGTTGGAGGCCGAAAGGGAGAGCACCGGATGCGGCCAGGCGGCAAGGCTTGTGCTGGTGGAAGGGTACGCCGCGAGGAACACGAGGCCGATGTACGCCTCGGGATGGTTGTATACGCTCCAGGCCGCCATGGCTCCGCCGAGTGAATGGCCGCCGATCACCCACTGCACTACACCGGACACGGACCCCCGCAGGGCGAGCCCCGCGTCTATGGAGAGCACCGCGAGGTTACCGGTGACTTTCGCGATAACCACCGGGATGCCCGCGGCGGCGACACCGGAGAGCTCGGCCACGTATGCGTGAGGATCGACAAGCGCTCCCGGGTAGAAAATCAAACCCGTCACGCCCGCGGATCCCGCGGAAGGACGGAGGACGATCGCCTCGCGCGACTCGGTCGTCGTCACCCCGGAGGTGGGGCCCACGTCCATCGGCAAATAGGTACAGGAGGCGAGCAGGGCCGCGGTGAAGATCGCGAAAATGCCGCCGCCTCTCATTGAGCGCTTACATCTTCAGCGGGCGCGGGCTCTCTCATGGCCAGCTCGAAGAGCTCCGGTGGTCCCTGATCGGGGCCGAGATCCGCCACGGAAAAGTGCCGTTTCGCGCGCAAGACGTCGCCGAAGCTGTTCCAGAGGTCCCCCGAGACCCAATGGACGGGATTGTCCTTGCGGCTTATGCCCGAGTTCATGGCCATGGCATTGTTGATGATCTTGCCCTCCGGGCCGTAGTAGGCCGTGGGATGGAGGAGGTTCATCACTTCCACGGTCACGCCCTTCAGAACGTGCTCGTGCACGTAATGGATGGTGCCGTCCGGGTCGACGGCGATGACGACGCCCGCGTGAGTACGCGGATCGTCATTGAGCTTGCCGTCCCCGTTGGCGTCCCACGTATTGTCCCAGAATATGACGTCGCCGGGGCGGGGATAGGTGTCCTTGTGCAGAACGTTCAGGGCCTTGAGGCTTTCGTAGAGGCGGCTCACTCCATTCCCCGAATAGCGCGAAAAATCCCCTTGCACGTCGATGTGCATGCCGTAAAAAATCGCGCTCACCGTGCCAATGCAATCCAGAGTGAACGTGCGGCCGTCGACCTTCACCTTGGAATTGGGCGCCATACCCATGAGAGAGCCGGCGGAGGCAATGACGGCTTTTTCGTCGCTGGTGAGCGGGCTGTTGATCTCCTGGGGAGTACGATACGAGGCGCGAACCGCCGGCGCGGAGGTCATCGGCCTGTCCACGTCAGCGAGTGATCTCTGTGGTCCCATCACGGAAAAAAGCGTTGCGCACCCCCCAAGCAAAGCGAGGCTGGCACACACGAGAACAGGGGGCAGGATCCGGCGAAAATGGTGTCGGGCATCCATGCCTACAAGCATAGTTCTCCCGGACCCCGTTCGCAATCCCAACTGAAAATGAGCTTCAGAAATCGCGGAGAACTTTCTGAACGAAGGCAAGGACGAGGTTCGCGGCGACGGTGCGCCGGTAGTCGGCGGAAGAGCGCTGATCGTCGATAGGATGAACCCCCTGAAGCGCCGCCTCGTGCGCGCTCTGGGCGATGCGTTCGACATCCTTCGCGGAAACGTCCTCGAGAAGCTGCTCGACGTCACGGAG
>Ga0265342_10004890_pt1 | contig 10378 bp, 9 predicted proteins | sample 4CB327metaG_FD_203125 | JGI IMG/M metagenome (GOLD analysis project Ga0265342, IMG submission 203125) | Rhizosphere microbial communities from Carex aquatilis grown in University of Washington, Seatle, WA, United States - 4-CB3-27 metaG | ecosystem: Host-associated > Plants > Roots > Rhizosphere...
CCGTGCTGGAAAAGGACCGAGCCCGCCTGGCCGAAATTGAATCGGCCCTCGCGCGCCTGGATGCGACGCTCAAGGGGCTCTGATCAATCGAGGAACCCCAGAAGGGTTCCTCGCGCCCGACGAGGGAGAGCCGACCGACGGGCGCCGGCGCGACCTGTTCCTAGCTCTCCAGGTACAGCTTCAGCTGCTCGCGAACTACGTCTTCATTCAGACCGGTGCGAAGTTGTTCCTGCAAGCAGTCAGCCAAAGTGAGCTGCATCTCTTCGACGCCGCCGTCTTGCATAAGCTTGGCCAGCAGGGCCCGCGCTTCGCGACTTTCGTCATCGCGGATGAAATCCTTGACCATTTCGATCGTGAGCCCACCGGAGAAGTCGAGCATCGCGTGGTCAAGGAGAAAGGCGATGAGCTGTTTCACAGGAGCCTCCGGCGGGGGGTGACGATCAAATCTTACGAACGTCTGCTAATATCCCGAAAACGCTACGAAAATCAAGGAAGAATCGAATGTGGTTGGGCGCTTTTTTCGCGAGTGAACAGCGGACGGCGGAGGGAACCGGGGACCAATGCGCGCCACACCTTGACGGAGTCACGGTATTTGTCTACGGTCGCAAAGTGACGTCCCGTCGCTGCCTTTGGGCGCTCGCCCTGGGGATTGTCGTTCCGCTGGGCTGCGGACCGGTCGAATATTTGTCTCGGGTGAGCTCTCGCGCCGCCTCTGCCTTGGCGCAGGCCGAGCAGGCTGGGGCAGAGCAGAAGGCGCCCTACGAGTACGCCAAGGCGGTCGCGTACTATCAAAAAGCCCGCGAAGACGCCGCCCACTCCGAGTTCCAAACGGCCGTTGAGTGGGGCCGCCGCAGTGAGGACTGTTCACGCAAAGCCATCGCGCGGGTCAAACGGCCTCCGCCCACGCGCGCAGCCGTGCGCCCCGATCACACAATGTGTGGCGAGCCATGAACCGCCGAGGGCGAGCAACCATCAGCGGCGCGGTTGGGCTGTTGCTCCTGCTGCTGGGCTGTGCCGGTCAGGACTTGGCGGTGCGGGCCAATGGGGTTCGCGATGGCGTGCGCAAGGCACGCGACAACGGAGCCTACCGATGCGCACCCCGTCCGCTGGCGCTGTCCGAAGCCAACCTGGAGTTCGCCGAGCGCGAGCTTGACCGGGGTGAATACTTTGGCGCCCTCGACCACATCGAGATCGCCGAGGCCAACGTGCGCGAGGCTCTGCGTTTGTCTCCGGCGGGTGGTTGCGGAACCCCACCGGTGGTGGCCCCACCTGCGTCCGCCAGCCCGGTCGACACGGATGGTGACGGCATCCCCGATGTCAGCGACCTCTGTCCCACGGTTCCCGAAGACAAGGATGGCTTCCAGGACGAAGATGGCTGTCCTGACCTCGACAACGATCAAGACGGCATCCCCGACACGCTGGACAAGTGCCCCAACGAGCCCGAGGACAAGGACGGCTTCGAGGACGAGGATGGTTGCCCTGACTTGGACAACGACCAAGACGGCATTCCCGATACCGAGGATCTGTGTCCTAACGACCCGGGGCCGCCCGAAGAAAAAGGTTGCCCCAAGAAACACACGTTGGTCTCGGTCACCCAGGAGAAGATCGAGCTTCATCAGGCGGTCTTCTTTGCCACGGCCAAAGCGACCATCATGCCGCAGAGCTTTGACCTGCTGAATGAGGTCGCCGACGTGCTCAAGACGCGGCCGACCATGCAGGTCAGGGTCGAGGGACATACGGACACGCGCGGCAGCCGGACCACCAACATGCGCCTCTCGCAGGCGCGCGCCGATTCGGTCAAGGCCTACGTCATAAGCCGTGGCATCGACGCCAGTCGGCTGATATCGGTTGGGTACGGACCTGACAAGCCGATCGAGACCAACAAGACGGCTGCGGGACGTGAGCGAAACAGACGCGTCGAATTCATGATATTGCAGCAATAGCGGAGGACCAACCCACAATGGGAAACACGACTACACGAGGGCCAGTGGCTGCATCGGGCGCGGTTCGATGGGCGTGGTTGATTCTTGGGGTTGCTCTGATTGGGGCGGTCTTGGCAGCGTCGGCCGCGCCGGTGCTGGCCGTGGAGGATGAACGGGCGGTCAAGAAGATCATCGACTTGAATAAGAAGGCCCTGGTTCAGATCGACGCCAAGAAATTCGATGCGGCCCGCGATGGTCTCTTGCAGGCGGAGACAGTCGCCAAACAGGCCAACCTGCTCACGCACAAGATGCTGGCTCGCACCTACGTCCACTTGGGCGCGGTTTACTTCTTGGGTTACAAGGACAGCAAGAATGCGGTGAAGTACTTTGGCCTGGCCAAGAACATTCGCGCCGACATCCTGCTCACGCCGTCGTTGGCAACGCCGGACTTGACCGCCGTGTTTGACAAAGCGCTGGCTGACAAGGGCCCGGCCGACGATCCGTGGGGAGACGCTGCCAAGTCTGGCCCTCGCGTGGTTGCGCGAGCATCGGCTCCTACTCCGGCGCCAGCGCCGGCGCCAGCACCAGCAGCGCCCGCGACCCCACCGGTTTCGCGCGGCATCCCGGAGTTGCCTGCGGTGCTGCCCTCTGACCTGTATTGTCCTGCGGTGGAAGAGGCCTCCGAAGGTCGGGAGATCGTCTTGCGCTGTGCTGTCAATCCCAAGCTGAAGGCCGAACGGGTCCTGCTCTACTTCCGCCCTTCGGGCGCTCCCACCTACACCGCTGCGGCGATGCAGAGCACGCCCAAAGGCTGGCTGGAAGCCAGCATCCCCGAAGAGGCCGCGACCGGGGAGAGCATGCAGTACTACTGCGAGGCGCGGGACAGCGATGACAATGTGGTGGCCACCAGTGGGCAGGAAGACATTCCCAACCCCATCATCCTGACTCCTGCTGCGCCCGGAGAGACCCCGGCGGCACGACGAGTGGCGGTGGGCGGCAAGGGGGATGGGGACGATCCGCTCAAGCGGATCAAGGACGAGCAGAAGAGCGAGATTCGCGAACTCGATCTGCATCGTCGCCGCAAAGGAGCATTCTGGCTTGCACCGGGAGTTGGAACCGGCGTTGGCTATCACCTGGCTTCCTTGCTGGAATGGCGGAAAGGCACCGATGTTCCGACCTACGCGGCCGGCTTTCGCCTTGCGGGCACGATGACCGGCTATCTCGAACTTGGCTATCTCATCACCGATCACATCGGGATTGCGGCCCAGGGCCGGTACGAATGGATTTCGTCAGAAGGATCCGGCGACCAAAGCGGAGGCTCGCCGGCCACCCGAGCGGTTTCGGTGCTTGGGCGCGGGCTCTACTACCTGGACTTGGGCACCGGCAATGCGCAGATTCAGCTCTCGGCCGATCTCGGCGGTGGCGACGGATACCGCTTTCCTTTTCCCCCGACCAATCCTGGTGGCACAAAAAAGGAGATAGACCCGACTACCGGCCGCTGTGTCCTTTACCCTGGAAGCACGACCAATTGCGTCCCGAAGCCCACGGTCGTCACTGACACCGTTCGCAGCGGGCCGTTCGTCTACGGCGCCGGAGCTGGGTTCATCTATCATTTCAACAGCCACCTCGCGGCCAATGTCGAGATGCGTGTCCTGGGGGCTGGCCCGCACTTTGGACTGCTGATCGAGGGCTACGCGACGGTGCAGGTTGCGCTTGGGGGCAAGGCGCCGGATCAGGCGGCAGAGACGTCGCTGCCAGAGGAAGACGAGGAGGAGTAGTCCGCCAGCTTCTGCAGCGCTTGTGCTGCGCCGCTGGGCCGATCGACAGGCTCGCTCTCCGTCAGCCACGCGACCAGTTCGGCCAGGCCGGTTGGTGGTGGGAATTGCTGCTCTGGCAGGGGCGGGCGCTCGAAGCGGCCGACGAGCAGGTCCGCGTGTTGCCGCATGGGGCGGCCGGCCAGCGCCTCCCACAAGATTGCGCCGACGGCGAAGAGATCAGTGAGCGGCGACGAATCGGCGCCACGGAGCTGCTCGGGCGCGAGGTAGATGGGCGTGCCAGCCGCCCATTCGCCGCTGCCGTCGGCGTCCAGCAGGCGTGCCGAACCGAAATCGGCCAGGACTGGTTCGCCGGGGCTGCGGTACAGGATGTTGCGCGGAGTAATGTCGCCGTGAACCACTCCGGCGGCGTGTACGTAGCTCAGCGTGGATAACAGAGAGCGCGCCAAGGCCAGGGCCTCGTCGCAGGGCAGGGCAGCCGGTCGTGCGCGCGCCAAACGGTCCCTCAGAGTGCCGCCGGGCAGATGTTCCATGACCAGGGTGTGGGCGGCTTCGTCGAGGTCGTAGATGGTCACCACGCCAGGGTGTCGTAGACCGGCCACCAGGCGCGCTTCGGCGAAGAAGCGCTGGCCAGCCTCGCCCATGCGTGCCGGTGGGTGGAAAACTTTCAGCGCCAGTTCGATGCCCAAGCTGCGGTCGCGCGCCAGGTAGACGGTCGATGTGGCACCGCGGCCGATCTCGCGCAGGATTTCATAGCGAGACAAGGAAACGCCTTCGGGCTGAATCAAGGTCTGCGTGGATGCGATCGGCTTGCTGAGAGGCGGAGCCACGGCGTGAAGGTGCCGACGCAGTTGCAAGAGGCGAGATCGGGCCACGGGGTCATCGACGTCGTCAGCCAGCAGTCGCTCGCAGCGCTCGGCCGCGGCCTGTAGCCGGCCTTCGTCTTGGTCGAGGGCAGCCAATTGTGCTGTGGCCTGTCGACCCAGTGCCCCGCCGTCCGCTTCAAGCGCGAGCAGGAGCGCGCGGGCCGTGGCTGTCTCGCCCTGCGCCGCCAATTGTTGGGCCTGGGCCAGGCATTGATTTGCCTCAGGCTTCATACGACCTCCAGGCGTTGCCCGGCTGCTTCGATGACATCGCCGTGAAGCAGGTCGAAGGCAGGGCCCACCAGCTGGCCGGCCAGGCGCACCGACCCAGCGCCCACGATGCGCGCGGTTCGCTCCTCGGGCAAGACGTGCAGGGCGCCCAGCGCCGGGAACGCAGCGGCGAGAGGCAGAGCGCCCGCGCCCAAGAAGGCACGCAGGCCGCGGTCAACCCCGAACGCGCCCCTCAACTCCACCAGCGACTGTTCCTGAGTCGCGAAATCCGCACGGCAATGTTCGCCCAGCGCCAGCTGACCGCGCGTCGGCAAGCGCACGGCGGACGACAGTCGGGCGCCGCACAACCAGGTGCCCGCGCGTGAGCCGGCATCCTCGACCGCAAAGCCATCTTCATCTGCCAGCACGCGGGCGTGCCGGCGCGAAACCCCGGCGTCGCGCAGAACAATCTGACAAAAACCATCGCGGCCCAGCAGGGCGGGCAGGGCCGCAAAACGAACCACAGCACCGTCGGGGCCGCGCAGGGCCACGGTGCGGCCCCGGCACAAGCGCTGGTCGATGCGGGCGGCGGCCGCGCGTAGGTCAGTCGCCTCGACGACGTCGTATGGGATCGCCGCTGCCATGTCCAGAGCCGCCAGGCGCTGTCCTCCGGCCAGCAGGGCTTCAAACTGGGACACCAGGTCGCGCATAACGCGGCGGTGGCTGCGCTGCCCTTCCTCGCGCGCCAGGCACGCCTCCATGTGGTCGATGTCACCGGCAGCGCCATAGGCCTCGGCGGCCCGTCGATCGTCGCCAGCCCGCTCGAAGGCAGCGCCCGCTTCCCCGCAGTCGCCCAGATCCAGGAGCAGCCCGCCCGCCGTGAGCAGGGCATCCCGATCGAGGACGGTCAGCGTCGCTTGGGAAATGCGATCAAGGAGGAGCGATGCGGCCTGGCGTTTGGCTGCGTGAATCTGGTCAGACAGGGCTTCGCGCTCCACTGCTGGCAGGCTGGCCGTTGTGGCACACAGGGCTCGCACCAGATCGTGAATCTCGGGCAGGGACAGGCCCGCCGCGCGCGCCTCCAGCATCACGGCATCCAGAGGCGCCCATTCGGCGTCGGGGGCCATCATGCGCACCAGCGCGGGCAGCCGCGTTCCGGCAGCGCCTGCGTCCGGCTTGAGCCGTGAACCGTCCTTGGCCATACATACTAAGACTACACTCATACGGGCGACGCCTCCTGGGTCAGTAGCGCGTTCAACAGGGTCTCCTTTTTTCGTCAGATGGAACTCCCCTTTTTCGCCAGCCGAGGCCGATAGGCTCGTACTTTCCCAAAGTAGATCCGCTACATGGCCGCGGGAAGCGGTTTCTGCAATCACCCGGGTGCGCTGGCGAAAATCCGCCGTATATTTAGCGGTTCCGGGGTTGCCGGCGGCTCTCTGCCGGCTGAAGGGAAACTGAGGCAAGATGGTCTCACGACGCGAACACATCGTGGTCATCGACGATACGGAGATGGTGAGGCAGGTTCTCGTCCAATACCTCGAGCGCCTCGGGTTCTCCACGCTTGAGGCTGCCGATGGCCAACAAGGTCTCGACGTGATTCGGGCGAATCGGCCCGACCTGGTGTTGTGCGACCTGCGCATGCCCAACCTCGACGGGCTGGGTCTTCTCAAGGTGCTGAAGCAGGAATCGCCCGAGCTGCCCATCGTGGTGATGTCAGGTGCGGGGCTTCTCCGGGATGCCATCGGTGCGCTTCAGTTGGGCGCCTGGGACTACGTCGAGAAACCCGTCGAACTCGCGGTGCTCGAACACGCGATCAACCGCGCGCTGGAGAAGGCCGCCCTGGTTGAAGAGAACCGTCGCTATCGGGCTCACCTCGAACGGCTCAACCGCGACCTGGAGGCCAGTCTGAGACTCTTGGCCGAGGATGAGGACGCTGGCCGGCAGATCCAGGTTCGCATGCTGCCGCACAACCATCAGCGCTTTGGCGAATACCTGTTCACCCGCGACGTCATACCCTCCAGTTTTTTGAGCGGCGACTTCATCGATGTCTTCCGCATCGACCCGCGCCATTGGGGCTTCTACCTGGCGGATGTCTCTGGCCACGGTGTCTCCTCGGCCCTGGTCACGGTTTTGCTGCGCACCTTTGTGCAGCGCCAGGTGGCGAACTCAATTGAGTCAGGCGACGACCTGGTGCTGTCCCCGGCGCGCCTGCTCATGCAGCTCAACGAGGAGATGGCCCGCGACCATTTGGACAAGCACCTCACCATTTTCTACGGAGTGATCGACCTGCAGGAAGACACCCTGCTCTACGCCAATGCCGGGCATTTTCCTTGGCCGATTCTGTACGATGGGGGCGCCGTCACGGTGCTGGAGCAACCGGGAGTTCCCGTCGGGATGATGGCGCACAGTCGCTACCAGGAGCACCGCGTGTCCCTCACCGACTCCATGAGCCTGTCGGTCTTTTCCGACGGCGTGCTCGATGCGTTGTCCCAGTCGACCCTGGATGCGAAGCTGGAGTATCTGCGCGGCCTGTTCGGAAAGCCCAATGTCACCGTCGAGCAGGCGAAACAGGAGCTGCATCTTGACGGCCACTCGTCGCTTCCCGACGACGTGGCAATTCTCATCATTCAGCGTGGAGGCAGCGATGGCAACCGTGCGAGCGCCTAGGGCCTATTGCGGCCGCTATGACCAGTCGCCCATCTTGGTGCTGAAGGGACACGTTCGCTACGTGACCGCGCGCACGTTGCGCTCGCTCATCGACGACCTGTTGGTTCAGAAGCCGGGCGACACCGTCATCATTGACCTGCGGGAACTGGAAAGCATCGACAGCACCGGCATGGGCCTTCTGGCCCATCTGGGCCGCACCACACTGGAACACGGCCGCCGCGCCGTCATCGTGTGCGGGGTCAAGGATGTGATGACGTGCCTTCTGTCGGCGGCTTTCGACACCCTGTTCGTCATCCTCGAGCGCTGGCCCTTTGCCGAGGAGGCCAGCGTTTCGGAACTGCCGCTGGACGACGGGGACATGGTGCCGGACATCATCGGACGACTCGTGCTCGACGCTCATCGCGATCTGGCTTCGCTGAGCGAGAAAAATCGCCAAGCGTTTTCAGGGGTGATTTCGGCCCTGGAATCCGACTTGCCCGGTGCAACCCGATAGCGTCGGGGCATAGGTGCGAACCACGATTCTCTTGGGACTTGACGGCCGCCGGCGCGATCCGGAGTCTCACCACAGAGGCCGACAGGAAGGGTTTCGCATGCGGATCCGAAGCCTTCCACGAAGAGCGCCGCCAGCTCGCAGGGGCTCATACTGAGAGTACACTCAGTCCGATGATAGTTCCCGTCGCAGTTGGCCAGGTACGCTTTACGCTGCCGGGACTGGCAGCTGATGCCCGTGGCGTGGTGAGCGGACGGGACATGGTGGCTCGCTTTGCCACCCTGGACCGCGTGGTGTGGTTCTTGCGTTTGCTGTCCGCGGCGAGCGATCTGGATGCGTGCTGGTCAGGCATGCGCCTGGTTCCGGTGCGCTCGCCGCTTGGGCTGCGCGAAATGCTGGTGCTGGTGCCTGCGCCGTCGACCGAGGCCGCCGACTTGGTTGCGCAGGCAGCACGCACAGCCGGTGGGCGAGCCGCGACCGGCGCAGGCCGGCACTTCGTCGAGTACCGCGACACGCGCGCACCCATGGGTTACGACGTGGACGAGGTGGCGCGCGAGCCCGGGGATTTCGTCCTCTATGGAGCGGACCAAGTCGTCTGCTATCAGGCCGAGGGAGAGAGGTCCGTGCTTCGCCTCTTGTTGGGGCTCGATCTTCTGCGCCGGCCCGTTGGATTTCAGGGCACTCTCGACGGCAGCGGTGCTGGCTATGTCACGGCCCGACGCGGATTGGGAGCCCGCTTGTGCGAATACCTCTTCCGTGCAGGGGTGCAGGCGCGGGCCGCCCTGTGCGAGCAGACGGTGGAGAGCGCCTTTGGAGTGGCCCAGGTCTTTTGGCTGTTTCATATCGAGGAACTTCCTGCGCGCTTGCGCGGCCTGATGTCCGATACCCCGGGACTGGCGCTCTATCGCCCGGTCGCGGACGGCGTGGCCGTCGCGGCTGGGTATCGCCATCCCGTGAATTTGGCGGGCTGCCGCGTGCTGTTTCCGGAACACCGCCTGCTTCTCCTGTCTCCACGCCCGGCGGGCGCCATCTTGCTCGATCCCGCGCCGGTTCTGGCGGACATTGCCGATCTCCTGCCCCTGCCTGCGCTCACGGCCGGCGAGGCATCGCCGATGGCCGCTCGGTCGGCGCAGAGCAAGCGGTTGGACGTGCCCTTGCGCTTGGTCCCCGCGCCAGAGATCCCAGCGCGCGCCAAGGCGGCCTTCATTCCCTGGGCCCAGGTGGAATGGTTGCGGCGGTTGTGCCTGGCCCTGCCCCCTACGGTGCTGCGCGGGCATCAAGTCGCGATGCTCGACGATGGGGTCTTGCTGGTGGCGCCCGACGAGCTGGTCGCGCTGCCTTTGGGCAGACTCCTCGGCGAGGCGGCCCCCGGCGTATTGGTGCCGGCTGGCATGAAGTTGGCGCCGGCCATCGATCCCGAGGCGCTGGCTAAGAGATTGGGCGCGGGAGAAGCGTCACGGCTGGTCTTTCACTCGGCGACAGAGCCGCCGCTGCGCATTCCCGCGACAGCGATGCAACCGCTCGATCGTCGCATCCTGGCCGAGTTGTCGGTCGAGGCACGGCCGTCTGGGGTGCGGCTCCATCCTGCAGCTGAGCTGGAAGAGGCTGTCGAGATCGAGAGCGATCCGCTGGGGTCGTTTTCCTTGTGGGGGCTCAAGCGAAAGTAGCCGCATGGCCCGGCGTTTTGTCAGCAAATTTGTCCTGCCCCTGCTCAAGGGCGGGCGTCTGCATGTTGGGCGACCGGTGGGCTGGTCGGCGGTGGCGCGGGCTAGAGCGGGCGGCGCTCCGCGCGGACAAGACGAAGCGCGGGTCCTGGCTGAGGTGGCCCGGCTGCGCCAGGCTTGCGCGGCTGGCCTGGCGCGTGACTGCGAGCCTCCTTCTCTCGATGAATCGTCACTGCGTTTGGCGGCGGCTGCGCACAACGTGCTGCTGCTCGGGCATCCGGAGATTGCGCGTCGTCCTCGCGACCAGGAGCGCGTGGCCGAGCTGGCGCAGGAGCTCGCCCGCCTGGGTCCGCCGCCCGACCTCGGCGAGGCGGTCGCCCGCTACTCGCTCTTGGTGCGCTGGCCCGAGGTCGTGCGCGTGGAACATCAGCTGCGTGTGGGCCCGAGTTGGTTGCGTTTCGAGCTGCGGGCCGCTGGGGGCTCGCCCGGCGTGGCCATGCGCGCGCTTGCCCGCATGAGTGCGACGACTGTGACCTCACGCCGGCGAGACTGGTGGAGAGAGATTGGCTTTCCCATCTGCGCCGAGCGCGCGATTGAAGAACTGTTTCGCGCGTGTCCGCTGCTCGAGGCAATGGATCCGTTGCGCCTGCATCCGCCCCTGTCCTGGCGACGCATCTTGCCGGTGCTACGTTTTCCAGCCCTCGGCCGTGTCGTCGCCGGCCGCGTGCTGGAACTTGGAATCGAGAGCGCGGGTTCGGCCCTGGTCATGGCCTTGCTGCGCTTTGGC
>Ga0265342_10004891_pt1 | contig 10377 bp, 7 predicted proteins | sample 4CB327metaG_FD_203125 | JGI IMG/M metagenome (GOLD analysis project Ga0265342, IMG submission 203125) | Rhizosphere microbial communities from Carex aquatilis grown in University of Washington, Seatle, WA, United States - 4-CB3-27 metaG | ecosystem: Host-associated > Plants > Roots > Rhizosphere...
GCGGATGGTTGGGCAGCGACACCAGCCTATCGGCGAGCAGGTAGGGCAGGCCCGCGAGCGTCGTGTAGAGCTCGACGCAGCCCCAGGTCCGCCCGCAGCCACAGGGATAGGGCTTGGCGCCGATCAGCTGCAGCGGCGCCGCCATGTGCGCGGTCTCCATGCCGGCGAGCGTGTCGCCTTGGAGCGGGAGTCCGCTCGCGTCGATGTAGGCCGAGCCGAGTCCCGAACCGGGCGCGAGCATCAGCACGCCTGCCGAGGAGGCGCCGCGTACGCGTTGTGCCTCGCCGACACCGCCGAACGCGCCGTCGTTGCCGACGACCAGCGGGACTGCACGGCCCGCTTTGTACGCGAGCGCCTGGCTGTACGCGCTGTAGAAATCCCACCCGTCGAACGACTTTGGCAGGTTCGCCGAGTGCGCGAGGACCCCGTAGCGCTCGTAGGGGCCGGGGATCGCCAGACCCACGCTGCTCACCTGATCCCAGCTGAGGTCGTTTTCGGCCAGGAACCCGCTGACCGCGGCGACCCAGCCGGTGACCACCGCGTTCGGTCCGTCCTGCGAGCTGGTCGGGTGCTGGTGCAACTTCGTGGAGATGGTCGTCCCGTCGGCCCAGACGCCGCCGACCTTGGACATCGTGGCGCCGCAGTCGGTTCCGATGAAAACCTGCTTGGTGGTCATGGGGTCGCAGTCTAGGACGGATTCGTTTCCGACGGGAAGCGCCTCTCGCGCTAAAGTAATGGGCCATGGCGACCGCTCCGGCGACCCCTTCCAGCCCCGCTGCGCGCGTCGAGGCGCTGCGCGCGCGCGGTGTGCGCATGCTCGACCCGGCGCAGGTCTTCGTCGACGAGGACGTCGACCCCGCGCGCATCGACCCCGGCGCGACGCTTTATCCGGGCACGCGTTTGCACGGGCGCCGCATGTTCCTGAGCGCGGGCGCCACCGTCGGCGTCGAGGGCCCGGCCACGCTGGTCGATTGCGTGTTCGGCGAGGGCGCCTCGATCGCCAGCGGCTACGCCAAGGGCGCGGTGCTCCTGCGCGCCGCGAAGCTCGGCGCCAACGCCCACGTCCGCGAGGGGACAATCCTCGAGGAAGAGGCGTCGACGGCGCACGCCGTCGGGTTGAAGCAGACGGTCTTGCTCGGCTTCGTGACCCTTGGCAGCCTGATCAATTTCTGTGATTTGCTGATGGCGGGCGGCTCTTCGCGTGAAGACCACTCAGAGGTCGGCAGCGGCTTCATCCACTTCAACTTCACGCCGTGGGGAAAGTCGGGCGACAAGGCGACACCGTCGCTGATCGGCGACGCCACCGCCGGCGTCTTCCTGCGCCAGCGGCGGATCTTCCTGGGCGGGCAGGCTGGTATGGTCGGCCCGCGCGCTGTCGGCTACGGCAGCATGACCGGCGCCGGCCAGGTCGTGCGCCGCGACGTCGGCGCGGGGCGGCTCTCGATCCAGGTCGCGCGCTCCGTCGACGAGCCGCTGGCGCGACCCATGGACGCGCGCGTCGCGCCGGTCGTGGAGAAGAACATCGTGTACATCGCCCAGCTCCGCGCGCTCGAGGCCTTCTACGTCGAGGCGCGCCTCGCCCGCGCGCGCCACGCCGGCCGCTCAGACCTGGTCGCCGTCTACGAAGAGGCCATCGCCAACATCGGCGTCTGCGTCGCCGAGCGCGTGACGCGCCTGAAGTCTTTCTTGAAGGAGCACGGCGGTCCCGCACTGCCCGACCTGGGCGTGCCGGTGATCACCCCCTGTCCGCTGCCGATCGACGCGACGCCCGGCGACACCGACCACATCAAGTGGATCAAGTCCCTGGCACCGGCCGACGTCGAGCGCGGCCAGGCGTGGCTCGAATCGATCGCGAAAGACGTGGCCGCGCGTTTGGCGCCTGTCCTCTAGCCCGACCGCCCGCGTCGCGCACCTGGCGCTGCCGCGCGAATTCCCCGGTTTGCCGATAGCACCGCAAATTCGCGCCCTTGCGTGGGGGTCGTGTCCTACGCCCCATCCGCCGCCCACCATGTGGGAAAAAGCGCATATCGACAGATTGTTGTACAAATTTGGAGGTAATACGACTTAATGAAATTTTCGGCGGGCACCCCGTTTATGAGGCGATAATGGGCCGGCAACGGAGAAGAGGGGGCAAGGAATGGGCTTGCGTGCGATCGTGGACCGAACTTCGACTGGGTTTGATGATTCGGATCACGTCTCCGCGAGCGCAACACCGACGGAAACCGATCCCTCCTCGATCGAGTGGAATGATCTTGAGAGCGTTACGATCAGCCCGACGCAGCATCTCGTCTGGGCGCGTTCCTGTCTCGAGGTCTTTCACGAATCGGACCGACCGCAAACCACGATCGTTCGCAGGCACGGGCGCGCCATCGCGATTGCTCCCCTGATTCGGACATCGCGGCCGGTCGCCCGGCTCAAGCAGGCCGGGGTGACCGGGCTCTTCGAGCCGACCGACTTCTTGTACCGCGACGAGGCAGCGCTCGACGAGCTTGCCGATCAGTTGGCCCAGCAGCCGTCTCCTCTATTCTTAGAGCGGCTTCCTTTTGGGTCGGCCGTTCCTGCGGCACTGCAGCGTGCATTCAAGGGGCGCGGTCTGGTCCGGGTGACGTCGTCCAGCCCGTGCCCGTACATCGAGCTCGATGCGTCGTGGTGCAATCCCGAGCAAACCTTCAATTCGGGCCGGCGTTCCGACTTTCGTCGTGCCCGACGTCACGCCGAACGCCTGGGTGCGGTCACGTTCGAGGTTCACTCACCGCGTCCTCACGAGGTCGCCGTTTTGCTCGAGGAGGCGATAGCCGTCGAGAACTCGAGCTGGAAGGGCGCCCGGGGGACCGCAATGGCGCGTGATCCAGCTCGCGGCGCGTTCTTTCGTCGCTATTCAATCGCCGCGGCGGCAAGCGGCATCCTGCGCATGGCTTTCATGCGAATTGCCGGCAAAGCGGTGGCCATGCAGCTCGCGGTCGAGTGCCATGGGCGATTCTGGTTACTGAAGATCGGATATGATGAGCGCGTCGGACGCGCGTCGCCCGGCCAGTTGCTGATGCTGCACACGCTGAAGTACGCGGCCGATCGTAATCTCGAGTCGTTCGAGTTCCTGGGTTGTGTGGCTCCCTGGACCGAGGTGTGGACCACGAAGTTGCGCGCGTGCACGTCTGTCCGCGCCTATCCGTTCAGCGCGCCCGGAATGCTGGCGCTCGCGGTGGACGGCGGCCGATATCTTCGACAGCGGCTGGAGAAGGCGCGGAAAGACGGCGGGTGAAGCGGCGGCTTCGTCGGTTGGTTGGGTCCGCGTCGCGGCTCGCAGTCCAGCTCGCGGGCCGCGCGTTCGTCCGAGGTAGCCGTGTTTCCGACGCGGTGGCGGTCTGCGGTCAGCTCGCCGCGAGAGGTCGCACCGCCACGATTGGATACTTCAATGCGCAGGGCGAATCTCCGCGCGCCGTTGCGGATGCCAGCCTTGCGGCATTGCAAGCGCTCGACGGCGGCCCGTCGTCGCGGGCAACATATCTGTCGATCAAGGCGCCGGCGCTCCGATACGACACCGCGCTGGTGGGCGAGATCGTCGATCGCGCGCGCGAGCTTCGCGTCGGGGTCCACTTCGATTCGCACGCTGTTGCTGATGCGGACGCCACGTTCGACGTCATCGCGGCGTCGCGCGGGCGCGCGCAAGGGGCGGTCGATCCGACCCGGTGGACGCTGGGCGGCACGCTCCCCGGCCGCTGGCGGCGGAGCCTGGATGACGCGGAACGCGCGATCGAGCTCGGGTTGAGGGTGCGTGTAGTCAAGGGCCAGTGGCTCGACCCCTCGGCGCCCGATCTCGATCCGCGTGTTGGTTTCATGGCGCTCATCGATCGTCTCGCCGGGCGCGCGCGCGAAGTCGCCGTCGCGAGCCACGACGCGCCGCTGGCGCGCGAGGCGGTGCGCCGCCTCCAGCGCGCGGGGACGCCAGTCGAGCTCGAGCTGCTGCGCGGCTTGCCGTCACGCGCCGCGCTCAAGATCGCGCGTGAGCTCGGGGTTGCGGTTCGCGTCTACGTTCCGTTCGGCGTCTCCTGGGTTCCCTACGCGCTCGACCACGTGCAGAACCATCCGTACGTCGCCTTGTGGGCGCTCCGCGACGCCACGATCGATCGATTCGTCACGCCCCCGCTTCTCGGTCAGATGCGAGCTGACTGACGCCGGCGACGCGCACGGCTCACGCCGCCGACGTCTGCGCGCCGTGGGCGTGGCCTCGCCGTCTCGCGTAGGCGTCCAGGTACAGCCCCTCGTACTCGCGGGCGGCGCGGTCCCAGCTGAAATCCTGCGCCATGGCGCGCTTGCGCATGGCTTCGATGTGGTCGGGACGGTCGTACCAGGTCGACGTCGCCCAGCCGATGGTATCGGCCAGGCTGTCGGCGCGCAGGTCGTTGAAGATGAAGCCGGTGCCGCCGCCCGTCGCCTCGTCGTAGTTGGCGACGGTGTCGACCAGGCCGCCCGTGGCGCGCACCACCGGGAGCGTGCCGTAGCGCAGGCTGTACATCTGGTTCAGGCCGCAGGGCTCGAAGCGCGACGGCATCAGGAAGAAGTCGCCGCCGGCCTCGATCCGGTGGGCGCGCCCATTGTCGAATCCGATCCAGGCGCGAAAACGCTCGCCGCGCTCGTGCTCAGCGCGCTTGAAGAACTCCTCGGCGTCGGGATCGCCGGTTCCGAGCAGGACGAGCTGCACATCCCAGCGCAGGATGCGCTCCATCGCGTGCGCGAGCACGTCGACGCCTTTTTGCGTGGTCAACCGTCCGACCAGGCCGAAGATCGGCACGTCGTCGCGCACCGGCAGGCCGGCTTCCTTTTGCAGCGCCGCCTTGCACTTCGCCTTGCCGGCCATGTGGCGCGCGTCGTACTGCGCGGGGATAAACGGATCGGTCGACGGGTTCCACTCGTCGACGTCGATGCCGTTCAGGATCCCGCGCAGGTCGCGGCTGCGCGACGCGAGCACGCCGTCGAGGCCGCAGCCGTAGGCGCCGGTCTGGATCTCGCGCGCGTAGGTCGGGCTGACCGTGCTCAGCAGCGTGCTGTGATAGAGCGCGGCCTTGGTGAGGTTGAGCGCGCCGAAATGCTCGAACTCGCCAGGGTTGTAGTGCTCGCGCCCGAGCCCCGTGATGAAGAGCGCGCCCGATTCGAGCACGCCCTGATACGCGAGGTTGTGAATGGAGTAGATGCTGGCGGTGCCGTGCAGCGGCTGCGCCCATTCGAACGTGTTCAGGTAGACCGGCACCAGCGCCGTTTGCCAGTCGTTGCAATGAACGACGTCGGGGATGAAGCCCAGCGCCTTGCAAATCTCCAGCGCACCGCGCGACAGGAACGTGAATCGCTCGAGGTTATCGGAGTAGCCCTGGCTCGGCGGTCCGTAGAGATACGGGCGATCGAAGTAGCGGTTGTACTCCAGGCAATAGATCGGGACGTCGCTGCGCGGGAGCTGGCCGACGCGCACGCGCGCCGAGGCTTGTCCCCAGTACATCGGGACGACCAGCGAGCCGTCCAGCACCTCGAACTCTGACCAGGGCATGCCTGCGTAGAGCGGCATGACGATCCGCACGTCGACGCCGGAGCGCCGCAACGCGATCGGCAACGCGCCCACGACGTCGGCCAGTCCGCCCGTCTTGGCGAAAGGAGCGCACTCCGACGCGACGAAGAGGACCTTGAGGGGCGCTGCCATCCGGGGGTGGGTGTTTAGCTGGCGTAGATCCGGTAGTCGAGGTGGGGGAAAACATTATTGCGCGATTCGAGGTCGTTGAGAAATGGTTCGTTCACTCGAGCCGCGCTGAGATCGTCGTAAAGCCGCGTGAACTGTAGAACGTGCTCGTTGATGCGGCGGGTGGCGTACGGCACCGTGGTGCCGGTCTTCATGATGAATGTCCAGTCACTGCTCTGGGCCAGCATCAGCTCGCGCGCCGCTTGATTGAGCGCGCGCTTGGTCAGCGGATCGGCGACCGGGTGGCGCCGCGCCAGCTCCACCATCCGCTCGGCGGCGATGTGCAGGTGGCGATACGTCCAGCCGTTGGTCTCGTTGAGCCAGTGTTCGTTGTAGCCCTTGAAGCCCCACGACGAAGCGCACGGCGTGGCGACCTGATTGGTCGAGTGGCGGTTCAAATAGTCGCCCGGGGTCAGCGTCTCGACGTCGTTCTGGTCATAGTGCAGCTGGCGGAAGAGATCGCCGAGGAAGATCGGACCCTCGTACCACCAGTGCCCGTAAAGCTCCGCGTCGTAGGGGCTGATGATCATCGGCGGGCGATCCATGTTGGCGCGCAACCCGCGCACCTGGCGCACCCGGTTTTCGCGGAAGTGGGTCGCGTGCAGGCCGGCTTTACCGCGCGCGACATCGGGATCGTAGACCCACTTGTCGTGCAGCTGGTCGTGGGTGATCGCGTGGTACTTGATGCCCGTGTAGATGCGGTGACCCTCGGGGTGGACGTACGGACCGATGTAATCCATCGGCAAGTCGAACCCGATGTCGCGGTAGAAGTCGCGGTAGTTCTTGTCGCCGGGGTAGCCTTCCTTGCTGCTCCAGACCTGCTGCGACGACTCCATGTCGCGCCCGAACGCGGCGACGCCGCTGGTGCAGTAGATCGGCGCGTAGGCGCCGTACACCGGGCGGCGGTCGGCGAACAGCACGCCGTGCGTGTCGACGAAGAAGTAACGGATCGCTGCTTCGCGTAGCAGCTCGTCGACGCCGGGGACGTAGCCGCACTCACCCAGCCACATACCGGCGGGGCGCTTATGGAAGTGCTTCTCGTAGAGATCGGCGGCGACGTGGATCTGCGCGCGGATGTTGGCCCAGTTGCGGTCCATGAGCGGGAAGAACGCGTGCGTCGCCGTCGAGGTGATGACCTCGACGCGCCCGGCTTCCTGCAAAAGATGGAACGCCCACACCAGATCGCCGTCGTGGCAGCGCCAGGTGTGGCGCAGCGACAGGAAACGATCGTGATACATCTGGGCCAGCCGCTGGTAGTGCGGCTCGGGGCGCGTGCGCTCGATCTCCTTGCCGGCGAGCTCGATCAGCTTGTCCAGGTAGCGCGCGTAGCGCTCCTTGAGCAGATCGTCGGTCAGCATGGTGATGAGCGGCGCCGACAGCGAGACCGTGCAGCGGTAAGGCACGTTGTCGGCGATCAGGCCCTCGAACATCTGCAGGAGCGGCAGGTACGTGCCGGTGATCGCCTCGTAGAGCCACTGCTCCTCCATCACCGTCGGATCTTCGGGGTGACGGACGAAGGGGAGGTGGGCGTGGAGGACCAATGAGAAGTAGCCGGTGGCCATGAGACGTGTCCTCTCGCGCTTTAGCGTTTCACCGGATAAGCCGGCGGCTGGGCAGCGGCGCCGTCGCCCAGCGACACCGGATAGGTCACCGACGACGACTCCAGCGGTGACTCCAATTGCGACTGCAAGGGCAATTGAACGATGCCGGCGCCCAGGCGTTCGCTGGCACCGGCGAAGAGGCGCTCGCTCGCGCCGCGCATGAGCATCTCGCTCGCGCCCGCGTACATGCGCTCACTGGCGCCGGCGAAGAGGCGCTCGCTCGCGCCGCCGAGAACCCACTCGCTCGCGCCGCGCATGACGCGCTCGCTCGCGCCGCGCATCATCCACTCGCTCGCGCCCTTGAACTGGGTCTCGCTCGCGCCGCCGAGCCGGATCTCGCTGGCGCCGACCAGGAACAGCTCGGACGCGCCGCCGAGCCGCAGCTCGCTGCCGCCGGCCCACATGCGCTCGCTGCCGCCCTGAGCGACCCACTCCGAGCTTCCGGGCGCAAGCTGCCGCCAGAGCGTCTCGGCGCGTTCGACGCCGACGGTGGTGGCCCAGCTGCGGCGGATCTCCCAGGTCGCCAGCACGCGCCGCTCGGCGTGCGCGCCCAGGCCGCGAATCACGACCTGCCACGGCCCATAGACGATGTGGACCTGGCCGTGCTCGGAGCGCACGGTCATGCTGCCCTGGTTCCATTCTTCGATGTAGGCAGGAGACTGCACGGCGTAAGTGAAGGGGCCCGCCTCCCACGCGCTGCGAATCAGCGGACCGACCCATTCCACCTGGGTGCGCTCGCCGGTCCAGGTCTCGGTAACGCCGCCGCCCATCGCTTCTTTCCACTCCCAGCGTCGCTCGAACACGTGCGGTCCGACGGGCGCGCCCGGGCCAACGACGCCGGCGCCCCCGCCGCCGTTCACCCAATCAGGAAGACCGTGTAGCCCGCGCTGGCTCGCCGTGCCGCCGCCGAACGCGCCGCCCTCGCCGCCGCCGGATGATCCGCCCGGCACGGGATTGCCGGCAGAGCCGCTCGAGGTGTTGACCGTCAGCCACTCCACGTGGTTCGAGCCGGCCGGCTCGCGCCGCGGGAACTCGACGCGCCCCGAGCGGGCGATCTTGACGAAGTAGCCCTCCGGCGATTTCAGCCCCAGCTCCACGCACGCGACCGATGTCGGCTTGCCGATGAAGAAGAACCACTGGCGGTCGGAGCGCTCGATCTTGTGATCGAAGTAGCTGTGGGCGTTCGTGCCGTCGAAGAGGCGGCCGGTGACGTCGTAGATGCGCAGATTGAGCCAGGCATCACGCCCGGCGTGCCCGAGCCCGCGGCGCGCGCTGTCGATGGCGCTGTCCAAGCACTCCCAGTACGCGAACATCTTGTCCGGATCGACCACCATCGCGGTCACGCGATTCTGGCCGTAGGTCCACGGGATGTGGTGCGGGGTCGGCTCTTCTTGCGAGTCGGGGCCGAGATCGAACTTTTCGGGGAACGGCGCGAGCCCGCTCTCGGTCGCCCCGTCGGGGGGGGCGTCATTGCCGGTCGGATCGCCGTCGCCGCCGTTCGAATGATCCGGCGGGGATCGATCGAGAGCGCTCTGGATGCGGCCTGCGAGCAGATCTTTGTTCAGCTTGGCCACGCCCGTGAGTCCCAACCGGCGCGCGTATTCGATCAGTTGCTCGCGCGTGCACTTGCGCAGAGCTTCTATCGAAACACCGCCCGGCGCGCCGGCCGCGCGCGGATCTTGTCCCAAAAGGAGTAGGATTTCTGACGCGACCTCTGCAAGGCTAGACGTGGTCTCTTCGGGCATGGCTCTCAGGGCGCAAAGCTTACTCACTGTCAGGTTTCAGGGAGGCAAAAAAGCGACCGGGCGGTCCGAAATATTTGCGGCATCATTTCGAAATAAAAGCGTCGCCGTACGGTTGTTTTTCTTCGTGTTTACAATCTGGACATGAGCGCCCTGCAGAATTGGATACAGGAAAAGGAGTCGGTGTTCCTGTATGGCGTGCTCGCCGCTGCCGAAACTGCACCCGAGCGGCGCGTGTTGTTCGAGAACCTCGCGCGCGAAGCGGAATCGCAGGCGGCGATCTGGGAAGCCGAGCTGCGCCCGGAGGGCGCGGCCGCCCCTGCGTACGAGCCCAGCGCGCGCGCGCGCGTGGTGGCCGTGCTGGTGCGCCGTTTCGGGCCGGCACGCTTGCGCGGCGTGCTCTCGGCGATGAAGGTGCGCGGCATGTCGATCTACGGTCCACCCATGAGTGGCGCCGGTGACGGTCGCGATCCGCTGGCCCAGCACCCGATGCCGACATCGATCGATGAGATCGGGCTGCGCCACCGCGGCATCGGCGGCGCGCGTGGCGGTAACCTGCGCGCGGCGGTGTTCGGCGCCAACGACGGGCTGGTGTCGAACGCCAGCCTGATCCTCGGCGTCGCCGGCGCCACCGCCGATCGCCACCTGATCGGCGTGTCGGGGATCGCGGGGCTGCTCGCCGGCGCGTTCTCGATGGCGGCGGGCGAATACGTGTCGATGCGCTCGCAGCGCGAGATGTTCGAGCGGCAGATCTCCGCCGAGCGCGACGAGCTCCGGCGCTACCCGGCCGAGGAGGCGGCGGAGCTGGCGCTGATCTACGAGGCGCGCGGCCTGCCCAAGGTAGAGGCCGCGCGCGTCGCCCAGGGCATGATCGCCAACCCGGAGAGCGCGCTCGAGACGCTCGCGCGCGAGGAGCTGGGGCTCGATCCCGCCGCGCTCGGTTCGCCGTGGGGCGCGGCGCTGTTCTCGTTCCTCTCGTTCGCGGGCGGCGCGCTCGTGCCGCTCTTGCCGTTCGCGCTTGGCGGCGGTTCGCGCGCGCTGTCGATCTCGATTGCGCTCACCGGCGCGGCGCTGTTCGGGATCGGCGCGACGATCAGCCTGTTCACCGGGCGCGGCGCGCTGCGCGGCGGCCTGCGCATGCTGCTGATTGGCGCCGCCGCCGGCGCAACCACGAATCTGATCGGGCGGCTTCTCGGCGTGAAGTGAGTCGAGGCCGGAGGCCGTTCTGATCGACCGTCCAGGATCTTCCTGACTTGTGAGCTTGGCCGTGAGCGCCAGCTTGGAGGCGTAGGAAGGAGCCACAAGACAATGA
>Ga0265342_10004892_pt1 | contig 10376 bp, 8 predicted proteins | sample 4CB327metaG_FD_203125 | JGI IMG/M metagenome (GOLD analysis project Ga0265342, IMG submission 203125) | Rhizosphere microbial communities from Carex aquatilis grown in University of Washington, Seatle, WA, United States - 4-CB3-27 metaG | ecosystem: Host-associated > Plants > Roots > Rhizosphere...
CCGTGAGGCGCCCCTCGAGCTCCCACTGGCCGGGATAGATCGCGTAGCGCGCCGACAGATCCGCGCCCAGCTTGCGGCCGCCGTAACCGTCGTCGTAGTAGCCGTCGACGCGCACGAACGAGCGCGCGCGCCGCGCCTCGACGCCCATCGTGCCGCCGCCCGCGAGGCGCCCGCCTGGCGCCTGTTGGCCGAGATCCTGCCCTGTCACTACTTGCGTGTCGCCCGGCGTGCTCGTGAAGACGCGCACAAAGCCGCGCGCGTTGGCCTTCACGCCCGGCGCGACCTGGATCTCGTACGATGCGCGGAAATCACGGTATGCGCCGGTCGAGAACACGTTCCAGATCGAATCGCCGTCGAATGTCGGCGCCAGGTACGCCTGCTCCGCCGATAGCCACTGGCGTGCCGTCAACCGCACGCGCAAGCCGATCTGCTGATCGTCGAACGTCGCCAACAACAAGTTGTAGCGCACACCGAACGTCGCGTAGACGCGGTCGCGCCAGCCGGCGTTTCCAGTCAGCGACACCTTCTCGTCGTTCACACCCGACGACGGCTCACCCGGCAGGCGATCGGCGGTCGCCGACCAGACGCGGCGGTAGGCGACGCGCATCGCGAGCGCGCCGCCGGGATCGAACGCGAGCGCCGCGCCGGCGAGCGGGCGAAGCTCGCTGGCCTGCCCTGGGCGCGTCGCCGGATCGCGCGAACCGGCGCTGGTGCCATCGAGCTCGAAGACCGGCGACGACAGCGGCAGCTCGCCGCGCACCTCGGTGCCCGCGAACGCCTCGACGGCGATCGGCCGGCGTACGCGCAGCACGACGTCGGCGCCGTCGAACGAATAGAAGTCGACGAGGTCGAAGTGAATCTGCCGCCCCAGCTGAAAGTCGAGCCGCCCGGCGAGATCGCGCCCGCCGACGAACGCGTAGAGGACGTCGACCTGGTTCTGTTGAAGCTCGCGGATCTGATCGAGGCCGGTCGGGCGGCCCAGCATGTAGCCGCCGAAATCGGTGTCGAAGCGCAGCGACACGTCGACGAAGACGTTGTTGCGGCCGCCCTCGGGATCTTTCCAGCGATCGGGCTCGATGTCGTAGACGTTCAGGTTCAGGTACTGCGTCAGCCGGCGGCGCGTGAGCAGCTGGTTGCCGCCGCTCGGCGCGAAGCCGCGCACCTGGTAGCCCTGCCCGATCGTGCGGACGTCTACGGAGAAGTCATAGGCCCCCGCCGAAGACGAAATCGCCAGCGACCAGGCGATCGCGCCGGCGAGCAACCACCGCACGCCAATTAACCAGGCTCGACTTCGATGTCTAGCCGTTCGTTCGACGATCCCGTCGCTGCCGCAGCTGCAGCTGCAGCGGCCGCGGCCGCGGCCATCGCGGCGCGCCGGCCACGGCGGCCACCGCGGGCCGGCGATGGCTTGGGCGCCTCCGCGTTCGCCGATTCGGCGCCCCCAACGATCGTCAGGTGCTCCGGGGCGACGCCCGCACTCTCGAGCGCCGACATCACGCGCGCGGCGCGCACCGCGGCGACCTCACCGACGGTGCCGAACAGGCTGCGCAGCTGCTTCGGCGCGGGGGCGGTGCCGAACGGCGCCTTGATGCGCGCGACGGTGCCGTTGCGCTTCATCGCGCCCGCGAGGATCTTGAGCGCGGCGTTGCCTTCGCCGGAGACGTCGATGCCGTTGCGATCGATCGCCTTGTCCGGCGCCAGGCTCACGAGCAGCTTCCCATCCGCGACCGTCAGCTTCACGCCCAGCTCCTGCAGCGGCGGCTTCAACTGCGCGGCCATCGCCTCGAGCACCTCTCGATGCTTTCCCGCGTCCGCCGCCTTGTCGCGCTCCGTGGCTTCGACTTTGTCGACGGTCGCTTTCAACCGATCGCGATCGGCCGCGACCTCGTGCCCGTCGCTGCGCTCCTGACGTAGCTCGCGCGACCGCGTCTCGAGCGTTCCGGTCAGCTGACGATACGGAAACAAATAGAGGTAGCCCGCAAATCCAACACCGAGCGCAGCGGCCGCCAGCCAGCCGAGCTGCCGCCACCCGATACGGGCCACACTGGTCGTCGTCGACGATAACAAGATCGGTCCACTCGAAATACGGGGGGCGGGCACACCGGGCATCGATTCATCGAGAGCGTCGTGGCGCGCCATCGGGTGGCGACCACTATCTCAGAAAAGATCGCAAGATGTGAAACGGAGATGCGAAACGAGAACAACGTTGACGAACACCGCCAAAACACCTCGGCGTCAACTCGGGGTCACCTGGCCGTTGTACGAGGAAACACATTGAAAGTGATTGACAGCGTATATCCGACAAGGATAGCGTTGTGGGAGAACGTAAGTGGCAGCTGTGCCGTGCGTTGCAGTGCAGTGTTTTCAGCAGGTTGCGATTCGGTGGTTGGGGAGAGTGGGCGTCACAGAGCCTGCGCGGGGTGCGTTTCCAGATTTAGAGGACGCCAAGGAGGTCACACCGTGTCAGCCGAATTCTCAATTGGTGATAAAGCAGTCTATCCGTCTCAGGGTGTAGCCGAGATCGTCGGGATCGAGAAGAAGGAAATCTTCGGTAAAATCCAGCGGTTCTATGTTCTACGCGCGCTCGACAGCGGCCTGCGGATCCTGGTTCCGATCGACAAGGCAGAGCAGGTTGGCCTGCGCCGCGTCGCCGACAAGGATGAAATCCAGGAAGTCCTGGAGATTCTCCGGGACAAAGAGATCCACATCGATCGGCAGACCTGGAACCGCCGTTATCGCGGTTTCATGGAGAAGATCAAGTCGGGCTCCCTCTTCGAAGTGGCCGAGGTCTTCCGTGATCTCTACCGGCTCAAAGGGCTGAAGCCGCTCTCCTTTGGTGAGCGCCGCATGCTGGACACGGCGCGTGGTCTCATCGTGCAGGAGCTCTCGGTCGCTCGCTCGTCGGATGAGCGCAACGTCGAGCAAGAGCTAGAGAAACTCATAGCGTAAGCAAGGCCAGTCGGCATGGTCGGGCTTCGGCGGCCATTTTTGGCGCGCCGAAGTGCGAAAAGTGTTAACTTTCCTCGGGCCCCTGCGGCCCAGTCCATGCAGATACACCTTGCGAAAAGCGACATCACCGCGATGCCGGTCGACGCGGTGGTCAACCCCGCCAATTCCTTGGGAATCATGGGCGGCGGCGTCTCTGCCGCCCTGTCCCGCAAGGGTGGGCCGACCATCCAGCGCGAGGCGATGTCCCTGGCGCCGATCGCGGTCGGCGCCGCCGTCGTGACCAACGCCGGCCAGCTCTGGGCCAAGCACGTCATCCACGCCCCGACGATGGAACAACCGGGAACCAAGGTCGGCGTCGAAAACGTTCGTCGCGCGACGCGCGCGGCGCTGCTGGCGGCCGCGCGCCACGGGTTCGACGTGATCGCGCTGCCGGGTATGGGAACTGGTCTCGGCGGTGTCGACCCGGCGGATGCGGCGCGCGCGATCGTCGACGAGCTGCGCGCGCACCGGCAGCCCAAACCATCGACAGTGTACCTGGTCGACATCGACGACGAGATTCTGTTCTGTTTGGAAGAGGCGCTGCGGCTCGCGGTGGGATAACCTCGCGCCGATGAAGATCCTCGTCACCTGCAAGCGCGTTCCCAACCCGGAACAAAAGCTGAAGATTGCCGGCGGCAAGATCGACCTGTCGGGCGCCAGCTGGCAGATCAACCCCTTCGACGAGTACGCCGTCGAGACCGCGCTTCGGCTCACCGAGAAGGGCAAGGGTGGCGAGCGCTCGGGCGAGGTCGTGGTCGTCTCCATCGGCCCCAAGGACGTTTCGCAGCAGCTGCGGGGCGTGCTGGCGATGGGCGCCGACCGAGGGATCCTGGTCGGTAGCGAGGACGCGGCGCTCGACGCCGACGCGGTCGCGCGCATCCTGCGCGCCGTGGTCGAGCGCGAAAAGCCGGACCTGGTCGTGCTCGGCAAGCAAACCGTCGACGGCGACTCGAACCAGGTGGGGCAGATCCTCGCCGGTTTGCTCGGCTGGCCCCAGGCGACGTTCCTGGCCAGCTGCGTGCTGGCCGCCGACGGCAAGAGCGCGACGGTCACGCGCGAGGTCGACGCCGGCGTCGAGGAGAAGCGCGTGCGGCTGCCCGCGGTGGTCACCGTCGACCTGCGCATCATCGGCAAGAAGGCGGTGCGCAACCTGGCGCTGGCCGGCGCCGACGCCGAGTGGGACGAGACCCAGCGCTACGCTTCGCTCAAGGGGATCATGGCGGCCAAGAAAAAGGAGATCAAAGAGCTCGCGCTCGCCGAGCTGGGTGTCTCGCCCGCGGCGGTGATGAAGGTGCTTTCGTACGGCGCCCCGGCCGCGCGCAAGGCCGGCGTCAAGGTCGGCTCGGTCGAGGAGCTGGTGCAAAAGCTCCACAACGAAGCGAAGGTGATCTGATGGCGTCGGTCGTCGTCTTCTGCGAAGCAGCCGAGAACGGGATTCGCCCGGCGTCGCTGCCCGCGCTGACCGCGGGCGCGCGGCTCGCGGAGCAGACCAAGGGCTCGGTGGTCGCCGTCGTCGTCGGCTCGGGCATCGGCGCGGCCGCGCAAGATGCGGCGAAGTACGCGTCCAAGGTGATCGCCTATGACGATCCCAAGCTCGCATCCAAGGCGCCGCTCGCCGAGACTGTCGCGCCGCTGCTGGTCGACGCGGTCAAGCGCGCGGGCGCGTCGGCGCTGCTCGGAACCGCCACGTCGAGCGGCAAGGACATCCTGCCCCGCGCGGCGGCGCTGCTGGGCGCAGGCATGGTTTCGGACATCATCGCGGTCACCGGCGCGAACCGATTTCGCCGGCCCGCCTACGCCGGCAACGCGATCGAAGAGGTCGAGGTCAGCGGCGCGGTGCTGGTCGCGAGCGCGCGCCAGACGGAGTTCCCCCACCCCGCGCCCGCGAGCACGCCCGGCACCGTCGAGAACGCGCCCGCGGGCAACGTCGACGCGCTCGGCGCCGAGGTCGTGGCGCTGCACGAGACGCAAAGCGCGCGCCCGGATCTCGGCGAGGCCAAGGTCGTCGTCTCCGGTGGCCGCGGCATGAAGGCGGGCGAGAACTTCAAGATCCTCGAGCAGCTCACCGACCTCCTTGGCGGCGCGCTCGGCGCCAGTCGCGCCGCGTGCGACGCCGGCATGGTCCCCAACGACCTCCAGGTCGGGCAGACCGGCAAGGTGGTCGCGCCCGACCTCTACATCGCGGTGGCGATCTCGGGCGCGATCCAGCATCTGGCCGGAATGAAGGGCTCCAAGGTGATCGTCGCGATCAACAAGGATCCCGAAGCGCCGATCTTCCAGGTCGCGGACTACGGCCTGGTCACGACCTGGGAAACGGCGATCCCGGCGCTGATCGCCGAGGTCAAGAAGCTCAAGTCGACAGGCTAGGCCGTGCCGTTCGCGCGCTGCCACGGCGCCGGGCGCGTTCACTACGCCGAGCGCGGCGAGCGCCGCGCGGCGAGCTGGCCGTTCCTGCTGATTCACGGCGCGGGCGCTTCGGCCGCGATCTGGATGATGGTGATGGCGCGCCTCGGGCGCGTGGGCCGCGTGATCGCGATCGATCTGCCCGGGCACGGCCCGAGCCCGCCGTTCGCCGATCGCCCCCGCCCCACCCTCACCGACTACCGCGACGCCACCGGTGAGCTGGCGGCGATGACCGGGCTCGGGCGCTCGGTCTTGATCGGCCATTCGATGGGCGCGCTGGTCGCGATCGAAGCGGCGTTGGCCTGGCCCGACAAGGTCGCGGGCCTGGTTCTGTGCGCCGCGGCACCGCGATTGCCGGTCAGCCGCGATTTGATGAAGGTGCTCGACGACGACTACGCACATTTCCCCGCGTGGCTCGCCGAGCGCGCGTTCTCGGCGTCCGCGAAACCCGGGCTGCGCCGTGCGTTCGTGGCCGCGGGGGTGGCGGCGCCGCAGGCGGTGACGCGCGCGGATTTCGAGGCGATCGATGGTATCGACCTCGAGGACCGCCTCACGGCGATCCGCTGTCCCCTGGTGTGGCTGGACGGGGCCGACGACGCGATCGTCGGCGAGCGCGGGCGGCGCCCGGGCGTAGTCGAACGGCTCGCGGACACAGGTCATTTGGTTCCCATAGAAGCGCCGGCCGCCGTGGCGCGTGCGGCAATCGAGCTGGGCGCGCGTTCCACGACCTCCGAATAGGGGCGGCGCCGCGCGACGGAGAGCCGGGGCGCCGGGTTGCGGGAGTGGGGTGGGTGGCTTATTGTGAGGCCCGTGGAAGCATCGCTTGATGGATCGCAGCCGGAGTCGGGAACGGGCCCGGAGTCCCTCGAATCAAAGATTGACCTGCGCGCCTATTGGCGGGTCATTCGCAAGCGATGGCCGTTCGTCGCGCTATCGACGATCATCGGCGTCGCGGGCGCGTTCGTGTACACCTACCGGCAGCCCAAGATCTACGAGGCGAGCTGTCAGATCGTCATCGAGTCCAACCCGCCGCAGATCCTGCAAGTGAAGGACGCTGTCGAGCTCGGCACGGGGAGCGCCTATACACCCAAGGACTTCTACGAGACGCAGTTCCGCATCATCCAGTCGAGCGGCATCGCACAGCGAGTCGCCGAGAAGCTCGGGCTCGGACACGATCCGGATTACGCTCCGCTTGCGGTTGCTCGCCCGGGCAGCGACGGGCTGAGTCTGGCACGGGCGCTCGCGGGGCAGGTCTCGGTCAAGTCGGTGAAGGACACGCGCATCTCGCAGATCACCGTCCGCGATCGCAAGCCGGAGCGCGCGATGCTCCTCGCGAACAGCTTCGCTGAAACCTACATCGAAGCCAACCTGGACTACAAGCTTGAGGGATCGCGCGCCGCCAACGCATGGCTGAGCGAGCAGGAGGTGGAGCTGCGCAAGAAGCTCGAAGACTCCGAGCAGGCGCTGTTCAAGTTCAAGAAGGATCGCGGGTTGCTCGACATCGACCTCGGTCAGAAGGTGAGCATGACCGAGCAAATCCTGCAGGATCTGAACTCGAAGCTCGCCGGGATCCGGATGAAGAAAATCGAGCTCGAGTCGACCCGCACTTTGATCGAAGCGGCGCAGGACCAGTCGGACAAAGAAAGCATCCCAACCGTCGGCGGAATGGAGCTCGAGCACCTGCGCGAGAGCTTCATGGACTTCGCAAAGGCCAAGGCGGATCTGACGGGCAAGTACGGACCCGAGCACCCGCGCATCAAGATCGTCGAGGCGCAGATGGATGCGGTGCGAAAGGCTTACCAGCACGAGATCGACACCAACCTCCACACGTTCGAGAACCAGTACCAGGCGCTGGTCGCGACCGAGAAGTCTCTGATGGCGCTCATGGAAAAGGAAAAGCAGAAGGCGATCGAGCTCTCGAAGATCGGGGTGGAGTACAAGCCCTACGAGCGCACCGCCCACGAGAACGGCAAGGTGTATGATCTGGTGGCGACGCGCCAGAAGGAGATCGACCTTTCGGGGCTGCTGCGGGCCAACAACGTCCGCATGCTCGAGCGCGCAATCCGGCCGGGCGCGCCGGCGAGCCCGAAACCGTTCCAGAACCTCATGATCGCGCTCGCCTGCGGTCTGGGCCTAGGCATCGTGCTGGCGTTCGCGATCGAGACGCTCGACAACACGCTCAAGACCCAGATCGACGTCGAGACGTTCCTGGGCGTACCGGTCCTGGGGCTGATTCCGATCATCGGCCAGGCCAAGGCCGACGCGAAGGGCAAGAACGGGACGCGCAAGGGGGACGAATCGGTCCGCGATCGCGACCTCGGAATCTTCCGCGAGCCCCGTTCGATGGCCGCGGAGTGCTGCCGGTCGATTCGCACCAACATCCTGTTCATGTCCCCCGATCACCCGGTGCGGACCATGGTCATCACAAGCCCCAGCCCGCAGGAGGGGAAAACCACCACCGCGATAAACCTGGCGGTCGCGATGGCCGAGGCAGGCGGGCGCGTGTTGCTGATCGATACCGACATGCGTCGTCCTCGCCTGCACCGCTCGTTCGCGGTGCCGAATCAGACGGGGATCTCGACCCTGATCCTTGGAAATACGACGCTGGACGAGGCGGTCAAGCACACCGAGATTCCCAACCTGGACGTGATCCCATGTGGCCCGATCCCGCCCAACCCGTCGGAGCTGCTACACACCAAGCGATTCGCTCAGGTCCTCGAAGACTGCAAGACCCGCTACCAGCACATCATCCTGGACTCGCCGCCGACCTCGGCGGTGACCGACCCCGCGGTGCTCGGGAACCTCGCCGATGGAGTCATCCTCGTCGTGAAGGGCGCCAGCACCACGCGCGAGGCGGCGGCGCACGCGCGGCGGCAGCTGGTCTCGGCGAAGTGCCGCCTCCTCGGCGTCATCGTCAACGAGATCGACTTCTCGAACCCGGGCTACGGGTACCACTACTACTACTATCGAAAGTACTCGCGGTACGGGTACACGTACGGAACCAGCAATACCTCCACCGAAGGCCCCACGGCCTGACGTAGTCGTTAACGCGCCCTCGCGGCGTGACGTCAACGTTGACCTGATCGGCCACGGCCGTCAACGTGGCCGTCGCCGACGTCCGGCTCCCCTAGTTGCGGGGCAAGTCCAACCCGCCGCCCGCGCTCGGCTCACGCCCGCGCGGGGCGCCCATGGGCGTCCGTGAACGTACCCGCTCGTAGGCGTCGACTACGTAGTCGCAGAACAGCTCGATAGCGATCTCCGTGTCGCGGTCGAGCTCCTTGCGCGCGTCGACCCAGCCGAGCTCCAGGTGCCCCTCTTCGCGCTTGATGCCGACCAGGCTGAATCGGGCGCGGAACTGACTGGTGGGCGTAGGCGTCGTCTCATCGACGACGACGAGGCCGCTATCTTCGGTTCTGTCCGCCCTTAGCTCGCTCGAGAAGATCATGCTCGAACGGGTGTCGCTCATGCCCGCGCCCCGCAGCTCCAGGCTTACGGCGCTGGCTTCGAAGACTGGAGAGGCCTCACGAACCACTTCCCAGATCTCCTCGGCCCCGGTGGCGCGGCGCAGTCGGTCGGCAAAGGGGCGCACCGCCGCGCGTAGCGCCCGATTGCGACGGCGCTGGTCGGACAAGAGATGGTTGACCTCGAACCGGATGTACCCCAGCTGCCGCAGGAAGAAGAACACCGAGAGCGCCAGCACCGCCAGCAGCATCGCGGTGACCACCACGCTGCTGGTGTAGGTGAGCACGAGCGCGACGCCCCCGAGGAGCAGGCACATCCCATACAGAACCAGCACCGCCTGACGGTGCGAGAGCCCGAGACCGAGCAGGCGATGGTGAATGTGCTCCTTGTCGGCGCGAAACAGCGGACGCCCGCGCACGGCACGCCGGCTCATCGCCAGCAGGGTGTCGAGGATCGGCAGCCCCAGCGTGATGATCGGGATCAGGACCGCCACGGTGGTCGACGACTTCTGATTCGTCCGGATCGAGCTGGTCGCGAGCACGAAGCCCAGGAACATGCTGCCGGTGTCCCCCATGAAGATCGACGCGGGGTTGAAGTTGTAGAACAGGAAACCGACCACCGCCCCGCCGAGCGCCGCCGAGAAAAGGATCATGAGCGGCTGGGTGCGCTGCAAGGAAACCAGGAAAATCGTGGCGACCGCAACCAGCGCCACCCCACCCGCCAGGCCGTCCAGGCCATCGATGAGGTTCATCGCATTGATGACCCCGACGATCCAGATCAGCGTGAAGGGCAACGCCGCCCACCCGAGCGCGATGGCCTCGCCGAACGGGTTGGCGATCGCCTCGACCCTGAACCCGAGGAAGTACATCATTCCCGCGACGGCGAACTGCACGGCGAACTTCTTGCGGGCGCCGGCGCCGCGCAGGTCGTCGTAGACGCCCAGCGCGGCGATCATGATGCCGCCCAGGAACAGCCCCAGGCTGAAGTTCTTCTCGGCCGCCAGGGTGTTGCCGACGCCGGTCTGGGTGAAGAGCAGCCCCAGCAGCGGGGCGTAGAAGGCGATGACGATGGAGATGCCGCCCAATCGCGGCACCGCCAGACCGTGAATCTTGCGCGACGTGAGCGCATGATCGAGCGCCCCGAAGCGCCGCGCGAACCGCCGGACGATCGGCGTGAGCAACGCCGCGCAGAGCATGGACAGGATGAAAGCGACTGCGGCAGTACGCATAGGTTGGTTTTAAGTCGTGGGCGCTAGATGAGAAGACACGTTAGAAGGACCGCAGTTTATCCCAGGACCGAAGCCTTGGCCACCGCAGGGCGCGCGCGAGCGTTCGACGGAGACCGCGAATTTCCGGACAGCGCAGGTCCTGGCGCCACACGCCACCGTCGCATCCCCCTGACCTGAAACTTAACCTGGAGAGCCCTGGGAAGCCGGGGCCTCCGTGAGGGAGTAGCCGAGGGATTTGGCGGCCTCTTTCAGGCTGGCGATACGCCGAGCTTTGAATTTTTGGTCGTAGGCTTGC
>Ga0265342_10004899_pt1 | contig 10367 bp, 8 predicted proteins | sample 4CB327metaG_FD_203125 | JGI IMG/M metagenome (GOLD analysis project Ga0265342, IMG submission 203125) | Rhizosphere microbial communities from Carex aquatilis grown in University of Washington, Seatle, WA, United States - 4-CB3-27 metaG | ecosystem: Host-associated > Plants > Roots > Rhizosphere...
GCCCGCTCCGAGCTCCTCCCCGCCAACGACATCGTGCTGCACCACTTTTCCGCGCGTTATTCGACCGCCGACGTGGCGCGGATCTGCCAGCAACGGATCCCGGACGCCGTCAAACCGCGCGTCCGCGTTCTCGGGGCGGATGGGCCAGCCGGGTGGTGAGCGACGGGGAACGATCACACGCGATGAGGCGCGGCGTTCGAGGTCACGGGCCGTGACCCCTGAACGCGCGGCGTGGGCCCGGAACGCCGGGCGCGCCAGCGAAGGCTGATGGCACCGAACCCGAGGAACCCGAGCAGGAAGATCGGCTCGACGCCCTCGCCGGGAGCGACCTGGCAGCCTTTGCCGTTCGTTCCGTTCGCGTCCGCTGCAGGCTGTTGCCCGGAACCAGGGTCTCCGGGAGCGCCGGTCGAGGCGCTCGCGCCGCCATCGCCGCTCCCGCGCGCACCCCTCGGCCGCATGCGAAGCCCCGTGGGCGGTCCGCGTCCGCCTGACAGCACGTCCCGCGCGCGGCCGAACCCTGCAACAACGTCGCGCTCACCACGACGACGGCCAGGATCACGAAAGGGCGTCTCATGCGTATGCCTCACGAGCCGTATCCAAATGCAGGCTGCGAGGCAAGCGGCGCTGACACGGGGGCCACCGTCCCCACTCGCCACCGTGCGACGGGATCGTGACACGGATGTCGCCGTCGCTCAAGACGGGCCATGCGCTTGCTGGGGGCGCGCCAGCCGACCGCTTGAGTCCCGCCACGAGCATAGGAATCATCAGCCAGAGGCTCCCCTGTCGAGGCTCCGGATAGCACGGCCGAATCGGCCGCTTGAATTGAAGACGCCCAGTTAGGATGTTACGTCAGCTCTTGCCGCCGTTTTGGCTGAACACCGGCCAGGAGGTCGGACCGATTCGGCGGGCAAGGTACGGGTCGTCCTGCTGGTCAACGACGCGTTCGCGTTGGCCCCGAACGCCCGGACGTTTGCGACGGCGGCGCTGGCGTAAGACCTGGCTCTTCGTCGGTAGCGAAGATGCTGTCGAGATCAATGCTGCCTTTGTGTCTCGCCTGGCGAGCTGCCAACTCCACGACATCGAGCCCTGGGCCTGCCTCCGCGACCTCTTTTGTCTCCGCCGATCTGGCCCGCTCGCCGCGTGCTGGAGCTCGCCCCCCTGAACTGGGAGAAGACCCTCGAGAAGACAGACGCTGAGCAGCGGCTCGACGCCCGCGTCCTCAGACGGGCAACTCTCGCCATCGACGACCAGCGCCCTTCCAGGTAGCAGCTCCCGCCAGCCCCGTCAGCGACGGTGTCCGCCGAACGGATACGCGTCCACTGCTGTCGAACTCGTCCTCGATCCGCTTCGCCATGGCGCCCGCGGCGACCGAAGAATCGCGGATCGTTTGAGCGTTGCCGTTCTCTTCCAGCGGATTCATCAATCGGCGAACCCCGTCGAGCCCGCCGGGGCCAGTCGCCACATGAAACGCATGCCCAGCGCGCCGATCCCGCTGCTACCGCCGTTGAGAAAGCCGCCCGGGCCGTTGAAGTCCAAGTTGAGCTTCGCGTACCGGCCGTTGCGCGTCTTGACCACGAAGGCCGTCGACCGCTCCGGCAACAGCGCGTGCGTCCCGTTGTCGCTCGCGGTGTGTATCAGGATCTCGCTGGTGTAGCCGGAGGCGGGGGCCTCGAGGACGTCGCAGAACATCTGACCCGCCAGCAGGGCAACACCCTGGGGCGCCACCAGCCACGCCTCGGTGAGCGCGCCGCTCGCGATCTCGGTGCCGCGCATGTACACGTCCGCCTGGCTGACGTCGGTCACGAGCCGGCCGTTCTCGAGGTCGAAACCCGGCGCGCACGGCGGAAACGTGGTGGGCGGCTCATTGGGGAGCATGGGGTTACTCAGCACCGGGTTGCAGCCGCTGTCGTCGGTCGCCTTCGAGCTGGTCGCGCACACACAGGACACCGGCGGCATCGTGAACGCTTCCTTGTACTTGCCCAGAAAGCCGAGCTCGTCGCGAGACAGCAGGTTGACGGTCATGCTCGATCCCGCCGCGAGCCAGCCGCCGGTGCCCATCGGCACCCGCATCTGCGCGCACGCGGCGGCGTCGCCGTACAAGTGCTCCTGCCGCAACGTCGGATCCGTGCAGGCGATGGTGTTCTCTCCGGTGCGTTCGATGGAGAGCTGGGTGTCCGTCTCCTTCTGGGTGCTCCAGCGCGCCTCGATGGTGTCGGAGGTGCAGGCGCGGACCGAAACGTCGAACAGCACCGGGAACGGTGGGCTCTGCGTCGAGATGCCGCTGTCGTTCAGCGCCGCCACCCGCACCTCGACGTCGCCGGCGCCGATCTCCACGGTGGCCGACGTCTGCGCGGTAGTCTGGACCTCCGCCCCGTCGACAAACAGCGCGTACGAGGTGGCGCCCGCGACGGCTTCCCAGGAGAACTGTCCCGTCGACGCCGACTGGCGCGTGAACGTCAGCGCGGCGGGCGCAACGGGCTCGCCCACGGCCGCGCACCCCCCCTGTTCGGGCGCGCAGATACCCGAGGGACAGCAGACGTTGTTGGACGCGCACGGGCAGGGGTGGCCCGTGAGGCCGACCTGCTCCGTGCAGCCCAGCGCTTCGAAAAACAGCGTCAGCGATGCGAGGGCAATCGTGTTCAAGCGAGTCGCGGTCATTTCAGCCTCCTGTACCAGTAACGATTGCCGGCCCGGCTTTGGACGACAGCGGCGGCATCTCGTTCAGAAGCGCCATGTCGACTCTATCTGGGCCGAGGTCGACGACCCTAAGAAGCCGACCGCCGGCGCGGTTGCGGCCGCGTCGCTGTGCCGAGGCCACAGCAGCCACAGGCCGGCGCCGAGGGCGGCGGCGCCGCCGACCAGCAGTCCGGCCGCGGCGCGGTTGCGTGTCGTGATGCTGTCGTTGCGAGCGGCCGCGGCGCGCTGACTTTCATTCGACGGCGCGTCGTCGTGGAGGGCCTGCGCCGACAGCGCGAAGCCACCCGCCGCGAGCGCGGCGGCGATCCCGGCCCCGATCGCCACTTTGCTCCCCGTCCGCCGCAGGCTTACCTTCCGGATCTCCGCGGCGCGGCTGCGCGCGGCGGCCTCCAGCACCGCGCGCTCCTCGTCCGCCTGCTGCGCCCACCCGTCGACGGCGTTGCCGTCGAACCCCATCGCGAACAACTGGTTGAACGCGTCCTGCGCGGCGCCACGGCTGCTCGCGCGTGACGGCTTCCGCTCGAGCCCCGCCAGTGACACCGGCCCGTCGACGCGTGGCACCGACTGCTCGGTGCCGTCGGCGACCCGCCGGAGGTACAGCGGGCCTTGGTCCGGCGGCCGCATCAGCCGGACGGGTGTGACGCCGTTACCGTGGAAATCGACCAGGCGCACGCCGCGTCCGTCCTCGAGCAGGTAGTGGAACGCGCCGGTTGGGCCCTCGAGGCGCAGATCGTTGTCGTGAGTGCCGCGCAGGTCGAGCAGGAGATTCCCGTCGCGCGGCGCACGGGCGTACACCCGGGGCCGGTAGCGTTCACCCTTGATGCCTTCGTTGGCGCGCGTGACGAACGCGGCGATCTCCGGGTAGGTCACCAAACCGTCGCCGTCGGCGTCCGCGGCGCCGAACAGCCCGGACCGCACTTCGTGGCTGAACACCCCCGCCTCGAACCCGGCCCACTCATGGCTCTCGCCCGATGCCGAGCTGGACAGCAGGTATCCGACACGGCCGTCGCGGGCGGCCGCCTCCAGCGCCACAAAGCCCTGTGCCGGCCACCGTTCGCCCCCGGGCCCGCGCGGCAGCGCCAGCAGGTAGGCCTGGCAGGCGTCGACGATGATGTGCGCCTGGTCGGCGCCCGCGCGCTCGACCACCTCGGACAGCAGCGCGCTGCCTTCCAGGCGCCCGTCCTCGAGCGTGAGCGACCAGCCTGCCGCGGAGGCGTCGCCGTGGCCGGCGTAGAGCACGTACAGCGTCGACCGCACGCCGCGCGCACGGGCCTGCGCGATGTCGCGCGCGAGGGCGTCGACCGCGCGCTTGAGCTCGGCCCGGCGCGGCGGCAACGCCTCGGCCGCCACCTGGGGATGCAGGCGCCGGGTGTTGTCGTCGAGCCGCGACAACACGTACGTGCGCGCGCCCAGTCCCCGGAACAGCTCCAGGTAGCGGGCGGCGTCGTCGTCGGCGTAGCGCAGGGGGGCCAGCTCCGGCGAAGGGCTTGCGTTGACCCCGATGATCAGCGCGAACAGCGCGCGCCCGGGCTCGTCGGCTGCGGCGGCCTGGCCGCCAGCCAGCATGGCCGCGAGCGCGACCGACGCGGCGATCGTCTTCATCGCGACACGTCGACATCGCGCTGGATGACCGCGACGACCCCACCCAGCCGGGACGCGAGCGAGCCGCCAACGGCGCCGGCGTGAACCGCGGCCTCCATCTCCTCGACGCCGACGGCGCGATCGGCGAACAGGGCGTGGACCGTCAGCCTGCGCCCGACGATCGCGTGCCGGATCGCCCCCGGCAATTCGTGTGGGCCCGGACCAGCGGCGGCGGGCACGGCAGCGGGCGCGGGCTCCCCCTCGCGCCACTCGGGGTGGAACCAGTACACGCGCCGGTGCTCGTCGACACCAAAGATCGCGACGTAGCGGTGCCCCGCCGGATTCGTGTACGCGAACGCAAGCCCGTCGTCGCTCCGCATCGCTCCCTGGAGCAGCTCGGGTGTGCGCGTGCCCGGCGCGAACCGATAAACGAGCAAGTGCGGCGCGCGGGCCGTCGCTGCGATCGGGCCGCGCGCGACCGGGGCGACGTCCGCACCAGTGCGCACGACGACCAGCACCGCGACGGCGGCGACGGCGGTGGCCGCGACCGGGAGCGCCAGCGCCCGCAGCCATCCACTGAAGGACGGCGCGCGCCGCGGCCGGAAGCCCAGCGCCCGCCCGATGCGCTCCTCGGCGGGTACCGCCGCCGGATCGACGAGCGCCAGCAAGTGGTACCGCCGGTAGAAATCACGGCAGGCCGAGCAGCCGGCCAGATGTTCCCGCATGGTGGTCTCGGTCGCGGGCGATGCGCGCCCGGCGAAATGCGCGCCGATGGCGGTGCGGGCCGCGCGGTGCTCGGAGGAGCTGACAGCCAAAGTCATGGTGCTTCCCCTTCGTCCTGTCCCCCTCGTGCTTCTTGGGGGTCTTCGAGGAGGAATCGCTTCAGCAACCTCCGGATGCGGACCTCGCGATAGGCGAGCGTGGTGCGGTTGATCCCCAGGCGGGACGCGGCGTCACGCTGGGGGATCTGGTGGAGGAAACGCAGCTCGAAAACGCCTTGCCACTCTGGGCGCAGCTGCTCACCCCGGAATCGGTCGATCAGCATCCGCGCCTCCGCGGCGTCTTCCCAGCTGCCCCACGCCGGCGTGTCGCCATTCGCGCCCTCCGGCGTGGCGTCGCCCGACACCTCGCGGCCCAGGCGCCGCCGATAGTCGACGGCCAGGTTTCGTCCGACCGTGGCGATCCAGGCGCCGAACGAGCCGCCGCGAAACGAACGCCGCAACTCCGGCGTCCCGATCAGGCGCGAGAAGACTTCGTGGATGATCGTTTCGCCGTCCTCACGGCTCAAGATGTCCCGAATCGCCCGCTGCACCGTCGCGAAGTGGCGCCGGTAACACTCCTCCATCGTTTGCCGGTCGCCGCCGTGAAAACGGTCCAGCCACGCCGCATCCTCGCCCGCCACGGCGACCGCTGCCTGTGGCGATGAGGGGGCAAGGGTGGGGGGCAACATGGCGGGAGCGACAGCCATCCTTTACGAGAACGACCGGCAAGGCCCATTTGGACAGTGGCGGCTCGAGAATATCGCCGCGCAGGGCGCGGAGCATGGGAAATTCAGGGCGACCCGGAAAGTCTGGTCCGAGAGGAGTAGAAATGCGATGAGTCCATGAAACTCGGTATGTTGTCCAGCGGGGCGAAGCCCGCCCGAGGAAGGGGCGAGCCGCCTCAGCCGGTAGCGAGCCTTGGTGCTGCGATGCTAGCGTAGAGCGGCGTTCCGTGAATGACGAGTGCCCTTTCCAGGACCGGGTGGTACTGGAACGGCTTCGAGCAGTACTGGGTCGCGGCGACGAGGCCCCCGAGCGGCCGCAGCGCGGCGAGGAAGAACACCAAAGAGGACATGACGAGGATCGACTGCTTGGCTGTCTTGTCTGTTCGCATCGTTGCTCCCTTGGTTACCTCTCCCGGGACAGCTCTCGCCGACGCACGACGAGGGCCTCCCCGAGCGCGAGCTCGACCGTCCGGCCCCGGTATCGGTCGAAGCCGGCTTGATCCGGCACCACCGTGAACTGTCGCCGCCGCTCCTCGTGGATGGCGACGTACCCACTGTCAGAATCGGGCGTCGAGCCCGGGCAAGGAACGAGGACTCCGTGGAAGCCCGCGGGTGGCGCCGCCACGAACGCGAGGCCACGCGCCTCCGCGACGTTCCTGCCGGCATCCGCTCGCGCTAGGGCGGCGAGCGACCCGCGCACCTCGCAGGCGCTGCCCTTGATGCCGAGCTGATCGAAGCGAAGGGCCCGCTGTTCCGCCTGAATGGAAAACGTTTGCCCGGCAAACCAGACGCCCTGCGGCGAAAAAGAACCTCAACAATATCGTGGAGCTGAACGGGATCGAACCGTCGGCCTCCTGAGTGCGATTTCTGGGAAGCCCTCATCAGCGCGCACATTCAACGCATTGGTCGCAACAAACAGCGCATCAATCACACCGATCGCATCCCTTAGGGACCCAGACAGGACCCACCTGCGGTCTGTACCTGGCAAGTTGCGAAGGGCCGATCGAGGAATTGGACCAACGCCTCCGATCGGGTGTAGTGCTGAGGTCATTCCGAGCCAGCGAGGAAAGCAGCCAGCAACACGGCGCCAACCGCCGCGTGACGTTGGGTCTCGGGTCGATGACATTCTAGAGTTCCTCCCGGCACTCCGCGGCCTCGACTTGGCTGTCCCGCGGCGTCCCCCTCGACCAGGTGGCGGCCGCCCTGGGGCACTCGACGCCCGCCATTACCGCGAAGCACTACGCGCACTTCGTCCGTAAGACCTTCGCCTCCGGCATGCTCGCCCCGCTCGAGCGCCCCCCGACCTCACCGGTGGCAGCCCCGACGCCCGAGCTCGCTCTATCGCCGCCGATCCTGGAGGCAGCGTGATACCGGCGAGGCGGTACCCCGCCCCCGCGCCCGGTTCATCCGGCGCGCCAGGCCGGCCCCCCGTGGCGACGCCGGGTGGCTGCGGCGGGCGGCTGCTGGCCGGGTTCAGGTGCAGCGACCTGCGGGCGACGCCGAAGGGCTCGCCCAGCCGGCGGCGCTGGACCTCGATGCCGGACGGCCAGCTGCGGACCCTCTGCGATGCATGCCAGGGGCGCTCAGGGGCGAGCTCGGCGGCCGGGGGCGGACTGAGGCGGAGCACAGGAACGACGACCAGGTCGACGGCGAGGGGGCCTGATGGCGAGGCGGCGGGAGTTCGGCAGCACCCGAAAGGAGGGGACAACGTTCTCGATTCGCTGGTTCGAGAACGGCAAGAAGGGGCGGGCGCGTGGCTTCGTGACGCGGACCGCGGCGGCGGCTCGTTTGGCGAGGCCGCGAGTGGAGATGGACGACGGAATCAGGACGGTCGGCGCTCCGGTCGCGCTCGACGTCACGGTCGACGATGCGATCACTGCCTACGGCAAGTACCTCGCCGAGGACAAGGGCAACAAACGCGGGCCCACTGCCGACACGCTGTATCGCCCAAAGACGTTCTTTCCGTCCCTCGGGCTCCCGCTCGCTGACCTGACGCCGGATCTTTGCAAGGGGGGTACTATGGCGCCCTCCGAGCGAGGGTCAGCCCGATAACGAAGAAGGTCTTCGCGGTCGATTCGCACCGGAACATGCTCACCGAGGCTCGATCGCTCCTGAAGTGGTGCCAGCAGTCGAAGCGCTGGATCCCCACAAACCCGCTGGACGGTGTCGAGGGCGTAGGCAAACGGAAGCACGGCAAGCCGCAACTTCGGATCGACGAGGCCCGGCGGTGGCTTGCCAAGGCGAACGAGCTGGCGAGCGGAGGCGATGAGGGTGCAGTCGCCGCCATGGTCGCGCTGCTGCTCGGGATGCGAGCGACCGAGATCATCACGCGGGTGGTGCGGGATGTCGACGATGCTGGCAACCAGATTTGGATCCCGTCATCCAAGACCGAAAACGGGAAGCGGACCTTGCGGGTCCCTCCGGAGCTCCGAGAGCACTTGCTCCGGCTGGTGGAAAGCAAGGCGCCCGGCGATCTGCTGTTCGGGCCCCACTGGCGCGATTGGGTTCGAAAGAGCGTCAAACGGATCTGCACGGAGTCCGGCGTCCCGCCGGTGTCCGCCCATTCGATGAGGGGCCTCCATGCCACCCTGGCGATGGAGGCGGGCGTAACGGGCGCCGTGGTCGCGGCAAGTCTCGGTCAGGGGTCTGCGAGCGTCAGTCACCGTTCAGTCGTACGCCGATCCGGCGGCAGTGTCCTCGGGCAAACAGCGCGGCGTTCTGCGGGTCCTGGCCGCCGGCAGCACCGCCTGACAGGGCGACACGGCACGGCGGGGCGAGACCCGCCAAAACTATTGCTCCGGTTCGGCGGATGTTGGCGGCGTAGCTTCACCCGCCTAGCAGGCGCGCAGCGCGCGGGTGCAGGCCGAACTGGCGGGTGTACTCGCGACTGAACTGCGACACCCTCTAGAAGGTCGCTTGTCTGTAGTGCCGGTGCTGGCTTCCACCCGACCTTCGGGCGCCAAAAGCTCGTCCACGGACTCGACAATGCCCATTCGCCTGCACGTCTGCAATGACGAAGGCGGTCGGTTGCGGTCGCTCCCCGATGGGACTAACTTCGATCTCGGCCGATGGTGAAAATGCGGAACCTGGCGCTGCTTGGCACCCTGGTGATTCTTTGTGCCATGCCCGCCGGGGGATGCGGCGGATCTCCCTTGCGCCCACCCTCAGGTGACGGCGCGGCTGGCACCGGAGGCGGCGTGGGAGGTGCCGGAGCCTCCAACAGCGGCGGTGCGACCGTTTCGCCTTGCCCTGAGCAACCGCCCGCCGACGCCGCGCCATGCTCGCAACCGGGACTGACCTGCAGTTGGGGCGATGATGTACGCGGCGATATGTGCCGGACTCAGGCCTCGTGTATGTCGGGCCATTGGCAAGTCACCCCGCCGTACTCGGCAGGGTGTCCAGCGCTTCAACCCACTGGGGCTTGCCCCGCCGACACGAGCGGGACTTGCACGCTAAACACGGCGTGCACCAGGCCCGACGGGATCGTGTGTCACTGCGTGGACTGTCGGCCCAATGTCGCCATTTGCTCGGTTGGTCCGCCATCATGGTACTGCCCGATGGCAGAAACGGCCGCGGGCTGTCCGCCGACCAGGGAACCAAACTTCGGATCCGCTTGCGAGGCCGAGGGCGCGGTCTGCAGTTACTTTTGGTTCATGTGCGGGCAGCAGGCGAGGGTCTGCTCGCACGGAGTTTGGACGGCAGGCCAACCGATCGGCTGTCCTGTGTCGTCTCGCCGAGCCAAGAAGGACATCCGCTATCTGTCGCCCGACGAGATCAGGGCGACGGCTACGCAGGCGCTCCGCCTCCGTCTGGCAACCTATGAGTACAAGGCTCCTCCGTATGCGGGCCGCCGCCACTTAGGATTCATCATCGAGGACAGTCCGACGGTGCCCGCAGTCGATCGCGACGGGGATCTCGTCGACCTCTACGGCTACACCAGTATGCTGCTGGCGACGACGCAGTCGCAGCAGCAACAGATCGAGGCTCTCAAGAAGCAGATCGAGGCATTCAGCCGGACCGTCGAGCGTCTGTCGCATCCGGGCGCCCATCGTGGTGCGTCCAAGCAGCCCTGAGCGGCGTTCGCGGACTCCGGAGCATAGGGGGCGCCCGCCCCGGCAAGTCTCGGTCAGGGGTCTGCGAGCGTCACCGTTCAGTGGTACGCGATCCGGCGGCGGTGTCCTCGGGCAAACAGCGCAGCGTTCTGCGGGTGCTGGCCGGCGGCAGCACCGCCTGACAGCGCGACACGGCACGGCGGGGCGAGACCCGCCAAGGGCCCGGGTGGGTCCCAAGTGGGTCCTTGGCCCCTCAGTTTCGAGGCCATCTTCGCCCAAGGACCCATTTAGGACCCACCTGCCCCTCGGCGGCCCCGATCGGACGGAGGCGAAAAGCCAGCAAAACCAGGGAAAACGCCGGCTTACAGTCGTGGAGCTGAACGGGATCGAACCGTCGGCCTCCTGAGTGCGATTCAGAAAAACTCTTAATTAAATCAATGACTTACGAATCCAAACGTTTTTCATCGTCGAGAAACGTCAGCAGTTGTCGGCGGTTGCACGAAAAACGAATGCTCGGCCGTGGTCGTTCAGGTGGTCGGCGGCTATATGAA
>Ga0265342_10004901_pt1 | contig 10362 bp, 10 predicted proteins | sample 4CB327metaG_FD_203125 | JGI IMG/M metagenome (GOLD analysis project Ga0265342, IMG submission 203125) | Rhizosphere microbial communities from Carex aquatilis grown in University of Washington, Seatle, WA, United States - 4-CB3-27 metaG | ecosystem: Host-associated > Plants > Roots >...
GCGAGGTTGTGCGACACTCTCCGCCTGACCTGACTGGCGCGTGGCATGGCACACGAAGAACCGAAAATCAGGATCGAGTCGCGGGAGGAGCTGATCTATCTGCTCGCCGAAGCAGAGGCGATCGAGCACAACCTGATGTGCTGCTACCTCTACGCGGCATGGAGCCTGAAGCGCGGCCAGCGCGACGGCCTCAGCGAGAAGCAGGCGGCGGCGGTAGCGCGCTGGAAGCGGGCGATCACGTCGGTCGCGATCGAGGAGATGACGCACCTCGCGCTCGCCGCGAATCTCACGACGGCGATCGGCGGCGCGCCGCATTTTTCGCGGCCGAACTTTCCGATCCCGCCGGGCTATCACCCCTCCGGCGTCGTGGTAGAGCTCGCGCCGTTCTCGCGCTCGGTCCTCGACCATTTCATCTTTCTCGAACGGCCGGAAGGAAAGGAACTCTCGGACTCCACCGAGTTCATCCATCCCGCCGATTACCACCGCACCCAGCCGAAGGGGGCGCTGATGCCGCATGCGCAGGACTATGCGACCGTCGGGCATCTCTATCGCGGCATCCGCCATGGCTTCGACGTGCTGGCGCACCACATCGGCGAGGCGGCGCTGTTCTGCGGCGGCGCCGACCGCCAGATCACGCCGGCGGAAGCGAACATGCCGGGGATCACGGCTGTAACCGATCTCGCCACCGCGAAGGCGGCGATCGAGACGATCATCGACCAGGGCGAGGGCTCGCCCGGCCACAACGAGGACAGCCACTACAACCGCTTCCTCAGGGTGAGGACGGAGTACGAAGCCTTCATCGCCGAAGACCCCGATTTTCAGCCGGCGTTTCCGGCGGCGCACAATCCGGTGATGCGGCGGCCGCTCGATGCCACCGCGCGTGTCTATATCGAGGAGCCGCACGCGGCGGCGGTGCTCGACCTCGCCAATGCCGCTTACGGCCAGGCGCTGCGCTGCCTGACGCAGGCGTACGGGCGCGCGGCGGACGAGAGCGCGCAGAAACGCCAGTTCGTTGACGCGGCCATCGACCTGATGTTCGTGCTGACGGAGATCGGCCCGTATCTCGCCTCGCTCCCGGCCACGCGCAGCCACGGCGGCGTCAATGCCGGCATGACCTTCACGATGCTGCGCGATCTGGGCCGCCTGCCGGCAGGTGCCAGCGAGCGGCAGATCACCGCCGAGCGCTTCCAGGAAATGGCGGTGCATGCCGCGCGGATGTTTCCGCCGGGGCACGAGCTTGCCGGCGTGACCGACACGCTGCGGCGCATCGGAGCAAAATTCGGCGCGGCCGAGGTGAAGACGGTGGCGACCGCGGCCGGCGGCGCTTCGTCCCCGCCCGCCCCGGCCGCACCAGCGCAGAGCGCGCCATCGACGGCGGTCCCCTCGGCCTCAACGGCACGGGCGGCCCAGCCGCATGCCGGCGAAGTGCCGCCGGGGGCGGAAACGGGCGCCTGCGAAGTCGCCGAGGGCAAGGACATCGCAATCACCTTCGACGGCGCGCGCTGCATCCATTCCCGGCACTGCGTGCTCGGCGCGCCGCAGGTGTTCCGCGCCAACACGCCGGGGACCTGGATCTATCCCGACGCGATGCCGACCGACGCGCTGGTGCGCATCGCCTGTTCCTGCCCGTCCGGCGCCATCCGCTTCCGCCGCAAGGACGGCGGGGCCGAAGAGGAAGCGCCGCCGGTGAACGTCGCGCGGCTCCGCGAAAACGGGCCCTATGCCTTCCACGCCGAGATCAAGCTCGGCGAGTTCGACGTCGGGTTGCGGGCTACCCTTTGCCGCTGCGGGGCCTCGCAACGGAAGCCGTTCTGCGACGGCTCGCATCGGACCATCGACTTCAAGGCGAGCGGCGAGCCGGACAGCCGACAATCGCAGCCGCTATCCGTTCGCAACGGCCCGCTGACGATCGAGCCGCAGAAGAACGGACCACTTCAGGTCAGCGGCAACCTTGAAATCTGCACAGGGACGGGGCGCACGGTCGACCGTGTGGGACGGGCGCGGTTATGCCGCTGCGGTCACTCCAGCACCAAGCCGTTCTGCGACAACACCCACCTCAAGGTGGGCTTCCAAGCGGACGGCCTCTAGGCGGCGGCGCTGCCCTGGCCGGTCTTGCTGATCTCCGCCAGGTGGTGGTGCAGGGAGGAATGATCGAGCTTGTCGATCGGCAGGCTGACGAACGCCGCGATGCGCGTGGCGAGCTGGCGATAGGTCTCGTCGAAAACCTCGGAGACCTCGGCGTGGGTGCCGGTCACCTTGGCCGGATCCGGGATGCTCCAGTGGCTGGTCGCCGGATGACCCGGCCAGACGGGGCACGTCTCACCGGCAGCGTCGTCGCAGACCGTGAAGATGAAATCCATGACCGGAGCGCCGGCCGCGCCAAACTCGTCCCAGCTCTTGGGGTGGAAGGCTTTGATGTCGTAGCTGAGCGCGGTCAGCACGGCGACCGTATGAGGATTGAGCGCATCGGCGGGCTGACTGCCGGCGGAGAAAGCGCGGAAGCGGCCCTTGCCTTCGCGATTGAGAATCGCCTCGGCCATGATCGAGCGAGCCGAATTTCCGGAACAGAGAAAAAGGACGTTGTAGACGGGCTCGGCCAAGGTGCGCTCCCCAATGCTTCCGCGCGTTATGTGGCCGAGGCAGATGACAGTCCTGTGACGATCAGGCTGTCGGATATGGGTGAGAGCCGCCGTTCGGGTCTTCGACCACATCATCGCCGAGATAATCCGGCCCGATCGGCACCTTGCCGTGGCCACCGGGAATATCGAGGACGTAGGTCGGCTGCGCCAGCCCGGAAACGCGACCGCGCAACGCCTTCATCAGCGCCTGTCCCTCGGCAATGGTGGTACGGAAACGCGCGGTGCCGGGCGCCAGATCGGCGTGGTGCAGGTAGTACGGCTTGACGCGGGCACGCACGAACGCGCGCATCAGGTCGGCCAGCGTCTTGGCATCATCGTTGACGCCGCGGAGCAGCACCGTCTGGGACACCAGCGGAACGCCGGCATCGGCGAGACGGGCGAGCGCGGCACGCGCGTCGTCGGTCAGCTCGCGCGGATGGTTGGCATGGATCGCCACCCAGGTGGCGACGCCGTCAGCCTTCAGCGCGGCGACGAGATCGGTCGTGATGCGCTCGGGAGCGACGACCGGCACGCGCGTGTGGAAGCGGACGACCTCGACGTGCGGAACGTCCGCGAGGGACACGACGAGATCGCGGAGGCGGCGCGGCGACGCGATCAGCGGATCGCCGCCTGAGACGATGACCTCCGACACTTCCCCATGATCGCGGACATAGGCGAGCGCAGCGGCGAGATCGGACGGCGACAGGCTATCGCCCTGCCCGACCGTCTCGCGGCGGAAGCAGAAGCGGCAATAGACGGCGCAGGACGAGACAAGCTTCAGCAGCACGCGGTCGGGATAGCGGTGGATCAGCCCCGGCGTCACCACGTGCACCGCATCGCCGATCGGATCGGCGCGCTCGTCGGGCGTGGTGCTCAGCTCCGCGACGTCCGGGACGAACTGCGCGGCGATCGGATCACGCGGATCAGCAGAATCGATGAGCGCCGCCACCGGCGGCGTTATCGCCACGGCGTAACGCGCCGCGACTTCGTTCAGGGCGGCGATGTCGGCCGCCGGGATCAGCCCGGCATCGGCGAGCTCGCGCGGGCGGCGGAGCGTGGCTGCCGCCGGCTTCGATCGGGACATGTCGTTCATGGCGACTGCCTGCCGGAAAGATCGGCCGGAGTCCACTGCACGTCCTCTATATGGCGAGCACCGGTGAGCAGCATGACCAGCCGATCGAAGCCGAAGGCGACGCCGCTCGCCGGCGGCATGTGGGCAAGCGCCGCCAGAAAATCTTCGTCCAGCGGATAACGCTCGCCGTAGATGCGCGCTTTCTCGTCCATGTCGGCGGCGAAGCGGCGGCGCTGCTCGGCGGGATCGGTCAGCTCGGCGAAGCCGTTCGCCAGCTCGACGCCGCAGGCATAGAGCTCGAAGCGTTCGGCGACCGTGGGATCGTCCGGCTTCAGGCGCGCGAGCGCCGCTTCGCTCGCCGGATACTCGGTGAGGAATTCGGGCGCACCGGTGCCGAGATTCGGCTCAACCTTCTCGCTGAGCACGCGGCTGAAGACGTCCGACCAGCTGTCGTCAGCCGCGGTGCGGACGCCGGCGGCGCGCGCGAAGACGGCGGCGTCTCCCTTCGTCGCGGCGAGATCGACGCCGGCATGACGGCGAAACGCATCGGCGACGCTGATGCGGCGTGGCTTCGTTTTTGCGTCGGCGGTGCGGTCGCGCCAGGTGAGCCGATCGCTGCCCGCTGCATCGGCGGCGACGGCAAGCAGCGCGCCACAGTCGGCCATGATCGCATCGTAGGGCGCACCGGCGCGATACCACTCGACCATGGTGAATTCGGGCGCATGGAGCGGGCCGCGCTCGCGGTTGCGGAACACATGAGCGAAGGCGACGATCTTCTCCTCGTCGGCCGCGAGCAGCTTCTTCAGGGCAAATTCGGGCGAGGTGTGCAGATAGCGGCGAACATGCTCGCCGCCGGGCGCGATCCAGTCGGTGGCGAAACCGTGCAGGTGGGTCTCGTTGCCGGGCGACACCTGGAGGGCCGAGGGCTCGACCTCGAGGAAGCCTTCGGCATCAAACCAGCTCCGCCAGGCCGCGACGATGCGGCTGCGGGCCATGAGATACGGCCGGCGCAGGGCATGGCGGTCGCGCTGCCAGAACGGGCTTTCGGCCATTAGTCCTGCTTCCATTGCCTGCGGCGCTGCCACTGGCTATGCGGCGCAAAATCAGTATGGTGCGCCGAATTTTTCGCCACGCCGCCGTTGTCGCGGCGCCAGCTAATAATCGAGGGTGCCGTGAAAGTCATCGCCAGCCAGGTCCGCAAGGGCAACGTCGTCGAGGTGGACGACCAGCTTTACGTCGTGCTCACGGCGGAAAACTTCCACCCGGGCAAGGGCACGCCGACGACGCAGATCGACATGCGCCGCATCTCGGACGGCGTGAAGGTGGCGCAGCGCTACAAGACGACCGAGCAGCTCGAGCGCGCCTTCGTCGACGAGCACGACTACCAGTATCTCTACGCCGACGGCGACGGCTTCACCTTCATGAACGGCGAGAATTTCGAGCAGGTAACCGTGCCGAAGGAGGTCGTCGGCGACTTCGCGCCTTACCTCCAGGAAAACATGACGGTGCACCTCAGCCTCTACAACGGCGTGCCGATCGCGATCGAGCTGCCGCAGCGCGTGACGCTCGAGGTCGTCGAGACCGAGCCGACGATGAAGGGCCAGACCGCCTCCTCGTCGTACAAGCCGGCGGTGCTCTCCAACGGCGTCAGGACGATGGTGCCCGGCCACATCACGCCCGGCACGCGGATCATCGTGATGACGGAAGACGGCTCCTACGCCGAGCGGGCGAAGGATTAGCCACGCCAGCGTCTCGCGGTTGACCGCGCTGTCGTTTCTGCGGAATCATCGGTGAAAAGCGGCTGCCTTTGGGGGGAACGATGGCGCTCGTCAGCGATGTAACCGAGGTCATCGACCGGCGGTTCGTGTTCATGATCAACGGCACGGCCGAGGTCGAGAAGCTCTACGACCAATGCCGATGGGCGGAAGGGCCGGTTTGGTTCGCCGACGCCAACCAGCTCGTCTGGAGCGATATTCCCAACTCGCGCATGCTGCGCTGGACGTGGAACGGCAACGTCAGCGTCTTCCGGGCCGATTCCAATTACTCCAACGGCAACACCCGCGACCGCGAAGGCCGGCTCATCACCTGCGAGCACGGCGCGCGGCGCGTCACGCGTACGGAGCATGACGGCTCGATCACGGTGATCGCCGACAGCTACAAGGGCAAGCGCCTGAACTCGCCCAACGACGTGGTCGTAAAGTCGGACGGCTCGATCTGGTTCAGCGACCCGCCCTACGGGATCATGGGTGACTACGAGGGCCACAAGGCGCCGATGGAGCAGGACGGCTGCTACGTCTACCGGGTCGAGCCGAAAAGCGGAAAGATCAGCGTCGTCGCAGACGATTTCGTGCGGCCGAACGGGCTCGCGTTCTCGCCGGACGAGGACATCCTCTATGTCGCGGATTCCGCCGTCAGCCATGACCCGGACGGCCCGTCGCACATCCGCTGGTTCAAGGTCGGCAAGGACGGCGGGCTCAGGGGCGGCAAGGTCTTCGCGACCACCGATGGCGTGCCGGACGGCTTCCGCATCGACACGGACGGCAACGTCTGGACGAGCGCGGGGCCTGGCATCAACGTCTACGCACGGGAAGGCGACATGCTCGGCCGCATCCGCTTTCCGCAGAACGTCGCCAACCTCACCTTCGGGGGGCCGAAGCGGAACCGGCTGTTCGTCTGCTGCACGCACGAGCTCTATTCGCTCTACGTCGTGGCGAACGGCGTGCAGCGGCCGTAACGCGGAGCCGCTACGGCCACTCGGCGTGGCATTCGGCGACGATGCCGTTCTGCCGCGCGGCCTGGGCCGCGCTCAGATCTTCGGCGCGACGCGGCGGATAGAGATCGGTGCCGTAGAGGTTGTCGAACAGGCAGCCGCAATAGCCGAAGCAGTTCGCCCCGCCGTTCTCGCACACCGCCGCCTTGCACTCGTTGACGAAGTGAGCGCGGGTCAGCGCCGGCGACGGCGGGAACGTGACTGCCGTGAGATGCACGAGGCCGAAGATCAGCGGCTGGTGCACCAGGTAGATGACGAGGCTCCAGCGGCCGGCAAAGCGAAGTAGCCGCGAGACGGGATCGTCGAGCCGCCACGTCGCGACGGCCGCCGCCTGACGGACGATGATGCGGCCGACGAGGATGCCGACGAGCACGATGCCGAACCAGGGCAGCAGCGGCACGTAGTCGAGGGTGGAACGGACGTCGGTCGAGAGGCCGAGCCACCACAGCGCCGGGCTATCGAAGATGGGGCTGGTGAGAAACCATGGGGCGGCAATGATGACAGCGGCGACGGGCGCGACCAGCCACCACGGGGCGGAGAGGAACGGCAGCGCCAACACGCTCGCCACGGCGATCTCGTGGAGGATGCCGAAATAGACGAAGGTGTCGGAATCGAAGAACCAGGTGGCGACGCTGACCGCCACGGCGCCTGCCGCAATGAAGCCGACGCGCCGCCAATAGCGCGGCCAGGCGATGCCGTTGTACCTGGCCAGCACCAGCCCGACGCCGACCAGCACGAGAAAGGCGCCGGCGACGGTGCGGGCGAGCACCGTCCACGCCAGGTCGTTGTCGACGTCGGTGGCGATCAGGCCTTCGGCGTAGAGGTCAAAGGCGGTGTGGTAAATGACCATGCCGACGATGGCGAGGCCGCGGGCAAGGTCGACGGCCGGCAGGCGCGGCAGCGGGCGGTCGGTGGACGGCTCGCCAGAGGCTGTGGGGCCGAAGGCCGGATCGAGCGACACCGGCGCTCAGCCCCGGCCGGGTTGCCGCCGGCGCACGGCCGCGCCACAGGCTCCGCGCCGGTTTGGCGAAGAAATCGCCGGCTGAGTAGACAGTGATGGGCAAGGTCTATATTTCAGCCCTTCAGAGATAGCCTCGCGGGGTGCCGCAGGCGGCCGGGCGGCGCCGATACGCGTTGCCCTCGCCCTGCCCCGCGGCCGGCTCAAGGCCAGGGGATCAGTGCGCGTCATGTCTTCGACTTTCGATACCGTCGCCCAGGTGATTTCGGAAACCAGCGACGTGCCGCTGGAGAACATCAAGCCCGAGTCGCACGCGATCGACGATCTCGGCATCGACAGCCTGGACTTCCTCGACATCGTGTTCGCGCTCGACAAGAAGTTCGGCATCAAGATACCGCTCGAGCAGTGGACGCAAGAGATCAACCAGGGCAAGGCGTCGGTGCAGGACTATTTCGTGTTGAAAAATCTCTGCGCCCGCATCGACGAACTGGTCGCCGCCAAAACCGCCAAGTAACCGCATGCCGGCGGCGAGCCGGACCTCTGGAAGCGAATGCGCCTCGAATATTTCGACCTCATCGACAAAGTTGACGAACTCGACCTCGCAGGCTCGACGATCAGAATCTCGTCGCGGCTGCCGGAGCGGAGCCCGGTCTTCGACGGGCACTTCCCCAACTTTCCGCTGCTCCCCGGCGTCATGATGCTAGAAATCATGAACCACGCCGCCGGCTACCTGCAGTATCGCCGCTTCAACGGCGAGCGGTTCGTATTTCTCGGCGGCGTGAAACGGGCGAAGTTCCGCCGCATGGTGAGGCCGGGCGACCTCATCGAAGTGCGCGCCCGCCTGACCCACGAGGGCTCCGGCTTCTCGGTGGCCGAGACGAGCCTGACCTCGGGCGGCGTCACGGCGGCCGACGCCGAGATCATCCTGATCTCGCAGGAGTTCCCGAACCCCGAGATCAAGGCGGCGCTCGCCCGCCACTCGGAGTCACTCGCCCAGCCGGCCGAGGCCTGAGGCGGCGCGACCGATGGCGCGCGAAGCGTGGATCACCGGCATCGGCCTGGTTTCCAGTCTCGGCGAAGGCGTCGATGCGCACTGGGCGGCGATGGCGGAAGCCCCGCACCCCACTCCCAACGTCGATCTCAATTTCGCTCCGCCCTTCGGCATCCACCCGATGGTGCCGCTGGACCTCGACAAGCAGATCCCGAAGAAGGCCGACCAGCGGCAGATGGAGGCGTGGCAGCGCCTCGGCACCTACGCGGCGGGCGTGGCGCTTGCCGACGCTGGCATCGCCGGCAATCTCGACATTCTCTCGCACACCCACGCCGTGGTCGCGGCGGACGGCGGCGAGCGCGACGTGCCGACCGACAGCGCCATCCTCGACGCGCTGCCTAACGCCAATAACCCTGCGGCGTTCCTCAACGAGCGGTTGTCCAACGATCTTCGCCCGACGCTGTTCCTTGCGCAGCTCCCGAACCTGCTCGCCGGTAACATCTCCATCGTCCACAAGGTAACCGGCTCCTCGCGCACCTTCATGGGCGAGGAGATCGCCGGCGCGAGCGCGCTCGAAGTGGCGCTGAAGCGCATCGCTGCGAACCAAGGCGACATTTTCCTCGTCGGCGGTGCGTTCCTCGCCGAGCGAAAGGACTCGATCCTCAACACGGCGCTTGGGGGCGTGCTCTGGCCCGGGCCGCACGTCCCGGTATGGGAGCGGGCCGCAAAAGGGGGAGGCACGATGCTGGGCTCCGCCGGCGCTTTCCTCATTCTGGAAGCTCCCGAGCATGCCAGGGCGCGAGGCGCGCGCGCCTACGCGCGACTGGTGAACGTGCGCACCGACCAGAGCCGGCGGCGGCCGGGCGATGTCGCCGCCAAGCTCGGCGGCCAGCTCGGAAAGCTGCTGCCGCCAGACGAAGCGGTGAGCGTGATCTCGGCGGCAACCGGCGTGGCGCAGGCGACGAGCGAGGAGCGCGAGCTGCTCGCGCGATTGATCGGCGAAGGCCAGGTCGATACGGTGCGGGCGTCGGGAACGATGCTCGGCGCGATATCGAGCGCCGCCGTGCCGGCGGCGGTCGGGCTGGCGGCGCTGGCCATCCACCGAGGCGGATTCTACCGGCCGGTCGACGGTAGCGGCTTCGAGACGGCAAAAGCCGGGGCGCCGCACCATATAGCCGTCACGGCCGCGGGCACCTGGCGGGGCGAAGGCTCGGCACTGGTCGCGGCGATCGAATGAGGGACGTGACATGAAGGATCATCGCGGCCGCCCGGTTGTCGCCGTCACGGGCTACGGCATGGTCTCCTCCCTTGGGCAGGGGGTTGCCGACTCGTGGGCGGGGCTGGTGGCCGGACGCTCCGGCGTCCGGAAGATCAGCCGCTTCGCCACGGACAACATGCGCACCATCATCGCCGGCGCGATCGACTACCTCTGGCAGGACGGCGACACCGCCATGGACATCACCATGCGCGCCGGCATCATGGCCGCCGAGGAAGCGATTGCCGATGCGGCGATCGGCACGCCCGGCGATTTTCCGGGCCCGATGTTCGCGGCGCTGCCACCGGCGGAAATGGAATGGCCCTACCGCCGCCGGCTGCACGACAACGCGGCGGCGACCGGCACTGATTCCTACGACCGCATGATCGCGGCGGCGCGGCGCGAGAACGACGACTATGGCTTCACGCACTCGCTGCTCGGGTTCATCGCCGAGGGCATCCATGAGAAGATCGGCACCAAGGGCGCGCCGATCTCGCTCACAACCGCCTGCGCGTCCGGCTCGACCGCGATCCAGCTCGCGGTCGAGGCGATCCGGCGCGGCGACACCGAGGCCGCGATCTCGATCGGCGCCGACTGCTCGGTCAATCCGGAGATGATGATCCGCTTCGGGCTGCTCTCGGCCTTGTCCGGCACCAACGAGCCGCCCGAGGAAGTCTCGCGCCCCTTCGCCAAGGATC
>Ga0265342_10004903_pt1 | contig 10358 bp, 4 predicted proteins | sample 4CB327metaG_FD_203125 | JGI IMG/M metagenome (GOLD analysis project Ga0265342, IMG submission 203125) | Rhizosphere microbial communities from Carex aquatilis grown in University of Washington, Seatle, WA, United States - 4-CB3-27 metaG | ecosystem: Host-associated > Plants > Roots > Rhizosphere...
TGGGAAACAATGCCGGCACATCGTTGGGACGGCCGTGGACCATGGACGGGCCGGCCATGAGCACGACCGATACGCTCATGAGCGACGCCACCGGAGCCACCTTTCGCACCAAGACCTCCAGCAACACTGCGTCGCTGAGCGCCGCGCAGATCGCGGCGAGCTACGCCGAGTGGTACACCGACGATCCCAATGCCACCGGCAACCCGACGGTAGACGCCGCCAATCCGGCCGTCATGTGTATCACGATCCAGAGCACGCTGACCCTGAATCAGATCAGTGCCGGAACCTACCAGTACTACAGCTCTGCGTTCTTCCCGCTGGATGGTCTGGGGTTCGGCAACATCAACTATCCTTCCACGAACCCCACCTTGGTTCACAATTACAACTTCACCAGCGAGGCCCACTACTGGTTTCAGTACAGCGGGGGCGAGCAGCTCGAGTTCCGGGGTGACGACGACGTGTGGGTTTTCGTCAACGGCCAGCTCGCGGTCGATCTCGGCGGCATCCATAACGAGCTACGCGGGATCGTCACCCTCAATGGGGCGAGCACCCAGGCCTGCGCCGACGACACAAAACCGGCGTGTGCCGGGCAGCAGGTGTGTGATACCCCACCGCCACCGAGCTGCACGACTTTCGCCACCGGCTTCGGCATGGTGCCGGGCAACATCTACGAGATCGTGGTCTTCCAGGCCGAGCGGCACGTCACGGCTTCCAACTACAAGCTGACCCTCAGCGGGTTCAACGCCCCGAAGAGCGTGTGCCAGAGCGTGTGCGGCGACGGCATCGTTACCCGGGGTGAGGCTTGCGATCTCGGCACCGCCAAGAATACCGGCGACTACGGGACCTGCAACCCCGACTGCACCCTGCCACCTCGCTGCGGCGACCACGTCGTCCAGAGTCCGCCCGAGCAATGCGACGACGGTGTAAATCTTGCGACCTACGGGGGTACTTCGAAGATGTGCGGCCCGAATTGCAAGTGGGCGCCGTACTGCGGTGATGGAGTGGTGTCAAGCGGTGAGGACTGCGACGAGGGTGCCATGAATGGCGCTGGCTACGGACACTGCACGGTAGCCTGCACGGTTGGCCAGCATTGTGGCGATGGCGTCATCAACGGCACCGAGCAGTGCGACGACGGCAACCAGAACGGCACCAGCGGCAGCAAGTGTACCAGCGCCTGCACGTTGAAGTGCGGGAACGGAATCCTCGACGCCGGCGAACAGTGTGACAATGGGGCGGCGAACAACATAGGCGGCTACGGCAAGTGCAACGCCAATTGCACGTTCGGTCCATCCTGCGGTGACGGGATCAAGAACGGCACGGAGCAATGCGACGACGGCAAGAACGACGGCACCTACGGCACCTGTTCCCCGGGCTGTCTCTTGGCGCCCTACTGTGGTGATGGCGTCCTCAGCGGGACAGAGACCTGCGACCAGGGCGCCCTGAACAGCGCCCTGGCCTACGGTCAGGGCCAGTGCACAACCCAGTGCACACCCGCGCCGTACTGTGGCGACAAGGCGGTGCAGGGTCAGTTCGGCGAGGTGTGCGACGACGGCGTCAACAACGGCCTGCCAGGCTCGTGCTGGCCGGACTGCAAGAGCATCGTGCCGCTCCCGTCGTGCGGAAACGGCGTGGTCCAGGTACCCGAGCAGTGCGACGACGGCGCCAGCAACGGAACCGCACTGAGCGCCTGCGACGTCAACTGCCGCTTCAAGTGTGGCAACGGCATCAAGGATCCGGGCGAGCTGTGCGACAACGGTGTGAACAACGGGAGTTACGGGACCTGCGCGCCCGACTGCACCTTGCCCGCCTATTGCGGCGACGGCATCAAGAACGGCCCCGAACAGTGCGATTTTGGTGCATCCAATGTGACGATGGCGACCGCCTACGGCCCAGGCGTGTGCACCTCGCTCTGCACCTGGGCCCCCTACTGCGGAGATGGGCGCATTCAATCGCAGTACGGCGAGGAGTGCGACGGCGGCGGCAGTTGCACCTTGACCTGCCACATCTTCATTCCCTGATACCCCTCACCCGCTTCGCTGCGCTCGGCGACCTCTCAAGACGTGTCCATCAGTGGACACGTCTTGAAGACTTTACCCAGCCCTGCGGACACTTCGGTCCACCACGCCCTCCCCTGCCCCTCCCTTCGGGAGCTTCGGGACCTGCCCCAACCCCTGCCACCCTCGCTCGCTACGCTCGCGCCCTCGCCGCTCGATTCGCCGCGCCCTCGCCCGCTGAGCGGGGCGAGGTGATTTCAGGCCAGGGCGGCCCCTTTCAAGGTGTTTCCGCGCCCCTCACCCCAACTCTGACACAGGTGAGGGGCCTTGGAAAACTGCTCTTCCGGGCTCCTCTTGATCGCTCAATGGGAGCCCGGCTTCACCCGGGTTCCCATCCCCATTGACGGGGCGCCTCAGGCAGCCCCGTCGCATGCCATCGCACTATTGTCCTTGCGGCGCATCTCGCGGACCGCCACCACCATCAACAGCGACAGGTGGGCCGCAGGTTCCCGGCGTACCGGCGGCGCGGCTCCGGCCCGAACAAGCAAGCCCGGTACTGCAGGTGCCGTTGTTGCCCGTGCCGCAACAGGATTCTCCGTTGGCACCGCAGCTTGCGCACTGATTGCCAGCCGCGGCCAGCACACACTCCTGAGGCGCGGTACAAGCCGCGACCCCGCCGTCGAGCGCTGGACCCGCGGGAACCGCGCAGCAAAGTTGCCCCGAGCCACCGCACGGGTCGCACGTCCCTGACGTTCCTTGCGCTACGTTACGGCCCGTGCACCCGAATCCGGTGTCGCAAGTTCCATTGCCGCCCGTGCCGCAACACGATTGCGCCGAACCGCCACAGGCCGAGCACACGTTGCCGGATGCCTTCAGGACGCAGGAGCCTGAGCTGCAGGCCGTGGCGCCAGCACCGGTACAGCAGGCTTGACCATCGGCTCCACACGCGTTGCAGGTTCCTGCAGTTCCCTGGGCCACATTTCGGCCCGAACAAGCAAAGCCTGAGCCGGCGGTGGGGCAAGTTCCGTTGTTGCCAGTGCCGCAGCAGTCCTGTCCCGAGCCGCCGCAGGACTCGCAGACATTACCACTCGCCGAAATCCCGCACGAAAGGCCAGTACCACAAGCGTTGGCTCCAGCACAGCAAGGTTGGCCTGAACCGCCGCACGACTGGCAGATATTGGCGCTGCACGCAAGGCCGCTATCGCACGTGTTGGCACCCACGCCCCCAGGACAGCAAGGCTGGCCGGAACCGCCGCAAGTCTTGCAGCTTCCGGCGCCGCCGTCGCCCTCGGTAAAGCAACCGAGGCCGGGTTGACAGTTGTTGCCCGCGCAACAAGCCGAGCCCGCAGCGCCACAGTTTTCGCAAGTACCGGTGCCTCCGAAGCGATTCGGGTTGGCGCAGCCAAGGCCAGGGTTGCACGCATTATTGCCCGAGCAGCAGGCCTCACCCGAGCCACCGCACGCGTTGCAGACTTGCGTGCCGCCATCGACGGCCGCACAAACGAGCGAATCCTGGCATGCAGCGGTACCGCCGCCTTGGCAGCACTCGGCGCCTGCTGTGCCGCACGCGACGCAACTGCCGTTCGAGCACCGAGATCCACTGGCCGAGCAGATGGGAGCGGCCCCACCAATGCCGCCACCGTCCGCGCCGCCGCAACAGGCGTCACCGATGGCACCGCAGGGCGTACCGGTGCTCGTGCTGGTACACGAGCCGCTGCTGGAACAGGTTCCGCTCGTGCCGGTCGCAGTACAGGCCTGGCCCACGCCGATGCAGGTGCGCGTCGCGATCGCGCTGGCGTCGGTCACGATGGGAAGACAACAACCGCTATTGCACGCATTCCCCGCGCAACAAGGTTGACCGGGAGCTCCGCATGCAGGAGTGGTACTGCTGCTGCCGCCGCTGCCCCCTGCCCCGCCTGCGCCGATGCTGGCATCCGCGTGTCCGCCCGCGCCGCCACTGCTGCCTCCTGCGCCGCTGCCGCCCTGTGCCGTGCCGCCGAGCCCGCCCGCACCGCCCACTCCGCCGCCGTCCTTGGCGGGATTCGGCTTGCTACTGCTGCCGCATCCAGCGAGCAGCAAGGTGAGAACGCCGACCAGCGCGCTTGCGCTGACCAACCATTGCCAGTTCATGTTTCGGGCAACTGTCCTTGCAGTCGCCATACCCATCGGTCTTGACATCTCGCTGCCCCCTTTTTCGGATGTGTGCACGTTAGGAGCGCGAACCCTGCGGATTTCGTCACGAAAATGACCTGGATCGGACTTTTGGTCAGCAGACACATCGAGCCATAGCCCGACGAAAATATCGCCGAAAATGTGAGATAATCCGCCACAGCAAGTCGTAGGAGAGAAAAGAATGCCCACCCAGCCGACAACGTCATGGAGGATTGTGGTTTTGCTTTTCGCGGTCTGCCTGGTCGGCGGTGCTTCTGCTTGCGGCGATGGTGGAGGAGATAGCGGCGTGTTTTCGTGCACGATGGCGGTATCTGTGGGCACGCAAGGCGGGACGAAGATGTGTGAAGAAGGCCCAGCCAGCATGGGGCAGCAACTTCAGCAAGCTTGCTCGCTGTCCGGGGGCTCTGCGCTCGCGGACGCCGGTGCCGGCTTCAGCGCGCACTTTTCCAATGGACCTTGCTCACACGCTGGGGCCCTTGGCGCCTGCCAGATGACGAGTGGCGGAATGACCGTGGCCATGTGGTACTACGGCGACGCTTCGAGCGGCATGACCTCCGATGATGTCAAGCAGATGTGCAGTTTGGCTGGGGCTGCCTATCTCAAACCGTGAGCACCCGTTGACGGCAAGGCCTCAGTATTTGCCCGGCCGCAAGCGCGAGGTTGGAACCTCGCCGGCGTCCGAATACCCATAGGCTTCCCAGTAACCAGTGACCGCGTGATCGGTGACTTCCACACGCGAGAGGTATTTGGCGTTCTTGTAGCCGAGCAAACGAGGCACCACCAAGCGCACCGGAAATCCATGCGCGAGCGGGAGCGTGGCTCCGCCGACTCCGTAGCCAAGCAACGTGCGCGGCTCGCGCGCTACACTCATGGAAAGTGATTCGACGTACTGCTCGCCCCTGCTGTGGAGAGTGAGGTGCGTGGCGGACGCGTCAGCCCCGGCCAGGTCCAACATGCGAGCAAGCGGTACGCCGTTCCAGGGCACGTCGAAGACCGACCAGCCTTCGACACAATGGAAGTCGGTGACCTGGTCCTGCCGGTCAAGGGCAATGACATCGACGAAACGCAGCGAGAGGGGATTGCTTACCATGCCGTCGACGGTGAGCGTCCAGCCCGCCAGGATGTCGACCAGGTTCTGCCTGTCCACCGTGTTCTCGTACCAGCCACCAAAGATGGCGTCGGTACCGAGACCTGGTTGAAAGTCGAAGCCTGGCGCGCCCGCGCCCGCCGCCTCGGCAGCCCCATCTGCGCCTCCGGCATTGCGCCGCTGACTGTCAGCGATGCTCGTACCCAGGCACGCCGTGAGCCCATCTCCGCCAAGGGCCAGGACCGTTGCGTTGCCAAGCCATCGCAGCACTGTTCGACGTTCGACCGTCATCTGCGCAGCCAAGGACGGTTGGACGGGCTTCACCAGGAGGTTGGATGCGCCGGTCGCAGGGTCGGTTCAACTCAGTGATGCGCCGGTCGCAGGGTCGGTTCAACTCAGCACCGCTTGTTCACCTGCCCAAATACTGGTCCGCTGCCGTGCGTGGTGGACAGGCGATGGCGGTTGCAGTACCTAGGACGCCGATGTCGCAGCCTGCTCTGTCCGTATCGACTACCGATGGCGGACCTTTCCACTTCGTCCCCTGCTTGCGCCTGCGGCACGAGATTCTACTGTCTCCCTCGTCGGACAAGGCCCATAAACCTGACAGGGTTGCGGTGATGGACCTTGCTTTCGCCTACGGAAGCGTGGTGGTGCGGGCGGGCGAGCGTCCCACCATGGAGCGCGACCTCGCTGGCGAGAGGCATGCACGCCTGCTGGTGGAACGGCTGGGCGCTGTCGAGGTGCACTGTCTCGACGGCCTGGCCGCGCGCCTCGATACCGATGCGGACTATGTCATTGGCTCCGACGGCGATGCCCAGGACATCTGTGGGTTCATCGCGCAGGCAGTGCCTCGTCTGCGCGAACTCGGCTTTCGGGTGGAGGTGGCGGCCGATTTCCCTTGGCGCATTGCCGAGCCTGAGCCACCGTGGTACGCGGCGCTACAGGCGGTCGGTGGCCGACCTCATTGGTTCGATCTGGAGCTCGGTATCGAGCTCGATGGTCGACGCGTGAACCTACTGCCTGCGCTGCTCGACCTGCTCGGTCGGGTTTCGCAGATGGCACGCCTGGAATCGCTGTTTCCCGCAGGCGGTCGTCCGCTATGCGTACCCGTGGGCGAGCGCGATTACGTGCTGATGCCGCCTGCGCGACTGCGCCTTCTGGCCAGCGTGCTGTGCGAACTGTACGGCGAGGGCGAGCGCGTACGCTTTCGGGCCGAGCAAGCCACCGCACTGGCGCGCCTCGAGCAAGCCTTCTCGGGCAAGCCGCTCAGCTGGTATGGCGAGAAGTCCGTGTACGAGCGAGCGGTCTCGCTGACCTCGACCCCGAGGGCGGCTGCGCAGTCGCCCCCGGGACTGCTAGCCACCCTGCGGCCCTACCAGGCGGAGGGACTGGCCTTCCTGCAGCACCTACTGGCGCACCAGGTGGGCGGCATCCTGGCCGACGACATGGGATTGGGAAAGACTTTGCAGACCATCGCCCACATCCTGCGCGAGAAAACCGCAGGGCGATTGTCGGCTCCGGTGCTGGTAGTGGCGCCCACCAGCCTGCTCTTCAATTGGCGGCGCGAAATGAAGCGATTCGCGCCCGCGCTACGTGCGTTGACGCTGAAGGGAAGCGATCGGCGCCCGCTCTGGAAGCTCTTGGCTCAGCACGATGTGGGCCTCATCACCTATGCCACCCTGTTGCGCGACGAGGAGGTGGCTAGCCGCCTGGAATTTCACCTGGTGATTCTAGACGAAGCCCAGGCCATCAAAAATCCCCGCAGCCAGTGCCGCCGCGCTGCTTGCCAACTGTCCGCACGTCAACGGCTTTGCCTGACCGGGACGCCCATCGAGAACAACCTGGGCGAGATGTGGTCCTTGATGGATTTTGTCAATCCGGGGCTGCTGGGCGACGAGGAAGCCTTCCGCGCTCGCTACAGCATTCCCGTGGAGCGCGAAGGCAACGCTGAACGCCTGGCAGAGCTCCGTGGGCGGCTTGCACCCTATCTGTTGCGGCGGACCAAGGAAGCGGTGGCGCAGAACCTGCCGCCCAAGACCGAGATCGTCCATCCCATCGAGCTTGTGGGGGCTCAGCGCGATTTGTACGAAAGTCTGCGGGTCTCGGCCCACGCAGAGGTGCGCCAGGCCATCGCCGACCGGGGACTGGCAGGCTCGACCATTGCCATCCTCGATGCATTGATGAAATTGCGGCAATGCTGTTGTGACCCGCAATTGCTACCCGGCAATCGCGGTCAAGATATTCCCGAGTCCGCCAAATGGGAGTATTTCCTTTCCTTGCTGGCGGACAACCTGGCAGCGGGAAGGCGCGTGCTGGTGTTCTCGCAGTTCACACGCATGCTGGCGCGTATGGCCCATACCTTGCGCGAGCGCGGCATCGGCTTTGTCGAGCTCACCGGTGCCACGGTCCATCGGCAAAAGCCCATCGATGCCTTCGAACGCGGCGAGGCCAACGTGTTTCTCATCAGCCTGAAGGCGGGTGGGGCTGGCATCAATCTCACCAGCGCGGATACCGTCATTCACTACGACCCGTGGTGGAATCCGGCAGCTCAGGCGCAGGCCACCGATCGCGCCCATCGCATCGGCCAGCGCAAACCCGTGTTCGTGCACAAGCTGATCGTGGCGGGCAGCGTGGAGGAAGAGATGATGCGTTTGCAGCGACGCAAGCAACTGCTGGCGGACGGCCTGCTGGGGGCCCGCGCAGCGAGTGCCACGTCGCTGACAGAAGACAACCTGCACCGCCTATTTGCACCCTTGCAGGGATAGGTAGACCTGCATCGTTCACATCCGGGCGGCCAAACCGGAGCGCCATCGGCCCAGCCCAAAACCCGGCCGCCCGCGCTTCCTTGCCGGATTGCGCCACAAAAGGCGCGACCGTCCGGCCTGCGGGCGCGAATGACCGCGCAAAGAGCCCAGCGCCCGCGGCCTTTCTGATGGGTCGCACTACGAAAGACATGACCGCCCGGCCTGCTGCCGCGGACGACCGCGCAAGAAGCGCGACCGTTCGCGCATTTGTACTGGGTTGCGACACAAAGATCGCGGTCGTCTGGGCGAGGCGGCGATCAGATGGGTCGCCGCGACTCCTATTTCGGACACGCGTAACGGCGGACATCCGCATCCAGCCCGCCCGCCGGGAGCTGAGAGATCTTGGCGAGTCGGCCGAGGCACTTGTTGGTGAGATCGTCTATCCTGCTGAGACAGTCGGTTCCGATGTAACGGCTCATGCTGGTCGCATCTGCGCTTTTCTTGAAAGTCGAGGCGAGCTGAACGTATCGGCGCAAACGGATCGGATCGCGTCCGACAACGAAATACCCCGACTCGAAGCACGTCGAGAACCAATCGCCACAACCGCTGCGGTCGCGCGACCTTGCGTACAGCTCCTCGGCGTCACGCCCCTGTCGTGCGATCTCGCAACATACTTCCATGGTGAGCTCCGCCAGGTAGCCGTGCCATACAGGATAGTGTTGGTCGATCGATTTGTAGGTTGCACGTTCGACTGCAGCGATAGCGTCGTAAAGATAGCCGCGCGCTCGTAGTTTCGTACTCGGGTCCTGGGCTGCCATGCGGACCCCGACGAGAAAGGTCTCCGTTCGTCTGCCATCAATGGTCGCGAACCGCAAGGACATAGGCGGCGTTTCCAGTTGATTGAGGTATCCGTATGCCTCGTTGTAGCGGCGATGCGCTTCGCATGGCCGATGCATCCACGAGAGAACGAGCCCCTGGTTGGCACGCAGAAACGCGTTCTCGTCTTGGAGAAACCTTGTGTCATCAATGTTCCGCATCAGCTCGGTGGCGTAGATGTAGGCTGCCTCGGCGCGAACGAGGGCGTCCTTTCGTTGCTCGCTCGACTCCAATCGCTCGAACAGCTCAGCTCTAAGAATGTTCAGCGCTTGATGCCTGCGCAGGACACGAACAGCCGTGCCCAAGACAATCTTGTCGAAATTCCTATCTTGCACCCAAATGCGAGCTTGCTCCCGGCAATCGTCATAGCGAATCGTGCTGCTGCCAGGGTTGTCGCAGGTAAGCCAGCCCTCCCTCAATTCGATCCGTTCGAACTCCTCTTGAATCCGCGCCGTCGCGCTTTCGTAGCGTCGGCCGTGAAGAAGACGCCGAATGTCGTCGAATTGTTCGACCGCATTCAGATCGGGACGCTTGGGTGGCCGTGTAGAGGAAGCCGGTGGCGGCAGTTCCTCCAAATCCGCCTTGAGAAGGTCCAGCAGGTGTTGTGCTTCGCCAATGGCCTGCCTGATCCCTGGTAGGTTGTCGGGAAGTTTCGCCAGCGCGAGGCAGTGATGGGCCAGACGGCGATACCATGTATTCGGTTGTTCCGAGGCGCGGAGCGCCGGCCGCATGAGGCGCAGAGTGACGTAGACCTCATTGATTCCGCTCCTCATCATGTAAGGACGATCGTGCTCCACGGCGGCCCCGACGCAGCAGATACGGTGATAGAGCGCCTCGAAGGCCGCAGTAACGTCACCGGACGCTCGATAGAGCTTGAGATACCAGTCTGCAATTCCCTGGTGTGGCTCGATCATCCAGTCGGGCTGCGTCTTGAGCTCGTTGCAGGTCAGGTAGTCGCGAATCTCCTCGCGGACGCCCCGATGCATGAACACGGCTTGTCCATTGTCGTCGCGAATTGCGCCGACTTTTCGCAGAATGGGAAGAAGAACGTTTCGCACATACTCGGATCGGCGATAGTCCTTGTCCTGGCTGCGGTCGTCGCCGGACGTGGGACTGCACATGATTGGAGCGGGCGTGATGTTGCCGGAACCTGGAGAAAGACCGACGAGCGGCCAAGCATTAGTCGCGGACAAGTAGCACGGCTTTCGGAAAAGGCTGAGCGCTGCGAGAGAGCGGACGAAGCGAGCCTTTTCGCTCGAGTCGCTGATATTCTCAACCTCCTTGAAGAGTTTCGTGACGGTATTGGACCGTTCTTTTGTCAACAGTGGAGGAAGCCTTACCCATTCGAAAGAAAGGTCACCCAGCTCTTCTCTCCAACGCCCATCGTCCCAGCCGAGAAGGACGGTGGTTACCGATTCCTCCTTCTTCAACCAGTCGAGAACCTGGCGAACCGTCTTTGCGCTACCGTGGGTCAATTCCCGCCCA
>Ga0265342_10004907_pt1 | contig 10353 bp, 8 predicted proteins | sample 4CB327metaG_FD_203125 | JGI IMG/M metagenome (GOLD analysis project Ga0265342, IMG submission 203125) | Rhizosphere microbial communities from Carex aquatilis grown in University of Washington, Seatle, WA, United States - 4-CB3-27 metaG | ecosystem: Host-associated > Plants > Roots > Rhizosphere...
TTCGTTTCATTTCATATGCGGTTTTCGGAATGATCACCGTATATCCTATTTTTTTCAAATTTTTTTGCAGATCGAAAAGATAATGATAATGTGAAACACTTGCACAGATGGTAATTATTTTTCTTTTATTCATAAGAAACTATGTTATTGCATGGAAAAGCTTTGCAATAAAGTAACCAATAAACGCTGCTGAAAGGCCAATAATGACCATTCTGATGCCGCTCTTCCACCAGCTTCCTACAAGAGTCACTGCCTGATACATACCAACAGCAAAAAGAGTGATGCCGCTTATCACAACGGCAATGAGTAAACCCTGTCCACCGGCAAAAAAGAAAAATGGAAAAAGAGGGATAAGATGACCAATTGCAGTCGCAATTGTTACTATTACAGAACTTTTTAAAACAGCATGAGTATCGACAGGAGAAATTTTCAGCTCTTCCGCCATCATTGTATCAGCCCACAATTTTTTATCGGCTGTTATTGTGTCAACAATTTTTTCAAGAATGTCTCCTTTAAATCCTTTTTGCTCATAAATTTGTCTCACTTCTTCTCTTTCCATTTCCGGAACTTTTTCTATTTCATCCATCTCTTTTTTCCTTTCACTTTCATAATAGTCTCTTTGTGAAAGCGCTGATGTATATGCGACGGCTCCCATTGAAAGTGATTCTGCAATTGTTGCTGAGAGAACTGTTGCTATGAGTATTTTTATATCACTTGAAGCTGCCATAACACCAAGAATAATACCAAGTGCATTAACAAGTCCATCCTGTCCGCCCAAAATGACATCGCGGAGTGGGTTACCTATTGTATGTTTTTCTCCTTTTTGATGGAGGAGAAATGCTTCCTGCGAAGGTCTTTTGCGCAAATTTTGCTGTTCCATCATATATAATAGTATATCACCTCAATTTAATACATCAGTAAGAATTTTCATATTGTATTAAACATAAATTCAGTTAATATTAAGTAAGTATTGCTAAAGTATAATTATTATATAAACGATGAATGGAAGTACTATTCTCTATAACACATTGCAGAAATGGACTGATAAAAAAGATAAACACATAGGTATTATCGAGGTGGCTTCTGATCAAAAAATAACCTATCCAGAACTTCTTTCTGCCATTGCTTCTTTACAAGAATTCTTTGGAGAAAATCCTCAAACGATTATTCTTGCAGTCTCAGGTAGTATTGCTAACTCGGCAGTATGGTTTACCGCGATGATATTCGGACATCATCTTATTCCTATTTCTCCAAATACAACAGAATTTGAATACAAACAGTTGGTCAAAAAATACAAACCTACATTTCTTATTACTGAAACAGATAGTTGGGTTACCCAACCTGATGCTCAACAACTTACGTTAAGATCTATTCAATTAATTATTGAAAAAGGAATACAAAATAAAACGAGTTTTAAAAACCTAAATAAACCAATTGATGGGACAGTGTATCTAGAAACTTCTGGTTCAACAGGCACTCCCAAAGGTATGCAACTTGTAACATCACAAATAGTAATCACTGCGGATAATATCCGAAGAATTCATGAGTTAACGGAAGAAGATCGTTGTTTGACGCCGCTTCCTTTTTATCATGTTAATGCTCCCGTAGTAAGTTTGGTGACATCAATTCTTTCCGGAAGTACAGTTATTATTGCTCCACGATTTAGTGTAAGTCATTTTTGGGAATGGGTTGAAAAATACGATCCTACATGGATAAGCATTGTTCCAACAATAATTGCAATTCTTTTAAAATTTGATAAACCGAAATTTCTTGAAAAATCTTCTATCCGTTTTGTGAGAACTGCTTCTGCCCCACTTCCAAAAGCAAATTTGATGAAATTTGAAGAGAAATTTGATCTACTCGTTATTGAAACATATGGCATTTCAGAAGGTGCATCAACGATCTTCTCAAATCCTCTGCCGCCTAAAAAGCACAAAGCAGGTTCTGTCGGCTTGCCTCTTGGAGTAGAAACGAAAATTATTGATACACAAACAAAAGAAAAAGTAAAACAGGGTGAGATTGGCGAAGTATGTGTAAAAGGAACACAAATTATCGATCATTATGAAGAAAGTCGTGATCCAGAATCATTTAGTGATGGTTGGTTTTTGACAGGCGATTTAGGTTATTTCGATAAAGAAGGGTATTTATTTCTCACCGGTAGAAAAAAAGAAATTATTATCAGAGGTGGTGAAAATATCAGCCCTCGAGAAATAGAAGAGACATTACTCATGTATCCAGGAATTTTTGAAGCCGCAGTCGTAGGACAACCTGATACTATTTTGGGAGAAAAAGTAGTAGCTTTCTTAGTTGTCGATAAAAAACCTGATAGCGAATTTATTGACGACATTAAATACTTTGCAAAGACCAAATTAAGTCCCCAAAAAGTTCCGGCGGAAATATATATTGTTGAAGAACTGCCAAGAGGGAAAACAAATAAAATTGATAAAAACGCACTGAAAAAAGTTTTTTTGTGAGATAATAGAGCTATGGAAAATGAAAAAAACGAAGAAAAAAAAGCTCATATTTATGAAATAGATTTTTTGCGAGCTATAACAGTATTCTCTGTTGTAACGATTCACTCTTTTTCTTCAACATCATTTCTTTATTCAAATTCTACCGCTGCAACAGACATAATCGCTCTTTTTATTCACATACTTCATTATAATCGAGAAATATTTACTTTCGTCACTGGACTTGTTTTGACATATGTATATTATCACAGATCTTTTTCAGCAATAAAATTTTGGTCAAAGAGATTGCTTCTTATCTTTGTCCCATATGTTCTATGGTCACTGATCTATGTCAAAATTAACAATCCTACTCTTAATTTTTCTGATTTTTTTTCTCTTTTTTGGAATGATCTTATAACTGGCAACGCATCATATCAACTGTATTACATTTTACTCACTCTTCAATATTATGCTATTTTTCCGTTCTTCCTTTGGTTTATAAAAAGAGTGAGTAAACATCCTATCATGGTTCTCACTATTAGTTTTATAGTGGAATTGGTGATGGTTTATGTTGATTTTACCTATTTTCAAAAAGGACCTCTTACTCAATTACCTTTCGTAAAGAATTATCTTTTGACTTATCAAGATAGGTTCTTTTTAAGTTATCAATTCTTCCTTTTCTTTGGGGCGTTTGTTGCAATATATATGAATACTGCTTATAAATTTATTAAAAGATACGGAGTCTTTTTTTCTTATTCCGTTATTTTTGCTCTACTATGTTTTTCGTACTATTTCTTCCACCAGCTGCACGAAAAAGAGTCTTTTACCTATGCAATGAGTGTATTACAGCCAAGTGTTATTCTTTTTAGTATTGTCATCATTTTCTTTTTTTCGTGGCTTGCAGTAGTATGGTCAAAGAATAAAAGCATGTTTCGTTTAATAAAAGCGATCTCCGATACTTCATTTGGCATTTTTTTTGTTCACGTTGCAATTTTAACGTACTTAATCAAAAATATTCTTCCTCAGTTGCCTTCTGACATGCCGATTCTTGAAAAAATAATTCTTACTGATATGGCAACATTTATTTTTTCGTTGATTATCTGTCTCTTATTGATAAAGACGTCGCTTCTTAGTTGGATTATTGGTCGTGTTGGGAAAAAAGGTTGATATGGGGCGTAAAAAGAAACATATTATTGGGATAATCATTTTTGTTCTTTGCGTTTTGTTGATATGTCTTTCATTCTTTCCTGATTTTTCGCCTATTTTTCATGATAATACATTTAAAATTTTTAATTCAATAAAAAATAATATCCAGAATACTATTCCTGTTTCATATTTAAAAAACACCGCAAAACAGAATGAAAATTTTATTCTCGATAAACCAATACAAAGTAGAGGATGCACAGATCCACTTACAGTAAAAACAGACACAAACACCTATATCGAAATAACCTCTGGAAATATCACGAGAAGATTTATTATCTATCTACCAAAGGGGTATAAGAATACTGTCCAGCATCCTCTTATTCTCGTATTCCATGGATACGCATCTAACCCCTTTTCACTAGAAAAATTTACCCATTTTAATTCGATAGCAAACCAAAACAACGTTATACTTGTTTATCCAGAAGGAACGACAAGTTTGGTTGGACTTCGCGGCTGGGATACCGGTCTTCATCCGACAATCAGAGCAAATGATGTTCTTTTTGTTAGTAATATTCTTAACAAGTTGCAAAGCAATTTATGTGTGAATCCGCAAAAAATATATGCTGCAGGATTTTCCAATGGTGGGGGATTCGTTGCCAAACTCGCCTGCCAGTTATCAAATCGTATTGCCGCATTTGCGTCAGTTTCAGGCTCTTATGTCACAGCGTTTAAAACATGCAATGCGCTCAGACCTCTTCCCATCATTGAATTTCATGGAACAAAAGATACTGTCGTGCCGTATCTAGGCCTTGAAGCAAAAAAAGAATTTGCAGCATTTACCTGGGCAAGCAGATGGGCAAAAAGAGACAGTTGTCAACAAAATCCCATTGTTACTAATGAAACAGATAGAATTACGAAATATACATGGGCGGCGTGTGCCGATAATACTTCAATTATCCATTACAAAATAAAAGGTGAAGGACATTCTTGGCCACATGTGCTTTTTAAGCAACGGGTAAATAATCATATCGAATGGCAAAATGCAGCAAATACGATATGGAATTTTTTTACAAATCATCAATTGCCCAAAAATACAGTTCAATCACCTGCAACAGCATCAACATAATTAGGTGAATTTAGAATTAATTTATTTTCTCAATCAATGATCAATTACATTGGGTTTAAGAAGAATATGATACAATTATCGCGATGAAAATAGTTTTGAGTTATACTGACTTATTACACAATAATACTTCTGCCATTGAAAAGTATAGTACATTACTTTGCAAAAATATTGATGATAATGATAAATTTATACATGCTTTTTTACCCGAAAAAACAAGAGAAAAACGGCTATTGAAAGAAATAAATAATCTGCAAAAAAAACAAAAAGATAGACTCCCACTCTTCGGTTTAACAGTAGGAGTAAAAGATGTTTATTATGTTGATGGACTTCCGACACGTGCTGGATCTAAACTTCCTGCTGACGCTTTTGATGGGGAACAAGCTACTATTGTTAGCCAACTAAAAAGTGCTGGAGCACTTATTCTTGGCAAAACAGTAACTGCTGAATTCGCTTTTGCCGAACCAAACGAGACAGTAAATCCTGTTGACCATACGCGTACACCAGGAGGTTCAAGTAGCGGGTCGGCTGCAGCAGTTGCAGCAGGACTTTGTGATCTTGGCCTCGGCACCCAAACCGTCGGCTCAACGCTTCGTCCTGCATCATATTGCGTCGTCGTCGGATTTAAATGCAGTTATGGAAGAATCAATGCTGACGGTGTCGTTTATTTTTCTCCTTCACTTGATACTGTTGGATTACTTACTCAAAATGTAGAAATTCTGATTCGTATTGCAAAAGTTTTATTAAAAAATTGGAAAGATGAAGAAGTAAAAAGAAAACCAATACTTTGCCTTCCTACTGGAAAACATTTAGAGCAAGTAGAAACACCTATTTTAAAAATTTTTGAAAAAACAGTTAAACTCCTTAAGTCGAAAGGCTACCATATCAAAGAAGTTCCGATGTTTGAAAATATCTCAGAAATTAATGAAAATATCTGGACACTTTCTGCATATGAAATGGTTAAAATACATAAAGAATGGTATCCAAAATATAAAGATCTCTACCGACCAAGAACAAAAAATCAAATAGAAACGGGAATGAAAATAAGTGAAGTTACTTATCAAGAAATGCTTAAGAGGCAAAAAGAATTAAGAATTGTTATTAATAATAAAATGCATACTGAAGGAGTTGATTTTTGGATTACTCCTGCAGCAAGCACCTATCCTCCGAAAATATCAACCGGTATAACTGGTAACCCCGCGATGAATATTCCATGGACATTTGCAGGCCTTCCTTCAATTTCAGTACCAATAAAAGATTCAGGGGAAATGCCTTTGGGTTTGCAACTCGTCGCAGGATATGGAAAAGATGAGGTGCTTTTGAATAATGCACAACACATAGAAAAAATTATAAATTAATGAAAATACAATTATCAAATAGAGTTTCAACATGGTCAATACTTCCCAACGCAGCATTACATGGTAAAATTCTAGAATTGCAAAATGCTGGTGAAGAAATTATAGATTTAACAATTGGCATTTCTGATTTACCAATACCCGAAGTTGGAAAAAAAGCAGCGATATCCACAATTAAGAATAATATTGTTCCATATACAGCAGTAAGCGGTGACAGTGGATTAAAACGCACAATTCAACAGAAATTAAAAACGCAAAACAAAATATCTGCTGAATTTAAAAATATTATTGTCTCAACAGGAGCAAAACAAGCAATTTTTCAAGCTCTTTTTGTTTTGACTAACCCAGGAGATAAAGTCGTCCTTATCAAACCGTATTGGCCAGCATATACACAAACGTTGAAAATGCTTAAACTTGAACCATTTGTTATTGACATAAATGATATTGCAAATATAAATAATATAATCCTTGATGCTAAAGTAAAAGTCCTACTTTTTGATCTTCCGCATAATCCGACAGGAAAAGTATTTACCAGAAAAGAACTTGGAAATTTTGTATCTTTTGCAAAAAAGAATAATCTTTTAATCATAGCTGATGAAAGCTATGAAAAATTGATTTATGAGGGTGAGCAGATTACTCTAGCAACGCTTGATAAGTCAATGCAGAACAATATCTTAACAACATTTAGTGTAAGTCAGTCATTTTCAATGATGGGTTGGCGGTTGGGTTATAGTGTCGGAAATGAAGAAATTATTTCAGCGATGGAAGCAGTACAAAGTTCAATAACTGCGGCAACACCATACGTCTCACAAAAAGCTGTTTCTGCGATTTTAAATACCAGCGATGAATATACTTCCAAACTTGTTCATGAATTCAAAAAAAGACGCAATGCTATTTATCCAAAATTAAATAAAATCGATTGGCTTATGGTAGAAAATCCAGCAAGTGGTCCATACTTCTGGTGTAATATTGAAAAAATAACAAAAAATTCTTTGAAATTTTCTCAACGCTTTCTTGAAGAGCAAAAAATCGCAGTAATGCCAGGAGAACCTTTCGGGACACCAGGATGGATCAGGGTGGCATTTAATGTGCAACCAATTTCTGTTTTAGAAGACGCTGTCAAACGCCTTGCCCTTTTTGGAAAGACATATGGTAAAAGAACGTAGAATAGAAACTGATTTAACTGCTGGTGTTTTTGCTGGTGAAAATGCAGTAGAACTTTATCGTAATCCTGAGAATCATCCGCAAACACCATTGCTAGAACTTACTCATCCTGATCTTAATCCTTTTGCACATCTTGGAGTACGAATATTTGCCAAAGATCTACGGTTGCCGCCACTTGGACAAGTAAAATCAGGGACTGCATTCAATTTATTACATGCATCAGAATTACCTGATGACATTACATTATTTGAAGCATCGTCTGGGAATACCGTAGCAGCATTGGGTTTGCTTGCAGATCAAAAAGTTATAGCGTATGTTTCGCCAGGAACACCTGAAGAAAAAACAGGATTTCAAAGATTACTTGGTGTTGAGGTTGTTGAGACAGTAGACGGCATCCAAAAGGCAAGAGCAAAAGGTAACGAAGAAGGAAATGCAAATCTTGATCAATACCAAAATCCGGCAAATCCTGAATTCTTCCAAAGAGTTATTGGACCACAAATTTGGAATCAAACAAATGGCACTATCACTCTTTTTTGCACAGGACTTGGGACAACAGGAACAATGATTGGAATTAGCAGATACTTAAAAGGCGAAAATCCAAATATAAGAACTGTAGGTGTTATTGTTAAAGAAGGTGATTCAGTCCCTGGTGTTCGGACACAAAAACGTCTTGAAGAGGTGTCTCAACCTTGGCAAGATGCTATAGATGCTTCTCAAATTGTTGATGAATATGATTCATATGAAAAAAGTTTTGAGCTAATAAGAAAAGCATCAATTCTTGCGGGACCAAGTTCTGGGTTTGCACTTCAAGGATTGCATCAAGAAATTAGAAGGTTGGAACAGGAGGGGAAACTTGATTCGATACGAAATGAAAATGGAGAAATTGTTGCAGTATTTCCTATATTGGATGATCCGCGATTGTATGTTAAACGTTATTTTGAATTACTGCCAGAATTTTTATTCAAACCTGTTCGAAAAGAATAATTTTATTTTTCTATCTTTTTTATCTTAAACTGTGTTTGATACAAATCAGCATATGATCCAGAGACGATATTGCAAAAAATCGTTAAATTGATATAAACTTAGATTGATAATCACCATGAAATGATACTAACTCAAACTTATAGGTGGACATAAAAATGATTGATTCAGAGTTGCCAAAAAAATTTCAACAAAATAATAATAGTGATGATGAAACTCCTACAGCAAACAGTCTCACTCCGAGAAATGAAACAGCAGATACATTAAAAGAAGCTGTTACCCATGGTACAAATTCAAGAGATTTATTACGGTTGGCATCTGATAATAGGACAACAAGCGCTAATGCAAATCCGCCTGCTGGTGAATATGATGAAAATAGTGATACAACAGATGATTCTACCAAAGATATTGGTCCTTCCATCAGGGAAGTGTATGAAGATGATGAAGATGAACCAACTGGATCGACAGAGCCTTTAAATCAAGATGCTTTGGAAGCGGTAAAAAACCAACTAGAAACTGAAGTTATAAGACGCACAGAGTTTACTCCTTTTGCAGCGCTTCCTGTTTTACAACAACGTGCAATATTGGAACTTCTACAAAGAAATACTTCAGCGATAGCTCAAATGATTGGTAGCAGTAATAATGAAACTATAGCGGATATTTTTGATAGCGTAACAGAACATGGAACAGTTCCCAGTGAGGCTGGTTTGCTTGTTTTATCTATTATTGCTAAAAATTTACCAAAATTAAAAGAATCATTCCATAGCTCTAAAGAAACTGGTTCTATAGAAACTTTTTATGCTGGTACTTTAATAAACACTTTAAGAAAAAGTGGAAATGCAGCCCAACAACAATTAGTAGATAAATTTTTATTAGAAAGTCTTGAACTTATCTTACCAAAAATGAAGAGAATTCCATCTGAAACGACAAGGAATATTTTGATTCACGGAACCCAAGATGAAAAAAAAGAATTTGAGACTAAATTATTGACATGTATTAACGATACTGATCCAAATAATGCCAAATGGGGTAAGTATGCTGTGATTAATATGTTTCATATAGATGAAGATGAAGATTCTATAACGCCTTCTGAACAACAAATGTTAATAACTGAAGCTAAAATTTTGCTACACGATTCATTCATAGCATGGGGACTTAATTCGGATGATATGCTTGATGCATGGCAAGAGAGTACTAAACCAGAATATTTTGCCGAAATATTGAGAAGAACTTTTGAAAAAATTTCAAAACTTGAAGAAAGACATCCTGGTATTTGTGCAGAGTTACGAAACGGTATGTCTAAAATTCGAGACTTTGCACGGTATCCTGACGAAATGCTTATGGATCAATACAACAACAGAAATAATATTAACATGCGCTACGGAGCTATCTTTTTACCGTATAGCGATTGGAACGGAGCATTCTATAATGATATATTTCCTTTTAAAGAATTATACGACTCTCTACAACAAGTAAATGCGGGTCTTTCTGATGGAGAACCAAAATATGGAGTAAGGATTTTTGAAATAGGAAATATATCTGAGCTTGAGCAAGCACAGATTCGTGCTGACCGCGCCTATGGAGAACAACATAAAATTGAATTTGCGTTTATAGGTGGTCATGGAGAACCAGGTAGTATTCAATTTGGTGGATCTAATGGCTATGCAACAGTATCAGAACACGTCATTGGGATGGAAGAGTTAGGTATAGATGGCCGTGGAATTATTCCGAAATATTTTGAGCCGGAACCTACATTAATTCTTGATTCTTGCAGTACAGGTGAGCAGGATGGGATTGGAGAGAGGATGTCTTCACTAGGAGCAAAAGTTATTGCCCCTGAGATTCCTACTAATCTTAAGAGTGTTACTGTTACTAGAGATACTGAAACTGGCAAGTTAGTTTTTGTTATCGAATATAAAGATCCTGATGTAGAACAGACGTATACTGGTGGCCAATTAATGTAGGCTAGCTAATCAGTTTTTTATAAATTTTATCTCTAATTTTACATCTATTACAATCAGATCTATCCCAATAAAAGATAGAACAATTTTCAAATCTAGGATGTCTTTTTTATCTTAAATTGTGTCCGATAAAGTTCAGCATATAAGCCATTTTTTTTCAGCAGATCCTCATG
>Ga0265342_10004908_pt1 | contig 10350 bp, 8 predicted proteins | sample 4CB327metaG_FD_203125 | JGI IMG/M metagenome (GOLD analysis project Ga0265342, IMG submission 203125) | Rhizosphere microbial communities from Carex aquatilis grown in University of Washington, Seatle, WA, United States - 4-CB3-27 metaG | ecosystem: Host-associated > Plants > Roots > Rhizosphere...
GGTGGCACTGGAGGCCAGAGGATTTCGATCATGACCTGCTGCTCGTGGAGCACAGGAGCCGCCTTCCCCTTGCGCGCCACCTGCACCGCCAACAAAACGTGCACAAGCAGCGATAGCAGCACCAAGCTGGCGACCTCCCAGCGGCTCAGCCCTGGCGGGTTCAAGGCCAGGGCGGAGTCCAGGGTGGGCTCGGAAAGCGACCATCCGAGATCCCTATCGTCAACCATCACGGGCGGGTCAGGCGACTGCTGACTAACAGCTCCGAGCTGCATCTTGACCTCTCAATTCGGCCTTCGACATTTGCCTTGGTTGGCTGCTAAAGCACGCCGCGTGCCACTTTCCGAATTGTCCGACTCGTCAGTTTCCGCCCTTGGCGCGCCGAGGCTGTTTCCTCGGCAGCAGCCAAGCAGCACATCTGCGTCTGGGAACGCACCCGGCAAACCTAAGCCCGCTCCGTCGAGCGTGCTGCGGCAAGCGCCGCATCCGCTAAGTCGCGCGGAACCAGCCCCATCCGCCATTGTTGTTCAAGTACACCCGGCCCGTAGCCGCGTGAACCGCCCAGAGCCTGAGCATTGAGCTGAAACAGCGCCCCTTCTTCAATGAGCACGATCCGGCGCGACACCTTCAAGATGCCATCGCCCCAAAACGTGCTGCCGCCGTTGGCCTCGACCACGGCCTCGATGTGCGGGTTCTCGTCCAACTTCTCGACGATGAACTCTTGCTCGGGCTGGCGACGATCGATGTAGACAGGGAACTCCGTAGCCACCGTCTCGCGCGTGATGGGCACGTAGTGGATGCTGAATGGCTTGTGCGCACTTGCCCACGAGCCAAGCGCGTTGGTATGCGCATGAATCACTGTGGTCACGCGCGGATGGCGCTGGAAGATCTTCGTGTACCGGCCTGGCCCACTGGCATTGCCGAGGTACGAAGTTCCATCGAAACCGCCCACTGCGACCTTGCTCTCGCCTTCGTCCCAGGGGCTGGGATACGCGGCGGACACCCAAAGGTCTTCACCAGGCACGCGCTGATAGGCTTGGTAGGTTTGACTCGCGGACAGGGTGCGGGTCTCCCACAGAATGCGCGATGCCTTGGCGGTGTCGCGTTTAACCTGCTCGACGAAAGACAGAACGGACGGACTCAAAGGACGTTCGGATTTTGACATGGGTTTCTCCCTTCAAAAGGTCACAAGATTGGAGTTGCCACCCAGGCGAAATCGGATGGCTGCTCGGTTGGAACGTTGGCGTCGTCGGCCAACTCTCGGAGTGCTTGCTGCAACGGACGCGGATCGATCCACGCGCGCACGTTGAAGTCGCTCGGAATGAACTTCCACTCGGCCAGGAACTTGGTGAAATCGCCCAGCGCCACGATCGACGATTCCGCCAAATCCGTTCGCAAGTGGCGGTTGACGTCCTTGCCGTACGCACGCACCACGGCGGACTCGGACGAGCGCGTCTCTTTCGCCACATAGGCAATCGCCGCGGCACGATTCTCCTCGGCCCAGCGGCCCGCGCGCAGCACTTGCTTCACCAGCCGCACCACCAGGGAAAAGTCGCGCTCGATGAGACCTGCGTCCACGGTGAGCGTGCGCGGCGAACCGTTGTTGACCCGCACCGTCGGATCTGCATGGGCGCCCACGTCGTAGACGATATAGGCGTCGATGGCGTCGGCCAGTTCAAGCCCGCGCGAGCCCTTGTGGAAGATGACATCCACGTCGCCTCGTGCGAGCGCACGTGCCTCCAGACTTTCTGCCAAGGGTTCGTCGCCCCAGCCTCGCGCCGCCGAACTTGCATCTTCTCGTGGCAATTCGACCAGCTCGACGTCCTTCTCGGAAAGTCCGTGCAGCTTCAGCGCCGCCACGTAGGCGCGCAGGGTCGTTGCCTTCCAAAAATCGATGGCGTCCTTGGGCCGGGTGGCAACGCCCAGGCGCTTGCCTTTCAGATCCGCGACCGTGCGGATCTTGGAGTTCGGCAAGGTCAGAATGACCTGCGCCTCGTCGGTCCAGGTCAGCCCCACCACGCGCGTGTCCCGTCCCGAGGAACGTGCCCAAATGGCCGGGATGTTCCCCCCTTGACGGAAGGAATTGTCCAGCCTGTGGTCGAAGTGCGATGCGCGCAGCTTGGGGTCCACCTCGTCTTGCAGCGTGCGGACCTTGATGCCATCGCCACGGAATTCGTCGTCTATCCAACCAAGCCGCGCGGCAATTCCCAGTGGCGTGGGAACGGGGCAGCGTGTGTACCAAAGCGTATCGATCTTGCTCATGGGAATCTCCTTGAGTGAATGCGGATGTTCTTCGTCCGCTTTCATTGCAACCGACGTGCCGATTCAAACACCTGGTTCTGCCGATGCCGCGTGCAGCTCGGCTGCACGAGCCGCAGCAGAAATGTTGCTGCCGTGGTGCGCTTCGGACACCACGCCTCAGGCGAGGCGAGCGGATCTGCCGCGTGAGGTGACGGTGTCCACGCCCGCAGCCGCATCTTGGCTTTGAACGTCGCCGCGCTGGCCGCGCTCGTATGCGCGGTACAGTTCGGCGTACCAGCCACGAGACTGGGTCAGCTCGGCGTGCGTGCCGAGTTCCACCAATCGGCCATGATGAAGCACTGCGATCCGATCGACATCGCGGATGGTGGACAATCGGTGCGCGATGATGATGGCAGTCCTGCCCGCGCACAGCCGGCGCAAGGCGTGCTGAATACGGCGCTCGGTTTGAATGTCGACCGCGGATGTCGCCTCGTCCAGAACCAGGACCGCGGGATCGGCCAAATAGGCCCGCACTAAGCACACCAGTTGGCGCTGGCCATGGCTCAGATGCGCGCCGAGCGGACCGACTTCGGTTTCGTAGCCGTTCGGCAAACGCTGGATGACTTCATCGGCGCCAAGGTCGCAGGCCGCGCGAACGAGTTCGTCTTTGCTCGCACCCGGCCGCGCCAATCTCAGGTTGTCCAGGATGGAGCCGGAGAATAGAACATTGTCTTGCAACACGACGCCCACGTGCCGGCGCAGACTTCGCTGGGTAACCGAGCGAATATCGCGACCATCGATAAGGACTGCCCCCTGTTGCGGCTCATAGAAGCGAGTGAGCAACTGAACGAGCGTGCTTTTGCCGTGACCTGTCTGACCGACCACGGCGACGACCTGGCCGGCGGGCACGCGCAAGGAAAAGTCGTGAATGACCGGCCCGCGCTTGGCCGGATCGTAGCTGAAGGTCACGTTCTCGAACGCGACTTCTCCGCGCACATCGGCGAGCTCGGCCGCATCGGCCGGATCCAGGATCTCGGGCTTGGTGTCGAGCAGCAAGAACACTCGCTGCGCAGACGCGGCCCCGGTCGAGTAGCGATCGAAGAGATCCCCCAGCTCTTGCAATGGCCCCAGAAACAGAAAGACGTAGAAAAGACTTTCCGCCACCTGCCCGAGCGTCAGATGCGACAGCGCCATCTCTCGCCCGCCCACGAGCAGCATCATGGCCATGCCAACCGTCGAAAGCAGCCCGGTCAGCGGCAAGAACCAGCCAGTGCGTGCATTGCCTTGCACCAGCGTGTGGTTGAAATCGTAGACCAGTTGACGGTAGCGCTGGCGGTTCGGCTCTTCCTGCACGGTCTGCTTGATGATGCGAACCGCGGCCACGCTTTCCACCAGGTGGGCGGTGAACCGGCCCCGGCGCTCGGCGATGCGGCCGTAGTTGCGGGATGCGATCCGCTGGAAGATGAGAACCGCGGGTGCCAGCACCGGCACGACCCACACCAGGGCAAGAAACAGCCGGGGCGACAAGCGGAAGAGCAGCACGCCCGACACCAGACAGCGCAGAAGCGCCGACAGCAACTCGGGCGGTCCTTGAATCAAGAGCGGCTCCAGACTGTCCACGTCCCGATCCACCCGCGAAACGATGCGTCCCGCTTTGGCGCGGTCGAAGTAGCGCACGCTCAGTCCCTGCACGTGGGCGAAAATTCGCGCCCTTAGATCCGAAAGCACGCGCAGCGCGGCCGTCCCCGCCAGGTACTGCGAAACAGAAGCCAGGACGAACCTGGCAATCCAGCACAGGGTCAAGCCCGCCGCCATGGTCCAGACCACGCGTGGAACCCACACCAAATTCGTCGATTTCCGCAAGAGTCCGCGATCGATGACCTGGCGGAAGAACCACGGCCGCAGAAACACGACCGCCACCAGCAGCACCTCGGCCCCGATGACCGCCGCCAATCGTCCGCGCACAGGGCCGAGCAATGGCCACAGTCGGCTCCACATGCTCCGGTTGATGACCGTGCCTGCCAGCTCCTCCTCGATTTCGAGGTCGCCGCGATTGTTCTTGTCGGTCGCGGCGATCTCCCGCGCGCGGAGGCTAGGCTGGTTGTGCGCCATGCCCGATCCCCAAGAGCTCTCGATACGAGGCGTGGTCGCGCGCCAGGGCTTCGTGCGTGCCCGTGGCGGCGATGCGCCCGCCAACCAGAAGCGCGGCGCGGTCGGCGAGCAGGACCGTGGAAAGCTTGCTCGCGACCAGCAGCAGGGTAAGCGGTTGCTCGCCTTCGGAGCCGCGGCCCCGCAACCCCTCGAGGATCGCGCGTTCCGTGACCGCGTCGAGCGCGCTGGTCGCGTCGTCGAGCACCAGCAGCGCAGGCCGGCTCACGAAGGCACGAGCCAGCGTCAAGCGCTGGCGTTGGCCCCCGGACAAGGTTGCGCCGCGGTCGCCGATCACGGTCTCAAGTCCCTGGGGCAAGCCAGCTACGATCTCTTCGGCGCATGCCAGTCGAAGGGCTCGCTTGACGTCGGCCTCGGAGGCGTCGCGTGCGCCCAGGCGAAGATTCGCGTTCACGGTGTCCGAGAACAGGAAGACATCCTGGGGCACCACGTGAACCCGGCGGCGTAGTTCCGTAAGGTCCAGTCCCTTCACGTCGCTCCAGCCATGTTCGTCCGATCCGACCAAGACCTGGCCCGCGTCGGGATCGACCAAGCGAGGTAGAAGACCGGTCAGGGTGCTCTTGCCCGAACCGGTCGCGCCCACCAGGGCAACAATTTCTCCCGGAGCAATCGCCAGCGAGCAATCGTCGAGCACATTGGTTTCGCCGCCCGGTGCGCGCACGCGTACGGAGCGAAGTTTCACACCCAGCGGGCCTTCGGGAACATGCTCACGGCCACCTTCGATCTTGGGTTCGGCGTCAAGAACATCCATGATTCTGGCCGCAGACGAACGCGCATCGGCGAAAACCTGCATCACGCGCCCAATGGTTTCGACGCGAAAGATCACCGTGTTCATGAGCAGCAGCGACGCCACCAAGTTCCCGATGTCCAGCCGACCGGACTGAACCAACCGCGCGCCCACCACCAGGACCCAGACCTGTCCAAGCGCCACGATGATCTGGGGCAGCGGAATGTGCGTGCTTGCGTAGGCCAACGCCTGGCGCGCTCGTTCGGCGAAAGCGCGCACCGCCTTCGTGAACCGATCGATGCGTTCGCCTTCGAGTGCAAACGCCTTGATGACCCGCACTCCGTAGACGCCTTCCGTGAGATCTTGGTTCACGGCATCGAAGGCCGCGCCCACCGTGCGATCGAGTCGCACCAGCTCTTCCGTGTGGCTTAGCAGCCAGCCGAGTCCCAGCGCGATGGTCAACACCGGACCGAGCGCCAGAATCGGCGCGTACCAAGCGATAAGGGCAAGAGCACCCAAGACCACCAGGCTCGTCTCGACCAGGTTGCGCCACACGCTGATGAGGGCATCGCGTACCTTGTCGGCATCACGGGTCGTGCGCGTGACCATCTCACCCACGCCATGGCCAACGTGGTACGCGAGATCCAGGCGCTGAACCTGCACAAGAATCGAAACACGCAGGCGGGAAAGCAGCTCCTGACCGACGACCAATGCGAGGATAGAAGCCCCGTACTGGAGCAGTCCGCGAACGGCGGCGACGGCGACCAAGATGCCGAGCCAGCGAAGTCCGACGCTGAGATCGAGGCTGCCATCCGCGAGGCGAACTGCGGCCCGCCCTCGTTCGAGATCGTGAACCGCGCGGCCCACAAGGTGCTGCTGCGCCGCCGCGCCGATGTTCACCACAATGAACAGCGCAAGGCAGACACAAAACGCCACTGGGATCTGGCGATAGATGGCCAGGCAGCGGATCAGTGCGTGGCGCGACAGCCACGAGCCCGCCGTCCGCCCTGGAATGTCGGGGGCGCGGTAGGCGGCGGGCACCGAGAAGCCGGATTCGAATCCAATCATCGCAGCCACCTCACACGCAACGTCGCATCGGAATCACGATGCCGGTGGACGGCTCTTGGCCACGTGACGACCGCCGAAGCGAGTCTCGACTCCCATTTCGGCCAGCAGGGAACGTCGTTGGTCCAAGAAGCGGACATCGTTTCGGTCGCGTGGCGCCGGGATGTCGAGTCGCACGTTCACCACGAATCGACCGTCGCGCAGGATCAGAATCCGGTCTGCCAGACGGATTGCCTCGTCCACGTCGTGGGTCACCAGCACCACGGCCGGCCGGTGCACAGCACACAGGTCCGCGACGAGATCCTGCATTTGTAGCCGCGTAAGCGCATCGAGCGCCCCGAACGGCTCGTCGAGCAGCAGAAGCTGCGGCTCGCGCACGAGCGCTCGCGCCAGGGCCACGCGCTGGGCCTCGCCGCCCGAAAGCGTGGCCGGCCAGGCCCGTGCGTGGGACGACAGCCCAACCTCGGCCAAGGCCCGCTCTGCGGCGGCGCGAGTTTCTTTGGAACGTGGCTGCCCGATGGCGACGTTGGCGGCCACGCGCATAGAAGGAACCAATCGCGGCTCTTGGTACACCGTCGTGCGAAGTTTGGGCACCAGCACCAAGCTTTGGTTTTGGTCCGGCAGCTCTAGGCCGGCCAGGATGCGCAGGAGCGTCGTCTTCCCCGTTCCGCTCGTCCCCAGCAGCGCAACGAACTCGCCGCGCGCCACATCGAGATCCGCGCCGTCGAGCACGACCTTGGTGCCAAAGGTCTTCCTTAGACGGCGCACATGCACGGCCGGTGCCGAATCCGCGGTCAATACGGTTTCGTGCGGTCCAGTGGGATCGGCACCATTGGCTGAGGTCATCGGATACTGGAGTGGCGTCGCCATGGCATGGTGATCCGTTCGAGCAGGCGGATGAAGGTGTCGAAGATGAGTCCCAGCGTGGCGTAGAGCAGAATGCACAGGACCATGTAGTCCTGACGGAAATACTGTTTCGCCAGCAATACGAGATAGCCGATGCCCCTGGTCGTACCGACTTGTTCGGCGGCAATGAGGCCGACCACGCTGATGGCGAGACAAATGCGCAACGCCATCAGCAGACTGGGCAGGGTGCTCGGCAAAATGACCTGCACGAGCAAGCGCCAGCCACGCAAACCGAACCCGCGCGCGCACTCGACCATCTTGCGGTCCACATTGCGCACGCCCAAATAGGAATACGCGTACATGGGAAACGCCGAGGAGCAGGCGATGAGAACTACTTTGAACGTCTCGTCGATGCCGAACCACGAAATCAACAAGGGAACCAGCGCGAGAAAAGGCACTGCCCGCAGCATCTGCATGGTCGGATCCACGATCTCCTCGCCAATCGCGGTCAGTCCCGAGGAAATACCCAACAAGAGGCCAGCCGACACGCCGATGCCCACCCCTGCCCCGGCTCGACCAAGCGATGCGAGCAAGAATAGCTTGAGATCGCCGGTTTCGAAAAGCTCGACCAGCGCCCGCAGAACATCCCGTGGCGAGGCCAGAACCGTCGGCGAGATGAAGCCCGAAGCCGATCCGTACCACCACGCCAGCAGCAAGACCACGGGGATGCTCGCCCGAACCACCAGCGATATCGAGCGCGAGCGCGGTCGTGAACCCAAGAACTTGGGCCGTTCCAGCTCTGCCATCTCTGCCGGCACGAGCCGCACCGGCGCCGGACTGTCCCTGCGCAGGCGCTCCGTCACTGGCCCGCTCATGGGTTCGAGCAGGACACTCATGGTTCAATCCCCTTTCGTCGCGCGGCCGCGTCGATGTCGAAGATAATCTCGTCGGCGGCGATGGCGCGGTCGATGGACTTGTGGACGAAGAACAGCTGGGCCACGTTCGAGACGCGCACGCGATCCGAGGCGGTCGGCACGCGCAGCTTGGGCGAGATCTTCGTGTTCTCGATGGCAAGTCGCAATTCGTCGCCGGAGACCGCCGTCGGCCCCTTGTCCGTGAAGACGTTTTGGAAGCGCTCTGGGGACTTGTGCGCGACGTCCACCAAATCGTTCACCACTTTGATGAACAATTGGAAGGCGGCTGGATTCTTTTCCAACACCTCGACACTAGCGGCGTTGACGTTGACGTCGTCCGAGCGAACATCGGACTCGTGGACCAAGACGCGCGCTCCATTGCGCACGGCCGTACTAAAGAACACGCCGAACGTCGACCAGGCGTCAATCTTGCCCGTGGCAAAGGCGGCTGCGGCGTCGGGTGGCTGAATGGCGACGCGGTTCACGCTGTCGACCGGAATTCCTTCGTTGGTTAGCGCCTTGAGCAAGATGTAGTCGCCGTGGGCGGCCAGATTCACCGCCACCCGCTTGCCCACGAGATCCTTCACGCTTTTGATGGGACTGCCGCCTGGAACGATGATTCCCGCCTGCAACTGGGATGAAGGATCCGCGATGGCGAAGACCTTGAACTTGAGGTTGTGCGCGAGTGCCCCCACGATGGGACTGATGGCGCCGCCCGAGGCGTTGATGGCGCCGGTGTTCATGGCCTCGAAATTGGCGCTGAACGCGCCGAAGGCAGGAACCCATTCGATCTTCGCGTTCACCTTGGCCAGCTCGCGTTCGAGAATGCCCTCGCGCTTGGCGTAGGCCAGAACGCCACCTGCGCTGCCTGCGCCGCCGTTACCGGGATCGGAAAAGCGGATCACCACGGGCTCGTATTTCGACGTGCCCGATGGCGGCTCCGCAGAAGCCTGGGCTTTGGCCTTACACCCTGCCAAGGCGGCCACGCTGAGGACGGCGAGTCCCCAGCGTGCGAAATGCTGCATTCTTGCCAAAATCACCGCCGGCCCCGTCGGCGCACAATCCACATGGCAACCAGGCCCAATAGCGGGATCAGCGCCGAACCCCGAGAAGGACGTCCGCCGCCGAAACTGCATCCGCTATCATCCGCGACCAATCCCAGAGCGCCACCATCGGGCAAGTAGACTGGCGGCGGCCCCGAGCCGCCATCACCAGCGCCTCCATCGCCGGCTTTGGCCCCACCATCAACCGCCGCCGCCAAGTCGATTGCCACAAAGGTATCGATAGCCACGCTGGCATCAGCCACGACCGCGGTATCCAGCGCCACGGACGCGTCAGCGAAAATCACCCTATCGGGCGCCCAGGGTGCATCAGCGACCAAGGGCGAATCCGCTTTTGCCGGCGCATCTATAGTTACTACCACGTCAGGCGCCGCCGCCACATCCGGCACGACCGCCACATCGAGCGGGGCCGACACATCAATAGCCCCCGAATCTATGCCGCCTACAATGCCACCGTCAGGCGAGTTGTCTCCCCCATCCGCAGCAAGAACCATAGCCGAAGAGCCAACCGCAAGAGCGGAAACGAGTGTGAAGAGCGCGGGTCGAAAGAACATTTGGGACAACCTCCAATTGAGTATTCGTCATGCTTGTACTTGCAACTGCCGTGCCCCGTATTGGCCCTTGCGCAAAGCCCCGGTCGCGCCGGGCTCTGCTGCCTGTGCAGCAGCTGCCGCGCACCGCTGATGCTCACGCAGCAACGGCATTCCTCAGCCCACGGCGCGTAGGCTCGATGCTTGGCGCCCTTTGACGAGTGGCAAGACTTCCTCGCCGACGCGATACGCTTCCTCCAGGTGCGGTGTACTGGCCAAGATGAACGCGTCGGTCCCTAGCTCGACCAATTGGTCAAGGCGCTCTGCCACCTGTTCGTAGCTGCCAACGATGCCCTGGGTTTGGCCGCCACGGAGTAGCGCAAACCCGGACCAAACATTGGGCTCGACGATGAGATCCTCGTAGCCGCGAATGGTCTTGGGCCGATTGGAGGCCTGCCGCCGAGCGCCGACAGATTCGCCCCCCGTTTCGGGACCGCCGCTGAATTTTTCCACCGTTTCGCGACTGAGACTGTCGAAGCCACGACGGATCTCTTCCCAAGCTTCTTCTTCAGTCGGCCGCGCCACGATGTCGACGCGTACCGCGCACTTGATTTGCCGGCCCAAAGCCGCTGTCTTCTCGCGCACGCGGGCGAACTTTTCGCGCAGCTGCGCGAACGGTTCCAGCCACGTCAGGTAGAAGTCGGCGTGTTTCGACGCCGAGGCCAGCGCCGCGTCCGACGAGCCGGAGAAATAGATCTCTGGAAAGTCCTCTTTCGACAACGGATCCGGCAGACCCGCGT
>Ga0265342_10004912_pt1 | contig 10344 bp, 10 predicted proteins | sample 4CB327metaG_FD_203125 | JGI IMG/M metagenome (GOLD analysis project Ga0265342, IMG submission 203125) | Rhizosphere microbial communities from Carex aquatilis grown in University of Washington, Seatle, WA, United States - 4-CB3-27 metaG | ecosystem: Host-associated > Plants > Roots >...
GAATACCGCCGCAAGCAAAACACGGCGAGCGCGCCTCCCGCCGACAAGCCGCCAGTCGAGCGCCTCACGCAATCGCCAGCCGAGACCGTCCGCAGCTCTAAGAAAGATCGGGAACGGCAAGGGAGGCGCCTGGAGCGACTGGTGGCCTCGCTGGAAGAGGAGATTGCCCGGGTGGAAAGCGACCTCGCCGCGTTGCGGGTGAAGCTCAGCGAGGATCACGGCGGCAACTGGCAAAAACTGCACGAACTGGCCGACAAAGAGCGGGAGCTCGACACACTCCTGGCCAGACGCTTGTCCGATTGGGAAAAGGCCTCCGCCGAGCTGCAAGCTTTTCTGGGCAGCGCCGCAGAAAACTGACTAGACCCCGGGCTCAAGACGTGTCCATGCATGGACGCGTCTTGAAGATTTTAACCCCACCTGCGGCCGAGCCCTTGGCTCGGCTGCTGATGACCTGTCCAATTTTTGGACAGGTCATCAGCCCTGGGCTAGGGATTGCATTCCTGGCCTTCGACGCAAGGCATACAGTCGAATTGCACCTCTACCGTGGCGACCTGGAAGTCCTGGATCTGCTCGCAACCGGTTCCGGTGACAACCACGCTCGGCGGGCTCAGCGACGAGTCGAGATACCAGCCATTGAGCGCATTGCGCTGAATCTTTTGGCCGTCAAGGTAGACCGCCATTTGGGACGCATCCAGCAGCGGCTTGTCCAGAGGCACCGAGCACGACGGTCGAGTGACGCCACCGAAGATCTGCTCGACAGCCAACTGCAACTGCTGAGGATCGCTGGCTGTATAGTAGCCAGGACTCCCCGGAGATGCCGCATCCCCGCCAGCGTGCGCTAGTGCATCCAAACAAGCGGCACCCCCGCTGGCGTCGTCCGCTAGGCCCGGCCCCAAACTCAGCACGATGACCCGCACCCCGAGCGCGGCCATGGCGCTCACCTGTGCAATCGCGTCGGCGCACGCCGCACTTGTTGCATCGGACGCGTTCCCGCTCGACAGCGACCCTGCCAAGGTGCAATTGGGCGCGCCATCGGTGGCAAGCAGGACGAAGCGATTGTCGATGCCATCGTCGAGAGCTTCGTAGTAGGCCAGCGCTGCCCGCAGGGACGCGGCGGTCGGCGTATTGCCGTCCATGGGCTGGGCCGACGCAATGGCAGTAAGCACATCCTGCGTGCTGCTGTCGGCGATGCCCACGAGAGGCGGCGAGGCACAGCAGCCGCTCACGAGCGCGGCGTCGCAGCCTTGCCGACCGGGCATCTCCTGGTAGCCAAAGCGCACGTGCTTTGCATAGGTGGCGACCAAATCCGAAAGCATCGTCGCCACCGCCTGGTAGCGTGTGCCGGGCCCGTACGCGGTGTCCATGGACCCCGAACGGTCGAGCAGGATGAGCACGTCGGCCGCTCGAAAGCTGAGAGGGGATCGCCCTTGGGCAGCGCAGCCGTACGGATTGGCAAGACCGCTATCGTAGGGCGCGGCGGGAGCGGCGTCCTGCGTGGCGCCGCCGCCGACCGGGTCGTCCACTTCGGCGCATGCCATCCCACCCACCACCAGGCAAGCCAGGAGAATCCGTTGGGGGTCGGGCGCCACGAAGCTATTGTAGCGGGTTTCGTCCCCCATTTCCGCCCCTTGCTTGACAGCGCAAAGCTGTGTACTTCTACTGCGTTGCCATGATCGAAGTGGACAAGCTCTGCAAGTACTTCGGCGAGCGGGCCGCCATCCGCGATCTCTCCTTCGCCATCGCCAAGGGCGAGGTCGTGGGATTTCTCGGCCTCAACGGAGCCGGAAAGACCACCACGCTGCGGATCCTCGGCTGCTTGCTCCTGCCAACTTCGGGAACCGTGCGGGTGGACGGCCTCGAGGTCACCCAGAATCCCTATGAGATTCGCGGCAAGATCGGTTTTCTGCCCGACCTGCCTCCACTCTATCCCGAGATGACGGTGGGTGCGTACCTGGCCTTTGCCGCACGCCTGCGCCAGGTGCCTGCCCGCGAGACCGCGGCGCGCGTCACCGAGGCCGAGGACAGAACTGCCCTGCGCGACATGCACGGCGAGGTCATCGGCGAGCTCTCGCACGGCTACCGTCAGCGCGTAGGCCTTGCCCAGGCCATCGTCCACAAACCCGCCTTGCTCATCCTTGACGAGCCGTCGGCCGGCCTGGATCCAGCGCAGATCGTGGAGATGCGAAACCTTCTGCACGGCCTTCGCGGTGAGCACACCGTGCTCATCTCCAGCCACTTTCTCACGGAGATCAGCCAGACCTGCGACCGTCTGCTCGTCATCCACAACGGTGAGCTCGTGGGTCAGGGAAGCGAAGGCGAACTGGCGACAGCCATGGGCCAAGGCGGCGGCAGCATCGAGGTCGAAGTCCGCGGGCAGCCCGTGGGTCTGGCCGAGCGCATGGCGGAGCTGCCGCTCGTCAGCAAGGCACACGGCCGGTTCACGGCCGAAAATACCACCGTCTTCGACATCGTGGCCGGTGCCGACGTCCGTGCCGACGTGGCGCGCCTTCTGGTGGGCGCCGGCTGCGACTTGCTGCGCCTGGAACGCAGCGAATCCCGTCTAGAGTCCATCTTCATGAACCTCACGCAACATCCGTCCGGAGGCCCACAATGACCGCGACGTGGCTCATCGCCCGGCGAGAATTGTCGGCCTATCTGCGTACCATGAGCGGCTACGTCATCGCCGCCGTGGTGCTATTCGTGGACGGCATCCTGTTCAATGTGCGCGCCATGGGCAGCCAGCAGGACCGCCTTTCCACCGAGGTGCTGAGCGAGTTCTTCTTCAACTCCAGCGGCCTCACCATGGCCGCCGCGGTCTTCCTTTCCATGCGCCTGCTGGCAGAAGAGCGGCAAAACGGCAGCATGGTGCTGCTCGCCTCATCACCGGTGCGCGAGCGGGAGATTGTCCTCGGAAAATTCTTTTCCGCGTTCATCTTCCTGACGCTGATGACCCTGGCGGGGGTGTTCATGCCGATGTTGATTCTGGTCAACGGTAAGCTCTCCTTCGGTCATGTGGCCGTGGGCTACCTGGGGCTGCTCTTGCTCGGCAGCGCCGCGCTGGCCATCGGGACACTGGGCTCCACCTTGGCGCGCTCGCAGCTCCTGGCCGCTATCATCTCGGGCAGCCTGGTTGTGTGCCTGATCGTGGTGTGGATGGTTGGCACAGTGACCGAGCGCCCGCTCAACGACGTGTTCTTTGCGCTGGCACTGTGGGGCCGGCACTTTCCGCCCTTCCAAGCCGGCATTCTCAACCTGCGCGACGTCGTCTATTACCTGGCGGTCACGTACTTCGCGCTCTTCGTTTCCATTCGCGTGCTGGAGGCCCGGCGATGGCGCTAGCACACAAAAAGACAGCCTCCGTTGTCTACGCGCTCGGGCTCACGGCCGTGTACCTCGGCGAGCGCGTCCTTGGCCCCGGGCGCGCCAGCACCACGACCACCCTGCTCGGCCTGGCCGCCATCGTCGCCGCGCTGATCTTTGGACTTCGCCAGGGCAAGGGCCGGCCAGCCGGCCGAGTGCTGCCGGCCCTGTACCTGCTTGGCCTCGTCGCGCTCGCCCTGCACTTTTCGCGCAGCGACCTGCCCACCCTGCTCGGCCGCCGCGCCCTCGAGATCAGCATGCCCAAGCTTGACGGTGCCATGGCCGTGCTCTGGCCAGCCGTCCTGTTGGTAGGCACGCTGCCAGTGCTGTTGGTGGAGTTCGCGCTGGCAGGCATGGCGCGCTCCCCTATTGTCGATGCTCGACGTGTGCGCGCAGCCATGCTCTCGGGACTAGGCATCGCCTTCGCGCTGGTATTCTGCTTCGCCGTCGCCTACGTCGCCTCGGAGCGAAATGTCAAAGCCGACCTTTCCTTCTTCCGCACCGCACGTGCGAGCGCCGCAACCAAACAAGTCGTGGCCGCGCTGGACCAACCCATCGAGGTCACCCTGTTCTATCCGCCGGGCAACGACGTGGCCGAGGAGCTGGCCGGGTATTTCGCCGACCTCGGGCGGGCATCGAGCAAGCTGACCGTGGTACGCGCCGATCAAGCCGTGGACCCTGCCAAGGCCAAGGCGCTGGGGGTGACAAGCAACGGTGCCGTGTCATTCGCGCGCGGCAGCCAGCACGAGCAGCTTCTGATTGCGTCCAAACTTGAAAGCGCGCGTCCCAAGCTGCGCGTCCTCGACCAGGATGTGTACAAGCGCATCCTCAGCCTTGCCCGTGGGAAACGCACGGCCTACCTCGTGCAAGGACACGAGGAACGCCCCTTCACGGCCCCCCACGACGCAGACACGACCGCTACCTTGACCTTGCTGCGCGAGCTTTTGCAAGGCCAGAACCTGGAGGTGCGCGAACTGGGCTTGGCGCAAGGCCTCGGCAACGAGGTGCCCGCCGACGCTGCGTTGGTCATGCTGGTGGGGCCGCAACGAGCCATGCTGGGAGAGGAATCGGCGGCGCTCGTGCGCTACTTCCGTCGCGGCGGAGGCCTGCTCGTGGCTGTGGATCCCGAGGCCGCGCCCGCCGCATCGCCCATCCTGGGAGCGCTCGGGCTCCAGATATCGGATGCAACCCTAGTCAACGATCGCATCTACTGGGCGCGCACCCACCAGAAGGCTGACCGCATCGGCATCGTCCCCACCAACTACTCAAGCCACGCTGCGCTTTCATCGCAAGCCCCCTACGGCACGCAGATGCCTGTCGTGCTGCTAGGCGCCGGTGCCCTGAGCAAGAGCTCCGTTGCTCCCGAACCTGCCCCCAGCGTTGACTTCATCATTCGCACCGAGGCCAACACCTGGGAGGACAAGAACAAGGATCTGGAATTCGACAAGGCAAGCGAAGAGCGCAAGAGCTACCCGGTGGCCGCCGCACTCTCCCTGCGCAAGCCCGCTGGGTCCCCGGAGAAGACACAAGACGGTCGGGCCTTCGTCATCGGGGATTCCGACGTTTTTTCCGATCTGCTCATCAGGAACCGCGCCAACGCCCTTTTGGCCTTCGATGTCGTGCGCTGGCTTCTCGGAGAACCCGAGAGCACAGGTCCGGTCAGCAACGAAGAGGACGTTCCCGTGCACCACACGCGCAAGCAAGACGTCTTTTGGTTCTACTCGTCGGTGTTTCTTGCCCCAACCATCGTCCTGCTGGTGGGATGGGCCACCACACGAAAACGGCGCAAGCGAGAGGTGAAGACATGACCTTCCGTCAAGTGGCCGTGCAAGGTGGACTGGCGCTGGGCGCGCTGGTGCTCGCCTACGTCACCTGGCAGCGCAGCCCCGAACTGGCCCCGGACGAGGTCTTCGTGGTCGACATCGGGAAAAGCGATCTGGTCAGTGCGCGTTTCGACGACCAAGAAAAATCTACCTGGGTCGAGCTCGGTCGCTCGTCCGACGAATCCGGACCTTTCGTCTCGGTATACCTGGGGCCGCAAGAGCAGCCAGTTTCGGGAAAGCCCCCAAAGGCAGAGGCCAAACCGGAGGCAAAGCCGGAAGCAAAGAAGACGCCCGAACGACTGGTTCGCGGGAGCGACGCCGCCGAGAAACTCTTCACAAGCTTCGCCCCCCTGCGCGCCAGCCGCAGCCTGGGAATTCTGTCCGCCGAAAAGCTGAAAGCTTTGGGCCTCGACGCTGCCAAGAAGCGCATAACCCTCGTCCTGCGCAAGGGCAATCGCACCTTCGCCATCGCCCCAGCGCCCGCTGGTGGAACCGAGCCGTACCTGCGCGACGAACAGAGCGGACAAGTCTACCTGGTTGCCCGTTCGCTTCTCTCCGATTTCCAGTCCGCGGCCTCGCTCCTGGTTGAACGGCACGTGCACTCCTTCCGGCTCGAGGACGTCGACCGCATAGGGGTCTCACATGGGGCTACGAAGCGTGAATTCTTGGTCTCGCGCAGCGAACGTGGCGTCCAGCTAGCCCCGGCCAGTGCCCCCGACAAGCCCGATTCCGCATTCAAGACCTGGCACGATCGGGTCTTCGCCACATGGCCCGTCGAAGTGCTGGGCAAGGACGAAGTGCCGGCCCAAGGAGCGCCGCAGGTCGAGCTGCGCGTGGAGTACAGTCTGCGCGGTCACCGACTCGGCTACATCGAGATTGGCAAGGTCGAGGACGTTGCCACCACCTCACCCAGTACGAAGACCACCCTCTTCGCGCGCAGCGAACGCACCCTCGGCTGGTTCAAACTGGCGGCAGACACCCTGCTTGCCGACGGGCAGGCCCTTCTGAAGTAGCAGCCCGAAGACTGGTGTAAGAAAAAGCGAGGGCGGGTTTGAAAACCTGAGGAGGGCGGGTTTGAAACCCGCCCCTACTTCGAACGCTCTACTGCCGACAGGCGCTGATCCTCCTCCATCTCCCGCAGGGCATTGGCCCGCACCACACGGGTCAGCTGGCGATCCAGATCCTCGATCTTCGCGAAAGAGCGGTAGAGCAGATAGAAGCTCATCAGGATCGACAGGTACATCGCGGTGTCGACGCCGCGGCCAACCCCTAGCCAATTGGCGAGAAGATTGGTGGTGTCGGGGAGCCAGGCCACCACCGCGACGCTCGCCCAAAACGCGATCCACAGCCCGAGATGCAACATCCGCATACCACCGCGCCGATAGCGAATCAGCACGCGCGACAACGCGAAGCCCGCAAAACAAATGAGAACGATCTGGATGGCGTGCATGATTACCCGATGAAACGCCTGAAGATCAGCTTGATGGCAACCTTCACACCGACGAAGAAGTTCTGTCCCTTGGACATCGAATAGTCGGTGTAGATGGCCTTGATGGGAACCTCGGCCATGCGCCAGTGCTTGTCCTTCATCTCCTTGAGGAACTCGGACAGCGACTCCATGCCATTGGTGCGCAATTCGATGGTGCGCGCAGCCTGGTGCGAAAGCCCGCGCATCCCACTTTGGCTGTCGGTCACCCACACCCCGAAAAGCAGGAAGGTCAGCACATTGCCGATGGTGTTGAACAGCACGCGATGGGCCGGCATGTGCCCCGAATCGTCGCTCTTCTTCATGCGCGAGCCGATCACGAAATCGACATCGCCCTGCGCCAGTCGCTCGAAGACCTTGCCGGCGTCGACAGCGCGGTGTTGGCCGTCCGCATCCATGGTCACCACGGCATCCGCTCCAAGACGAATCGCGGCTTCGATACCGGTGCCCAGCGCTGCGCCGACCCCGCGATTGACCGCGTGCCTGACCACCAGCGCACCGGATTCCCTGGCCAGCTCGCCCGAGCGATCGCGTGAACCGTCGTCCACAACGATGACCCGATCCGCAAACTTCACCGCCTCGCGCACGACATCGGCTATCGTACGTTCTTCGTTGTAGGCGGGTATGACGATGATCCGTTGAGACATAGACGCGCGCGACTAGGTGATGGGCAATATACCAGCAGCACGTGAAACGCAATACTTGCCGGCGTTTGGCCTGGCGGTTCGGGACGCCGTTTCTCCACTCCGATTGCCTCGGGTACGGGAGCCATCATGAGAACGGCGGCGATGACGGCGGCGATGACCGATGGCCCGTGGCTGGTGCTTGCGGCGTGGCCGCCTGAGCTTGCCCATCTGAAGGCAATCCTGCCCGACCTTCCCCAGCGTGTGACGCAGAAAGTGATCCTGGCCTGCGTCGGAGTGGGCATGATCGAGGCAGGCATCGCGGCAGCGCGACTCGTCGACAGGTACCATCCCAGCGCTGCAATCCTGGTTGGTACCGCGGGCGTGTACCCGGGTCAGGCCGACGCGCTCGGGCTTGGTACCGCGGCCATCGCCCACCGACTGCGCCTGCTGCCGCAGATCCTTCCCGGGAAGCACGCCTTTGTTCCCCCCATCGTCCCGACCATGGCAAGATCGTCCCCTGCGCTTGTGCGAACCCTGCGCAGATCCTCGGGCTTGCCGTGTGTCGACGTCGCATGCCCGCTGGGTATCACCGCGACAATGGCGGCGGCGCTCTCGGCGGCAAAGCTGTCCGGATGCGCTCTGGAAAACCTGGAGGCCTTTGCCGTGGCCCGCGCCGCCGCGGTAGCCAAGGTGCCTTTTTCCGCGATCCTGGGCATCGCCAACCACGTTGGCCCGCGCGGCCACCGCCAATGGCAGACGCACGCAAAGGCTGCGGCAGAAAGCGCATGCAGGGCAGTACTCGCGGCTCTTGAAGAGAGACTCCAGGCGCCGGCTACGGCGCCCACTCGGCTTTGCAACCCGCGGGTAGTAGCCCCGCCGACGCGGCACGGCTGAAGAGAACGTCGATGGCTTGGCGCACATCGGAGGCCATGCTGCGCGTATCGTCGTTGGCGTACATGCCGAGGTAGCGGTCGAGCAGAGAGCGCTCGGACAGAGCTACGTCCCCTCGTCTTTCACCGGAGATGGCCCGAATCACTTCGTCGCGATGCTCGAGGGCGTAGGCGATGGCTGCGCGCAAGACGTCCGAAACCAGGGCGATGGTCTGTTCGCCGAGATCGCGCCGGATAACGTTCACCCCCAGGGGCAGTGGCAGCCGAGTTTCGCGCAGCCACCACTCGCCGAGCTCGGCCACGGCCACACAACCGCGACGCTCGAAGAGCAATCGTCCCTCGTGGATGAGCAAAGCCGCATCCACCTCACCGCTATCGAGAGCTTCGAACACTCGGGAGAAAGGCGCGATGGGCACCACCACGGGCACCACCGCGGGCTGCATCAAGCGCAGCACTAGAAACGCGGTGGTCGAAAGCCCTGGGATGGCTACGCGCCGGCCCTCGAGATCGGCCAGCGTCATCGGCCGCTTCGCCACCACGACCGGTCCGAATCCGCGTCCCACCGACGCGCCATGGGGCAAGAGCAGGTACTTGTCCGCAACGCGCGGATAGGCGCCCGCCGAGATGGCCACCACGTCGGTTTCGCCTACCTCGGCCAACCCGTTCAGCCACGCCGTGTCTCCGCGATGATGGGAGAAGGTCAGACCACGCGCATCGAGCGCACCTGTGGCCAGGGCGTTAAACATGAACGCATCGTCTGCATCGACCGAGTAGGCCAGCGAAATATCCACCTGGCCACTCTACCCCGAAGGCACGTGACCGATAACTCTAAGGAAGGCAGCGATCGAGGTCCACAAGGCACTTGGGCCTGGATCGCGGAAGTGAGGCCAGTCAAGCGCGTCATTGCCTCCCAACGGCCATCCCATGCCTTCCTGGCTTCCTGACTTCCTTAGAGGCGTCCTTTTCTGGTAAGCAGCCGTGACTGTGAGTGCTGCCACATCGCCATCGACTGCGCGTCCACGCATGGAGGTCGTCGATTGGCTGCGCGGGGTGGCGGTGGTGCTCATGATCATGGCGCACGGGATGGATGCGTGGCTCTTGCCCGCGGCGAAGACGGGCGCAATCTACGCAGCCATCAAGGTGGGTAGCGGCATTCCGGCACGGCTGTTTCTGTTCCTCGTCGGTGTGTCGGCAGCGATTCAATTCGAGTCCGGGCTGGCCAAGGAGCTGGCGAGCGGCACCATGCGCGGGCGGCTGGCCAAGCGCGGATTGCAGGTCCTCGCCCTAGCCTATCTCTTTCGACTCCAGGAATGGCTGCTCTCGCACTTCTACGGCGGCTGGGAAGCGCTTTTTCGCGTCGACATCTTGAACGCCATCGGCGTTTCGATGTTGGTGGTGGCGCTGGTTGCGACTCCCCGCGACGGCCACCGGCAAATCCTGCCCTCGCTGGTGCTCGCTGGCCTCTTTCTCTCCTTTGGCACGCTGGTCGGTCCGGCGCACTTTCCGGCATGGCTTCCGCGGCCACTGACCTCGTACATCGGCGGACAGCGGCCCATGGCCTGGTTTTCCCTTTTTCCCTGGGGTGCCTGGGCCTTGGTTGGAGTCGCCGTGGGGCACCGGTGGGTCACCGCCAGTCATGACCCTTACCGACAAAAGCACGTCTTTGCCCTCACCTTCGCGGCCGGTGCCGCGCTGACAGCGGGGGTCGTGGCCATCCGCGCCGCCCATCCCACCATCATTCGCTATCCCTCGGAGCTCATCATGCATATGGGACCCGGTATCTTCTTTCACCGCCTGGGGCTCATCGGCCTGCTGGCCGGGGCCGGCTTTGTCTGGTGCCAGTTTCTGGCCGGGCGATTCTCGGTGCTGCGCCAGCTTGGTCGCACCTCGCTCTTGATTTACTGGGTTCACATCGAATTTTGCTACGGCAGCCTGGTCTATGCCCTGCGCAGCCGCTTGACCATTCCCAGCGCTACGCTCGTGGTGGCGATTCTAACCTTGTCCATGCTGGGTCTCTCATTGGCCAAGACGCACTACAGCCGCCCCATGGTCGATTGGTTGCGCGCGCGCTTTCGTTCGACGCGCCCGGCGTGATACGACAGCTGTTCACAACAACTGAGCCTCGCAACTTTGCAGCTTCGATCAATGCATTTGATGAC
>Ga0265342_10004915_pt1 | contig 10336 bp, 10 predicted proteins | sample 4CB327metaG_FD_203125 | JGI IMG/M metagenome (GOLD analysis project Ga0265342, IMG submission 203125) | Rhizosphere microbial communities from Carex aquatilis grown in University of Washington, Seatle, WA, United States - 4-CB3-27 metaG | ecosystem: Host-associated > Plants > Roots >...
CTTCTGCACGGGCCTCCGGGGAATGGGAAAACAAGCGTAATTCGTGCCATGCTCTCACGTCCCGGCATCTGTGGATTAACGTTAAACTTCTTTGCTTCTAAGATCGATGATGACAGTCTGGAAGAACTCTTCGACCGCGCCGGTCGTTGTGCACCGTCTTTGATCGTTTTGGAAGACATCGATCGGGCGTTTCCCAAACAACAAGATTCTGGGGCCAGGTGCGCAATCAGCCTGCAGCAGCTGCTCAATTGTCTGGATGGAATTGCAACGCAGGATGGTGTCGTTGTTGTGGCCACTGCCAACGAACCCACCGCTCTCGATCCTGCGATTCTGCGCCGGCCTGGACGCTTTGATCGGGTGGTCTTGTTCCCCAATCCCACTGCAGAGTTGCGTCTTCTCTACCTGCGCAGGCTCAACGGCCAACTGAAGGAATCCGAGCTCCAGGCGGCGATCGATCTTTCCGAGGGGTTTTCCTTTGCCCAGATGCGCGAAGTCTATATATTGGCTGGACAAATGGCGTACGAGCGCGAAACCGAAATTGAACCCGATGACATTTTCTGCGCGGTTCAGTCGTTGCGCCGTGGATGCGCGCTGGTGAAGCAAAGGCGGGATGTCGTTGGGTTCGAGGCGACACGGAATCTTGGTCTAGAGCCCGGCAACCTATGTGCCGGCTGAGTGGTTGGGGAGTGGACTTCTTGGGCGGAGAAGTCTGACTGATAGCCATTAGTTGCACTTAGGGCTGATTAAAATATCTTTTATTATTCGGGAGATGCGCCTCAGTGGAGATTTCACTTTATACGTAAATTGACTTCGAAACTTTCATATTATGCAGTCCATAGATTTCACTTTATGAGGACTGGAGGTTCGTACATGTTTGAAAAACATAGAGGTTTGATTTCACCTTATGCGTTAACCCACACAAAAAGGGGCGTCTGGCGGCGACGTATGCCAGGCGCCCCTTTTCTTTGGTTCAGTTGTTTCCGAACGGTTGCATCAGAACAAACCGTTATTCCTTCGTTTCCGTGCCTCGCGTTGGGCGACCGGGTGCAACCGGCAGTGGGGTCGCAGACTTCAATTGGCTCAGATTCGACAGCACGCCTTCCCAGCGAGCCGGATCCTTCCTGGTCTCGATCGGCAGCGAGAGATCGGAATAGAAATCGAGAATGTTATTACGGAGTTGAGCTGAAGTTAGATCGAAGTTTCGCGCGGATAGCTTTGCCAGCAGGTTGGCGTAGGTTTCGTCCGTCAGCGAGTATTCCGCCGCCTTGGTTTTGTTGCCGGTGTCGAGATCGCAGTTGGGTAGGACCGGCGCGCCGGAGCGCGCCTGTTCGAGCTGGGCGCGGTAATCATCGACGGTCATATTGATGCTCTTGATATACATATCTTCCGTCTGCGGGGTCGGGTTATTGAATCCCAATCCCTTGAACGGGCCGATCTTGGGCATGAATCGAAGCAGCGTCGAGAGGAAGCGGGTGCCCAGCCCCGGCTTTGCGTAGGTCTTTCCCCACTCTCTTTCATAATCCGAGCGGGATAGTCGATAAAGGAACTTCCGTTTCGCAAAGTTGGGTGTCTCTCGAATCAACTCCTTCTTGTGCGTCTGCAACGCGACCTGTGTCATCTTTGGAATCACCCTGCTGACGGCAAAACGGTACGAACCTACTGCCAGATCCTCGTGCGCGAGGACGTCTTTCAACTCCACCCCGTAGACAACTGGAACGACCCGCTCCAGCAGCGAATTCGCGACCTTGAATCCGATGAAATCGTGGTATTGCTCTGGCGCATAGCGATTCTTGGCCACCTGCAAGGTGTCGAATCCAAACTCCGTCTTCAAATGCGCGGTCTTGTCCTGGGCGTAGCGAACCGAGTTGCCATATTTCGCCCGCAACTTTGGATAATGGAGCGCGACAGCCGCGTTGACCGCCGGGTGACCGTCGATGTCTGACGTGTAGTGAGACAGTGTGCCCAACGCAAAGGCGTACTCATCTGCATCCTGGCTTTCAAGCAACAGTTCGCGGACAAAGTCCCCGCTGCGGACGTAATGCGTCAGGTCGCTGAACTCCTTGCTGCCGAAGGGGTAGTAGCCCAGGTCCTGGATGACTGAGCCTCCATAGGCGTAGGCGTGAGCCTCCTTGATCTGGCCTTCGGTTAGGCCCGGAAAGCGCTGTAGGAGGAGGGGCCTGATCTCTGAGAGCCACAGCAAATCTACGATTTCCTCATGCGTCAAGACGGAGTACGCGAAGAGGCTTCCGCTTGCAATCAGCATCACGAGAAAGAGCGCAACGGCACGCGCGCAGAGGAGGCGCCAACTCCGTACCCTGGTATGGGATGCGCGGTTCAAACGACGCCCATCACCAGGAGGATAACAACGACCAACAGGATGATTCCCAGTCCTCCGGTCGGGTAATAACCCCAGCTTCTGCTATGCGGCCATGTTGGCACCGCGCCAATGAGCGCCAGAATCAAGATCACGATTAGAGCCAGTCCAAGCATAGTTCTCACCCTGCTTTCCTGCTAGTGCCCTCATCTGGCTCAGTGCAAGCCCGATAGCGGCAACGAATCGAGTCTGTCACGCCGCGAGCCGGCAATCTGAGCAATCGGATACGCATCGCGCGATCCTCATTCGATTGCCTGTTCATGACGTGACTTGCAACGGAGCCCCTTCGGCTGCGATCATCGGTGCGAAGATTTTTGGGAGGCTCTCCGCATGAACAAATGTGCACTTCTCGTTTTGGCCGTAGTAGCGGCCTTGTCCACCAGCCTCTTGGCCCAGAAGCCTGCCTGGCAGCCAGCGCCCGGCCATCTCACCTTGCCGGTGTGGCCTGGGGTTGCGCCTGGCGCTCAGGCCAATTCACCCGCCGAGATCAACGCCACCACTCCCCAAGACGGCCTTGTCGCCGGCCGGACGATCCTTCGTCTGAGCAACGTCTCCGCGCCGACCATTACTCTCTATTCCCCCAAGGGTAAAAACACCGGTGCCGCCGTGGTGGTCTTTCCCGGTGGCGGCTACAGGTATGTATCCATCGACATGGAGGGCACCGAGGTCTGCGACTGGCTCAGTTCGGCGGGTGTCAGTTGCGTGCTGCTCAAATACCGCGTGCCCGGCTCCGGGCCTTACCCCAAGTCACCTGCCGCCTTGCAAGACGCGCAGCGCGCCCTCGGGCTGGTGCGCCTTCACGCTGCCGAGTGGCAGATTGATCCGAACCGTATCGGCGTGCTGGGCTTTTCTGCAGGCGGGCACCTGGCGGCAGCCATTAGCACCCGCTACACCCAGCGCCTCTACGATCCAATCGACGCCGCGGACAAGCTCAGTTGCCGTCCGGACTTTGCCGTAGTTATCTATCCCGGCTATCTGGCCCTGGCAGACCAGAACTTCGCGCCCAATGCCGACATCCACCCCACTGCCGAGACGCCGCCATCGTTCATCATCCAGGCCGAGGACGATCCGGTACACGTTGAGAATGCGGTGGTCTACTTTTTGCAACTGAAGAACGCGAAGGTGCCGACCGAGCTGCACGTCTATGCCCAGGGAGGGCACGGCTACGGCCTACGCCGCACCGAGATGCCGGTGACAGCCTGGCCCAAGGAAGTGGAAACCTGGCTGCACACCATCAAGATGCTGCCGGTGCAATAGGCTCTACAATCGTTCTCATGCTGCTTGCCGTCCTTACCGTCTCCGACCGCTGCTCGCAGGGATTGCTGACCGACACTGCGGGTCCGGCCGTTGTCGCGCTGCTTCGCGAGCACTGGCCGGGGGCTGAAATCCGGACCAATCTCGTGCCAGACGATGAAGATGCGATCACGACCACCCTCGAAAAATTGAGTAGGGAGGGAGCTGCACTGGTGCTCACCGTGGGTGGCACAGGCCTGAGCACCCGCGACCGCACACCGGAGGCCACGCGCCGGGTGATCAACCGTGAAGCGCCTGGACTTGCGGAAGCAATGCGGAAGAATGGCGCAGAACACAACCCATACGCATGGCTCTCGAGGGGCGTGGCCGGCCTCAAGGGAAGCACTTTAATCATCAACCTGCCCGGAAGCCAGCGCGGTGCCGAAGAGAGTCTTGCCTCCATCCTCGCCCTCGTCAAGCATGGCCTGGAAGTCGCTGCCGGTGGACAGACCCATTCCTAATCGGTTCGAGGGGGCCTACGGGGTCTTCGCAGGCGCAACGACATACACATACTCCAGCAACTCTTTCCCCGTGTTTGCGACGTTGTGGCGGGTTGCAGGCGGGATGTAGACAAGCGCCGGAGCAACGAAGGGTTGCTTCGCCTGGCCTTCGATCAGCGCCTCGCCCTGACCGTGCAGGATGACCAGAGCTTCCTCGTTCTTTCCGGTGGTGTGCCAGCCAACGGTAGCGCCGGATTTCAAGCGCACAAAACCGCTGCGCATTCCTGTCGTTTGGGCAGCCCCTTTCAGCAAAGGGCAATCTCCTTGCGGACATTGAAGCGACATGGTCAGTGGATGCGGTTTTTCCGTTTGCGATTGAACAGGCGCCGTGGTCAGCAAAAGTCCTGCGGCAATCATTAGTAAAAGTGATGGCGAAAGTATTCTCATTGTTGTCTCCAGAGTGGCGTTCTCTGTTACCTATCCTGCATTATTCGAAGCGCCATGTAAGCCCCGTGGTAAACCCGACCGGATAGCCCGGGGTGCCATGTACGCGCGTTTCAATCGGCGCCGTCGGGGTGACGCGCGAATCGAAGAGGTTCGTGTCTATAAGTGCTTGTAGCTGTGATTGTGTTGGCTGATGTGCGGGTGCTCAATCGCGTGCGCGGGAACGGTCATCACCAGACGCCCGTGCTGCACGCCCTTCAGGCCGATGAGTTGATCGGCAAAATGGGCCACCTGGGCCGACTTGCCATGTACGATCAGCACCTCGAGGCAGGAGTCGTGGTCCAGGTGCGCGTGGCTAGTAGAGACCACCAATTCGTGGTGCTCGTGCTGCGCCTCGGTCAGTTTTTCCGTAATGCCACTGGCGTGGTGGTCGTAGATGAGGGTTACCGTGCCCACCACGGTCGCCTCCGGGGCGGCGGTCTGCTCGGTTACCAGCCGGTCGCGAATCAAATCGCGAAAAGCTTCCGACCGGTTGGTGTAGCCGCGCCGTCCGATGGAGCGGTCAAACCGCTTGAGAAGATCCGAATCGAGCGCGATGCCGATCCTGCTCAGAATGCCCATACTCGCTCCTATACAAAAACCGACTTTCTACCAGGGAAGATTTAGGGTAGCACGACGGCAACATTCTTGCTACTGCGTTTTTCGCGCTACGAAACGACGAATGCCGGTAGCGTAAAGTACATTCGGCGGCGCCTGTGGGAAATCGCAGTTCGGCGATTTTCCGGTTCTCAGGGATAGTTAATCGTGCGCGCCGTCCGCGACCGGCTGAGCGGTTGACCTCTGCGCCTGTCCAATGCGCTATTCTGTCGATGAGAGCGGCGCGAACCCTTCCTCCCGCAGGCAGGCGAACCCGATGGCGATTAACACGATCGAAAGAACCGCCAAGCAACTCGTCCTCACAGTGCAGGACTACTCCCTGTTTGCATGGCGCGCCTTCATGAACCTTTGGAGTCCTCCGCGCTACTGGCCGGACATCCTCGTTCAGTCAGACATCATCGGCGCCGGTTCCACGTCCATTGTCTTGCTCTCAGGCTTTTTCACGGGCGGCGTGCTTGCCCTCCAGTCAGCGGCTACGCTCTCCCAGTTCGGCGCTACCGCCGTCACCGGCCAATTTGTCAGCCTCACCATGATTCGCGAGCTGGGACCGGTGCTAACCGGGATCATGGTCGCCGGCCGCAACGCATCCTCAATGGCCAGCGAACTCGGCTCCATGGTGGTCACCGAACAGATCGACGCCATGCGCGCCCTGGGCGTTGACCCCATGCGCAAACTCGTCACTCCGCGCATCCTTGCCTGCATCTCCATGCTCTTCTTTCTCACCATCGTCGCCGACGCCTTCGGCATCCTCGGCGGCGCCGCCGTTACCGTTTTCCTTAATCACCAGGACGGCACGCAGTACTTCTCGATGGCCTGGGAGCATCTCCGTTACCCCGACATCATTCAGGGCCTCATCAAACCGCTCTTCTCCGGCTACATTATCGCCTCCATCGGCTGCTTCTATGGCATGAGGACTTCAGGTGGAACCGAGGGCGTGGGCCGCTCCACCATTCAGGCCGTTGTCAACGCCTCCGTGAGCATCATTCTTGTGGACTTCCTTGTTACCAGAGTGCTGCTTGCGCTCTTTCCACCGCTATGAACGAGCCCCCGCCTTTCGCCCAGCCCCCTCCTGACGACCGTTCCGTAGTCGCTTTTCATGACGTCTCCATCGCTTTTGCGGGCCAGCAGATTCTTGAAAATATCAGCTTCACAGTAGCCCCGGGGGAGACGCGCATCCTGTTCGGGCCTGCCGGCGTGGGTAAAAGCGTCCTTCTCAAACTGGTTAACGGCCTTCTCCGCCCCGACCACGGCAGTATTTTGCTCTTCGGACAGGAGATCTCGAGCATGCCCGAGGAGATGCTCTTCCCCTTGCGGACGCGCACCGGGATGGTCTTCCAGGAGGGCGCGCTCTTCGATTCGCTCACCGTACGCGACAATGTGGCTTATCAGCTAATCCAGGAGCGTGTCCCCGACGACGAGATCGACCGCCGCGTCCGCGAGGCCCTGCGCTTTGTCGAGCTGGAGGAGACCTTTGACCTGTTACCCGGCAGCCTATCAGGCGGCATGAAGCGCCGCGTGGCCATCGCCCGCGCTCTGATCCGCCAGCCCGAGCTGCTGCTCTACGACTCGCCTACCGGCGGCCTGGACCCTGTCACCTCGACCACGATTATCGAATTGATCGTGAAGGAGCGCGACTACTACGGTACCCCCTCCATCCTCGTTACGCACCGCCTGCAGGATGCCTTTAACCTCTGCACCCATCACTTCGATGCGGAGCTTGGCCGCATGGTACCGCTTCCCAAAGGGCAGACCGACCCCAGCACGACATTCCTGATGCTCGAAGATGGCCGCCTCATCTTCGATGGCCCCCTGGACGAGCTGATTAGAAGCGAGAACAAATTCGTGCGTGAGTTTATGGAGTAGAGCGGGGAAGCTGAAAAATGTTCAAAGCCCCAGCTTCGCCCACAGAGCGTCCACCCTGGCCTTGGTGGTGCTGTCCATCTCGATCATGGCTGGCCAGGGGCGCTCGAAGCCCTCAGCCTTCCATTTGCGGGTAGCATCGATCCCCATCTTCGAGCCGTAATTGGGCAGCCGGGAGGCGTGATCGAGCGAATCTACCGGCCCAAGCGTGAACTGAATATCGCGCTCCGGGTCAATGTTATTGGCCACGCGGAGCACGACTTCGCCGACATTCTGCACGTCGCAGTCCTCGTCCACGACCACGATGCACTTGGTGAACATGGCCTGTCCCAGCCCCCAGATGGCGCTCATTACCTTGCGCGCCTGGCCGGGATAGCTCTTGCGGATGGACACCAGCATCAGGTCGTGAAAGACGCCTTCGACGGGCAGATTGATGTCCACCAGCTCCGGAATCTGCATCTTCATCGCCGGCAGAAAGATGCGCTCCACGGCCTTGCCCATCCAGGCGTCCTCCATGGGCGGCTTGCCCACGATGGTGGCGACGTAGATGGGATCCTTGCGGTGGGTGATCCCGGTCAGGTGGAAGACCGGGTACTCGTCGGTCATGGTGTAAAAGCCGGTGTGGTCGCCGAATGGACCCTCGGTGCGCAGTTCGCCCAACTCCACGTAGCCTTCGAGGACGATCTCAGCGTGGGCCGGGACTTCCAGATCGACCGTCTCGCACTTCACGATCTCAACTGGCTTGCCGCGCAGGAATCCAGCGATGAGGAACTCTTCAACCTCCGGCGGTGCAGGGACGACGGCTGAAAAAGTGGTTGCCGGGTCGGTACCGATAGCCACTGCCACTTCAAGGCGTGAGCCCTTCAGGTTGCCCAGTGCTACCTGAGGCAGTCCGCCGATGGGACCGTCAGGAATGGAGACAGCGCCGCCTGCCGACTCGGCCATGGCTGCCACACGGGCAGTTCCGGGATTGGTATCGGCTGCCGACGATGCTGCCGCCCGCAGGGCTTCGCGATAGTGCTCGGCGGCTACCTTCTGGCGCTGCCAGTGCATGCCGGTGGTTTGGCAGTCGTAGACCTGCATCCTATACATTCCCAAGTTGCGCTTGCCCGAGCGCGGGTCGCGCGTATGCACGCAGGGCATGGTAATAAACCGGCCCCCGTCGTGCGGCCAGCATTTGAGGATAGGGAACCAATTCAGGTCGAAATTGTCGCGGACAATGACTTCCTTGCAGGGAGCGTCTTTGGAGTTGACAGTCTTGGGGAAGGCGCTGGCCAATGCGCCCAGTTGGGGCAGCATCTTGAGCTTGTCGATGAGTCCCCCGGGGGCCTTCATGTTCATCAGCCCCTGGATGCGCTCGGCGATCTCGTCCAGCCGCTCCACGCCGAGAGCCAGCGCCATGCGCCGCTCGCTGCCGAACTGGTTGATAAGAACCTTATGGCCGGGGTGGCCCTTGACGTTCTCAAAAAGGAGCGCCGGGCCGCCGGGAGCATAGGGCTGGGGTGCCCCATCCTTTCCGCGTTCTGTGCGGAAGGGGTGGGAACCCGCAGCGCTTGAGGCCACTTTCGCCCTCGCCCCAATTTTGGACACACGGTCAGTGATCTCCGTGATCTCCAGCTCCGGCGAGACTTCTTCGCTAATACGCTTCAGTTCGCCCTGCTCTTCGAGCGTCTTGATCCAGTCGCGCAGATCGGTGTAGGCCATGGAGGTGCTCCTGTACGGCGGTGCCACGTTAATCCTCTAGCTTAACCGGTCTGTTCCCAGTGGGCAGGGCCGACCGCAGCATTTGCGGTTTCCCGCCCACTGAAAAAGCCGCTCGAAGGCGGCTTTTTCAAATGATTGGCAAATCTGTGGGATCGTAGCCTCTATGGCATGGACAGCTTTGCGGAATCTCCCAGGGTCTGAGCGACAGAAGCGACTGGCTCCCGATCTGTAGAGGGCGCCGGGGCAACCTGAGTCTCCTGGGAATCCTTCTCCGCAAAGTAGTTGCGATCCCAGAGATTTTGGTAGAACGCGCCGGTCATCTCGGCAGCGCGGGGGCCGAAGGTGGGCCGGCCACCTTCGAGGAAGAAGACCGTCACCAGGCTGCCCTGCGGCGAGTCGGAGTAAGAGGCGAACCAGCCGAAGCGGGTGCCCTTGTCCGAGCAGGTTCCGGTCTTGCCGAATACCGGCAGTTCGTTGAAGTTGGCGCGCAAACTACGGGCAGTCCCGTACTCAACCGCGCCGGCCATGCCGTCCTCGAGGTCAGGAAGGTATTTGGCGATCTCCAGGGTCCGCTTCACCTTGGGTTGAAAGGCCATATCTTCTTCGAGTGTGGTTGGATGCTGCAAATAATAGAGAGTTCCACCATTGGCGATGGCGGCCACAAAGGCGCCCAATTGCAGTGGGGTTAGAGAAACGCCCTGTCCGAAGCTGCACATACGCCCCACGCCACCCTCGGAGGCGGGCAGCTCCTTGTCAGGGTATGCGCCAAGCTGTTCGCCTTTGATGTCGTATCCGGCCAGTTCGCCCAGCCCGAATTGGTTGGCGTAATGGCGCACACGCTCAAAGCCCAGTTCACGGCCCAGTTCCTCAAAATAGAGGTTGTTGCTCTTTGCCAGCGCCTTGGTCATGTCCATCTTGAATCCGGCAAGCTGCACCGGCGTATCGCGCTTGACCAGCCCCTCGGAGAGCGCAGCCAGGGCCACAGTCAACTTGATCGTTGAGCAGGGCTCGGCGCCTGGCGATAGCGCCAGCTTTTGGTTGACCATGGCCAAGATGCGCCCGTTGGCAGGATTGATGACCACAGCGGTGCCGTTCATGTCGCCCAGGGCGTCAATTGCTGCCTGGCGAACCACCGGATCTTCACCGGCAGTCAAATCACCTTCGCCAATATCCCCTTTGGCAAAGGAACTGGCGGTGAAACGCTCGTGATAGCGATGGCGGCGCGATGTGAGGGCTGCCCGACGCACACTGGCTCTTGCCTTGCCTCTTGCGGTGAGCCTGGCTTTCTGTTGGGCTGGCGCAACCTTTGCGGTGGCGTGAGCGGTTGCTGTATGGGTGACCGAGGCGTGGGCAGTCGTGGACTTGGCAGTTGGCTTGGCAATCCGTGCGGCAGCGTTATGACTGCCGGCACGATGGGGCTCAATCACATGACGGTCCGCTGTTTTGGCACGATGCAGCGAATGCGGCGCATCCAAGGCCGCGGCGCTGCCGACGCCGGCTAAAATCACCCCAAATGCCCAAATGCAAGACAATTTCATTCAGCCAACATCCTCTCAACCATAGA
>Ga0265342_10004916_pt1 | contig 10334 bp, 4 predicted proteins | sample 4CB327metaG_FD_203125 | JGI IMG/M metagenome (GOLD analysis project Ga0265342, IMG submission 203125) | Rhizosphere microbial communities from Carex aquatilis grown in University of Washington, Seatle, WA, United States - 4-CB3-27 metaG | ecosystem: Host-associated > Plants > Roots > Rhizosphere...
ACACCTGCACGGGAGCCATTCTGGCTTCCACCAAGACATGCAGCTTCGTGGTTGTCTTCACGCCCACGACGGCGAGCACAACGACGGCCGTGCTGAGTGTGACCTCCGCCGGATCGCCCCTGGGCACCTGGCAGGTCAGCGGAATCGGCCGCGTCATCACGGCCCCGGCGCTTGCGCTGTCGCCAACCTCTCTCGACTTTGGGACCATTGGCGTGGGACTTTCCAGCGCCGCCCAGGTCTTCACCGTGGCCAACAGCGGTGGGACCGCTACAGCTGCACTGGTTGTCACCAAGGCCGACGGGACCTCGGCTGGAGGAGCGACCCAGTTTATCTACACCAGCACCTGCCAGGCGGCCCTTGACCCGGCGGCAACCTGCCAGGTCGCCGTGACCTTCAAGCCGACAATTGCGGGCAGTGCCTCGGCGACGTTCACCATCTCGGATGGAACCTACAAGGCGACCGGAACTGCCAGCGGAACCTCGCTTGATAAACCCGGCATCACCCTCTCGTGCCCCCAGACGTCCTTCGACGACACCGTGGTTGGGTTGACGTCGGCGACCGTGGTCTGCACGGTCACCAACAACATCGTCAGCAAGCAGGCCACGGGGGCCATCACCGCGACCCCGACGGGCGACTTCGCGGTCTTGCCGAACAGCTGCCCTGCCTCCTTGGATCCGGGCCAGGCCTGCACGCTGTCGCTTGCGTTCAAGCCCACGGCCAAAGGTGCACGCACCGGCACGATTACCGTGACCGGAACCAACGGCGGCACGGCCAACCTGAACCTTACCGGCAACGGCTTGGGCATCATCCAGATCCAGGAATTCACCGCGCCTGCCAGCGGCTTCGTCCCGACCTTGGTGGCCGGCGGCACCTACGATTTCGGCACGGTCAGTGTCGGAGCAACCGCTCCCACCACCGTGATCCTGGCGGTCTATGTGCGAGGCGCTGTGGGTAACCTATCTGTTGCCAAGGCCTTTGGCACACCGGCCGACTTCACCCAGGTTGCCGGCGCGGTTGACCTGACCTGGCCCGGAACCGCCACCCACACGCCCGTGGCCGCGTGCATTCCGCTCACGACGACCGCGCCCACGCCCAGCGCAACCATCCCCTACTGCACGATGGTCGTGTCGTTCACGCCGCAGTCCAAGGCAGCCACCAAGACTGGTACCGTGACCGCAACCGGTGCCAACGCAGCCACAGACGCGGCGACCGTGACCGGCAAGGCCGCTGGCCCACTCTCCGTCGACCCGTCGCCGCTGACCTTTGCGGCGGTTGCCAAGGGCACGGCTGGCACAGCCATGACCCTGACCGTGTGCAACAACGCGGCGACCGCGGCCACAGGCGCTTCGTTCGCCATCACGGGACCGAATCAGGGGGACTTCTCGGTCGCGCTGGACCAGGTTTCGAACGCCACCATCGCCGGCAAGAGCTGCGTGAATCTGGCGTTGCGCCTCGACATTCCGGCCAGCGAAACCGCAACCACACTCAGCGCGACCCTCACGGTCAGCGCCACGGTCGCGGGCGTCGTCGAAAGCGATGTCGCATCCCTGGTGGGGACGGCGTCGAGCGGAGCGGCGCTGCAGGCAACTCTTGGCACCTCCACCTTTGCCGACACCGCCATCACAGACACCAATGCCCCAGCCACGGTGACCATCAGCAACACGGGTGGCCTGGGAACCGGTGGACTGAACTTCATCATCCCGGCCGGGAGTGAGTTCAGCATGAAGGGAGGCGCCCAAGGAACCTGTGCACCGACCTGTTCCACGGACGGCCTCACCTGCACCGCCCCGGCGCTGGCAGCCGCTGGAAGCTGCACCCTGAAGGTGTGGTTCAAGCCGACGCCCGTTCTTGGCGTGAGTGGTCGCAGCGACATCCTGAGTGTCTCCAGCGACACCGGCGCGCTGACGGTTGTCCCGCTCGCCGCGAACGCTCTCAGCCAAATCACGGCCTCGCCAGGCACCTTGGCCCTTGGCCTTTCGGGAACTGGTGCGGCGCCGATCAAGACCGTCACGGCGCAAAACATCGGGGGAGACGACGCCACCATCGCCATCTCTTTCCAGGACTTCGGTACACAAACAGGTGCTCAAGACGGGGCCTTCCAGAAGTCCGCCGACGCCTGCACTGGCGCGCTCGCCGCAGGTGCGACGTGCACGGTAGGCGTCCAGATGACGACGACCAAACTGGGCATCTTCTCGACCACGATGCTTATTACCAACTCCATCAACGGCCAGAGTGCGGCCGTGGTGGTCACCGGTACGGCTGCGGAAGCAGTCCTCCAGTTCACTCCTGTGACCAATATCGAGCGCAGTTTTGGGACGGTGCCAAGAGGCAGCACGTCGGCGCCCATCGCGTACACGGTCAAGAACGTGGGTGGCCTCACATCGGGCACAATTACCTTTGGCCTCTTTGACCAGACCACCGCCGGAGGGGTCACCGGACCAGGTCCGGCGCATGCCAAGACAGCGGACTTCGTCACCACGGGCACGACCTGCGGCACGGGCACCACCACCGCGCTCGCGCCAGGAGGAACCTGCGACATCGTTCTGGCGTTCAACCCCACATGTGTCGCGGGCGGCACTTGCACCCCGACAGATTCTTCGTTGACTGAGTACCTAGTCGTGCAAGCGGCACCTGGCGTGCCCACAGGAGGTCTGGTGTCCAAGCCTATCGGCGCAGCGACCACGCCGAACGGAACGGTTGTGTCCATGGTGACCGGCCCCACAGCTACGCCGCCAAATGTGGCGCCGTACGACTTTGGCACGACTGCTCAGACCGTGACCCTCGCCCTCTACAATCCCACCACCACGGCGTTCACCCTCCCGGCTGCCGCCACGTTCGCCAGTCTCGGCCTTGCCGGCACGGTGACGCCAGCGACCGGCGAGTTCCAGATCGTAACGACGACGCCTATTCCAGCCGGGACATGTGATGGGTTCGGTGGTGGGACCACAGCCCTGCCCGCCGGGACGCCTGCAGCCCCGTCGACCTGTACCTTCCGGGTGAGATGGACTCCCGGGACGAATCCGGCTGTCGGCACGCGTGCGGTCAGCGTGACGGTGGGCGGCGTTAGCATGAACCTCTATGCTCGCGTCGTTGGAACGGCGAAGTTGGTGGCCAACCCAAGCACACTGAACTTCGGCCATGTTAGTGAAGTCGGCGGCGTCACCGCGACGCTGACCGTGGTCGTGACGAATGTCGGCGACGCGGACACCAACGGGAACTTGGCCCATACCAAGACCGGGGTCGGCAACGGTGACCTGGGCTTCGCGTCCGGGTGCACGGGTGCTCCACTGATTGCCGGGGCCTCCTGCAACCTGGTGGTCAACCTCAATCCGTCCAGCACTGGGGCCGTGACGACGACCTCAATCACGGTCGCCTCGCCGACGGCGGGCGAGACGGTCACCATCCCTGTCAGCTGGACAGGCACCAATACCAACCCAGCGGCCATCAATCTGAGCGCAACGACCGTGGACTTGGGCCCGATGGCCGTAATGGCGACCAGCGCAGCACAGACCATCACGTTGACGAATCCCGCGCAGGGCCTGTTCACAGGGCCGCTCAGCTTCGCTATCAACAATCCGGACTTCGCTGTCGACGCGGGTACCTGTGGCACCCTCGCCCACGCCGACGGACTCACGCCCACCGCGACCGCTGCCGACGCATGCAACGTGACAGTGACGTTCAGGCCGAGGCCTCCTCTCGGTGCTGCTCCGGACAACAGGCTTGGCCTCCTCACCATCGCCTCGGCCGAGGTCGCCACAAAGACGGTCACGTTGCAGGGCACAGCGATCGCGGCCCTCAGCGTGTCTGGCCACGCAACGGCGACGACGGATGAGGATCCACTGGTTGCGGGCGGGTGCACCTTCACGGATGTCACCGGAACGACGCCCGCAACCTGCGCGTACGGAACGAGGGCTACCACTCTGACGACCTACAGGTCGGAGACGTACACCTTCCAGAACGCCGCTGGAACCCCGGCCACGGGGTCGCTGTCGGTCGATCTGACCGGTACGGGCGCGACCAGCTACCGTGTCGTCAAAGACACCTGCTCAGGGGTCAGCCTGGACAGCAGCGGCGCCTGCAAGGTGACGGTGCGGTTCGCTCCCGCAAGCGCGGGCAACAAGGCGGCCAACCTGACCGTCAGCGGTAACCTGGGCGATAGCGTGACGGTGAATCTGACCGGGGCCGGGGCATAGGCCGACAGGCAGATTCGTTCAAGACCGCCCGGGCGTCGGCCGCAAGCCGATTCCCGGGCGGTTTCTTTTTGGGCGACGGGTTTGCCGCTCCGTCCAAGAGGTGTGAGACACGAGAATAACCCACGCGACGCTGTCTAGCCGCTGCCGCCGGCCAGTTCGCTGACCAGCCACGCCAGGCGCTCACTGCGCTCGACAAAGGCTCCGGTCGCTCGCGCCAGGGCCCGTTCGGGCATGCCGGCTACCACCGCGCTTTCGGGATCTTCCACCACCGCGGTGCCGCCCGCGGCGTAGATGGCACCCAGACCATCGGCCCCGTCGCTGCCCATGCCCGACAGCACCACGCCCAGCGCACGCCGACCGAAGGCGGCTGCCAGCGACGAAAGCAAGACCGTGCCCGAGGGCCGGAACCCGTCGACGGCGTCTCCTGATTGCAGGCGCACGCGTCCGTCGAGGGCGATCTCCACGTGCGCGTCGTCGCCCGCCACCACCACCTGGCCGGGCGCCACGCTGTCTCCGTCGCGCGCCAGCTTGACCGGCAGTCTGGTAGCGGCCGCCAGCCACGACACCAGCGCGGTCGCGAATCCGCGCTCGGTGTGCTGAACGACAGCGATGGGCGCAGGAAAATCAGCCGGCAGGCCTGCCAACAAATCGCGCAACACGCGCGGCGCTCCGGTCGAGCCGACCACCCCCACCACGGCAACCTGGCTGGGACGAAGCGGAACCGAGCGGCGAATCACCGGCTGAGCCAGAACGCGAGCGCGCGCCACCTGCACCATGCGGCGAATGGTCGCTGCCAGTCGCCGCAGGCTGGTGTCGTCGAATCCCTCGGCCGGCTTGTGGAAAACCTCGAGCGCGCCACCAGCCAGCGCGTCCTGCTCCAACGGGCTGGCCGAGTCCGGCGCGCCCACCAGCACCAAGATCGGACAGGGACACTCGCGCATGATGCGCAGGGTGGCGTCGGTTCCACCCATGATGGGCATCAGCAGATCCATGGTGACAAGGTCAGGGCGCAGCTCGGCCGCCAGGCGCACCGCCTGCGCCCCATCGCCCGCCTCGCCAACAATTTCCAGATCCATCTCGCGCGAAAGTCCTTCGCGCAGCACCGCGCGCACCACCGGCGAATCGTCGACGATCAGCACGCGGATGCGCGTTGGCGGGCCAGCCACAATCGACCCGCTTCCCCTGTTTTCCGCCGGAGCACGGACCGAAGCCTGCGCGCGGGCCACGCGCGCCGTGCGGCGCACAGTCGCGGCCAGGGCCGCGGCTGCGGTCGCATCGAACCCTGCGGCCGGCTTGGGGAACACCTCGAGCGCGCCTCGCGCCAGGGCTTCCATCGCCAGCATGCGCACATCGCCACCATCGCGCGCCACCACCACGATGGCCGTGGGGCTGTCACGCATGATCCGCTCGGCAGCTTCCAGGCCGTCCATCACCGGCATCATCACGTCCATGGTGATGACATCGGGCCGCAGTTGCGCAGCCAGTTCAACTGCAGTCCGCCCATCGTCCGCCTCGCCCACCACTTCGATGTCCGGGGCCGCGGCAAACGCCTCGCACAGCACCGCCCGGATGAGCGGGGAATCATCCACCACAAGCACGCGTGTTTTCATGGCCGCACCACCAGGGGACTCACGGTTCGCCACAGCAGGGCTTGATTGAAGTCGCTCTTGTCGATATAGGCCTGCACGCCGGCCTCGAACGCGGATTTCTTCTCGCTCTCGTTGCCGCGCATCGAGATGGCCACCACCGGAACGTCGCCTCCCTGGGCACGAGCGCGAATCGCGCGCACCAGGCCCAGCCCGTCGAGGCGTGGCATGTCCATGTCAGTCAGCACCAGGCCCACGCCCGGCTCGGCCGCCAGCAGCGCCAATGCTTCCGCGCCGTCGCTGGCGACCAGCACGCGCAGGCCATGAATCCGCAGCGCCTCGGCCACGATGTCGCGCACCAAGGGCGAATCGTCCACCACCAGCGCCAGGCAATCCGACCCGCTGTGTGCAGGCGGCTCAGCCGCAGCGGCACGAGCTTTGGCTTGCTGGCTGCGCGCCAACAGGACCAGCTCGGTGGCCTTGAGCACCACCGCGAGCGTCCCATCTTCCAGAGTCACCGCAGCGGTGACCAAGGGTTGGCGCTCGAAGAACTTCACCATGGGCTTGAGCACCACCTCACGTTCCAGGTGGTCGCTGCTACCGTGCAGGGCAACCAGGTCGGCCCCGCTCTGCGCGATCATGATGCGCGTGTTGGCGCCGGTGCCGCGGGTCTCGTCAAGCGCCACTCCCAGATCGAGCAACGGCAGAAGCATGTCGTTGTAGCGGATGACCGGGCCGTCGGCGCTCTCCACCGTGGGCAGTGCGCGCGCATCCACCAGGGCGCGCACCGACGAGGCGGGCAAGCCGTAGGTGCCCATGCCCACACGGAACAGCACCGCGCGCGAGATAGCCACGGTGATGGGCACCGAGATGTCGAAGGTGGTTCCCTGACCGACCTGCGTGGTCACCTCCACGGTCCCGCCCAGCCCCTCGATCACGTCGAGCACCACGTTCAACCCGATGCCACGGCCCGACAGCTCCGTCACTTGATTCCGGGTCGAGAAACCCGCCGCGAAAATCGTCCGCATGATCTGCGCCGGCGGTGCCGCGTCCGCCTGGGCCGCGTCCAGGAGATTCAGCTCGACCGCACGCCGTCGCACCTTGGTGACATCGATCCCGGCGCCGTCGTCGGACACGCGCAGATGCAAGCGCTGACCAGCCACGCTGGCGACCACTCGCACCGTGGCCTCAGCCGGCTTGCCCAACCGCTGGCGGTCCTCGGCGTCTTCGATCCCGTGGTCCACGGCGTTGCGCAGAAGATGCAAGAGCGGCTCCTCCAGCATCTCGAGCAGCGCCTTGTCCACCTCGACCTGCTCGCCCTCGATGTCCAGCCGCACCTCGCGCGAAAGCGAGCGAGCCAGGGCACGCAGGGGCACAGGAAATTGCTCGAGCAACGTCCCCAGCGGGGTCATGCGCAGCTCGCGTGTGGCGTTGTCCAGTTCCGCCATCACCCGCGACAACCCGTGACTCTCCTCGCGCAGACGCGACTCGATCCCAGCCAAGCCATCCACCACCAAGGCCAATGAACGCGCCTGGGGATCGTCCGGGGTTTCCTCGAACGCACCCCGTAGGTCGGCCGCGGTTTCGCGAACATGATGCAGGTCACGCACCAATTGGCGACAGCGCACATGCGACAGCAACATGTCCGAGACCACGTTGCGCAGTCGATCGATCTTCTCCGGAGCGATGCGCACCGACACCTCACGCCGCATGGCAGACGGAGCGGAGACAACGGGCAAAGGCGACGGAGCGGCCGCGGGCACGCCTACGATGGCGGGCCGGCCGGCTTCCGACGGGGCCAACAAAGCCTGTACTTCGTCGGCAAAAGCCGCTGCCTCGGACGGCCAGTCGCCGGGTTCACCCTGCGCCAGCAATCCGCTGATGAGATCCAGACCGCGAAGAATCAGATCCCCAGCGCGCTGGTCAGGGAGCTCGTGCCGATCGCACACCAACTTGACGAAGCCCTCGATAAGATGCACCAGGCGCGACACCGCCACGAAACCGGTGAGGCTGGCTTCGCCCTTGAGGGTGTGGCTCTCGCGCAGGAACCCGGCCGGGTCAACGCCCTTGGTCTCGAAGTCGATCCACGCCAGGTTGAGGCGACCCAAGCGTTCGGCCGCCACGCAACGAAAGGTCTCCCGTTGCCTCTGCCGGCGGGCCTCCAGATCGCTGGTGCCCATGCTACCGACTGCTTCCATCGAACGTCGCGGTCACCCGTATCGGCACTTGCTCTGTGGGCCGCGTAGACGGGGTCGAGGGACCACTACCCACCAGAGCGCCTAGCTTCCGCGCCGCTGCCGCCAACTCCCCGGCGTTGGCCGCGGTCTGTCGTGTGCGCGACATGGCGTCGGTGACTGTGGCCGCCATGTCGTCCATGCTCTGTCCCACCTGCTCGGTGGCCCTGCGCTGCTGCTGGGTGACCAGGGCGATGTCCCGCGCCGAACGCGTGGTTTCCTCGGACAGGGCAATGCCCTCTTGCCCGGCCTGAACCGCGACCTGCGAGGCGCCCCGCATGTCATTCATCAGGCGCCGGATGCCGGCCACTGATTCCATCACACTTTCGGCCAGCCGGCGCATTTCCGCTGCCACCAAGGTGAACCCGCGCCCGGACTCGCCCGCCTTGGTGCCCTCGAGCGCGGCGTTGAGAGCCAGAAGGTCGGTGCGATCCGCCACCTGCATGATGGCGGCCAGGATCTCGGCCACCTTTTCTGCGTGGTTGTTGAGATCCTTGATCCGCAGCGCCACGTCTCGGTTTCCCGTCACCGTCCGCTCGGCGTTGCCCAGCACCGCGCTGGAATTCTCGGCGATCTGCTGGGCCGAGGACAGCACCATTTCCATGGTGCGCCGGGTTTGCTCGATGCCCGCGGCCTGTTGCATGCCGGCGCTCTCCTGGCTGCGGGCCGAGTCCACCAGATCCTGCGAAAGCCGAGTCAATCGTTTGGCCACCGCGCGAATGGGACGCGCGATGTTGCCCGACACCCACCAGCCCACGCCCACGCCGATCAAGAGAATGAACATGGCCCCGCCCAAGACAGCCATGTGGCTGGCCCGCAGGGCGTCGTCGATGGACTGGCGCGAGAATCCCGCCACCAGGGTGCCGAGGAAGTTCCCGTGGCTGTAAAGCGGCACCAGCACGTGGACCAACCCGCCGCGCGTCTGCACGACGCGCTCGTCGTGGCTGATGTCGTGCAGCTCCTCACCAGGCGTCAGCGAGCCCACGCTCTGGCGTTGATAGACTTCACCAGTGGCTTTCAACACCACCACGTAGCGCAGATCCGCCTGGTCGCGAACCGCGGCCAGGGAATTGCTCACCTCGTGGCGTTCGTCGCGATCCACCGCGGGCGCGACCAGTCGGGCCAACACGCTGCTGATGCCCGAGGCGCGCGTGACCAGGGCTGCGCTCGCGCTGCGTTCCTGGTGCAGCAGGAAGTAGCCGGCGAAACAGACGGTGACAAAGGCGATCACCAGCGTGAACGCCAGAATCAGTTTCGCGCGCAACACCAGCGCGCTCATGGGTGGCCTCGTCGGGCCATCAGTCGCCCCCCGGGCTCCGCCCCGCCGCGGTTGCGATCAGCGCGGGCACATCCAGCACGCACACCAGGTTGCCCTGCCAGGCAAATTCCTCGCGCAAGAAATCGGGCCGGTCCGCGCTGCTGGTCTTGGCCGCGAATTCCGCTGGCCGCTCCTCAACGATTCCGCAGATCTCGTCAACCACCAGGGCGATCTCATATTCGTCGGCGCGTACCACCACCAGGCGCGGCAGGGCCGTGGCCGAGTCGGAGCGCGCCGGCCCCTTGACCCCGAGCATCTGTTCCAGACTAACGACCGGCACCAGGTTGCCGCGCAAGCTGGCCACGCCCAGCACGTGGCGCTCCGCCGTGGGCACTCGCGTGACTGCCCCTTTGACCGCAACCTCCTGGATCAGGCGCGCGTCGAGAGCGAAGCGCCGTCCCCCCACGCGCACGAGCATGAACGCCAGCGTATTGACCGCATCCACCGGTTCAGGTGGGGATACGGGGCGGGCTGCGCTCGCGTGGCTCATGGACTCAGCCCCTGAAAGAGCGTGGCCACGCGGCTCACCACCGCGTCGGCGCCCGCCAATTTCGACACAAACGCCTCAGGTCGAATCGCGTCCAGGCGATCACGCAATTCGTCCTCAGAACGTCCGGAGATCAGCAGGACAGCCGTAGGCTGACCGCGCGTCGCCTCGCGGAAACGCCGGCACAGCTCGGCCACATCGAAATTTGGCATCTGCACGTCCGACACCAGCACCGCTGGCGAGAACGCCGCGCACACCGACATCGCGAGATCCATCGAGGTGGCACTGCGCACCTCGAATCCGCGCACCTCGAACACGTCGGCCAGGGCCTGCGCAGCCACTGGACTGTCATCCACGACCAAGACCCGCTGACTGCCACCGGTCGGGCCAGGCGCCGCGACGGGCGCCGGGGTGGATGGCTTACCAGAAAGCTCCTGCACGAGATAACTCAGCTTGCGCAAGAGGCGGCCGCAGGTGACCTGCGTTTGCTGGTCCGGCCCAGCGCCGAGAAGCCGC
>Ga0265342_10004917_pt1 | contig 10334 bp, 9 predicted proteins | sample 4CB327metaG_FD_203125 | JGI IMG/M metagenome (GOLD analysis project Ga0265342, IMG submission 203125) | Rhizosphere microbial communities from Carex aquatilis grown in University of Washington, Seatle, WA, United States - 4-CB3-27 metaG | ecosystem: Host-associated > Plants > Roots > Rhizosphere...
TCCGGCGACAAGCAAATGCCCGCCATCACCCGCTCATGCGGCGGCATCTGCGAGATATCCTCGCCGTTGTAGAGGATCTGGCCGAACTTTAGCGGGATCAGTCCGGTGACGGCTCGCATCGTGGTGGTTTTTCCCGCGCCATTGACGCCGAGCAGGCAGACGACTTCGCCCTGCTCTATCACCAGGTTGAGGCCATCGATGACGATGCTGTCGTCGTAGCCGGCGCGAATGTTATCGAGGCGCAGGATCGGTACCGTCATTTCGCACCCGCCGCCAGCGAAGGCTCTTTAGAGGCGCGTTTGGTCCACCGCTCCCACAATCCAACGAGACCCCGCGGCATCGCCAGCACGCCAAACACCAGCACGCCGCCATAAACAAGAAGTCCCACGCCGCCCGAATAGTTGAAATATAGCCGCGTCAATTCCGAAAGTGCCATCACCGCGATAGATCCGATGACCGGCCCGACAATCGTGTAGAGACCGCCAAAGAGTGGCGCGATCTGCGCTGAGATCGTCACTTTCAGATCGAAGGCAGACCCGGGATCGAGATAGCCGGTATACCAGACGCTGATCACACCCGCGCAGGCAGCCATAGCGCCGGACAGCGTGGTCACGCCGATCCGAAATCGTGCGGGATTGACGCCGAGCATCTGCGCTGCGCTCTCGCTGTCGCGCATTGCGCGCAAGGCATATTGATAGCGTGATCTCAGCAAGAGATAGGATACCGCAACGGCCACTGCGGTGAGACATAACGAAAACGTCGTCATCGTGATGCGGTCCGGCCGAAGCTGATCATAGACAAAAACACCCTCAGCGCCGCTGGTCAGCTTGGGCACCATCAGTGCGACGACACGCAACGCTTCGGAAGTCGCAAGCGTGGAGATCGCAAAGAACAACCCCCGTAGCCGGCCGGTAATGTAGGCGAGAAAGGCGCCAAAGATTCCGCCGAGCAGAATGGCGGGAACGATCGATAGCCAGAACGGGATATGAAACGCATTGGCCAGCAAGGCTGCTGAATAAGCGCCGAGTCCCCAGAAGCCGGAATGGCCGAGCGAGATCAGGCCAGCATTTGCCATCATGTTCCAGCTCACCGCGATCAGGATGAGCGTGGCCAACCGCGTCACCCAGTCGCTCAATCCCGGCGGCAGAAAATGCGGCAGCACGAATGCCGCGACCAACCCTACGGCTAGAATGGCGCCTGTCCGTTTCCAGATCATGCTTCGCGACCAACGGTGCCAAGAATTCCGGTCGGCCGCGCGATCAGCACCAGCACCAGCAGGAAGAAGGCAACCCCCTCGGCCCAGCCGATGCCTTGCGGCACCAGGTAGCCGATCGTCGTCTCGGCCGTTGCCAGAAAGAACGCGCCGATGACCGTGCCGATAACGCTGTCGAGCCCGCCCAGGATGATGATGGCAAACGCTTTCACCAGAATCGGAAAGCCCATGAAGGGCGTGATGGGCAACAGGAAGCTCATGATGGCCCCCGTCGCCGTGCCGAGCGCCGAGCTCAGTCCGAACGACAGCGCATACATGGCCCGGACGTTGATGCCCATCAGCGAGGCCGCGGCACGGTTCTGCGAAACAGCGCGGGTCGCGCGTCCGAGTTCACTCCACCGCAGCCAGGCGAGCAGAAGCACGACGAACACAGCCGCCAGAATGAACGCGATCAGCCGGCCTTTGGCGACGATGACGTCGTCGGTCAAGAACCAGGAATCGAATGCATAGGACGGCGTGGTCGAGCGCTCGTCGCCGGTCCACAGGATCACGGCCACGTTCTGCAACACGAGCCCGATCCCGAAGGTGAGCAGCACCTGATTGATGCCGGCACTTTCGATAATGCGGTCGAGGGTCAGCTTGAACAGAAGATACCCGCCGATGCCGCCGAGCGCCGCCACCAGCAGCAGACTGAGCAGCGGATCGACGTTCAAACCGACAAAAGCAAAGAAGGCGGCATAGGCGCCGTACATGACGATGTCGCCATGCGCGAAATTGATGATCCGCGTGACACCAAATGCGAGCGAAAGCCCGACCGCCATCAAGGTATAGACGCCCCCTAGGAGGAGGGAATCGACCAAGATCTGAAGCGTCAGGCCGAGCATCGTTTGCAACCACCTCGTTCAACCGACCGGCGATACCAACCGCCAGCCGACAATATGCCGTCCAACCCCGTCGATCGGACTACTTGGCGTAGCTCGCCTGCTCGAACTTGTCGGCAGTCTCGAAGTCCTTCGGATAGAGAATGGCGTCGGCGCCCTTGACGCGCTGATGGACGACCACGTCGGCGAAGGCCTGGTTGAGCGTTCCGCCGAGGCTGGGCTCAAAATGTCCCCGGCCGATCATCGTCTGCACGTCGAGTTTCTTCAATTCCGCTGCGACCTTCTCCTTGTCGTCGACACCGCCTGCATTCTCGATCGCGATCAAAAGCATGCACGTCGAAACGTAGGCACCGACGTCGATGAACTCGGGAACGCGGTTATACCGCTTGGTGAACTCCGCGACCCAGGCATCCGAATCCATGAACAGCTTCGGATATTTCGGATCGGCTTTCGCCTTCATGCCGTTGATGTAGGTCGTAACGCCGACCCAGCCTTCCTGCGCTTCGGCTGTCGCATCCTGCCATTGCTTGAGCTGCGGATAGGCGGTGCCGACGAGATAGGGAATATTGAGACGCTGAACGTACACCTGCTTCGTCAGCAAGATGCCGTCGGTCGTCTGAACCAGGCCCAGAAGAATATCGGGCTTCACACGGCGGATCTTGGCCAGCACCGGGTTGAGATCGGTCGCGCCGGCACGAACCAGTTCCTCGGCGACGATCTTGAACCCCTCTTCGGTAAAATACTTCTGCGCGTAAGGCAGATGCTCGCGACCATAAGCATCGTCCGAATAGATAATGGCGACTGTTTTGCCAGGCCCGAGCTTTTCTTTCAGGCTCCGTGCGAGCGCGCGGTGGTAATAATAGGCGTAAGGAAACGTGTGGAAGAGCATCGGCTCCTTGCCGGCTTCCTCCTCCAACAATGGCGTCGTGGCGCCAGGCACGACCCAAAGCGCCTTGGTCCGTCGCCACGCCGGAAGGCCGGCCATCGTCATTGGCGTCGCGATCGGCCCAATCAGGAAGTTCACCTTCTCCTCCACCAACAACTGGGTGAAGGAATTCACAGTGGCCTGAGGATCCGATTGCAGATCGCGATAAAGAACTTCGATCTTCTTGTTGGCGACCTTGCCGCCGTAGATATCGACGGCCATCTCGATGCCGCGCTTGGCGGCGGCACCATAGGAAACAAACTTTCCCGAAATCTCGACCGGAGCGCCGATCTTGATCACGTCCTCGGCTTGAGCCGTCGAATTGGCGAGGACGGCCGGCACCAGCAGAGATGCGGCAATCAAGCACGAGCGAAACAGCTTCATTCCATTTCCTCCCGACGGGCTCTTATTTTGGCCTCTGATTAATTGGGCCTTCTAATTGCGGCAAAGCTAAATCATGAAACCGGTTTCGTCCAGCAAAATACACGAACAGCGCTCATGCGGAAATGTCGCGGCAAAGCGGCGAACTGTCTAGCGCTTGTCGCGTCGCAGAACACGCCGTGCGACTAAAGTCGGGCGTTTCACCAGATGGAAAAGAGCGTGTGGAGTAGTTGCGGTCTGATCAGGCGACGGCTTTTTTGCGGCGCGCCTGCTTTAGTTCGGTCTGAGCGCCGGCGACATCGATTTCGTCCGCGCGAGCGCCCATCTGGCTCGACACCACTTTGCTGGCATCGAGCAACAGCGCGATGAACTTGTCGACATTTCGGTCGACGCGGATCGCGGGACCGGTAATGCTGATGCAGTAGCGGACCTGCCCGTTGATGTCGCGCAGCGGCACGGAGATTGCTGTCACACCCGGGACGCGCTCGCTGCTCGTCAACGCGTAGCCCTGCTGGCGGAACCGCACCAATTCCTTCTCGAGTTCTGCGCGGTTGGGACGCTGCTTGGGCGGCGTTTCACGGAAAATCCTGTCTACTTCGGCACTGCTGAGATGGGCCAGAAGAATGCGGCCAGTGGCGCCATAGAGCAACGTGGTCTGCTCCCCCGCGCGCACGATGCTCATCAGCGGCGACGGCGTATCGAACACTTCGATGCAAAGCCGTTGACCGTTGGCAACCGTGTTGAGCGTGACGGTTTCGCTGCTCTTCTGCACCAGGTTGAGCATGGTCGGCCGGGCGATCTCGCGGATCCCGATCGTGCTTCGAACCATCCCGCTCAGACGCGTCAGCTTCAACGACAGGCAATACCGGTTGTCGTCGAGCCGGACCAGGTAGCCGAGGTCGTAAAGGCAGTTCACAAGCCGATAAGTCGTCGCCTTCGAAAGGCCGATGCGCTGGCCGATCTCCTGCAGTGTCAGCATCGTGTGCCCGGGATCAAAAACGTCAAAGATAGCGAGCGCGCGCTCCACGGCCCTAATCATCTTATGTCGTGCCCTCAAAAAAGTGCGGCCTCGTTACAACATTCAAGGCGAGCCGGCAAATCCTTACAACTACTGAACGCATCTTTTGCAGTCCCGCCGTTGCCACTTCATGCGCCATGAAAGTCCATCAACAGCCGATTCACCCGATCGGCCTGTTCGTACTGAATCCAGTGTCCGCCCCCCGGTACCACGGCGATGCTGATGTCTCCCCGCACCGCGCGGCATGCATCCGCCCTGGTTTGGATAGAGGGGTGAGCGAGCTTGTCTTCCGCACCCCAGATGAATTGAACGGGCGCGGCAATCCGGGCCAGATCATCGAGGATCGTCGCCCGATGGCTGACGCGACGGCTATTGAACCGGGTGCGATCGATATTGGAAAGCTGCTGGTCTACAACCGGATCGTCCACGGCCGGCACGGCCGAAAGCATCCATTGCCCCAGATTGGAGGCAGCGGCCGCGCGCCGCGCGCCGATGTCTGCTTCCGGGCCCGGAACGCTGGTGGTCGGGATCACCCGGCCAACCGGAACGCCAAAACCACCGGCTCCAAGCAGCGAAAGCTTTATGATCTTCTCGCCGAGCGTTGCTGCCACACGAGCCGCAAGCGCACCGCCAAAACTGAAGCCGACCAGATGGCAGCGGTCGGATGCCGTCGCCACGGCAGCAACGACCCAATCGATATACGCATCCGGCGCAATGTCCTTTGGTACGTCGGGCGAGTTACCATAACCCGGCAGATCGAACGCCGTGATGCTGAAACGCTGCGCCAGCACGCCGGTGTTGCGAGCCCAGTGCATCGACGAGCCAACGCCGCCGTGGAGCAGCACCATGAATGGCCCCGCTCCTTGCCGGATACCCGACAAAGGCAAAATGTCCGGATTTGCTGCCTCGCCGACCGTAGCTTTCGAAACGATCATCCTGTCGGGACTCGTGGTCATCCACATACGTCAATGCGGAACAATGCGGCCCGCACGCTCCATCCCAATTTGGGCATTGCGGCCAAACCGTCACCTATCCTAGTCTCCCGATAACGGTTCGCCTAGTGGATTTTTGTCCACCCTACGAAACCGATCAATACCCCCCTGAAAATGCGCCCGGGAGACCCAGAGATGTTCGAAGACGTGCTCTACGAAGCCAAAGGTGGCGTCGCCACCATCACCATTAACCGTCCCAAGGTGCGCAACGCGGTTCGGCCGAAAACATATGAGGAGCTCACGCAAGCCATGAAGATGGCCGGCGACGACCCCGAAGTGGGCGTCGTCGTGCTGACCGGCGCCGGCGACAAGGCGTTCTCTTCCGGCGGCGACGTGAGCGATCAGTCAACGCGCAAGCCCTATATCGGCCGCACGCATATGCGCCGCCTGTTCGCGCTGTCTTCGGCGATGCGTATGATCGACAAACCGATCATTGCCAAGGTCCGCGGCTTCTGCGTCGGCGGGGGCAACGAGATTCACCTATTTTGCGACATGTCGGTAGCCAGCGAAGACGCGAAGTTCGGCCAGGTCGGCCCACGTGTCGGCAGCATACCGATCTGGGGCGCCTGCCAACTGTTGGCCCGCTACGTCGGCGAGCGCAAGGCGCGCGAAATGGTCTACACTTGTCGATTATACACGGCTCAGCAAGCGCTCGAGATGGGGCTGATCAATCAGGTGTGTCCGGCCGACAAGCTCGACGAAGAGGTCGAGAAGCTCTGCAACGAGATCCTGGACAAGAGCCCGCAGAGCATCCGGATCGCCAAGGTCGCGCTCAACGCCGGATCCGATCACGAATTCTACGCATCCTACTTCCCGACCTCGGAGCTGCTCGCCTCGATCTACGGTAACGAGGAGAATATGGAAGGCATCACCGCCTTCCTCGAAAAGCGCCCGTCCAACTTCCGCAAATTCCGCAAGCGCTAGGACAGCGGACAACAAACGACAGCAATGCGGTGGTGGATGACCATCATCGCGCTGTCAGGATGGTATCGTCGAATCCAGAAGGCTGCGAATATCGATGGCTTCGTCGATACGCCACAAGCTGTCCAGCAGCTCATCAGCACGCCTGTTCCCGAGGACCGGATCGACGAGATCGTGAAATTTGTTCGCCAGGCCGCGGTCGTCGAGCGGCACTTCGCGGGCGCCCAATGCCTCCATCGCCTGTCTTTCGAACGTACCGCGATCGGTTGTGATGCTGACACGTGCGGGACGATTCTCCGGATAGAGGCGGTCCATCTCAGCGGTGGCATTGACATGGACCAGGCTGCCGAGGCGGGCCATCTCGGGATCAAGCCGGGTCTTGTCTTCGAAATGTTCGACCTTGATCCAGCGATGCTTCATGCCGAGCGCCATGATGTAGGGGAAGCTCAGCTGCGCGCTTGCGTAATCCTGCCAGCCGGTGTGGGCGTGTTCGGCTGCGATGCTGTAGGTGTCGACCCTGACAGCGCGTACGTCTTCAACTGAGAGCTTGTTCTCATTCATGAGTTCGATCAGCGCCTCGACCGCCGGCTGAATATGGCGGCAGCAGGCGTAGGGCTTGATGTAACAATCGGTAATGCTGAGGGGCTGAGCAGGAAATAGCTCGACCGTTCTGGCGTTTCCGCCACGACCAAATGCGAAAGCCTGCGCAAATCCGTCGCGTACTTCGAGTACATCCGGCGGCCCTTCAATGCCGCCCTGCGCCTGGAGCGCAGCCTGCAATCCCTCCCGTGACGCATGACCTGCGTGGAGGCGTTTGATGTCCGCGCCGCCATTGATGAAGGCGAACAGTCCCGCCGCACTGCTGGCCGCGATGCCCAACGCATTGGAAATCTGCGTTGCCGGCAATGCTAGAAGCCGCGCCGAAGCCGTCGCCGCACCGAATACACCCACCGCGCCGGTCGGATGGAAACCACGCTGACGCAGGTCAGGATGGCAGGCGCGCGCGATCGCCGCCACCGTTTCGTAGCCGATGATCGTGGCCTCAAGCGCGGCACGGCCGCTGACACCGGCCTGATAGCCGAGCGAGATGATTGCGGGCACCGTGACCACGCCCGGATGCACCGAGCCCCGGCGATAGCCATCATCGAGTTCGATGCCGTGGCCGGCCGTGCCGGCGATATAGGCCGCATCGAGTAGATCGGAGCGCCGACGTCGTCCGGGCACGGGGATGGAACCGGCGGCGCGTACGTTGGCCAGCACGACCTCGGCGCGGCCCGCGAGATCGCCACTTGAGCCGGCAATGATGACGCCGAGCGTGTCGAGGAAGTGCCGCTTAGCGGCGTGCTTCGCTTCAGCATCGAGCGCCTCCCATTTCAGATCTCGCACCAGCGAAACGATGCCGGCCGTGCCCTGCCCCGGAGATAATTGCTTTGTGGCCGTATCGGGTGTTCGCAGCATCGTTCGTCCTATCCCGCTTTCATACTTGGCTTGGGAGTCCGCTGATCGAACCGGCGATCGAAGATGCTTTCGGCAACCCGGTTCTTCATCATCTCGATCGATCCGCCCGCAATCATCCATCCGCGGGTTCGTCGCATACAATACTCGGCCAGCGACTCTTCGCTATAGCCAAGGCCGCCCAAGATCTGCACCGCTTCGTTGGCAACCTCGAAACCCGCCTGATTACAGGCGAGTTTGGCGATGGTGGTCTCATATGCCGACGGCAACTTGCCTTCGGCATTGGTTGCGGCGCGATAAAGCAGGAGCTGCGCGGACTCCAGCTTCAGCGCCATGTCCGCAAACTTCCACTGCAGCCCCTGGAACTCGCAAAGCGGCCGGCCGAATTGCTTGCGGACAGCGGCATATTCTCGCGCCAGATTGAAGGCATAGCGGCCGAGCGCCAGCGACCGCGCCGAATTCCCGATGCGTTCGACGTTAAATCCCGCAATCTGTTTCTTGAAGCCGCCTTCGCCGAGCAGCACGTTCGCCTTCGGGATACGGCAATTCTCAAAATACAATTGGCACCATTGCTCGCCCCCCATGAAGCCGGATGGCTGGCCGAGCGTAAAGCCGGGCGAACCCCGCTCCACCAGCACCGAGCCAATGCCGTCGAGTCCTGGTGCGAAGCGCACGTAAACGAGATAGACCGATGCGTCCGGACTGTGGGTCGAAAAAATCTTTGTCCCGTTGAGGATCACTTCGTCGCCCGACACCGTCGCGGTCGTACGCAATTCGGTGACGGCAGAGCCTGCTTCCGGCTCGGTCATGCAAAGGCTGATGACGGATTTGCCGCCCAACAAATCACCCATGAAGCGGGCCTTCTGGTCCGGCGTCGCATATTCGGCGAAGGTGCGGATCGGACCGAAATTCCCGGCCTGCACCACGTCGGCGCTGCGCGGACAAACCGACGCGACCTGCTCGATCGCGATCACGGCGTCCATCAGCGAACCGCCCACGCCGCCGTCCTCTGCTGGGATAGTGATCCCGAGAAGGCCCTGCTCGGCCATTTTCGGCGCTACATCAAGAGGAAATCCCGACCGATGTGCCCGTTGTAGCGCGTCCTTGGCCAAGTTGGCTTCCGCAAAACGGCGAACCGATTCCGCGAAAAGCCGTTGGTCCTCGTCGAATTCAAAATGCATGCGATATCCCTTGAGGCACAAGCCGCCATTCAACATTGTTGCCCTGGTTGCTGCCTGTCGGCTTCTTGCCTGACAACTTCCCAGAGCTTATGTTGTCATGACTTTTAATCATACCAGAACGGGGTTCCGTGCAATCCATCCCTCCCCTCAATCCCTTGCGCGTTTTTGAAGTCGCGGCGCGGCTCGAAAGCTTCACCGCCGCGGCGACCGAATTGCGGGTGACGCAATCGGCCGTCAGCCGCCAGATCGCGACGCTCGAGGCGGCGCTCGACACCCAACTCTTTATCCGCGAACGCCACGGCGTGGTGCTGACCAAGGAAGGCCGCATCTATAGCGACGGCATCGTGCCAGCATTTACGATGATAAGGGCCGCAAGCGCAGCGTTGAAAAATCCAAAGGCCGAGCCGTTGCGGCTTCGCATCTACACAACCTTCGCCGCCAAATGGCTGATCAAACGGCTGCCGAACTTTCAGGAATTACATCCGAAGATCAGCGTGCGGCTCGACGCGTCCGTCAAGGACGTCGACTTCACGCGTGACAATGTCGACCTCGCCATCCAGTTCGGTCGTGGAGACTGGCGCGGCGTCGAAAAGAGGCTTCTGATCCGCGACGTGATCCAGCCGGTGTGCAGTCCGAAATTTCTGCAAAAACACCCGGAGCTTCAATCGATCGACGGCCTGCGCGGCTTGCCGTTGCTGCATTCGCACTATCGGCGCAAGGACTGGACCGATTGGTTGGGGTCAGTTGACCGGCCGGACCTGTTTTCGGAAGGCACCCTGTATCCCAACTCGATGCTGGCTTACGAGGCTGCGATCGAAGGCATCGGAATCGCGATGGGTCAGAGCTTTCTGCTCCAGGACGACATTGCCGCCGGCACGCTCGTGCCGTTGTTTGATCGGCCGTTGACACGTTCACTCGCCTATTTTGCCATCTGGCGGAAAGGCGCGGTTCAAAATCGCAAGGTCCCAAGCTTTCTGAAATGGCTGACGCGAGAGATCGAGATTTAATCTCGCGGAAGAAAACAATCCTGACGGCGGAGTTCAAATGACGCAGACGTCTGATTGCCGCGTCATGAAAGATTCATGGAGTCAGCGGGTCTTGTCGCATCCACAATGACTTGCGGGGGGCGATTTGTTTCGTTTTACAGGGAAGTCGGCGGCCGAAAAATCAAAAGATCCCTTCGGCTACTATGATTTGCTTGGTGGGCGCATCAGAGCTCGAACCTGGGACCCGCTGATTAATTGAACGGGTTAGTTGTAAAATGAGCGGATGATGCGCCAAGTAAGATCAATCTGTTGCATCAAAAAATGTAAACGAGCGGCCGAGGGCGGGATGGCCTGCATCCGCCCGATCAACTCGACATCGCC
>Ga0265342_10004918_pt1 | contig 10334 bp, 7 predicted proteins | sample 4CB327metaG_FD_203125 | JGI IMG/M metagenome (GOLD analysis project Ga0265342, IMG submission 203125) | Rhizosphere microbial communities from Carex aquatilis grown in University of Washington, Seatle, WA, United States - 4-CB3-27 metaG | ecosystem: Host-associated > Plants > Roots > Rhizosphere...
GCCCTCCTTGGGCGCTGCTGTTTCTCCTTATCTCTCATCTCAGAAAATTCAACTACCTTCTTTTCAAGACCCTGTATTAGGTTATGCAACAGCTTCTAAAGAAGTTTCCCTCGCCTTTATCTCCTTGGTTTTATCCGTGTTTATCTGTGTGAATCCGTGGTTAAAATCTGACGGCATTAGTAATGAAACCGGTAGCGCAGCTCGACGAAGATTTCCCTGGGATTGCTGAAGTGAAATCCGCCAAAGGTCAGGCTGTCGTCCAGCATTACGCAGCGGTTGCCCACATTCAATGCAGAAACCGAAGCCGAAAAACTTTCTCCAAATTCCTTGCTGAGGGAAAGATCGACCGTTGTGTGCCGGGGCAAATAGTCCATGGAGGAACAGCAATCGGCTACTCCGGTCGCTGTCGGACCATTGCCATTGAAGAACCCCGACCCGTAATACACATTGCCCGATACGAAGCTTCTCCACGGAAGGGTAACTTGAGCTCCAACGTTCAGAGTGTTTCGTTGGTCATGATCCAGAGGGCTATAGCTATTCGAATAGTCATTCGACGTGGGAATCAGCCCGCCCGTGATATTGCCTCTGGCTTCGCCAATTTGATTGGAGTAGGCCAGGTGGACTTGTGCTCTTCTCCACAGCCTCGGAGATCGCAGCGTTACTTCCCAGCCGCGGATCAATGCCTCGGTCAGCGTAATCGGAATGAAGACATCCGAATTGCCTATGCTATTGTGATCGAAAAAATTATTCGCCCGAGTGTGGAATGTGTCTGCGTCGAGATTCCAGCCTTTGAACGGCATCGTCACGCCGTATTGATACTCTTCATCCCGTTCGCCAAACAAGGACCCAAAGCTGTAGCCCTGACTGCTCGCTGCGTTTACCAGCGCGGGCCCTGAGAACGTGAGCAACGGAGGGGCTTGGTAGAATTTGCCGTAAAAGCCATGAAATACCAGATCGATCTTAGGGACGCGAATTGAAATTCCGGCTCGCGGACTTGTGACATTCTCAGTGATCGTTCCGCTGAAGTGAGATTGCCGCACGCCGCCGCTCAAGGTAAGCCATGAGGTTGTTTTAAATTTGTCTTCAAACCAGACCTCTTGCAGTTGACCGTTAACGATTTCACTGTCCTTGAAATCGGAATCGTAATTCGGATCGTTCTTATCGTTGAATAACACTCCGAAAAGCTGGTTATCGTGCTGCCGGAAGCCGTAATAACCTGCACTCATCGTGTTGCGAGCCACAGTCCCGCTTAGGGTAACCTGTCCCCCCGCATACGTGGAGGCGCGGTTGGCGGTCGTGGCGGTTGGCAGCTCGTTTGGGACGCTGAGGTAATTTGCACTATTGTAGTGAAAGAAAGGAGACACCGTCAGCAGCGCGTTAGGGCTGAGGGTTCGCACCCAGGAGAAATTTAGGAAGGTATCGGATTCTTGCTGGGCGTCACCCTGGAAGATGCCCTGGGGTGCGGGGTTGCCGGGTGACGAGCAATAAGCCGGAGGCGGACACGGTGTGATATAGATCGCACCTGGAACGCCATCAATTTCATTGATCATGCCCTGCGAAACAGGAATCTGATAATAATCTCTGCGGGAAGACACGATAAATCGCAATTGGTTTTTCGGATCCACATTAAAGATCAGTGACCCGAAGCCGCCAAGCCCGTTTTCGGCATCGTGAATGACTTGGGGCGTGGGAGGCTGGAGGCCGAGGTTGCTGCGATTGCCGTTCAGGCTGCCGTAGTAGGCGAATCGCGGTGTGTGTCCGCCGCAACTGATCTGGTCATTCGATTGATAGAAGTTTCCAAAGCTCGTGACCAAATCGCATTCCTTGTCTCGCTCAAAGCCCGTTCGTGGCACCGCATTAAAGACTCCATAAGTTCGATCGCCGTAATCCGCATCGTAACTGCCGCGCTGGATTTCGAAATAATCGATGTCTTTGGGATCGAACTGCGGTCCCACATTGCTTGCGATGTTCGTGTTGGGGACCGGCACACCGTCCAACAGCCAGCTCACCTGATGCCCGCCGCGGATGTGGAGTTGGTCGTGGGTAATGTAAGAGCCGGGGACGTAGTCGGTGATGATGGCGAGACTATTTGACCGGCTGGCGCCAGGCGTGTCCTGAATATCCTGACGATTCAAGAGCGTGGTCGGAGTGACCGAATCCATCGTCGCGGCGACCGGCTCTCCGGAAACGATTGTCTTTTCCGTGACGCTGGCTAACTCCAATTGAAAATGCAATACGGGGCTTGCACCCGACGCGACGATGACGGATTGCTCCGTTTGTCGGAAGTCGGTGACCGTAACTGTAACCGTGTATTCACCGAGCGGCACTGCGCTGAAGTCGAATTCTCCGTCGGCATTGGTCTTTTGGTGCTGGACCGAATCGGATCGCTGCGCCTTGAGGTCCACTGCCGCATCTTGAATGGGACGGTGTTGGGGATCGTGCACGATCCCATGCACGGTCCCGAAAATCTCCGCTTGAATTGGCGCAGGAAAGATCACGGCTGCGCACGCGGTTAAGACTATGAACACTGCCAGGCTACCCAAACGTATTTTTAGATTCATTCGCTCCCTCTCATGAATTGAAAATCCGAGCATCACCGTGAAGACAAAACGTCCACACGGCGGAATTTACTTTATTGATGAAGCTTTCGTTAGCTCGGAAGAGTTCGAGGAGGAGGGGTGGAGGGAAGACTCACAACGATAGGAAAGAAAAAAGACAACGAAATGGCAGCGTATTGCTTCGCCATTTCGTGAAATATCGTTATTGGAGCTATCGGCATGTACGGCGCGAGTTCCAGTGCCTGATCTGGGCTCGGATCGCAAGCCCGCATTGAAGAACCTGCGCCCTGCGATTTCCCGGCGCAGTCGCTCATGCCCTGCGCACTGGGGTCCTGATGATGGTGCAGGGGGCACATCGCCGTATTGCAACAGGCAGGAATGTTGGATCCCGCAAGCGCTTCGGCGAGCGCGGGAGTGCTTGCTGTCAGCAAGGCAATCAGCGCTGCGATCCCCAAAATCTTTTTCGCGATGTTTGGCAGCTTCACGATACCTATACAATACGCCGCCTGAACGGCCCAATCAACCACTCCGAATCGATCGAGGATTGTCCACCTTGACACAGAAGACGATGGCCCCCAATATTCACGGCATGGCACACTCTTTTTTGATTTTTAATTTTGGCGGCGATGAAGATTTGGCCCAGCAGGGGCGTCATCGCATCGAGGCCTGGAAGCAGGGATTCCGGCTCGACAAAAAGTTGCAGCTCAAATTTGACCGCAGAGCGCCGGAGGTAAAGGCTAAAGGTAGTGGTACAGGCCGGAAGTCCGGCTCAAAGGTTGAAGCAGCAGCGGAAGTTATCATGATTGTCCGCCTGGATTTTTCCGAGCATGAAAAGCTCTCTCACCAACGCTGGCTGGAAAGGATTCCTACCGAGGAGCCATTCAAGACCGCAAAACCAAGAGTCATTCTCCCCGGCGATCCGGAGATCAAAAATACCGATGAATTATTCAATTCGTTGGATTGACCAGAGATACCGGAAGAATCTAACTCTACAACATCTCTCTTAACGCACCATGCGTTCCCCAGCCAATGTTGCAAACATTGCGTTTAAAAACTCGTCCTTGTGAGCTTTCTCAGCAATGCCGATCAGAAATGCCGTAACAAAACCTGTGATCAGCGCAACCACAGTCCATACTGTTACGATCTTCAAGATTAGAATGAACATTTTGAGCCTCTATTTATATCAGTTTGCAATTTGAGATCCAATAGGAAAGCGTGGCTTGTTCCCGCGGTAACCTACAGGAACAGTAGAGGTTATCTTTCGAATAAGCTCCAGGAAGTTCGATAAGCTCCCAAGAAGACTGTCCTAGTACTTGTAATCTCTACATGCGACTGGAGTTATTTTCATTGGAGAGCGCTTGCCTGACTGTTCGTGAATACAGGTAGGGCACTTGGCCTGATTCTGTCCTTCCGTCCAGCATTTTATTCCCCTCAATCTAGGTAAGGTGGATTAGAGCAAGGCCGCAGTGCCGCTATTGAGTGGGCATGCTTACGAGTTTTAACAGGGCGATTGTTGAGCGGTGTGGGAGGAAGACCTTATGCGGGTGGTGCCGAGTCGCTTTCTATTGTTTCTTGGGTTGGCTCTATTGTTCACGTCTTTTGCCAGCGCGCAGACGTGGCGGCAAGTCGGCCCTTCGGGCGGGGATGTCCAATCGCTCGCAGCAGTTCCCGGCAGCACTCGCACCATGTTTCTCGGCACTTCTGACGGCCACGTGTTCGGTTCGCGCGATGCTGGTGAGCACTGGGAATTGCTCGGCAGAATTGGCGCGAATCACGACGATGTGATTATGTCCATCGTTGTCGACCCTCGCTCGGCCGGCACGCTGTACGCCACCAGTTGGACGCTCAGTTCCCACGGCGGGGGTGTTTATCGCAGCGCGGATGAGGGGCATACCTGGCAATTGATCGGCCTCGAAGCCCGTGTCGTGCGCGCGATCGCCATCGCCCCTTCGAATCCGGACGTCTTAACCGCGGGCGCAACCGATGGCGTTTATCGCTCGATGGACGCCGGCAAAACCTGGGCCAGAATTTCTCCTGAAAATCACGAAGACCTGCGAAATTTCGATTCCATCGCGATCGATCCGCACGACCTGAATACGATTTATGCGGGCACATATCATTTGCCGTGGAAGACGGTAGACGGCGGAAAAACCTGGGCGCCGATTCATCAGGGCATGGTGGACGATTCGGACGTGATGAGCATTACGGTGGACCAGGACAACCCCTCTCATATTTTTGCCAGCGCGTGTTCCGGCATTTATCACAGCTCCGATGGCGGAGCGAATTGGACCAAGTTCAAGGGGATCCCGAAAGACTCCCGGCGCACGGTTCATATTTTGCAGGACCCCAAGCGTCCGCTGACCGTTTACGCGGCGACGACCGAAGGCCTCTGGAAGACCTCCGATGACGGCGCTGGATGGCATCTGGTGACGCCTGCGACGTGGAGCATTCTCTCGATGATGATCGATCCGCAAAATTCGGATCGCTTGATCCTGGGCACCGAACGGCTGGGCGTCCAGATCAGCGACAACGGTGGACAGACCTACCGCGCCGCGAATGAGGGCTTTTCGCACAGGCGTATTGTGGATGCCGCCGCCGATCCGCAGCATCCGGAACGCGAACTCGTCGTGCTGACGAGCAATTTTGAGCCGATGCTGGAGACGTCAGACGCGGGGCGCACGTGGACTCCACTGGCCACCGGACTGAAATCAGGACCGCCGCGCCACGTTTTCGCTTCACCGGAAGGCTGGTTCGCAGCACCCGGCCCCGGCGGACTGATCCGCTACGACTCTTCGAAAGCAACCTGGGTGGCTGTCAATCAGGTGATCGAAAAGCTCGCTCCGGCGCAACCGCGCAAAGCAGCGACGTTGAAAAAGATATCGACGGGGAGTTCAAACGCGCCGGGCAAATCCGCGGCGCCTGCCGCGCTGAAATCGATTGTTCCGTTTAACGCCAAGGTCAATGACATGGCGTTCGGACGCGATGGCTGGTATGCGGCATCGGAAACGGGACTGTTCGTATCTCGCGATCATGGACTTAACTGGAGCGCGGTTCCGTTTGCGCCCGCGCAGGGAGCATCGGCTTCCAGTGCGATGGCCGGTTCCGCGGTTCGCGCCGTTCGTGTTGGAAACGGGAATTCCTATGTCTGGGCCGCGACTGCCCGGCAAATAGAAGTCTCGGGAGACGGCGGAAAAACCTGGATTGCGCACACGCTGCCGTTCGAACCGCGTGGGTCGGTTCACATTCTTGCGGCTGACGCGAGCACCAGCGTTCTGTCCAGCGATCACGGCGTGTATGTTTCGCGCGATGCCGGTGAGACGTGGCGTCAGGCCAGCCTATCCGAGCTTTCCATTGAAGATATGACTCCGATCAAGAGCGCCATCGTGGTTTCTACCGCCAAAGGCGCTCTATTCCTGTCGCGGGACGCGGGCAAGAGCTGGGGACGCATGAGCGGCCCGAGTGCCGATAGCTCGATTTCCGCATTGCGCTCGCGCGATAGCGCGAACCAACTGGTGGCCGCGTCGGCTACCGAAGGTCTGTTCGTCCTGGATATGGGCTCGGCATCGTCGGCTTCGGCCGATCCCGAGGCGATTTCGCCCGCGCCCCGGCAATAGCTGCGCGAAAGTTAGATCTCGTTTCAGGCAATTTGCGGGATCCGATTTGGATCCCCAGAGATTGCCGGCGCACCTTCGCTGCCGCGAAGATTTGTGCGCCAGCAATATGTCGGCGTTTTCCCCCCGGTTACGCCGTCATCCAGCGCGGCGAAGCGTTTCGGTTCCGGCCACCACACCCTGGGACTGGAACGCTCGCCGTGAAATTCCGGGGCCGAAACTCCGGCCAACGGAAAGGCAAATCCATTCAAATTTCGATATTGTCGGATTCGTGCTAACGTCTTGCTCGCCGTGCCGCTTCCGATATAATGAGTTTTCAAGATGATTTCCAGATCACCCCACTGGATGAGGTGAATTCAGATGCCGGTTCAAGCACGCCCCAGGAGTGCGGAATTTGACGCCGGCCGGTATCAAGGCCTTGCCCGGGGGGATCTTCTTCGCATTTACCGCACGATGTATCTTTCGCGGCGCCTCGACGACCGCGAAATTCAATTAAAGCGCCAGAACAAAATATTCTTCCAGATCAGCGCGGCAGGCCATGAGGCCGTGCAGGCAGCGGCAGGGCTTTTGTTGCGTCCCGGCCACGATTGGACTTTCCCGTATTATCGCGACCGCACCGTGTGCCTCATGCTCGGCGTTACGCCGCTGGATATGCTGCTGGCAGCGGTCGGCGCCAAGGACGATCCGAATTCCGGCGGCCGCCAGATGCCTTCGCACTGGGGCAGTCCCCGGCTGAATATTTTTGTGCGGTCATCGGCGACCGGGATGCAATACACGCAGGCTGTTGGTATGGCGGAAGCGTCGCTTTATTTTCAGAAATTCCCGCACGCCATGGAGCAGGCGCGGCTGGCGATGCACCAGCCGAATGCGCCACTTGAATCCGACGAGATCGTTTACGTTTCAGGTGGCGACGGTTCCACCAGTGAAGGCGAATTTTTCGAGGCGATCAATACGGCGTGCCTGAAATCTCTCCCTGTCCTGTTCCTCATTCAGGACAACGGCTACGCAATTTCCGTGCCTGTGGAATTTCAGACTGCTGGCGGCAGCATTTCAAAATTGGTGGCTAATTTTCCGGGGCTGCACGTCGAGGAATGCGACGGCACCGATCCTCTGGCAAGTTATTCGTCCCTAAAGCGGGCCGCAGATTATTGCCGCGCGAGGAAAGGCCCGGCGTTTGTGCACGCGCATTGTACGCGTCCGTACTCGCACTCGCTTTCCGATGAGGAAAAGCTTTACAAGACTTCGCAGCAGCGCGAAAACGAGGCGCACCGCGATCCGATCCCGAAGTTCGGGCTGTTTCTAGTGCGCGAAGGAATCATCGGCGAACAAGGGCTGGAAGAAATCGAAACCGCCGTGGACGACGAAATTCGCGAAGCGACGGACAAAGCCCTGATCGCTGAATCGCCAGCGAAGGAATCGATTCTGGTCAACGTGTATTCGCAGGATGTCGATCCGACGTCTTCGAAATTCGAAACGGCTCCGCATTTTTCCGGCAAACCGAGAACCATGGTGGAAATCGTGTCGGATACGCTGGCCGACGAAATGGCGCGCGACGAACGAATCGTGGTCTTTGGCCAGGACGTCGCCGATTGCAGCCGCGAGCAGGATTTGAAGGAAGTGAAAGGGAAGGGCGGAGTCTTTAAAGCCACAGTCGGCTTGCAGCGGCGCTTTGGATCGGCACGCGTTTTTAATACGCCGATTGCTGAGGCCACGATTGTGGGCACCGCCATCGGTATGGCCGCGCGGGGCATGAAGCCGGTCGCCGAGATTCAGTTCTTCGATTACATCTGGCCGGCGATGATGCAGATTCGCAACGAATTGGCCGTGCTGCGCTGGCGTTCGAACGGCGCGTTCAAAGCGCCTGCTGTGATTCGGGTCGCTATCGGCGGCTATCTGACGGGCGGCGGAATTTATCACAGCCAGAGCGGGGAATCGATTTTCACGCACAATCCGGGGCTGCGCGTCGTGATGCCTTCGACCGCGCTGGACCTGTGCGGCCTGCTGCGCACGGCGATTCGCTGCGACGATCCAGTGATGTTCCTCGAACACAAACACTTATACCGGCAGCCTTACAACCGCTCGCCCTATCCCGGCGCGGATTTTACGATTCCATTCGGACGCGCGCGCGTGGTACGCGAAGGCACGGACGTCAGTATCGTCACCTACGGCGCAGTGGTTCACCGTGCGGAGGTAGCCGCGGCGCAGCTCGAACGCCAGGGAGTTTCGGTGGAAATCATCGATCTCCGTTCACTTTCGCCGTTCGATTGGGACGCCATTGCCGCCACCGTGCGGAAGACCAATCGCGTAATCGTCGCCCATGAAGACACACTCTCCTGGGGATACGGCGCGGAAATCGCTGCGCGCATTGGCGATCAGCTGTTCGATCACCTGGACGCCCCCGTGCGTCGCGTCGCTGCAATGGACACTTTTTGCGCCTACAATCCCACGCTGGAAGATGAAATCCTTCCGCAGACCAGCCATCTGGTCGCTGCAGTCAACGAATTGATCGCTTATTGATATGTCCTGTGTCAGGTTGTCGCGGTAAGCTGAGCTTGCCTTACCTGGAAGGCCGCATCTCGAAGCACGTCCAACTCAATACTCAAGCGTAAAAGCTAATATTTTGTGAAGCCAATTCAATCACAGGCTGTTTCGGTAATGCGAATTCCGGGAGAATTATGCCCGCGTGGCGCGTCTTCGGCATGGGTTGGACGAGCCTAGCTCCCACGCCGCAACGTCCTAAAAACAAAGAATTTATCCTCATCACTTCGACCAGGAATTCGTGATCGTTCATCGGGGATTGATCGGTGTAGGGAAACCTGAGCAGCAGTTGCATGTTCTGCCGTAAAGCATGATCGTCAGAGAGGAACATAAAATGGATGCCGTCGTGCGAAAAGTCCTTGATAACGCACAATCTTTCCGCATCGGCAGTCCGCGCACTGAGCTCGCGGCATCGGGCGAAACAGGAAAACTTATTCCGGGGATTGTTTCTTCTGTCCATAGCTCAGTATTCCCTCCACGATCATATTGCTATAGGGGTCGCCGCGTTGCTATGAGCCGGAAGTAACAATTTGGAAGGGTACCTGTTTCCTATGGAGCTTGGTACTAGTAAATCTAGTAGTTTATGCTAACTTTCAGGGGCTAAGAATTGACCGAAATTAACGATGTCCAAATGGCTTTAAACGATTATAAATAAATGACTTATTGTGCTTTATGGCTCACTTTCCTGTGATGTTCCGCGCCCACTGCATGGCAAGCCAATGGTCCTCCTGGACGGCGGTCTTGCTGAGTTTGAGCTGCGTTACCTGTTGCGTAACGACATCCCACTGCCCGGATTCTTGAGCCAACATCAGTTTATGGACTGGCCCGATTCTACTCGGCTCACCGAGCAGAACTGCTTTGTATTCCTGGGCCAACGGCACCCCTTCCAGAACACGCTCCATGGGCATCTGGAGAATAGCATCCATTAGAGAAAGAATGCCCATCAGAAATAAGTCGGATTCACCGAGCAGAATTTTGGGTCCAAGCAGTTCACAGAATCGGCCACGCACAAGTGCCGCGAGGACAAGATCGCTCGTGATGTTTTGTCCGGCCGCGAGGGTCGCCACCAAGCGCACCCAGCGACGAGTTTCGCGCTCCCCCAACATGGTCAGCGCGTGCCGTACGGATAGAATGTCGCTGGAGAATCCAAAATGTGACGAGTTCAAATACCGAAGCAGGCGATAGCACAACGATGGTTCCGTTTTTATGAGATTTTCGATTTCCGATGGATCCAGGATCGAACGTGAAGCAGCCTGCAACATTCGAGCATAGTTGAACTGGTTGGTTGGAATCTGGCTGGTTGGCAAAACCTCCGGTTTATGAAAGAAATAGCCCTGAAAATATGAGAACCCCAATCTCTTAGCGGAAACAAACTCTTCTTGAGTTTCCACTTTCTCCGCCAACAGCCGAGAGTGTTTGCCGTAACGATCAACGATCGCCGCACATTGGTCTGCTGTGCAGAGTCTGAAGTCCACCTTGATGATATCTGCCAAATGCGTGAGAGCCTCGCGTGGGTCATTTGCCGTGAAATCGTCGAGGGCGATAACGTAACCGTCTTCCTTTAGCCTCTGGCAGGAGGCTACTACGACTTCATCCGCGGGCACATTTTCCAGCACTTCGACCACCG
>Ga0265342_10004922_pt1 | contig 10331 bp, 6 predicted proteins | sample 4CB327metaG_FD_203125 | JGI IMG/M metagenome (GOLD analysis project Ga0265342, IMG submission 203125) | Rhizosphere microbial communities from Carex aquatilis grown in University of Washington, Seatle, WA, United States - 4-CB3-27 metaG | ecosystem: Host-associated > Plants > Roots > Rhizosphere...
CGCCGGGAAAATGCGTCGAAGGTGCGCCTGGCCGCTCTTGGCCAGTTGGCGGCGCAGCTGGCCCACGAGATCGGAACGCCACTCTCGTCGGTGTCAGGCCATCTGCAGCTGGCCCTGTCACAGCGCGATCTGTCTCCCAACCTGCGCGAGCGTCTGGACGTATCGACGCGCGAGATTGCTCGCATTGGCCGCATCGTGCGCGACTACCTCGATTCCACGCGCTCGCTGGAAGCGGAACGCAAGCTGGTTTCCCTGCGCCAGGTCCTGAGCGAGGCGGTCGAGGTCACGCGCGGGGGCGAGCTGGGGAGCAACAAGACCCTGAACGTAGACGTACCCGCCGATCCAGCCGACTTCGTCACCGATCCGGGTTTGCTGCGACAGATCGTCATCAACCTCCTCTCCAATGCCCTGGATGCGGTGGAGCACGGAGGGGTCGTCGCCCTGACCGCGCAGTCGCAGGATGACCATGTGCTCATCACGGTGCGCGACACAGGGACCGGCATCGCGCCCGAGGATCTGCGGCGCATCTTCGAGCCTTTCTACACGACCAAGGGGCGAGGCAAGGGCACCGGCCTGGGCCTGGCCATCTGTCGTGAATTGGCCAAAGCGCTGGGCGGCACCATCGCCGTGCAAAGCACGCCCGGGCAAGGCTCGGCTTTCTCCCTGCGCTTGCCCCGCCACGCGCAGGCTGAACCAGCATCCCCACGGGCCGCGGCCGGAGGAGCAGCATGACCAAGATCCTTGTCGTCGAGGATGACGCCGTTGCGCGCGACCTTCTGCGCGAGATCCTGAATGCCGAGGGCTTCGAAGTCGACGCCGTGGACGACGGTGCGCCCGCGGTCGAGCGGGCGGCGTCGGGACGCTACGACCTGGTGGTTTCGGATATCCGCATGGAACGGGTGGGTGGCATGGACGTCCTGCGCGCCTTTTCCGAAAAGGCTCCGGGCACGCCCGTCATCCTCATCACCGCGTTCGGCGACGTCACCGGCGCCATGGAGGCCATCGGACACGGCGCCTACGACTATGTTTCCAAGCCTTTCAACGTCGAAGAGCTGCGCCAGACCGTGGCCCGCGCGCTGGAGCGCAGACGGCTGTCCGCCGAGGCGGTGGCGGCGCCCAAGACGGCCGCGGCTCAGGTGGCCGAGATCGAGGGCAAGAGCCCGCGCATGCTCGATGTCTACAAGCTGGTCGCACGGGTGGCACCCACGACGGCCACGGTTCTGGTGGTCGGCGAATCGGGCACGGGCAAAGAACTGGTCGCGCGCGCCATCCATACCCGCTCTCCGCGCGCCGGCAAGGCGTTCGTGCCGGTGAATTGCACCGCCTTGTCCGAATCACTCCTCGAATCCGAGCTGTTCGGTCACGCGCGGGGCGCCTTCACCGGCGCCGTGTCCGCCAAACGCGGCCTGTTCGAGATGGCCAACGACGGCACCCTGTTTCTCGACGAAATCGGCGACATGGGCCCCAAGATGCAGGCTCAACTCTTGCGCGTCCTGCAGGACGGCGAGGTGCGGCCGGTGGGCGGCACCGAATCCATCAGAGTCGACGTGCGCCTGGTGTGTGCCACCAACCGCGATCTGGAGGCCGACGTCAAGACGGGCCGTTTCCGCGAAGATCTCTATTTCCGCATCAACGTGGTCACCGTGCGCATGCCGCCCTTGCGTGAGCGCGCTGGCGACATCCCCATTCTGGTGCGCCACTTCTTGGCCAAGATCGCTCGCCGCGAAAGCCGATCCGAGGCGAGCGTGTCGCCGGAAGCGCTCGAGGTGCTGTGTCGCCACTCATGGCCCGGGAACGTTCGCGAGTTGGAAAACGCTATCGAGCGCGCGGTGGCCGTGGCCAAAGGAAACGTGGTGTTGCCCTCGGACCTTCCCGTGGAAGTCTATGGCGGCTCACCAGCACAACCAGCCGAGATTTTTGACGATCGCCCGACGCTGTCGGAGCTGGAAAAGCGCTACATCGCGCTCATCTTGGCGGAATGTGGCGGCAACAAGAAGAAGGCGGCCGAGCGTCTGGGCATCGACCGCCGTACGCTCTACCGGGCTCTGGAACGCGCCGGCGTGGCGGCGGGCAGCGACGACGAAGGGGACGACAGCTAGTGCTTGTCGGGAAATTCCCGGCGCAGATCGGCCACCGTGGGCGGTAGCGGTAGCGTGAGCGACGAGCGGGAAGCGGCTAGCGTGGGCGGCTCGGGTGAGCGTGAGCGACCAGCGGCCCGCGACACGCTGAGCGCTCTCGCCCTACGCTTTCCGCCTCCCGCGCACCCCACACGAACTCGCTCACGCCCTCGCCCACGCAACCCGCTAGCCGGCCCTGCGGGCGACCCGCAATTGCCCGACAGACTCTGGTTAGTCAAAGCAAATCGAGAAACGCCTGGCCGGCGTGACTGAGGGTGCGGCCGGCGGGATACACCAGCCGGATCTTCCTCTCGGTCTGCAAGTCGGTCACGTGCACCTCGCGCAGCGTCCCCTGCGCGATCTCTTCCTCGACGCACATGCGCGGCAGAAACGCCACCCCTTGGTTACGTTGAACCATTTTGCGAATGGCCTCCACCGTGGGCATTTCCACATCCTGCCGCAGCGGAACCTTTTGCCGCTCGAACTGGCGCAGAACCACCTCTTTGTAGGGCGACATCTCGTTATGCGCGATGAAGGTCTCCGCGCCTAGGTCAGCGATAGAAACTGAACGCCGCCGCGCGAAGCGGTGCTGGGGCGAAACCACGCAGGCCAGGTGATCGGTGTAGATGATGCGCGCGACCAGCCGTTCGTCCTGCGGCTCGTAGCTGATCACGCCCATTTCAAGGTCGCCTTCCAGGATCTCGACGGGGATTCGGCTCGATTGGCTGCGCCGGACCTGCACCTTCACGCGCGGGTACAGCTTGCGGTAGCGCGCGATGAGCAGCAACAGATACAAGGTGGTCGATTCGTTGGCACCTATGAACAACCGCCCCGCACCGTGGTCACGCAATTCTGCCAAGGCCGTGGTCAACTCCACACGCAAGTTGTCGAAGCGCCGAGCGTAGTCGAACACCACCTGGCCCGCATCGGTCAGACGCGCTTGTTTTCCCGCGCGATCGATGAGCGGCTCGCCCACCTCGGCCTCAAGGCGCTGCACCGCCATAGAAACGGCCGGCTGGGTGCGCAGAAGGCGGGCGGCCGCGCGCGAGAAACTCTTCTCGCTGGCCACGGCACGAAAGACTTCGAGGGTGTGCAAGTCCATGGGGCCTCCCCTGATCCGGGAAGGACCCACCATAAGCCAAGCTGATACAAAATGACAAAAGCGTTGCAGCAGACGCCAGGAGGAACAAGTCCGATCTTCTCCCTGCTCTCGTGCGCTATCTGGCCGACGCCGCCGCGGCTGATGTAAGATGCGGGCTGGATCTGTCTCCAGGTCCCCAACCACACACAGTCAATCCATGGCAGTCATTGGCATCGATCTGGGCACGACCAACTCTGTCGTCGCCACCGTGCGCGACGGACAGGTAGTCGTGGTGCCCAACTCTCAGGAAGGCTACCTGCACCCGTCGGTGGTTTCGTTTTCCCCCGACGGCCTCAAATACTTCTCGCTGGATGCGGTCGCCCGTCGCATCGTGGACCCCAAGAACACGGTCTACTCGGCCAAGCGCCTCATCGGCCTGCCCTTCCATTCTGACGAAGTGCAAAGGGCTTTGCAGCGATTGCCCTACGGCCTCGGCGAAGGCAGCAATGAGCAAGCGGTCTTCATCGGACCGGATCGCACCTACACCATTCCTGAGGTCTCGGGCCTGTTGCTCGGCTATCTGCGCCAGTGCGCCGAGCTCTTCCTGAGCGAGTCAGTCAGCGCCGCGGTCATCACCGTGCCGGCTACCTTCAACGATTCTCAACGACGCGCGACCGTGGACGCGGGACGCATCGCGGGCGTGGATGTTCTGCGCGTACTCAACGAGCCCACCGCGGCGGCGCTGGCCTACGGGCTGGGCCAGAACATGTCGCAACGGATCGCAGTCTACGACTTTGGCGGCGGTACCTTCGACATCACCATCCTGCAGGTCGAGAACGACGTGTTCGAGGTGCTGGCCACCGGCGGCGACACCTTTCTGGGCGGCGACGATATGGACAGCGCCCTGCTCAACATTCTGGCCGAGTTGTTCAAAGCCGAGCACGGCCTCGATCCGCGCAACGATCAGGCGGCGCACTCGCGCCTGCTCATCGCGGCCGAGCAGGTCAAGCGCCACCTGTCCGACTTCCCCGAGGCGCGCGGCGATCTCAAGAACATCGCCATCGGTTCCACCGGCGAGCCCCTCGCGCTGCGCTTCCACATCGCACGCAGCGTTTTTGAAACCGCCATCCGCGGGCTGGTAGGCCGCACCATCCAGAGCTGCCAGGACGTGCTCGCCTCCGCCCAGCTCACGCCTTCGCAAATCGACGAAGTGATCATGGTCGGAGGAACCACCCGCGTACCCATGGTGCGCGCCGAAGTGGAGAAGTACTTCGGTCGGCCTCCGCGCACCGACCTCAATCCCGACGAGGTGGTGGCCTGGGGCGCCGCCATCCAGGCCGAGAATCTGGCCAATGCCGGCGAGAACCTGCCCGGCCGCGCGGTCTTGCTCGACGTCACGCCCCGCGCGCTGGGCATCGCTGTCACCGGCGGCTTCGCCGAACGGATCATCGATCGCAACGTGCCCGTGCCCGTCGAGCAGACGCGCATCTTCAGCACCTCGGCCGACAATCAGTCCTCGGTGCGCATCCAGGTCTGCCAGGGTGAATCGCGCCGCTTCGACGAAAATGTGCCCCTGGGCGAGTTGGAGCTCACCGACCTGATGCCAGCGCGGCGAGGCGAAGTTTCCATCGAGGTGACGTTCAAGGTGGACACCAACGGCATCTTGCGTGTGCGCGCGCGCGACGGCGCAACCGGGGTTTTCCGCGAAGCGGCAGTCAGCGTGCGCGGGGCCATGAGCGAGGCCGAAGTGCAAGAAGCGGCGGAGCGCCAGAAGTACGAGGAGGCCAGCAACCTCCCGGAAGTGCCGGTGGAGTAGGCCATGGCGGGGATGTCCACCGAGCAACTCGCCGGATTCGTGCGGCAGATCTTCCCCCGGCTGGATCAGCTTTCCTACTATGACCTTCTGGGCGTGCCCGCGGGCTCGGACCAAACCGCGGTACGGGCCGCGTTCTATCGTCTGGCCGCCGATCTGCACCCTGACCGTTACCACACGCTTGCGGATCATACGCTCAAAGAGCAGCTCGAGATGATCTACGCGCGCGTGTGCGAGGGCTACCGGGTGCTCACCACGCCTGACAAACGCGCCGCCTATGAGCGGGCGCTCAACCAGGGCAAGAAACGTCTGACGGTCACCGACCGCGAGTCGCGCGGCCTGCAAAATCCCGAAGACAGCCTCAAACATCCCGACGCAAAGAAGTTTTTCCGCATGGGCATGATCTGCCTGGCACGCAAGGACTGGAAGGGCGCCATCATGAATTTCAATTTCGCGCGCACCTTCGAGCCGGCTGCCGCGCTCATCACGCAGAAGCTGGGCGAGGCGCAGGCCGCGTTGGGCAAACCGGGGGGAGCGGGAGGCACGCCGCCCAAGACTTCGTGACCGGGCCGCTCGACTCGCGCCCGCCGCCACCGTCGCTGGCGGACGAGGCCGCGGACGCGCCGAAGCTTCCGCGTGTACCCAAAGTGGGCACCCCGCTCGGTCGCTACGTGCTTCTGGACGTGCTCGGCCACGGCGCCATGGCCAGCGTGTTCCGAGCCCGGGACAGCCAGCTGGGTCGCGAGGTGGCCATCAAGGTCATGGGCATGACCGTCGCGACCCGCGGCCAAGGCGCCGAACGTTTTCGCCGCGAGGCCCAGGCGGTCGCCGCGCTTAAACATCCCGGCATCGTCGAGATCTACGATTTCGTCCCCGCCACCGCCGAGGAACCGAGCTACATCGTGGCCGAACTCATCGAAGGCCCGACCCTGCGGCGACTGCTCGACGATCGACAGGCGCGGCTTCTGCCTGAAGTAGCCGCGCTCATCGTGTTGCCGTTGGCCGAGGCGCTGGCCACGGCTCATGCCCGCGGCATCGTCCACCGCGACATCAAGCCCGACAACGTGATGCTCGAACACAGCGGCGAGCGGTGCCGCGTGGTCATCACTGACTTTGGCGTGGCCCATATTACCGGTCTGGAAACCATGACGGCGTCTGGCGCCTTGGTGGGCTCGCCCGCGTATATGTCGCCCGAGCAGGCGCGCGGGCACGACGTGGGCCCAGGCGCCGACATCTGGGCGCTTGGTGTCCTGCTCTACGAGATGGCGACCGGGTACTTGCCCTTCCCGGGCAAAGATCCCTTTTCGGTGATCGCCGCCATCGCCCGCGGCACGTTCCGCCGTCCCTCGCAGATCGCCGCCACCGTTGGGCCGCGCTTCGAGCGCATCGTTCGGCGCTGCCTGCTGCGCGACCCGGCCGCGCGCTACCCCAGTGCAGGCGAGCTGGCCGCTGACCTGCGCGCGCTGGCCAGCGAGGCGGGACTTCTGCCTGAACAATCGGCGCTGCGGCGTTTTCTCGACGGTCCGGCACAGTTCGAAACCGAACTTCGTCCCAGGATTGCCGATGCGGCGGTGGCCCAGGCCCGCCAGCGGGCCCGGCGAGGCGAGCTGGCGCGCGCCCTGGCCGAGATCGGGCGCGCCACCGCGTACGTGCCCAGTCATGCCGGCGCGAATGCCTTGCTCAAGAAGCTGTCGGCGGGGCGGACAGTTTTGCGCGTGGCGGGTTTCATCGTGGCAGGCCTGCTGCTGGCCACAGCCACTTGGCTCGCCTGGCACCTAACCTGGGGAAGACCCGCCGCCGTGGTCTCGCCTGTGCCGCCCGTTGTCCAGTCCAGGACAGCGGTGCTTCCTCGGGCTGCGCCAGCGGCCGCGTCGAGCGGAACTGCGTCTGCGCCCTCCGTCGAGACGCAGACACGAGTTCCCGGCAACACGCCACCGATCCGTCCCTGGTCGCCTGCCGTCGGAAAACCGAAGCCCTCTCGACGCACGATCTCTTCAACGACGGTCGCCGCTCAGCAGCCGGCGCCGACCGTGGCTTCTGTCGCGCAGCCGGCGCCTGCCCCTGCCCCGCCGTCGACCGCGCCGACACCAATGGAGCGGCCCGGTGTAGTCCAGCTCTTCGCGACTGGCGCCATCTGCTATCCCAGCTTGGACGCCGAGCCCACTTCCGTCTTCATGCCCCGCTACCAAGGCGTGGCGCCCGGCCGACACAAGATCTTCTGCACGCGCAACAAGGGCGGGCACAAGGAGCTGGTGGGCGAGATCGAATTGCCTCCTGGTGCCAAGGTCGAGCGCACCGTAACGCAAAAGGACGGCGCGTTTATCCTTGCGCGCCCTCAGTGATCCGGCGCACGGGCCCCTGCGCCGGTGTGTCGGCGTCACAAACGCCCGAACCACGACACCCAGATCCGGCCACCTTCACAAAAGACCCATCATGTGGCCCGGTGGTCCCGCCCCCGCGGGGCAAACGCGTTGGCCTGTTCGTTGCAAGCACCAGACTGTGATAGCGTTGCGCCGTGGCTAGGCAAAGGACCAGCTTTTTGCTGCTGACCCTCCTGGCAGGCGGCTCGACGAACTGCCTCCTTGACACAGGTCCAACCAACATGCCTCCCACCGTGCAAATCACCGGGCCCGACCAGCCGCTGTACCGCCAGAAGGTGACCTTCACCGCGAACGTGCACGACCCCGACCAATCCACCGCTTCGCTGGATGTTGCCTGGTACGTGGGAGCGGACTGCGGCCACGCGACCGCTGGCACGCCGATTTGCCGCGCAAGCCAACCCGGCAACGACCAGTGTCAGTACACGCCGCAGACTCTCGACTCGATCTGCGTCGTAGTACGAGTCACGGATCGCTATGGTGCCACGACCACGGCTTCGCGCGTGTTCGATGTGCAGGACAGGCCACCGGTCGCTGCAATTGAACGAACCAGCCCTGTTTCGACCGATGCGATCCTGCCCCTGTTCAGCAAGCTCGTCTTCTCTGCGGCCGGGTCCACCGATCCTGACGACGACGATGCCCAACACCTGACCTATACGTGGACGGTCACCCAGCCTGACGGCAGCAGCCTTTCGGCCACGGACTGCCCCTCGCAACAGACGCCAGCTATCTGCTCGTTCGCGGCCTCGATCCCGGGCAAGTACCACGTTCAGGTGACTGCCACCGACGCGCGCCAACTGGACAACTCAGCCTCACTTGATGTGGTGATCGCCCAGGACCAGCGACCCACGGCCGCCATCCAACGAACCAGCCCCTTGTCGACGGCCACCCCGCTGCCTCTGTTCAGCACCCTCACCTTCTCCGCGGCCCAGTCCACCGACCCTGACATGGTCAATGGCGACACCCTGACTTTCGCCTGGAAAGTCACGCAGCCTGACGGGACCGACCTTTCGGCAGCGACCTGTCCCTCGCCGCAGACGCCGGCCGTTTGCACGTTCACGGCGGCCAACCCTGGCACCTACCACGTCCAGGTGACGGCCACGGATTCGAGCAAGTTGTCCAGCGCCGACTCGCTGGACGTGGCGATTGCCCAGGACCAACCACCGTGCATCGTCGGGTTCTCCCCGACGACACTGAGCACGATCGGCTTTGCCAACCAAAGCATGACCTTTCAGGTCAGCAACGTCTCCGACGATGGGGATCCCTACACGGGATCGGGACCGACCACGGGCACCTTCATCTGGTCGTACCGCACCAGCACGAATGGTGCGTTCATGCGCATGCGGAACCTCTACAACTCGAACCGAATGGATTTTGGCCCCGGCTCGTTTGTCATTGGTGACGTAGTCCAGATTCGGGTCGAGTACCAGGACCGCGTGGGCCGCAGCCTCAGTTCGTGCGACGCCAATGCCGATCGCTGCGAGCTGGTCCCCGGCTGCGCCCAGTGGGTGACCTGGACGGTGTACTTCCTATGAGACGCTGCCAATCCATAGTCCCTGCTGTCGCCTGGCTGCTCGTGGCGCTGGCTGGCTGTAGCTCGTCGTCGAACTCAGTGAACGGAGCGGGCGCCGCTGGAAAGCCGTACCCGACGGGTGGAGCGACATACGTAGCGGCGGGCGGAAACACGACGGCGAGCGGAAATGCCGATGCTGGGGTTTCGTCGCCAGACGCGGCGGGCCCGGGCTCCACACGCGACGCTTTTGCCATGGGCGGTGCCAGCAGCGCTGGCGGCAACATAACCCCCACCGGCGGGTTCATCGCTATGGGCGGTGAGTCTGCCGCTGGCGGGGCAACCTACGGGGCCGGCGGCGCGACTGGCTTTGGCGGGGCCACCCACGCGCCCGGCGGCACGCCCGGCTTGAGCGGCGCCACCGCCGCGGCCGGCGGAGCGAGCGGCTTTGGCGGTGCCACCAGCGCTGGCGGCGCGTCCAGCTTTGGCGGCGCCACCGTCCCGACCGGCGGCGCAACCCGCTCTGGCGGTGCCACCAGCGCCGCCGGCGGCAACACCGGCACACCCCGCACGGGCGGCGCTGGGGTTCCGGCCAGCGGCACCGCAGCCTCGGGCGGAGGAAGCATTGCTTCGTCCGGCGGCCGGCCGGCTGGCGCCGACGGAGGAGTCGCGACCTCTCCACCGGATGCGTCTGCGTCCTGCACCGTGAACATTTCCGCGCCCAGCCTCCTCAACCTGGTGCCAGGCGCTAGCGCCACCCTGACCGTGCAAGGCACCATCGTCTGGGGATCTTCGACGCCGACCCAGCCGAACTGGCAGTGGACAGTCAGGGGGCCCGACGGCACGCTCGTGACTACCACGCCCACCGGCACCAGCGACTCGACCACCCAGAGCGTCCAGTTTCCACTCCTCACTGCCGGCAACTACGACATCAGTGTGTCTGCGACTCCATCGTGCCAGGGCAAAGCCTCGGCCACGGCGGTCAAGCCACAAGATCGGTCGCAGGTGTTCTTCCTGCGTGTCTTGCCACCGAGCGTGTCGACCGGCTCGGGCCAGACCTGCACCACCGACAATTCCCGCTGGTGCCCGACCGAAGATGCCGTGCCGTACGAAGACGCCAACTTTACGCTCCAGGCGGGTCAATCCCGCCAGGATACTGTTCAGTTGTTGCACGGGTACGTGGTGTCGATCGATCCTATGACCGTGGCGCAACCGACGTTACCTGCCGTCGCCGTTCCCTCCTTTGTCCGCGCTTCACCACACGGGTCGACCTGGACCATCGACGGCGCAAGCACCACGGACCAGGCCATGAGTGCCTTGCTCCATCCGTCGCTCACCTACGATGTCTTGGTCGTACCTCAGGCCGGCACTGGGCCTCAGCTTGCCCCCTTCCTGATCCCTCCCAAGCTGGCGCAGGGATTCCGTCCCAGCG
>Ga0265342_10004923_pt1 | contig 10330 bp, 8 predicted proteins | sample 4CB327metaG_FD_203125 | JGI IMG/M metagenome (GOLD analysis project Ga0265342, IMG submission 203125) | Rhizosphere microbial communities from Carex aquatilis grown in University of Washington, Seatle, WA, United States - 4-CB3-27 metaG | ecosystem: Host-associated > Plants > Roots > Rhizosphere...
GGCGCGAGCGAACCGGCGATCATGCCAAACAGTGCCGCAAAAAAGCCGGCCAGCTGCGGCGGACAGACCGCATCCGGCGCCAGGACTTCGAGCCAGATCCAGGTTGCGAGCCCGAGCACGATGGCGGCGAGCGCGCCCTGCGTATTGGCGCGTTTCCAGTACAGGCCGAACGCGAGCGGCACGAACGCGGACACCAGCGTCACCTTGTAGGCATTTTCGACCATTTTGTAGATCGAGAGCTGCGAATTCAGCGCGAACAGCGTGACCAGCACCGTGAAGCACAACACGACGATGCGCATCAGGCGCAGCAGCTGCTTGTCGCCCAGGTGCCTGAACGCGGGGCGCAGGATGTTTTCGGTGAACGTCACCGACGGGGCCAGCAGGGTCGCGCTCGCGCAGCTCTTGATCGCGGAGAGCAGCGCGCCGAAGAACATGACCTGCGCGAAGAGCGGCGCATGGTTCAGGATCATGTTGGGCAGGATCAGCTGCGATTGCTTGTCGCCGTTGATCAGCTTTTGCACGAGCCCGGGGTCAATCAGCGTCGCCGAGTAAGCGAGAAACATCGGGATGAACGCAAAACAGAAATAGAGGCCGCCGCCCAGGATCGACGCGCGGCCCGCGGTGCGTTCGTCTCGCGACGACGCCACACGCTGAAACACGTCCTGCTGCGGGATCGAGCCCAGCATCATCGTGATGGCAGCGGCGGTGAAACCCAGGATGCCGGCAAGCGACGCCTCCGGCCAGAAGGTCGAGAACTTGCCGGCGTCCACCGCATGCGTGACCACGGCGGAAACGCCGCCGGCGAGCTGGCTCACGTCCCAGCCAATATAGAGCATGCCGATCACGATAATGATCATCTGCAGGAAGTCGGTGATGGCGACCGCCCACATGCCGCCCCACATCGTGTAAATCAACACCGTCGAGGCCCCGACCATCATGCCCGTCGATTGCGACATGGCGCCTTCGGATACGACGTGAAAGACGAGGCCCAGCGCCGAGATCTGCGCGGCCACCCAGCCCAGGTACGACAGCACGATGCACAGCGTGGTCATCGCCTCGACGGTGCGGCCGTACTTGTTGCGGTAGAAGTCGCCGATCGTCAGCAGTTGCATGCGATAGAGCGGCCGCGCAAAAAAGAGGCCGACCAGAATCAGGCACAGGCTGGAACCGAACGGGTCGGCGATCACGCCGCCCAGACCCTCGCGCAAAAACGTCGCGGGTATGCCCAGTACGGTTTCGGAGCCGAACCAGGTCGCGAACACCGTGGCGGTGACAATGTAGAGCGGCAGGCTGCGCCCGGCGACCGCGTAGTCGGCGGTGTTCTTGACGCGCAGCGCGGCCCACAGGCCGATGCCGACCGAAATGATCCAGTAGATGATGACGAACCAGAGCAGCATGTCAGCGACGCGCGGACGCGATTACGAAAACGGTGACGGCGGCATATTACACGATGCGCTCGGCCGGCGGCTAGGTTCGCAGCCCGTTACAGCATGCGATACAGCAGCAGGCCGGCGATGGCTGCGAGAACCGCCGCAATGGTGGCGAGCAAAGTGGTTTGCCGGCGGTTTTCCAGCATCAGCTGGCGCATGTATTGCGGGAGCCGATCGTTGTCGCTGTCGTTCAGAAAACGGTGCACGAGGCGCGGTATCTGCGGCAGGAGGGTGCCCCAGTACGGGGCTTCCGCTTTCAGGTGCTGGACGAGCGCGCGCCAGCCGATTTGCTCCGACATCCAGCGTTCGAGGTACGGTTTGGCCGTCACCCACAGGTCGAGCTCCGGGTCGAGCTGGCGGCCCAGGCCTTCGATCGTGAGCAGCGTCTTTTGCAGCATCACGAGTTGCGGCTGCACCTGCATGTTGAAGCGGCGCGCCGTCTGGAAGAGCCGCATCAGCACGCGGCCGAACGAGATGTCCTTCAGCGGCCGCGAGAATATCGGTTCGCACACCGCGCGGATCGCGGTCTCGAATTCGTCGACGCGGGTGTCGGGCGGGATCCAGCCCGATTCGATATGCATTTCGGCGACGCGCCGGTAGTCGCGCCGGAAGAACGCGAGAAAGTTCTGCGCGAGATAGTGCTTGTCGATCGCAGTCAGCGTGCCCATGATGCCGAAGTCGAGCGCGACGTACTGGCCGTTGGCCGCAACCAGGATATTGCCCGGGTGCATGTCGGCGTGGAAAAAGCCGTCGCGAAACACTTGCGTGAAAAAAATCTCCACACCCGCGCGCGACAATTTCTTGAGGTCTATGCCCTGCTCGCGCAGCGATGCTATGTGCGAGATCGGCGTGCCGTGCATGCGCTGCATCACCATGACTTCGGTCGCGCAATAGTCCCAGTGGATCTCCGGCACCGTCAGCAGCGGCGAATCCTTGAAGTTGCGGCGCAGCTGGCTTGCATTGGCCGCCTCGCGCATAAGGTCGAGCTCGTCCTCGAGATGCTTGGCGAATTCCGCGACGACTTCGTGCGGACGCAGGCGCTTGCCGTCCGCCCACAGAAATTCCACCAGGCTCGCGCCGGCGTCGAGCAGCGCGATATCGTGCCTGATGATTTCGGGGATGCCCGGGCGCAGTATCTTGACCGCCACCTCGCGGCCGTCGTGCAGGCGCGCGAAGTGGACCTGCGCAACCGACGCGCTGGCGACGGCGACCGGTTCGAATTCGGCGAACACCTCGTTGACCGGGCGGTGGTACGCGCGCTCGAGCGCGGCCAGCACGAATTCGGCGGCGAACGGCGGCACCTGGTCCTGCAGCCGCGCGAGTTCGTCGGCGATATCCGGCGGCAGCAGATCGCGGCGCGTCGACAGGAGCTGGCCGAATTTGACGAAGATCGGTCCCAATGCCTCGAGCGCCAGGCGCAACCGCACGGCGCGCGGCGCGTCCAGCCGGCGCCGGAACAGCAGACCCTTCACTACCCAGCGCAGCGCGCGCACGCGTTCGTGGCCGAGTATGAATTCGTCGAGCCCGAAACGCAGACTCACCGCGATGATTTTTAACAGACGGAAAAAACGCATGCAAGGATTGTAACTGCCGGCGGGTGGCGGCGCGAGCATTGCGGGAGGAAACGACGGCGTCGGGCGGCAAACGTCGCCCGGCCCGACTTCAATCTAGTCGGCGGGCGCTTTTCTGCAGGCGCTGTTCGATGCGCTTTTCGAGTCGCGATACATCGTCGCGGAGGCTGTCGACTTCGCGCACGAAGCGCTCGATATCCGGTTTGGATGCAACGAGCGGTTGTTCCTCGGTCCAGTACGCGGCCATGGCGCGCGTGAAACTCGACGCACTGTCGCGCTGCCAGCGTCTCAATTCGCCGGCGGCCGTCACCATGCGATGCGCGGCGACGTCGCCGACCACGCGGCTCAAGTCTTCCTCGACGTCCCACTTGAGATTCTGCGCGATGTACAGAATTTCGCGCGCGAGCGCACCGTCGCCGGCGACCACGACTTTCTGCCAGGCATCGGAATCGCCGCCGAGCATGCGCAGCGCAATGCCCGGCGTGAGCGTGAAGTTCGCATCGGGTGCGGCGGCGGGCGCATCCGCGACCTCGCCCGTTTCGAGCAGCGTGTAGGCAACGGTGAAGGGAACCAGCTCAAAGCGAACCACTTTGCCGGCAAAGGGCCGCAGGCGTTCGCGCGCCCACGAGGCGCTTTTCAGCAAATGATTGAGTGCCGCCGCCGTGGGCGGCTTGAACCCGAAACCGGGCGCGGCGCGCGTTTGTTCCTGGGCCGTCCCGGACATGAGTTCAGCTCTGTTGAATGCCGCTGATCAACCAGCCGGTGCTGCCATCGAGCGGCTTTTCGAGATGCCAGATTTCGTTGAACGGCGCGGCGGTGGCATCGGCCGCTTCGCGGATCATGCCGCTGAAGTTGACGCTCGCCACATAGGCGTTGCCTTCGGTCACCACCTCGAGCACGTCGGCGTCGAGCGTCACGACGTCGGTTTTTTGCGGCGCCTGTCCGCGCGCCTTGATGTCCGCGGCGACCTGCGCATACAACTCCGGAGTCATGAAATCGCGCATGGTCGACAGATCTCCTGCGTCATTGGCGGCCTGCAGTTTCGTGAAATTCAATTTTGCGTGATGCGTAAATTGCGCGGCGTCGAATCCCGGTGGAAAGCGATTCACTGCGGCGAGAGCGGACGCGCCTCCACCGAAACCGGTCGACAGGTCGTTCCGAATGCCGGGCGTGATTGTTGGTATGTCGCCTGCGTACTGCAGCGGTGCCGGCTGTGGTTTTGCGCGCAGCATGCGCAGCGCAAAAATTACTGCGGCGGCAATGGCCAGCATCAGCAGGATGCTGCCGAATCCGCCGCCGTTGCCCATGAACAGGGAGGCGAGGCCGGCGCCGAGGGCCAAGCCTGCCAACGGGCCGAGCCAGCGGCTCATGCCCGAAGGTTGCGGCGCGGGAGTCGCCGGCGTCACGGCCGGCGCCTGTTGTTGAACCGGCGGCCGCGCCGCCGGCGGCGCGATCGTGCGTTGCCTGCCTATGCTGGAGCCCCCGCCGAGACGCGCGGCATCCGAGTCCGTGGCAACGAGTCCGATGCTGAATACTGCGGCGAGTATTGCGATCCATTTATTATTCATATTTCCTCCGGGCTGAATACGGCGGGCCATCATTCTACCAACAGTTCGTGTCGCCACGATCAGGCTTTGCAAGGCCTGAACCTGGCAATCCGGCCCAATTGCCGGGGTTGGACGTCGCCGCAACGAAATAGTTGCCGGAAACTTCCACTGGCCGGCGAAATCAGGGTTTGGCCGCGCCGATTTCGGCGAGCTCGATAATGTTCCAATCGCCGCGAAACCACGGACAGCCGCCGCGCGTGCAGCGGCTGGTATCCTGCCATGAAGACTTGCTGTCGGTTTTGACCGGGCGGCCCAGCGCGGGCGCGTACCAGTCGGTTTCTTCGATTCGCGTTTCCCGCAAAAAACCATCCCAGTCGCCGACATAGGTCCAGCGCTTGATTTTGATCGTATCGAACGTGCCGGCGGGCACCGTAACGCGTTCGTTGCCAAGCACTTTGCCGTCGACGCGCACGCTGTCGCGCCGCCCGGTTGCCGGCTCGATCGCATTGATCCGCACCGACCACGAACCGTCCGCATCGGCCGGCGGCACGTACACCGGCAACGGCTTGGTAAATTCGTATTCGCGCAACTGATCGTGGCTCGCGAGCGGGTGGCGCAACCAGTTGCCGTTCCTCGTATAGATTTCGGTACGCGCGCTGCCGGCGCTCGGCGTGTCGGTGGTTACCGCAACTTCGACGCGGTCGGCTTCTGATTTTGCGACGTGGTAACTGATTTTGCCGCGGACTTCGCTGTTGTAACCGTTGGAGATGCGATAGCCGTAAGTATCGCTGTCTGCCGCGGCTGCAAGGTCGATGCAGAGGCAGGTCGCGACCATCAGCGTGAATATTTTCCGCATTGCGTCCTCCGCCGGGCGTGGCCGCGAATCCTGCGCTTACAACCGGTATCCCCGGTGCAGTGCAACGACCCCGGCACTGAGATTGAAGTATTCGACCCGTTCGAGTCCGGCTTGTTCCATCAGGGTCTTCAGTTGTTCCTGGTTTGGATGAACGCGGATCGATTCCGCAAGATAACGGTAGCTCTCGCTGTCGTTCGCAACCCACTTGCCGAGCAGCGGCAACACCTTGAGGGAATACGCGTCGTAGAGCGGTTGCAGCGGCTGCCAGACGCGCGAAAATTCGAGCACGAGCAACCGCCCGCCGGGCTTCAACACGCGGCGCATCTCGGCCAGCGCACGGTCCTTGCGGGTCATGTTGCGCAAACCGAAGGCCACGCTTACACAATCGAAATGCTCGTCCGCGAAAGGCAATTGCTCGGCATCGCACTGCACCGCTGGCGCCGGCAGGCCCGCGTCGAGCATGCGGTCGCGGCCGCGCGCAAGCATCGCTGGATTGATGTCGGTCAGCACGACCTCGCCGCTCGCGCCGACGCGGCGCGCGAACTGGATCGCGAGATCCGCGGTGCCGCCGGCGACGTCGAGCACCCGTTGTCCGGGTCGGAGGCCGCTTTGTTCGACGGTGAAGCGCTTCCATACGCGGTGCAGACCGGCCGACATCAGGTCGTTCATCAGATCGTAGCGCGAGGCAACCGAGTCGAAGACGCCAGCGACGCGGCGCGCTTTCTCGTCCTCGGGGACTTTTTGGAAGCCGAAGTCGGTGGTCTTGGTCATGGGCATAGGATACCGCTTATGCGATGAAAGCACCTGCAAGCGCTTGAGCGACTATTTTTTGTCGCGGCTGGCGCCGGCTTCCTGCAGGCGGTTCAGGTAATGCGCCCACATGTCCTGCTGGTTGAGGCCATAATCGTACAGCAGGTCCCACGAATAGATGCCGGTGTCGTGGCCGTCGGAAAAGCACAGTTGCACGGCATAGGTGCCGACCGGCTCGATACGGGAGATCGTGACCTCCCTTTTTCCGGCCTGCAGGACTTCCTGGCCCGGCCCGTGGCCGCGCACTTCGGCGGACGGCGAATGGACGCGTAAAAATTCGCACGGCAGGCTGAATGTCCTGCCGTCGGCGTAGGTAATTTCGAGCACGCGCGACTTTTGATGCAGCTTGATTTCAGTCGGCGTCGGCATGTTCTTGTCGGATGCGGCCATCAGTGCATAGCCTTGCAGATCATTTCAGGATACGCATGATAGCCGAGTTGGGCGCATCGGAATGGTTGGCGGCGATTCGCCGGTGTTACGGGGAGCGGGACGAAGGCCGCGCACGGCCGGCCCTGCGTCAGACGAGCGTTACGGTGCAGCGGTCGAAATCGCTGCCTTTCTCGATTACGTTGACGAGTTTCGCAACCTGTTTCTGTTCGCCGAACAGTTCGACGAAACGTCCCGCCTGATACCAGCCCGTCGGCAGGATCAACGTGGCCGGCGTCGCCGGCACCGCCATTTCGGGCAGCAGCAGCGCGCGCTCGAAACCGTTGATGCCGGTAGGCGCGTGGAAATTGGCCGGCCGCGCCACGACGGCGCGGGCGATCCCTGGAAACAGGCGCACGCCGACGTACAAGTCGGAAGTTTCTTCGATGCGCAACCACTGGACGAGTCCCAGATAAAACAACTTACTCGTGCCGCGGCGCACCGCGACCAGCTGGTTGTGGCCGATGCGCAGTTGCGCATCGGGCTCGCGCAGCATGCACATGAAGCCGGAATTGCTCTGGTTCACGAGTTCCCACGATTCGACCGCCGAACTTTCGGCTGACGCCAGCGAGCGTTCCGTGCGTTCGCTGATATGACCGAACAACTGCATGTCGTGCTCTTCCTGCCGCGAGAGGCTCGCGCCCGGCACGCGGAACGAGCGGCCGCCGATGAAATAATGCGCGGCGTGCACACCGATGCAGACCTGGGCTTTTTCCTCGATCAAATTGCGTTGTTCGCCGCGGCCGGTACCCGCGCGGCACCACTGGATATACAGCAGCATCAGCAGGTTCTCGCAGCCCGGCTGGCGCGCGTCTTCGCCGAGCCCGAGCATCGCCGGCGTCTGGCCCTGCTTGAGCAGCGTGATGTTCTGGCGCAGCGTACGGCCGACCTGTTCGAGATCGAGATGGCGCAAGGTCGGCAGCGGCTCGCACTCTTCGGTAAAGCGCGGGCCCGCGCTACCGGCGAGGTCGACGCTCAACGCCGGAATTGCGGACGGCGGCAGCGGCCGCGCGGAGAGGTTGACCTGATTCGACCATTTTTCGGCCCAGCGCGCGAGGAATTCCATTTGCCGTCCGGACAGCGCGAACGGATTCGCGAGTTCGGCCAGCAGCGCCTGGCAGTACGCGGCGCAGCAAGTCGAGTCCGCTTCCTGCCGGATGAACGTATCCGCGACCGGCGTTTGCGCAAATCCGCTTTGTTCCGCGAACACGTACAGTTCGTGCAGGTTACGCCACTGGCGCGACGGGACCTGGCGGTATATCCGGTAGTGCTCGAACATCGTATACGTGGTGTAGCGCAGGCAGCGCATAACGATCAGAGCGCCGTGGTTGCGCAGCGCCGGGTCGCCTTGCACGTGGGCGTCGCGGCAGGTCAGGTAGGCGGCAGTCAGCTCCTGCCAGAGGTCCACCGCGCGATTCCATAACGTCTCTTCATTGGAGTCGAGCGGCAGGGGTTTCGCCGTGTACTTGCGCGCCAGTTCGCTCTGCACGTAATGAACGGGTTCGCGCAGCGATTCCAGCAGGCGCAACATCTCGACCGGCACGATACCCGCCTGCCGGACAAGTGCAACCTGCTCGGTCAGCGAGCGCTGCGCCGATTGCAGATTGGTAAGTGGCAGCGTCTCGACCCAGCGCTTGCAGCTTGCGCTGTCGGTGAACTGCAATTGCGCCGCACTGGGCAACGTCGCCTGATTTACCATCTATGCCCCGCCTCCGGTTAGTGATGTATCCGCGTCATCTTACGGATACAACGCGTTCAATTCACAGCTTAAGGCCCTGCTTTCACAGGGGCAACCCTCGCCGATGAAGGGCACAATAGCCGACACGAGCGGCGAATGTATGTGATGAACATCACGTCCATGGACTATCTTGCACAAAGGGAGAACTAATGCACGTTCACGACGTTAGACAAGACTATTGCAACAAGTTCGAGATTTCGAACGTCAGTTGTTCGCGCAACCGTGAAGCGGACAGTTGCGTTGCCCCATGCCGCGTTTGACGCTGTCTTGCGCCCCAGATCGGATTCGGAAAATGCGCGTCGTGCACGTCGCGCGCGATAACGTGCCAGTGCAGGTGAGGCGTCAGGTTGCCGAACTCGGCCAGATTGATCTTGTGCGGCTTCAGCACATTGCGCAACGCCCGCTCGACGGCCAGCACCACCCGCATGCAGTGCAGTTGGTCGGCGTCGGCAAGATCCGTCATTTCCTTGAGATGCGCCTGCCAGATCACGCGGCAGTAGCCGGCGTGGTCCGGATCGGCGACCAGCACGACGCGGCACTTGTCGTCGCGCCACAGCACTTCACCGCCTGCGTACGCGCACAATTCGCACGGCGCAGGGCCTTCGCGGGCGCTCACAGCAGCACGCGTTCGATGCCGCCGCGGTTCGCTTTTGCCACGTAGTCGGCCATCCAGTTCGCGCCGAGCAGGCGCCGCGCCATTTCGACTACGATGTAATCGGCATCGGTACCCGCGTCATTGTCGTAGCGCGCCAGCCCCTGCAGACACGACGGGCACGAGGTCAGGATCTTGACCTGACCGTCGAAACCGTCGGCGCGCAAAGCGGCCGCGCCTTTGCGCATTTCCTCTTCTTTCCGATAGCGCACCTGGGTCGAGATGTCCGGCCGCGTGACTGCGAGGGTTCCCGACTCGCCGCAACAGCGGTCATTGAGCGTGACTTGCGTACCCATCAGCTGATTGACGACCTTCAACGGCTGCTGGGTCTTGATCGGGGTGTGGCAGGGGTCGTGATACATGTAACGCACGCCGTTGATTCCTTCGAGTTTGACGCCTTTCTCGAGCAGGTACTCGTGGATGTCGAGCAGGCGGCAGCCCGGGAAAATTTTCGAGAATTCGTATTTCTGCAACTGGTCCATGCAGGTGCCGCATGACACGATCACGGTTTTGATGTCGAGATAGTTGAGCGTGTTGGCGACGCGGTGGAACAGCACGCGGTTGTCGGTGCTGATCTGCTGGCCCTTGGCTTCGTCACCCGCCGCACTCTGCGGATAGCCGCAACAGAGATAACCCGGCGGCAGTACGCATTGCGCGCCGATTTCGTACAGCATCGCCTGGGTGGCGAGTCCGACCTGGCTGAAAAGCCGCTCCGACCCGCAGCCGGGAAAATAAAAAACGGCGTCGGAATCGTCGCTGACTTTCTGCGGGTCGCGGATGATAGGCACGATGCGCGCATCTTCGATGTCGAGCAGCGCGCGCGAGGCCTGCTTCGGCAGCCCGCCGGGCATCGGCTTGTTGATGAAGTGAATCACCTGAGCCTTGATGGACGGTTTGCCGACGGTCGCGGGCGGCTGCCGCGTTTGTGCCTGCGCGATTCCCAGCGCCTTCGCTGCGCGATGCGCGAGACGCTGCGCCTTGTAGCCCCATTCGATCATGAGTGTGCGCGCGACCTTGATCGTATTCGGATCGGTCGCATTCAGGAACAGCATCGACGCCGCGGTGCCCGGATTGAACCGGTTCTTGCCCTGGCGGCGCAGGAAGTTGCGCATCGCGATCGACACGTCGCCGAAATCGATGTCGACCGGGCACGGGCTGAGGCACTTGTGGCACACGGTGCAATGGTCGGCCACATCGCTGAACTCGTCGAAATGGTCGAGCGAAATGCCGCGCCGGGTCTGTTCCTCATACAGAAACGCTTCAATCAGCAGTGATGTCGCGAGTATTTTGTTGCGCGGGC
>Ga0265342_10004924_pt1 | contig 10329 bp, 10 predicted proteins | sample 4CB327metaG_FD_203125 | JGI IMG/M metagenome (GOLD analysis project Ga0265342, IMG submission 203125) | Rhizosphere microbial communities from Carex aquatilis grown in University of Washington, Seatle, WA, United States - 4-CB3-27 metaG | ecosystem: Host-associated > Plants > Roots >...
TCCGGCGGTGTTTGTGACTGTGCCGGTTATCTTGACGGCGGTGGCTTTGATGGCGGTTTGGCTACCAGCCACGCGGGCTTCGCGGCTTGACCCGATGCAGGCTTTACGTGTGGAGTAGTGTTGCGACGCCCAGCGGCTCCAGTAGACTGAAATGGCAATGAATACGGTAAGAAGAAGTTTATGGGCTGCTGCACTGGTGAGCCTCGGGACCGCATTGTCCGGTTGCGGAATGCCGGGAACGCCGCAGGCGCCGACGTTGAATTTGCCGGTGCAGGTCAGTGACCTCGCGGCAATGCGTACCGGTGAACGGGTTCGTCTGACCTGGACGATGCCGACCAAGAATACTGACAAGCTTTTGCTGAAGGGCGAGGTGCAGGTGCGCGTGTGCCGCAAGGCGGGTACTGCGCCCGATTGTGTACCGGTGGGAAATCTGGAAAAAGACCCCGGAGCTGCCGTTGACGTAGGGCAGGAATTGCCTGAAGAACTGGCAACCGGTGTGCCGCGACCGCTCACATATTACGTGGAACTGCTGAACAAGAATGGGCGATCGGCAGGATTATCGAATCCCGCAGTGGTGGCTGCCGGGGAGGCTCCGGCAGCGGTGATGGGGCTGGATGCGCAGATACAAAAAGTAGGGGTCGTGCTGCATTGGAACGCTGCACTGGAAGGACCTTCGGCAACTGCGATTCGTTTGCAGAGGACACTCCTGACGCCAGTTTCCGCAGCCGCCGTGAAGCCCGCGCAAGGTGCGCTTGCGCCTGCGCCCGAGCCGGTAGAACAGAATTTGCTGGTTGAAGTGAAGGATCGCGCACAGGTAGGCGCGGTGGACTCGAACATTCACTTTGGGCAAACCTATGAATATCGCGCCCAGCGCGTGCTGCGCGTGAGTGTGGGCGGAACAATGATGGAGTTGGATGGGCCGCTATCGCCGCCGGTACGCGTGGAAGCCAAGGATGTGTTTCCGCCAGCTACGCCGAAGGGGCTGGCCGCTGTGGCCGTTGCAGCAAACAACGAAACGGCGGTGGGAGTTGATCTTGCCTGGGAGCCGAACACTGAAAACGATTTGGCTGGTTATGTTGTGTATCGACGTGAAGGTGGCAGCGACTGGGAACGGGTTTCGCCAACAGTGTTGCTCGTGGGGCCGGGTTATCACGACGCGCGTGTGCAGGCGGGGCACACATATGAATATGCCGTGACGGCCGTAGACCAGAGTGGGCACGAAAGTTTACGGTCGGGTCCCGCGCAGGAAGCTGTTCCTAACGCGGAAGCTGTTCCTAACGCGGAAGCTGTTCCGGGCGCGGAAGCTGTTCCGAATGCGGAAGCAGTTCCTAACCATTGAGTGCGCCGGACTGGCGTGGAGGTATTCTCCGATGAAGTATTGCCGGTTTTTGCTGAACAACCAGGTTCACTATGGCACGGTGGAAGAACGCTGGGGAGAGTTCTGGATTACCGGGCCATCGCCCGCTCCGCTGGAGGATCTCGCGTTTCGGCTGAGTGTCGAGCAGGCTGCTGCTGAAAGTTTCGATTTTGATCCGATGCCATTGAATGCAGCTAACCTGCTGCCGCCGGTGACTCCGCAGAAGATTATCTGTGTGGGGCGCAATTATCAGGATCATGCGCGCGAGCTGGGGAATGAGGTTCCCGTTGAACCACTGATCTTTTTCAAGCCGCCTTCATCACTGCTGAATCCGGGAGGAACGGTGCTGCTGCCGAAGGCATCGTCGCGCGTTGATTTTGAAGGCGAGCTGGTGCTGGTGATCGGCAAGCGTGTGCACAAGCTGGCGGAAGGTGCGGATCTGCGCGGAGTCATTCGCGGATGGACACTGGCGGATGATGTTTCTGCGCGCGATCTGCAAAAGAATGACGTGCAGTGGACGCGGGCCAAGGGGTTCGATACGTTTTGTCCGCTAGGGCCGTTTGTGTGTGACGAGATCGATCCGATGGCGGGAGTAACGATTGAAACGCGCCTGAACGGGGAGGTCCGTCAGCATGCGTCGACTGCGGATTTCATTTTCGGCATACCGAAGTTGTTGAGCTTTATTTCGGAGGCGTTCACGCTGGAGGCGGGCGACGTGATTCTGACTGGCACTCCGGCGGGAGTGGGGCAACTGAAGGCAGGGGATCAGGTTGAAGTGTCGGTCGCGGGGTTGGGAACGCTGAACCATTCTGTTGAAGATGACGTGAATTGAGCCGATCAAAAACCGGCGTGCACCCCGCACGCCGGCGGCGCATCGTAATTAGAGGTAAACTAATGCCGGATATGCTTAGCGCGGGAATCCCCTTCCCAGGAGGAAATATGGCCCACAATCTGCTTGAACAACTTCGTAACTACACCACCGTTGTTGCCGATACGGGTGACATTGGGGCGATGGAGAAATTTCGCCCGCAGGATGCCACGACCAACCCATCGTTGATTACCGCCGCGGCCCAGATGCCGCAATATCAGCAGATTGTGGACGATGTTCTGATTGAAGCGCGCAAGGAGTTGGGCGATGGCGCGGGAGATCAGGCGGTTGCGAACCTGGCGTTTCAGCGACTGGCAATTGCATTTGGGAAAAAGATCCTGGCGATCGTTCCCGGTCGTGTTTCAACTGAAGTGGATGCGCGGCTTTCATATGACACTGAAGCCACAATCAAGCAGGGGCGGGCGATCATCAAACAGTACGACGAGGCCGGCATCGGACACGATAGGGTGTTGGTGAAGATCGCTTCCACGTGGGAAGGAATTCGCGCGGCGGAGGTGCTGGAGAAAGAAGGCATACACTGCAACCTGACGCTGCTGTTTGGTCTGCACCAGGCGATTGCCGCGGCAGACGCAGGCGCGACGCTGATTTCGCCTTTCGTGGGGCGCATTCTTGACTGGTATAAGAAGGACACTGGCAAGGATTATCAGGGCTCGGATGATCCCGGCGTGCAGTCGGTAACAAAGATCTACAACTACTTCAAAAAATTTGGGTACAAGACCGTGGTGATGGGCGCGAGCTTCCGCAACATTGGCGAGATCAAGGAACTTGCGGGGTGCGATCTGCTGACCATTTCGCCGCAATTGCTGGGCGAGCTCGAATCGACCGAGGGTGAACTGCCGCGCAAGCTGGATCCGAAGGCGGCACTGTCGATGTCAGTTGAGCGGATCAATGTGGACAAGGCAAAATTCGACCAGATGCACGCTGAAGATCGCATGGCGACGGACAAGCTGAAGGAAGGAATTGAAGGCTTCTCCTCTGCGCTGGTAAAGCTTGAGGGGATGCTGGCTGCGCGGCTGGCGGCGCTTGAATCGCGTGCACCCGCGGCGGTGTAGGCACTTTACTTAGAAGGATGTTGCGAGAGGGCAGCCCAAGTGGCTGCCCTTTTTGCGTCTAAGCGATACCCGGACTGCATTTGCAGTCGGATGGAGCAATTGCTAACAAAGTTGGACGGTACTCTTGGCAAACACAACAATTCGGGTAATCTCAGTGTTACAGCAGGATGAATGGGCGCTCATCGGCAGCTTCCCCGTGCAGGCGCCACAACATACAACGGTTGATGGAGTGCAACTGGCAGGAGGAGTGTATGCAGGAACAGACACATCCACTTGAGCTCTTCTTTCAGCAGGCTGTTCGGAATATCTACGAGGGCAAGCTTGGGCTGAACGATCCGGACGTGACGGCCTACGTAGCACGGCTGCTTTGCGAGTTCTCAGATTCGGAGAGGCTTTACAGCGTTCGCGATGAGATGGGGCGGCCGATTGAAGAGCTGACCGATATGCTCGAGGCTGCGGATCCGGTGAATGGCTCGGCGGCATCGTTTGACGCGGAACGCGCTGTGCGTAAGCACATTGGGGATTATGCACTGTTTGTAGGCGGAATGTACCCGGAAGCGATGGTCTCAAGCCGTCGCCGCAGGCGGCACCAGCCCAGCCTGAATGAGTTAATCCATGCTGGCAAAGAGAGCTACTACATTGTGAGCCAGTTCAACTTGTTTGAATACGAACAAGAGGCGCCGCTGTTCGCGCGACTCGCAGATGGGTTTGAGCGCTGCATCCTTGGCCTGACCATGGTTCGCGAAGAGATTGGGCCGAAGAAGAAGCTGTTGATGCCGCCACCTCGAGTGAATTGATTTTTAGCTCTTAGTTTTCTGCTCGTCTTTGGTGGGGCATGGAATCCCACCCTTCTCGCGAAATGACTACGAGAAGGATGGGGCACCCATGCTTTAGTGTTATTCGGACCATACCCCGAGAGTGTTGCCGAGGCCGTCAGTGAAGTGGAAACGGCGGCCGCCGGGGAACTCGAAGATGGGCACGACGATGGTTCCTCCTGCCGCGGCGATAGCGGCTTCAGTCGCCTGTAAATCCGAAGAATAGAGGACAACAAGCGGTGCGAAGTTTGGCTGCGTTTGATTTGGATCGCCGCGGCGGAAGCCAATGGCGATGCCCGCGGCCTCTGGTGTGGAATCGATGTAGTCGGGGCCCCAGTCCTTGAATGTCCACCCAAAAACAGTGGAGTAGAACTGTTTTGCGCCTGCAATGTCAGTGGTTGCGAATTCTATGTAGTTGATTTTGTGATGGACAGTGGGATTGCTCATGTATCTGCTCCTTGAAAAGTAGCCTTGCGTGGCTGCGAGCAGAAAGGTGTAGCCAATCGAGGCGCGCACACCTTTCCAGTGTGCTCTTGACGCCTCCATCCGCAATCTCTCAAGAGCAGGAGAAAGCAGGTAGAGCCCGCTGATTGGATGCAAGGCACGGGCTGCCGAGGTACCTGATTAAATTAGCAGATTTGTGCGACGAGTGTGAACTCGATTTTGATCAGCGGCCGAGCTGGATCGCGATGCCGCCGGTGATGGCACGCGATGGCATGTTAACGCCGGTGATCTCCTGATAGCCAGTGTTGGAAAGATTGGTGAGGCGGAGATAGGGGCGGATTTTTCCTAAGTCATGCGTGAAGGCGACATTCCACACCGGATACACGGTCTGCTTATAACGCTGTGCAAGTTGCACGGCATTCGTAATCGCAAACGCGTGATGGAATGCGATGGACCAGTCGGCGTGAATGTTCTGGACGGGGTAGTTGAAAACGTATTCCGATTGCAGGCCGTTCAATGCGCTCTGTGCGCCGTGCAGCGCGGTCCATGCGACATGCACGGTCTGCGACTCCGCCGGAATCCAGGTGAAGGTTGACTCGACGCCGGAGAATTGGAGGCCGTTGAGATTGACTGCCTGCCATTTTTGCGCGGGGCTGGGGCGGACGTAGTCGATGGCATTGTGCTGCCGCGAGTAGAAGCCGGTGACGTTGAGCGCGGTCCGAGTTGAAGGGACCCAGTCAACGCCGCCGTCGCCAGTCCATGCCGACTCGGGCTTGAGGGTCGGATTGCCGATCGTCGTGGGGTCGGAATAGTAGAGGTCGGTGTAGGTGGGAATGCGAAATCCGTAGCCGCCACTGGCGCGGAGCTTGAGCTGATCGGTAACGCGCAGGCTGCCGGAAAGCTGCGGGGCGAAGGCGGCCTGCGCTCCGCCGGAAAATATTTCTTCGCGCGCGCCCGCCGAGAGACTCCAGCGATGTTTTGCGGGACGAAGATCGAGATCGACGTAACCCGCGCCGCGATTGCGGGCGTGAATGCCAAGTGCATTTGAGATAACGGTCCCTGAGAAGTTATGGCTATTGATCGTGTCACCGTCCGACTCGAGACCGAGCAGAAGCAGAGAGGGCGAGGCGAGCGGAACGGTATGGCGCAGCGAGGCTTGCCAGGAACCGTCGATATGCCGGTTCTCATAGACCGATGGATTGGTGCGCAGCAGGACAAAGTCGTCGGTGTGGCGGCGATAGCCGAAGGCCGCAACGGTGCGGCTGCCGAGTTCCTGACGAATGGAGGCGAACCATCCCTTAGTGCGCTCCCATGAGTTGTAGGGCCCGTAGAACTGGTTGGCTCCGAAGGCGCGATCGCTGCCGGCGAAGAGCAGATCTGTGATGCCAAGACGTGTGCCGGCCCAACTTTCGACAGAGGCACCTTCGTTGCGATAATCGCGGTCGGTCATGAATCCGGTTGAGAAATTGCGATCGGCAGTGATGCGTCCGCTCCATCGGCCACGAGTTGCGCCGGCAAGCAGCGATTCCTCATTCGACTCATAGCTGCCTTCGGCGGCGCGCATAAATAGTGACGCGTGATCGGGCGCCGCAGTGAGGAAGTCGACAACGCCGGAGAGCGCGTCGACGCCGTGCAGCGTTGAGCCTGCGCCCTGAAGAACCTGTATCGAATCCATTGCCTCAAGGGGAACAGGCAGATCGAGCGTGTGGTGCGATGTCTGGCTATCGTTGATGCGGAAGCCATTGAGCAGGACGAGAGTCTGCTCAAAGCTGCCGCCACGCAGGACAATGTCAGATTGCGCGCCACCGCCGCCACGCTGCTCGATGAAGACGGACGAGTCCTGGCGAAGAAAATCGAGCGGCGTTTCGGCGGCCAGTTTTTCGCCCTGCAAGGGAAGCACGACAACGGAGCGCGGCGACTCGGCGAGAGGAACTGGCGCGGCAGAACCGAGGACGACCATGGTTTCAGAGCGGGCGGGAATTGATGGTGTGGTGCTCTGGGCTGCTGCGGTGAATTGGCAGAGGGAAAGCATGAAGGCGGCGGGGATGAGTTTGTGCAGGGTCATAGTGTTGGTAACCCTCTTCATCATCGGACATGGGGAAGGGAAGATGGAGAGTGATTCGATATGGTCGTAAATAGTTTATCGACTAAACCATTATACTGAGGTGTTGAGGCCTGAGCTATGAGAATCGACGCGTTTTTACGGGAGAGCCCAATGTTTGCGGTCAATCGAGCAGCGCGGCGCTTTGAGGCGCTGGCGGCCGAGGTTCTAAGGGACGATGGGCTTAGTTTTCTGGAGGGGTTGACGCTGGCGGCGGTGTTTTTTGAGGCGCCGAAGACGATCAAGCCGTCGCAACTGGCTGAGGCGTTTGGGACAACGCGGGGCAACGTGAGCCATTGTGTTTCGTCTCTTGAGGCGAAGGGTTTTTTGCAGCGCAGGATTGATCCCGAGGATGCGCGGGCGTATCTGCTGGCGCTCAAGCCGAATGGGAAGCGGTGCGCGCTGCGCGTGATTGCGGCGCTGGATAAATTGCAGCGGGCGTTTGAGGCGGAGATTGGGAAGGCGGCGCTCGGGGAGATGCTCAGGGCGTTGAGGAAGCTGGAAGGGATTGCTGAAACGGCGATTTAGGTTTGTGCGTGAACCGAAAGTGGAATCGCTGGAGTCTGCGGTGCCCCATCCTTGCACAATGAAGACTCTGCAAGGATGGGGCACCCACTAATTGTTGATGGATTGTAGAGTTGGCTATCCGCGCTCTTGCAACTTCTACAGGATATAGCGGCTCAGGTCCTGATCCTTCACGATTGAGGCGACCATCTGCTTTACGTAGTTGTCGTCGATGAGGAAGATTTTCTCCGGGCCGGTGGAGGTCATGCGCTCCAGGTAGGGAAGCGGCGTTGAGGATTCTTTCTTAATCGACTCGGAGAGCGCGGCTGCAGCTTCATCGTTGGCGGGGCGGCGCGCTACATCGGGTGCCAGGAAGCTGACGTCTTCGAGCACTCGCTCCATGATGGTATGCAGGCGGCGTGCGCCGATGTTTTCAGTCTGCTCGTTTACCTTGAAGGCGAATTCGGCCATTTCGCGCAGCGCTTCAGGTGCGAATTCAAGGCGTACGCCTTCGGTTTCAAGCAGTGCGGAATACTGCTTGGTGAGCGACGATTTGGGCTCAGTAAGAATACGCAGGAAATCGTCGCTGGTGAGCGACTGCAACTCGACGCGAATCGGGAAGCGGCCCTGCAATTCAGGAATGAGATCGCTGGGCTTGGACACGTGGAATGCACCGGCGGCGATGAACAAGATGTGGTCAGTGCGAACCATGCCGTAGCGCGTGTTGACCGTGGTTCCTTCAACAATGGGTAGAATGTCGCGCTGCACGCCTTCGCGCGAAACGTCGGGGCCATGACCGCCTTCGCGTCCGGCGATTTTGTCGATTTCATCGAGGAAGATGATGCCATTCGATTCCACGCGTTCGACTGCGGAGCGGTTCACGGCATCCATGTCGATAAGGCGGCCTTCTTCTTCCGAGACGAGGTAATCAAAAGCATCGCCGACTTTCATTTTGCGTTTCTTTGAGCTGCCGCCAAAAATGTTGGGCAGCATGTCCTTGAGGTTCATCTCCATATCCTCAAGGTTCTGATTGCTGATGATGCCGAATTGCGGTGTGCCGCGTTCGCGCACGTCGAGTTCAACCATGCGATCGTCGAGTTTGCCTTCGCGGAACTGCTGGCGAAGTTTTTCGCGCGAGCGCTGGTGGCTTTCGGTACCGGGCAATGAAAGTTGGCCGTCCTGCTGATGCGGAACGGCGGGAGGTGGCGGCAGGAGCAGATCGAGGAGGCGCTCTTCAGCGTTCATCTCAGCGCGGTCTTCCACTTCTTCAAGGCGCTCTTCGCGCACCATGTCGATGGCAATTTCTACGAGGTCTCGAATCATGGACTCGACGTCGCGGCCAACATAGCCTACCTCAGTAAATTTTGAAGCTTCAACTTTGAGGAAAGGTGAGTTGGTGAGCTTGGCGAGTCGGCGCGCAATTTCAGTTTTGCCAACACCGGTAGGCCCAATCATGATGATGTTTTTGGGCATGATATCGTCGGCGAGGTCGGGTGGCAGCTTCTGACGGCGCTGGCGATTCCGCAGCGCGATGGCGACGGCGCGCTTGGCCGCGCGCTGGCCCACGACATGCTTGTCGAGTTCGGTGACGATCTCGCGCGGGGTAAGCTCGTCGAGCGATACGTCCTGTTCTTCGGCGGATGCGGGTAGGTAGATGGCCATGAAATGCAGCGGGCTGCGGGGGCTAGCCCTTCAACTCCTCGAAGGTGACGTGGTCGTTGGTATAGATGCAGATTTGGCCGGCAATCTTCATGGCTTTTTCGGCAATTTCGTGGGCGCTGAGATCGGTATTCTCCATGAGCGCACGCGCGGCGGCGGTAGCATAACTGCCTCCTGAACCGATGGCAGCGAGAGGCTCATCGGGGTCGATCACGTCGCCGGAACCGGAGATAAGAAAAGTCTGGCCCGTGTCGGCTACCAGAAGCAGGGCCTCAAGGTTGCGCAGCATTTTGTCGGTACGCCAGTCCTTAGCAAGCTCGACAGCGGCGCGATTGAGGTTGCCGGCGTATTGCTCCAGTTTGGACTCAAAGCGCGTGAACAGATTAAAGGCGTCCGCAGTTGAGCCGGCAAATCCAGCGAGAATTCTGTCCTGATAGAGGCGGCGGATCTTTTTTGCGGAGTGCTTGAGTACGTGGTCGCCGAGCGTGACTTGACCGTCCGCAGCCATGACTACCTGGCCATTGCGGCGAACGCAAATGACAGTTGTGGAACGAATTCTGCGTCGTGGGGAAGCGTTCATGCTTTCGTCCAAAGGCAACGGATTAACCTCTGCAGATTGACGGGTTATAGGCCACCGCCGCGGAGTCTGCATCCATTGAGTATAGGTCATTCGGCTTGGTGGCTGCTGCCGCGGTGGGCAAGGAGGAGGTGCGGGAAATGGATGAAAAGCCGTCGGGAGTTCGCGCTTTTCTGTCATCCCCACAGGTTTAGGCGGAAGGTGGAACTGACCATCCCAGTTGCGCGGTTTGCGATGGGGAAAGGGAAATCGATACTGCGTTATCCTAAAGATGTGAGAGTTGAGGCGGCGCCCCGGTTCAAATGACATTGTCCACGTCCACCAGAGTCGCATGGGAGATCGCGGCTGGAGTTACGGCAGTTGCGGGTGTCGGGGCGATTGGTCTCTGGCTCGCATTGCGTAAGAAGCCGACGGCCCAAGAACTTGAGCGTCGGCGACGCGATTTTCTGGTTCAATCGGGGCGGCTGGTGGATGGAATACTGCTGGATTTTTACTCGGTTGATGCCGAGGATGGCCGCAAGTTGACGTTGCTGCTGTTCAATTATCGTATAGGCGGCGTGGACTACGAGTGTTCTCAGGACGTTACGGACATGGCCGAGGTGGTGGACCCAGAACGCATCCAACTTGGCCTTCCGTGCTCTGTGCGGTATCAGCCAGGCAATCCGCAGAACAGCATTGTTGTTGCCGAACGGTGGACCGGGTTGCGCGCGGGGCTGCCTGTGCTGCCAGAGTATAACGACCCCGAACCGAACGATATCAGCCATCTGCGTCCGTGAGAGCGCTGAAGTTGCAATTTGGCGGCCAGCAAAGTCGCAATTAGACTAAATGTATGCATGTCCACGCGGCGCCAACGGGCCCGGATGCAAATCGGATAACTTCGGTACTACGGTTCTCGCTGGCAGCGACGCTCGCTTATGTCCTGGTGACGCTG
>Ga0265342_10004927_pt1 | contig 10313 bp, 7 predicted proteins | sample 4CB327metaG_FD_203125 | JGI IMG/M metagenome (GOLD analysis project Ga0265342, IMG submission 203125) | Rhizosphere microbial communities from Carex aquatilis grown in University of Washington, Seatle, WA, United States - 4-CB3-27 metaG | ecosystem: Host-associated > Plants > Roots > Rhizosphere...
CTTCTGGCGATCGGCTGCCTTGGCGAGATCGAGCGTCACGCCACGCTTCTGGCCGTTCACGGTGTTAAAGTAGACGCTGCTCTGCTTGAAGTTCGGCGGATTATGCCGCCCGAGATCGCCCACTTCCGGCTGCTCGACCTTGATGACGTCGGCGCCGAGATCTCCGAGCATCTGCGTGCACCAGGGGCCCGGCAGCATGCGGCTGAAATCGACGACCTTGATGCCGGAAAGCGCACCTTGCGTCGCGCCATTATTGCTCTTCTTCATTCGTTGCCCCTTGCGGCCTATCGGCCCTTGAATTTCGCGTCGCGCTTTTCCAGGAAGGCAGCAATGCCTTCGTGCTTGTCTTCGGTTCCGTAGATCGTATTGACCATGAAGAATTCGAGATCGATGGCCGAAATCTGATCCATCTGCATGCCGCGCCGAACCGCGCGCTTGGCGAAGGCAAGGCTGAGCGGCCCGCGCTTGTCGTAAATCGAAACCAGCCGCTTGGCTTCCTTCAACGACTCGCCCTTTTCGGTCAGTCGATTGATCAGACCGATCCGATGCGCTTCCTGCGCATCGATGGGGTCACCGAGGAAGAGCATGTCCATCGCGTTCGACATGCCGACGATCCGCGGCAGGCGTTGCGTTCCACCGAAGCCCGCCACGGTGCCGATGCGCGAACTCGTGATCGCGTAGGACGAGCCCTTGGCGCCGATCCGGATGTCGCAGGCCAGCGCCAGTTCGCAGCCGCCGGTCATGCAGAAACCTTCGATCGCGGCCAGCACCGGCTTGTCGACCGTCTCCAACAGCTCAAGAAGGCGATTGGCGCGCCCGAAAAACGCATCTCCGTCGGTCACGGACTTGACCTTGAGCGCTTCGTTCAAATCGGCGCCCGCCGAGAACACTTTATCGCCGCCGGTGAAAATGATCGCACGAACGTCCGGCATCGTCGCGGCCTTCCGCACCGCGTCCGCGACGTCGTCGATTGTCTGATGACTCAACGCATTGCGCTTGTCCGGACGATTGAAGGTGATCACAAATGCCGGGCCATCCTGCCCGGTGAGGATCGTTTCATACGCCATGCTTTTCTCCGCGAGTTAGGATGATTGGATCAGCGATAGGCCGGCAGACCCGTTATTTCCCGACCTTCGATCAAAGTCAGGATCTGCGTGGTGCCGTCCGGCACGGTCAGCATCCGCGCATCGCGATAGAGCTGCTCGATGCCCATCTCGCGGCTGAGCCCGATAGCGCCGTGCACTTCCATCGCCAGCGAGATCGCGCGCTGGCAATTGGAGACGGCATAACGCTTCGCCATTGCGGAGGCGTGGTTGGCGCGCTCGCCGCTGTCGATGCAGGACAGCGCGTAATAACAAAGCAGACGGCTGGTCGTGATCGTCGTCGAGATGTCGGCGAGCATTTCCTGAACGAGCTGGAAGTTTGAAATCTTCTTGTTGAACGCGACCCGGTCGCCGGCGAATTGCAACGCCATGTCGAGTGCCTTCTGCGCGAGACCGACCGCCCACAGGCCGAAGATCGGGCGGTTGGCCAGCCACGTCAGCGTCAGCACGCGCGAGGTGTCGCCGGGTTCGCCGAGCGCATTATGTTTCGGCACGCGGCAGCCATCGAACAGCACTTCGCCGAGATGCCCCTGCTTCAGCCCCATCATGTCGATCTCGCGGGCCTCGAATGGCGAGTGTTCGCGCTCGACCACCATGCGCATCGCCTTGCTCAAGCCCTTGTCGTCCTTGCCCATCGCGCAAGTCACGTTGATGAGATCGCAAATGCTCGCATTGGTGATCCACATCTTGCGGCCGGTGATGACGTATTCGTCCTTGTCCTCGACCGCGCGCGTCTTGATGCTTCGGGGATCGGAGCCAACGTCGGGTTCGGTATTGCCGGTGCACGCGATCTTGTTAGCGGCAATGATGTCCGGCAAGAATCGCTCCTGCTGCTCCGGCGTGCTGGACAGGCAGAGCCTCGCCCCGGTTCCCTCGTGCGCAATGAGCGCCAGCGCAATTGCCGGCGGCAGTTGTTCGTGCATCAAGCCGAGATTCAGCGCCGATAGTCCCGCGCCACCGACTTCCTCCGGTACCCGCGCCGAGGTTAGCCCCTGCTCGGCGCACAGCTTGAAGATTTTCAGCATCGCGTCCTTGGGCAGCGGCTTGTCGGCGTCGTGCGCCTTCATAATCGGAACGATCTTCCGGTCGACCATTTGCCGGGTCGACTCCTGGATCATGCGCTGTTCGCTATCGAGTTGAAAATCCATGCACTCCTCACCTGTCGGTTCGGGCGACTCCAACGGAAACGCCGTTTTGATTTTCCGTCAGCGTTAGCACCGAATAGGCTTGCCGTCACCATCAATATGCTATTGGATACATGTGCATACAATGTAAAAAGCAGGAAACGTCTGGAGTTTCACGGGATGGAACGTTCGCCTCCGCGCTTCGTGCGGCAAAGTCCGGCGATGCTGATCGCGGGAAAATCAGCGACTGCACGATCCGGCCGCACGTTGGACGTCGAAAATCCGGCCACCGGAAAAATATTTGTGCAGGTGCCGGCCGCGGATGAGACCGACGTCGATACGGCGGTTCAGGCGGCGCGTCAGTCATTCGAGCGCGGCAGTTGGCGGCGCATGACGGCGGTCGATCGCGAGCGCGTGATGTGGAAGTTGTCGGATCTGATCGAGGCGCATATCGACGAGTTCGTCGAGCTCGAGGTCTGGGACAATGGCATGCCGAACGGCTTGGCCCGTCGCGCTATCGAGCGTGCGATCGATGGCTTTCGATTTTATGCCGGTATCTGCTCGAAGATTTACGGCAATACATCCGACATATCGGGCCAACGCGCCGAGTTTCACGCGTTCTCGCTGAAGGAGCCCGTTGGCGTCGCCGGCCTGATCATTCCCTGGAATTCGCCGCTCTCCGCTGCGCTCAACAAGGTCGGCCCCTGCCTTGCGGCCGGGTGCAGCGCGATCCTCAAACCGGCCGAGCAGACTCCCTTGAGCGCGCTGCGGCTCGGCGAGTTGGCGCTGGAAGCCGGCGTACCCGAAGGCGTGCTGAACGTCATCACCGGCACCGGAACGGAAGCCGGCGCGGCGATCGCAACCCATCCGGACGTCGACAAGATATCATTCACCGGCTCGACCGAAGTCGGCAAGCTCCTGGTTCAGGCTTCGGCCGGCAACCTCAAAAGGCTCAGCCTTGAACTCGGCGGAAAATCACCCGTGTTCGTGTTCGCTGACGCGGACCTGAAGACAGCTATTCCACGCGCGGCGGCCGCGATTTTCTCGAACAGCGGTCAGATTTGCTATGCGGGCTCGCTGCTGTTCGTGCAGAAGCCGGTCTTCGACAAGGTGATCGCCGGCATTGCCGAGATCGCAAGGAACATGCGGATCGGCGACGGCTTCGACGATTCAACGGAGCTCGGGCCGCTGATCTCCGGTGGCCAGCAATCGCGCGTTCTCGGTTACATCACCGACGGAATCAACACCGGCGCAGAGCTCGTGACCGGCGGCAAGGCGGTCGATCGTCCGGGCTACTTCGTGGAACCAACCGTCTTCATCAAAACCAATCCTAAGCAGAAAATCGTAAGCGAGGAGATCTTCGGACCCGTGCTTTCGGCGATGCCGTTCGACGATCTCTCCGAAGTGTCAAAGCTCGCGAACGCCACGTCCTACGGTCTCGGCGCCGGTGTCTTCACGACGAATCTCTGCACCGCGCACAGGGCGGCGCGCACCATCCGCGCCGGCAATATCTGGGTCAATTTCTACGGCGGCAGCGACAAATCGCTGCCGTTCGGCGGCTACAAGGAATCGGGATGGGGACGCGAAGGCGGCTATGCCGGGCTCGACGCTTTCCTCGAACAGAAGGCGGTCTACATGCGTCTCTGAAAACAAAAACTAAAATTCGATTGGGAGGAGTTCATGAGAGCCTTTAAGGCCGTTCTATTCAGCTCATTTCTGCTTGCCGCCATGGCCCCTGCGATGGCACAGATCTCCGACAACAAGGTGAAGATCGGCATCCTCACCGAAAGCAGCGGCGTCTATGCGGACCTCGCCGGAAACGGATCGATCGTTGCGGCGAAGATGGCGGTCGAGGACTTCGGCGGCAAAGTAAAAGGAATGCCGATCGAGATCGTGTCAGCCAACCACCAGAACAAGCCTGACATCGCCTCCAATATCGCCAAGGAATGGTACGATATCGGCGGGGTCGACGTGATCGCTGATCTGCCGAATTCCGCCGTGGCGCTGGCCGTCAGCGAAATCGCCAAGGACAAGAAGAGACCGGCCTTGATCGTCAATCCGGGTTCGTCCGAGATCACGGGGTCGAAGTGTTCGCCCTACAGCGTGCACTGGACCTACGACACCTGGGCGTTGGCGCATGGCACCGCGAGCGCCATCACCAAAGCCGGCGGAAAATCCTGGTTCTTCATCACGGCCGATTATGCGTTCGGCAAGGCCATGGAGGCCGATGCCACCAAGTTCATCAAGAGCGACGGCGGAACCGTTCTCGGCTCGGTGCGGCACCCTCTCGACACGCCGGACATGTCGTCCTTCCTGCTGCAGGCGCAGAACTCTAAGGCCAAGATCATCGGCCTCGCCAATGCGGGAACCGACTTCATCGATACGGTCAAGCAAGCGCGCGAATTCCATATCGCGCAGGACGGCAGTCAACGGCTCGTCGGGCTTCTGGTGTTCCTGAGTGATATCAAAGCGCTCGGTCTCGAAGACGCGAAAGGCATTGAGCTAACGACGGCGTTTTATTGGGACCGTACCGATGCCACGAGGGCGTGGACGAAGCGCTACGCCACCCTCAACGGCGGAAAATATCCGAACATGACCCACGCCGGCGTCTATTCCGCCGTATTGCATTATCTCAAGGCCGTCGCCGCGGCCGGCAGCGACGACGGCACCGCGGTCATGGCCAAGATGAAGGAGCTTCCCACCAACGATCCGCTGTTCGGCGAAGGCAAGATCCGCGCCGATGGCCGAAAGATCCATCCGATGTATATCTACCAGGTCAAAAATCCGGAAGACTCGAAATATCCCTACGACTTCTACAAGCCCATTGCGACGATTCCTGAAGAGGAAGCCTTTCGTCCGATGTCCGAAGGCAACTGCCCATTCGTCAAGACCGAACGCTGACGGATCCAACCATGGCTGGAACTGCAGAATTGACATCTTCTTTCACGGGAAAGCTGCCCTTTGAGGGATTGATCGTCGTCGAGCTAGGTGCGCGCATTGGCGCCGCCGCGTGCGGCTCGCTTTTGGCGATGGCCGGCGCAACGGTGATTGCGGTCGAGCCGGAAACCCCGGCTCGAACCGGAAAATACAAGACTCGATCGATATCTCTCGCCGGCAAGCGTAGCATCGTTGTTCGCAAGGACGACAGCACGGATCAGGCCCTACTGAGCCATGCGCTCGATTCGGCCGACGTCGTTCTGCTGTCCAGCGATCTGCCGAGCGAACTTCCCGCGGACTGGAAACCGGGTGCCGATTGCATCGTCTGCGACGTCACCGCGCTTGCCGAACGCCAGCCGCACGCAGACCTTCTCTGCGACAAGCTCGTTCAGGCACTGACCGGAATTGCCGCGGTGACGGGGACGGCCGAGAGCACCGCGACGCTTTCCGATGCTGCGATTCTCGATCTCGGCTCCGGCATCTACGGCGCGGCGGCCGTTGCTGCTGCGCTTCGTGTCCGCCGCAAGCATGGCGGGGGACAGCACATCGGATGCAGCATGTATGGCACCGGCATCAATGGGCTTGTGACTTTCCTGCCGTTTCACTTCGAGGGAAAAGTGCCACCACGCGGCGGCAACCGGCACCCCATGTGTGCGCCCTGGAACGCTTATGAGGCTTCCGACGGCTGGATATTGCTCTGCTCGGCGAATGACGATCAATGGAAGCGGCTGTGCCGTGCCATGAACCGACCGGAACTTGGCGTCGAGGGCCCTCTCGTCAAGCTGGCCGATCGGGTCAAGCGTGTCGACGAGGTTGACGCGGTCGTGCAGAACTGGACCGCCTCAAGGACGGTCGAAGACGTCGTCGCGACGCTACGCAAGGCCGAAATTGCTTCCGGTCCGATCGCCGACGTCGCCGAACTGCCGCTCGATCCCAATGTCAGGCACCGCAACATGGTGCGTCAACTGGATAGTCCCGAACAACGCGAAAGTATCGACATTCCCGGCCCGCCACTGATCTTCGGCAAGGCCGCATTGCAAATCCCGAAACGGGATGGCGACCGGGAATTCGTTCTCGGCCTGCCTTCGAAAACGCATCCGTCGAACGCCAATACATCGCAGGTCATGCCGCTCGCTGGACTGCGCGTGCTCGAGATCGGGCAGTACACGACCGCGCCGCTCGCGGCCAAACATATGGCCTCGCTTGGCGCCGAGGTGATCAAGATCGAACCGCTCACCGGCGAAGCGTCGCGGGCCTGGCCGCCGCACCTTGATGGCGACAGCTATTTCTTCACGCTCAACAACACCAACAAGCGCAGCCTCGCCCTTGACCTGCGAGCCGCAGAAGACCGCGCCGTCTTTGTCGACCTGATCAAGACCACCGACGTGCTGGTCGAAAACCTCAAGCCCGGTTCGCTGGCGCGCCTTGGATTTTCAGACAAGGAGCTGCGTGCGATCAACCCGAGGCTCGTCTATTGCGCCATCTCCGGCTACGGCGTCGACTCGATCTATCCCGGCCGCCCCGCGTTCGACACGGTGGTTCAAGCCATGTACGGCCTCATGGACCTCACCCGCGCCGACGGCGTGCCGACCAAGATCGGGATTTCAATCGCCGATACCGCCGGCGGCATGATGGGACTGTTTTGTATCCTGGCAATGCTGGAGCAGCGGGACCTTTCCGGCCAGGGCAGCTTCATCGATCTCGCAATGCAGGATGTCGTGGTATGGCTGACGCACACCGCCTGGCAGGCAAGCGGACGCTCGGCGCATGTGGTGCTCCCGTGCCGCGACGGCGAGGTTGCCATCATTTCCGATCAAGGCACGATCGACGCTCGCCTCAAGGACACTGGCATCGAGCCGGCGTCATCGACGCGTCAGACCATTGTCGACGCCCTGATAGCAGCCAATATCCCGGCCGCGCCGGTTCGCAGCGTCGACGAGGTCGGCGCGTCCGAGCGCGGTCATTTCATCCGCATGGTCAAGCGAGGCGACCATTCGTGGCCGCTGCTGGAAATGCCGTTCCGCCTTTCGCGCATGCAGACATACGAACTTCGGCCTATCGAAGCTCTCGGCGGCGCCAACAAGGATTTTGCGCGGCGAGCGGCCTCCTGAGGAGACCCGGGAGGCGCGGCAATTTACGGCATCGCGAAACCGCCGTTGACACTAACGACCTGCCCCGTGACCCATGACGCCTGATCGCTCACCAGGAAGCTAATCATCGCCGCCGCATCCTCAGGCTCGCCGATACGTCCCGTGGGATACATTTTCAGCACCGACTTGACGCGCCGCTCGTACTTTTCTGGCCCCATCTGCTGGAGCATCGACGCCTCGCGCTCCTGCCGTAGCTCGGTGTTGGTGGCGCCCGGCGAAACCACATTCAGCGTGATGCCGGACCGACCAACCTCCTGCGCTACCGACTTCACCAGCGCGATCACGCCGCCCTTGGCCGCAGCATAATAGGACAGCCGCGCTTGACCGATGCGCGCCGAATCCGACGCCATGCAGACGACGCGCCCATATTTGCGCTCCACCATGCCGGGCAACAACGCGCGCAAACAAAGCATCGGCCCCGTTAGGCACACCTTGAACATTCGGTCCCACTCAGCCGGCGTCGATTCCAGAAACAGATTATCCGCCAGGATCGCTGCACTGTTCAGAAAGATATCGACCTTGCCGAAAGCTTTATTGGCTTCATCGGCCATACGAGCCACGTCGCTCTCGGACGAGATGTCGGCCTGAATGCCCAACGACTGAGTGCCCGTTTCGGCGGTGAGTTTTGCCGCCGCCTCCTTGATAAGGTCCCCATTGATATCGACGAGCGCGAGCTTGACGCCGTGGCGGGCCAGATTTTTGGCGCAGGCGAAGCCGATGCCGCGGGCCCCGCCTGTGATCAGCGCGACGCGATCCTTTGCGAATGGTTCCATAGTCGGCTTCCTTTCCCTCGTGCCGGCCCCCGGTCTTATCCCAGTCACTCCAGCGTTCGTAAACTGCATCCAGCCTTGATTTCGCTAGACGAACCCAGTTTCATTTCATAGAGTACCCGTCTCTTTGTACCAGCGTCAACCAGGATTGAGCCGGTTGCGCAAAGGCAGGCGAACGAAAACAAGAACGGGAGAGGAAACGCCGTGAAGTCCTACAACACCCTCCTCACCGAGAAATCCGGTCCGGCTTGCATCGTGACATTGAACCGGCCGAAGGTCCGCAACGCCGTCAGCACCGAAATGATGGATGAGCTTATCGACCTCGTGACAGGGCTTGACTGCGACGATTCAGTACGTGCGATCATCATAACCGGCGGCAGCGAATATTTTGCGGCCGGCGCGGATCTCAATGAAGCCTTGCAGGTTAAGTCCGCCACGCAAGGCATGGATTATTTCGGCCAGTGGCATCGCGTCTGCGCGGCGCTGGAGAACTCGAAAAAGCCCGTCATTGCAGCGATCGAAGGCTTCTGCATGACTGGCGGGCTCGAGCTCGCGCTCGCCTGCGACCTCAGGGTCGGCGCTGAGGGCTCGACCTATGCCATTACCAGCTCGCGGATCGGCACGGTGGCCGGCGCTGGCGGCACTCAACGGCTGCCGCGCGTCGTTGGGACATCTTACGCGCTGCAAATCCTGTTCGCTGCCGACCCGTTCTCGGCGCAGAATGCCTACCGCATGGGGCTGATCAACGAGCTAACGCCCAAGGGCGCAGCGCTGGCGGAAGCGACGAAGATGGCCGATGTTTACGCCACGCGCGCACCGCTCAGCCTGGCGCTGGTCAAGCGCGCCGTTCACCGCGGCATGCAGATGGACCTCGCATCCGGTCTCGAATTCGAAACCTTCCTGGTCTCGACCATCTACGGCACCGAAGACAAACAGGAAGGAATTTCCGCGTTTCTCGAAAAGCGCAAGGCCGAATTCAAGGGCCGCTAGCGTTTGGGTATTCAATCCATGACAACGAGCAAGGCCGGCAACAACGTCGGAGCAAGCCTGGCGAAGGCGCTGTTTACGCCCGACAGTATCGCCCTGATCGGAGCATCGGCCGACGTCGGTAAGCATACGTCGTTGCCACAGCGCTACCTGCGCAAGCACGGCTTCACCGGCAAGATCTTTCCAGTCAATCCCACGCATCAGGAGATTTTCGGCGAAAAAGCGTATGCTTCCGCCGACCTTATCCCGGAGCGCATCGACCATGCTTTCATCATGCTGCCGGCGAGACTGGTGCCTGAAGCCGTGTCGCAATGCGCTGCCAGTGGTGTTCGCTGCGCAACGATTCTGAGCGCCGGCTTTGCGGAAACCGGAGAAGCCGGCCGAAAGCTTCAGCAGGATATCCTCGAGCGCGCGCAAGGCTCCGGCATGCGCCTTCTCGGGCCGAACTGCCTCGGCGTCATCAACACGACCCAGGGCGTTACGATCTCAGCGAACGAATCTCTTGAGACGCCAAAATTGCTGAAAGGGCACGTCTCGCTGTTATCGCAAAGCGGCAGCCTGCTCGGCTCACTGCTCTCGCGCGGGCAAAGCCGCGGGCTCGGCTTTGCCAAGATGGTTTCCGTTGGTAACGAAGCCGACCTCGGCGTTGGCGAACTCGGCGAGCTCCTCGTCGATGACCCCGATACGCACGCGATCCTGGTGTTTCTGGAGACGATCCGCGACCCGCGGCGCTTTTCCGCGATGGCGCGACGCGCCTACGCGGCGGGAAAGCCGGTCATCGCATTCCTGCTCGGACGCAGCCCGATCGGCAACCAACTGGCCGCTTCGCACACTGGCGCGATCGCCGGCAACACCGCGGCGATGGAAGCGTTCCTGCAAGAAAACGGTGTGATCCGCGTTGATCTTCTGGAAACGCTGATCGAGATGGCGCCCCTCGTCATCGGCCGGAAGCCAGGTGGCATCGGCAAGGTGTCGGTGATGGGAACCACGGGCGGCGGTGGTGCGCTTCTAGTGGACAATCTCGGCATGCGCGGCATTGCGGTGGCGGCGCCGGGTCCGAAAGACATCGAACGGCTTGCGACGCAGAGCATCACGATTTCCGATTCTCCTCTGATCGATCTGACCATGGCCGGCACCAATCCACGCGTGTTCGGCGCGGTTATGGACACCATGATGGCTTCTCCGGAGAACGAGGCGGTCATTACCGTGGTCGGATCGTCGTCGCAGTTTCGGCCTGACCGC
>Ga0265342_10004932_pt1 | contig 10304 bp, 8 predicted proteins | sample 4CB327metaG_FD_203125 | JGI IMG/M metagenome (GOLD analysis project Ga0265342, IMG submission 203125) | Rhizosphere microbial communities from Carex aquatilis grown in University of Washington, Seatle, WA, United States - 4-CB3-27 metaG | ecosystem: Host-associated > Plants > Roots > Rhizosphere...
CGCGCCCGCGCCGGCGGACGCCGATGCGCCGGTGGTGGCGGCGATGGACCACTCCGGCGACATGCTGAAGCTGACGTTCCCGTTCGCCGCGCCGACGCCGGCCGCGGTGTTTCGCCGCGCCGACATGCTGTGGATGGTGTTCGACAGCAAGGCGAAGATCGATCTCGCCGCGGTCCGCGGCGATCCGCGGGGCATCCGTAATGTTTCCCAGCGTCGCGGGGCCGACGGCGAGGAGATCATCCGCATCCAGCTCGACCGGCCGCGCCTCATCAGCGCGACCGCGGAGGCGGGCACCTGGACGATCGAGGTCGCCGACACATTGGTGCGGCCGCCGCAGCCTTTGTTGATCGCGCGCAGCGTGGTCGGCCGCGACCGCGCCAACATCGTCATTCCTTTCGTGAAGGCGAGCGCCGTGCATCGCCTTCGCGATCCGGAGATCGGTGACCGGCTGGTGGTGGTGACCGCGCTCGCGCCGCCGCGCGGCTTCCTCAAGGATCAACATTTCGTCGAGCTGCGCACGCTCTCCTCCAGCCAGGGCATCGTGGTGCAGCCGATCGCCGACGACGTGACCGCGGCGATTGCGCCCGACAAGGTCACCATCTCCCGTCCGCACGGACTGTCGCTCTCGGCGACCGCCCTCGCGCAGGAGCAGGGCGGTGGCGTCAGCTTCCAGGACGTGACCTTCGATCCGGAAATCTGGGGCTTCGACCAGCACGCGCAGTTCTTTCCGCGGCAAACCGAATTGCTGAACAAGGCCGCAGCGGCGCCGCCGGCCAGACGCAAGGCGGCGCGCTTCGCGCTGGCGCGCTTCTATCTGGCGCAGGACATGGCCACGGAAGCCAAGGCCGTGCTCGACGTCGCATTGCCGGACAAGATGGGCGACGACGACGTCGGCGGCAAGATCCTGCGTGCTGTCGCCGAGGTGCTGATGGACCGCCCGGACGAGGCGCTGGTGGATCTCGGCTCTCCCAAGATCGGCAACCAGCAGGGCGCCAATTTGTGGCGCGGCATCGCCTTCGCGCGCGAAGGCAAATGGATCGAGGCGCGCGAGGCCTTCAAGACCTTCGACAGCAGCGTGGCGACGCTGCCGCTCGAACTGCAGCGGCTGGCGATGAGAGAGGCGTTGCGCACCGACCTCGAGGTGAGGGACTACAGCGGCGCGGCGCGGCTCATCAACGAGTTCGAAACGATCGGCGTCTCGGCGCGGATGACGCCTGAGGTCGAAGTGCTGCGCGGCCGCCTAGAAGAAGGCCTCGGCCATAAACAGGAGGCGCTGACTCATTATCGGGCGGCGATCGCCTCGAACGACCGACGTGCGGCGGCGCAGGGGCGTCTGCGCGAGATCGAGCTGCTGTGGGGCTCGCACGAGATGGTGCGCAAGGACGCCGTCGGGGCGCTCGAGATGCTCACCACCGTGTGGCGTGGGGACGAGACCGAGACCGAAGGGCTCCGCCTGCTGGCGCACCTCTACACCGAGGAGCACCGCTATCGCGATGCCTTCCACGTGATGAAGACCGCGATGCTGGCGCATCCGAGCAGCGACATCACGCGCAAGATCCAGGACGAGGCGGCGGCGACCTTCGACAAGTTGTTCCTCGGCGGCGCCGGCGATCAAATGCCGGCGGTCGAGGCGCTCGGCCTGTTCTACGATTATCGCGAGTTGACGCCGATCGGCCGCCGCGGCGACGAGATGATCCGCAAGCTCGCCGACCGCCTCGTCTCCGTCGATTTGCTCGGGCAGGCCGCGGAGCTGTTGCAGCACCAGGTCGACCACCGCCTCGAGGGCGCTGCGCGGGCGCAGGTCGCCACCAAGCTCGCGACCATCTATCTGATGGATCACAAGCCGGACAAGGCGCTCGCCACGTTGCAATCGACGCGCAGCAGCGACCTCAATAACGAGCTGCGCGACCACCGCCTGCTGCTCGAGGCGCGCGCGCTGTCCGAGCTCGGCCGGCACGGGCTGGCGCTCGAATTGATTGCAAACATGCAGACATCGCAGGCGATCCGTCTGCGCGGCGACATCCTGTGGGCGGCAAAGCGCTGGCGCGAGGCAGCCGAGCAGATCGAGTTGCTCTACGGCGACCGCTGGCGCGATTTCCGGCCGCTGAACGACACCGAGCGCTCGGACATTCTGCGCGCGGCGATCGGTTATGCGATGAGCGACGAATCGATCGGGCTGATGCGGCTGCGCGAGAAGTACGCGGCCAAGATGGCCGACACGCCGGACGCGCGCGCGTTCAACGTGGTGAGCGCGCCCATCGGCACCGACGGCGCCGAATTCCAGGACGTGGCGCGCCGCGTGGCGTCGATCGACACGCTCGCCGCCTTCATCAAGGACATCGAGACGCGCTATCCGGACGAGCAGGCGGCGAAGGCGAAAGCCAAGGCGAAACCTCTCGCCAAGCCCAAGCCGCCGGCTCCCGTGCCGGCGCAGACGGTGAAGACGGCGCCGCCCAAGACGCCCGCGCCGCCGGCAGCGCCGAAGGGCGTGCCGCTGCGTCCAGATCCGGTGCCGACCGGGTCAATCCCGGAGCGGTCGCAGCGCTAGTCCGCAACGCGATGCGTCATGCTCCGCGCAGGCGGGGTAGCCAGCGCTTTCGCCCTAGTGCCCGTAGCTCTGGATCAGCGATCCCGCCACCAGGCTCCAGCCGTCGACCAGCACGAAGAAGATCAGCTTGAACGGCAGGGACACGACGACCGGCGGCAGCATCATCATGCCCATCGACATCAGCACCGACGCGACCACCAGGTCGATGATGAGGAAGGGCAGGAACAGCAGGAAGCCAATCTCGAAGGCGCGCTTGAGCTCCGAGATCATGAAGGCCGGCACCAGCACGCGCAGCGACATGTCCTCCGGCTTCGCCGGCGGCGGCTCCTTCGCCATGTCCATGAACAGCTTGAGATCCTGCGCGCGCACGTTCTGCTGCATGAAGGCGCGCAACGGCTGGACGCCGCGGTCGAAGGCCTGCTCGGCGGTGATCTGGTTGGCGATCAGCGGGCGAATGCCCTGATCGTAGGACTGCTGCAGCGCCGGGCCCATGACGAAGGCGGTCAGGAACAGCGCCAGCGACATGATGACGGCGTTGGGCGGCGTCGTCGCGGTGCCGAGCGCCGTGCGCAACAGCGATAGCACGACGACGATACGCGTGAACGATGTCATCATCACGAGGATGGACGGCGCCAGCGACAGCACCGTCAACAGCGCGATCATCTGGATGACGCGCTCGGTGAGCCCGGAACCCTGGCCGAAATTGATGCTGACGTCCTGCGCACCCGCAGGCGACGTCATAACCAGCATCGCCGCCGCTACCCCGACCGCCACCGTCAACAGACGGACACGGCGGCCGGAATGGCCTGTCACGATTTACCGGATGGACGGCCGAGCAAACTGGCCATCTCCTCTTCCAGGTTGTCGTAGAAGTCCTGACCCTTCGCCGGCGCTTGCGGCTTCGGTTCGGGCTTGATGTCGAGCTTCGGCTCGAGGCGCGCGACGTTGGACTCGGACTTGAACTTCGGCTCGAACAGCGGCTCGGGCTTGACGTCGAGCTTGGGCTCGTTGCGCGGCTCCGGCTTGACCTCCAGCGACGGCTCGCTGCGCGGCTTCGGCTCGCGCAGGGCCGCGCGCACTTCGGCGGGCCGCGCCTGCGCCAGCGGATCGGTCACCGGCGGGCGATTGTCGGGCGTGCGGCGGAGCGCCGCTTCGAGTTGGTGCGCCATGTCGGCGAGGTTCTGGTCATGCGTTCCCGCCGGCTCGGCGACCGGCTCGGGTGGCGGCGGCACCGCGGTCACGCGCGGGACGGGAGCGGGCGCCGGCTCCGCGCGGGGCGCGACCGGTTCGGGCCGCGGCGCGAGCGCCTGCGGCGGCAGTTCGGACGCGGCGAGGCGCGACGACAGTTCGGCCGCAAGCCCGCTCAGATTCTCGGCCGGACGGGCACGCGCGCCGGGCTCCGGCGCCGTCCACGGCTCTTCGGCCGCGGCGGCGCGGAAAGCCGCGCGCGCAGCCGGCGCAACGGGCGCCACCGGCGCCGGGGCAGGCGGCTCGTTGATCGGCTGCAGCGGCCAGCCGTTGTCGACCGCCGGGGTCGTCCGCGCCGAATCGCGTGGCGGCGTGTCGATGCGGCCAGCCTCGCGCGGCGCACCTGCGCGCACGATGTTGGGCTCGATCACGACATCGCTCGGGCCGCCAATCATCAAAAGGTGCTCGATGTTGTCGCGGCGGATGAGCACGAGCCGGCGACGGCCATCAACCGTCGCGGCGTCGATCACGGCGAGGCGCGGCTGCCGGCCGCGCGCCGAGCCGCCGCCCAGACGGGCCGCACCGAAACGGCGCACCACCCAGGCGGTGATGCCGATCAAGGCGAGCACCACCACGAAGGCGATGAAGAACCGCGCGGCCAACGGCAGGCCAAATAGGGAATCGAACATACGCAAGCTCCGCTCTGGTGCCGCCGCGATCGGGCGCGAGCCGCCCGAAGTGTTAATGGACGCAGGCACAATCTGCCGACCGCATACTAACAGAGTCTGGACAAATAAAGAGGGTTTTGCGCGAAACGGTGGGTTTGGCGCCCGGCAGGGTGGTTAATGCCGCCGTCGCGTCGGCTGTCAGCCGCCCGGTTTCTTTACCGGCCGTTAACCATACACCCGGCAAAGTCTGCCTACTGCGGCTTCGGCTCGCAGGAACCGCTCAAAACGGGGGCGCTCGATGGCACTTACCGACATACCGATCTTTTCGATGCTGCGCACCCGTCTCGAATGGGCGCAGGCGCGTCAACGCGTGCTGGCCGAGAATGTCGCCAACGCCGACACGCCGAATTTCCGCCCGGCCGACCTCGCGCCGTTGAAGTTCGATTCGGCATCGCACGGCGTGCAGCCGGTGCGGCTCGCCACCACCGAGACCGGCCACATTCCCGGTCTCGGCGACACCGGGGGCGAGTTCCGCACGCAACAGCGTGGGCAGTTCGACATCCGCGCCAGCGGCAACGGCGTCAATCTGGAAGACCAGATGATGAAGGTCGCCGCCAACCAGATGGATTACCAGGCCGTGTCGGCGCTCTACGCGCGCAGCCTCAATATGCTCAAGACCGCGATCGGCAAGGCCTGACGCAGCGCGCGCGCGACAAGGAGAAGACCGATGGACTTCCTCAAGAGCATGCAGATCGCCGCGACCGGCTTGCGGGCGCAAGCCGGGCGCATGCGCGTCATCTCGGAGAACATCGCCAACGCCGATTCGACGGCCTCGTCGCCGGGCGCGGATCCCTATCGCCGCAAGATCCCGACCTTCCAGACCGAATACGATCGAGCGGTGGGCGCCAATGTCGTCGAGCTTGGCAAGACGGTCACCGACAATTCCGACTTCCAGCTCAAATACGAGCCGGGCCATCCCGCCGCCGACAAGAACGGCAACGTCAAATATCCGAACGTCAACTCGCTGGTCGAGATGACCGACATGCGCGACGCCCAGCGCTCCTATCAGGCCAACGTCAACGTCATTACCGCGACGCGCGCGATGCTCCAGCGCACGATCGACATCCTCAAGGCCTGAGCAGCAGGAAACCCTCGACCATGGCCTCACCGATCAGCGCGGCCAACGCCTATGCCAGCATCGCGCGGCTGACCTCCAACAATCCTCTCGGCGGCGGGGCCGCCGCGGCGGGCGGCGACAGCAGCACGAGCTTCGCCTCGGTGCTCAAGCAGGCGATCGGCGAGGTCGACCATGTCGGCCGCAATTCGGATGCGCAGACGCGCGCGGTCGCGAGCGGCAAGGCCAACATGGTCGACGTGGTCACCGCGGTGTCGGAGACGGAGGTGGCGATCGATGCCGTCGTCGCCGTGCGCGACAAGATCATTTCGGCCTACGAAGACATCATGAAGATGCCGATCTGACGCGGCGCGAGGCAGAAACAGGGACGTTATGACCGGACCGGAAGTACTCGACGTCGCCCGCGAAGCGATCATCACCCTCGTTGTCGTCTCCGCGCCGGTGATGCTGGTCGGGCTGGTCGTCGGCGTCGTCATCTCGCTCTTGCAGGCGCTGACGCAGATTCAGGAAATGACCATCGCCTTCGTGCCGAAGATCCTGGCGATCTTCGTGTCGCTTTTGATCGCGCTGCCGTTCATGGCCGAGAAACTGCATATGGAAATGCTGCGAATCGCCGCGCGCATCGCTACTGGTTAGGGCGGCTCGTCGCGGTTCGCGTGACCGCGCACACCGCAGGCGCTTCATGCACGTCGATATTTCATTCCTGCCTGCGCTCGGGGCGGCCTTCATTCTCGCCTTCGGGCGGATCGGCGGCATGGTGATGCTGCTGCCCGGTTTCGGCGAAGCCAATCTGCCGGCGCGCGTGCGGCTCACCATCGCGCTGGTCCTGACCGCCGTGCTGCTGCCGCTGCACCGGCAGGCCTATGCGGTCAATCTCAACTCATTGGCGCCGGTGACCGTCGAGATGGTCGAAGAGGTCGTGGTCGGCCTCGTCATCGGCATGAGCGCGCGGCTGGCGATCTCGGCGCTGCAGATCGCCGGCTCGGTCGTGGCGCAGCAACTCGGCCTCGGCTTCGTCACCTCGATCGATCCGACGCAGGGCCAGCAGGGCGCGCTGGTCGGCAACTTCCTCACCGTGCTCGGCGTGACGCTCATTTTCGCCACCGACATGCACTATTTGGTGATCGCGGCGATGAACGACAGCTATGCGGTGTTCAAGCCGGGCGAGTTGCCGTTCGCCGGGGACGTCGCCAAGCACATGACGCAGGTCGTCGCCGCCTCGTTCCGCATCGGCGTGCAGCTCGCGGCGCCGTTCATCGTGTTCGGACTTCTGTTCAATCTCGGACTCGGCGTGCTGTCGCGGCTGATGCCGCAGATGCAGGTGTTCTTCATCGGCCTGCCGCTGTCGATCCTGCTCGGGCTTCTGCTGCTGGTCGCGGTGCTCGGCGCCATGATGGGCACCTTCACCGATTTCTTGCAGACGGTGCTCGGCCAACTCGCGACTCCGCCATAGGAGCACGCGATGGCCGAGACGGACGACTCCGATAAAACAGAAGAACCAAGTCAAAAGCGCTTAGACGAAGCGCTGCAGCGCGGAGACGTCGTCAAGAGCCAGGAGGTCAACACCTGGTTCGTGATGGCCGGCGCCACCTTGGTGCTGATGTCGTTTTCCGGCGGCATGAGTCGCGACCTGAGCACGACCATGCGCGGGCTCATCGCCAATGGCTGGCAGATCCGCGTCGACGGCCCGGCGTTGCCCCATCTGTTCATGACGATCGGCGGCGAGATCATCGCGGCCATCGGCCTTCCGTTCCTCATCCTCATTATCGCCGCGGCCGCGGGCAACTTCGTGCAGCACCGGCTCGTCTGGTCGGTGCAATCGCTGACACCCGACCTCTCGAAGGTGTCGCCGCTTGCCGGGCTCAAGCGTCAGTTCTCCATGCAGGCGGTCGCCAACCTCGCCAAGGGACTGGTGAAGGTGGTGCTGGTCGGTGCCGTGCTCGCCGCGCTGTTGTGGCCCGAGCGCAAGCATATGGAAGCGCTGGTGTACGCCGACCCTGCGGCGCTTCTGCCCTTCACCGCCTCGCTCGCGCTGAAGCTGATGGGCACCGTCGTCGCCATGCTCGCGGTGGTCGCCGCCGGCGATTACCTGTTCCAGTACCGGCAATGGTACGAGAAGCAGAAGATGTCGCTGCGCGAACTCAAGGAGGAGTTCAAGCAGAGCGAAGGCGATCCGACCATCAAGGGCAAGCTGAAGCAGATCAGGCAGCAGCGCTCGCGCAAGCGCATGATCGCGGCGGTGCCGAAAGCCTCGGTCATCATCACCAATCCGACCCACTTCGCGGTGGCGCTGCAATACGACCGCGGCATGCCGGCGCCCATTTGCGTCGCCAAGGGCGTCGACGCGCTGGCGCTGAAGATCAGGGAGATCGCCGGCGAGCACCGCATTCCGATCGTCGAGAACCCACCGCTCGCCCGCGCGCTGCACGCGACCGTCGAGGTCGATCAGCCGATTCCGCCCGAGCACTACAAGGCGGTGGCGGAGGTGATCGGCTACGTTATGCGGCTGCGGCGGGCCGTCGCCCGCCGTTAGGCGGCGTGACACCGCTTATCCAGAGGGCGGCCGGGCAAGCCCTTGCGGCGGCGGGCGCTCTCAGGCACCAAGAACCGGGAGCTCGCGCTGCGGCGAGAGAAGGTCGCAAAGAGCGTCATGGCAGGCCAGGACCGGGCAGGGCAGAGCGGCGAACAAGGCGAAGCGCCCGGGCGGCCGGCGTTCGACAAGAGCCAGAGCGCGCCGCGCGGCGGCTCGGTCGCCATGGTGCTGCTGGTGGCCTTGTTCCTGGTCGCGGCGGCCGGCGGTCTTGGGTATGTCGGCCGCGAGCATGCCGAAACCTATATTGTCGGCCTGCTGGCGGTGCTCGGCACCATCGGTGTGTTCGCATTGTTCGCCTCGGCAGCCGGGATTTTGCGCTGGGCCGGGCGCGACGCCGGCCATCCGCTGCTCAAGGCGGTGGTCGACAATTCGCCGGAAGGCATCCTCGTCACCGATCACGCGGGCCGCGTCTTCTACGCCAACGCCACCTATCTCGACCTGACGGGCGCCGCCGGCGTCGACGACGTGCGACCGGTCGAGCGCGTCTTCATCGGCGACCCGGACGTCTCGGAACCGGTCTACCGCCTGCTGAAGGCGGCGCGCGAAGGCCGCCGCCTGCAGGAAGAGGTGCGGCTCGCCGGCTCTGGTGACAGCGCGCGCTGGCTGCGCATGCGGGTGCGCCCGCTCGGCACGTCGAAGGCGGACGCCCGCATGACGGTGTGGTCGATCGCCGATGTCACGCGCGAGCGCGAGCGGCACGAGAACGTGTTCCAGGAGCTGCAGCACGCGATCGACTATCTCGATCACGCGCCGGCCGGATTCTTTTCGGTCGATGGCGACGGCAGCATCGTTTATCTCAACGCGACCCTCGCCACCTGGCTCGATCATGATCTCGCGCAGGTCGGCGCCGGGTCGCTCAAGCTCGACGACATCGTCGCCGGCGAGGGCGCCAAGCTGCTGACCACGATCGCCGCCGCGCCAGGCGAAGTGAAGACGGAGGTCATCGACCTCGATCTGCGCACGCGCGGCGGCAAACCGGTGCCGGTGCGGCTGTTCCACAAGGTCGCATTCGGCGCCGACGGGCAGGTGGGCGCCTCGCGCACGCTGGTGCTCAACCGCGCGCGCGACGGCGGCAGCGAGGCGCAGCGCGCGGCGGAGGTGCGCTTCATGCGCTTCTTCCAGAACACGCCGATGGCGATCGCCACGGTCGACCGCTTCGGCCGCATCGGCCGCACCAATGTGCGCTTCGCCTCCGCCTTCGAGAGCGTGCTCAAGGCCGATGACCGATCCATCCTCAACGTGGTCGCCGAACGCGACCGCACGGCGCTGGAAGCCGCCATCCGCCAGGCGGCGGAAGGCCGCAGCGAGATCGCGCCGGTCGAAGCGGCGCTCGCGGGCCAGGCCGAGCGCTGGGCCAACTTCTTCGTGCTCGGCGTCGAGGATGCCGACGGGGAGGGCGAAGGCGAGGCGGCCATCGTCTATGCGCTGGAGACCACCGCGCAGCGCACGCTGGAGAACCGCATCCAGCAGCAGCAGAAGATGGACACGGTCGGCCAACTTGCCGGCGGCATCGCGCACGATTTCAATAACGTGCTCTCCGCCATCATGATGGCGACCGATTTCCTGCTCAACGCGCACCGACCGACCGACCCGTCCTTCAAGGACATCATGTCGATCAAGCAGAACGCCAACCGCGCCGCCGCTTTGGTGCGGCAGTTGCTGGCGTTCTCGCGCAAGCAGACCTTGCGGCCGCAGGTGCTCGATCTGAGCGAAGTGCTCAGCGATCTCGGCATGCTCCTGAAGCGCCTGATCGGCGAGAAGGTCGCGCTCGAGGTCGTGCATGGCCGCGACCTGTGGCCGGTGAAGGCCGACATTTCGCAATTCGAGCAGGTGATCGTGAATCTCGCGGTCAATGCGCGCGACGCGATGCTTGACGGTGGCAAGCTCACATTGCGTACCGCCAATGTCGAGGCGAAGGATTCCGGCAGCTTCGGCACCAAGGGCATGCCGTCGGGCGACTACGTGCTGGTCGAGGTGAGCGACTCAGGCACAGGCATTCCGCAAGACATCATTGAAAAGATTTTCGAGCCGTTCTTCACCACCAAGGAAGTCGGCAAAGGCACCGGGCTCGGCCTGTCGACGGTCTACGGCATCGTCAAGCAGACCGGCGGCTACATCTATGCCGACAGCGAGCCGGGCCGCACGACCTTCCGCATCTTCCTGCCGCGGCAC
>Ga0265342_10004934_pt1 | contig 10303 bp, 8 predicted proteins | sample 4CB327metaG_FD_203125 | JGI IMG/M metagenome (GOLD analysis project Ga0265342, IMG submission 203125) | Rhizosphere microbial communities from Carex aquatilis grown in University of Washington, Seatle, WA, United States - 4-CB3-27 metaG | ecosystem: Host-associated > Plants > Roots > Rhizosphere...
TGGCGAGTGCCAAGTCAGCATCGCGGGCGTCAAGCAGAAGGAAGCCACCGGCAAGGAGGCCGAGCTGGTCATCCTGACCCACGAAGTGCGCGAGTCAGCCATGCAGAAAGCGGTGGCAGACATCCGCAAGCTGGACGTGGTACTAGGCGTGCGTTCGCTGTTACGTGCAGATAGCTAGAGTCTTTCACCACAGAGAGCACAGAGGTCGGAAGGGAAGAAGGGGTTCGGATCGAACGCAACCCAACCCATCCCTTTCCGATCCGTCTCTGTGACCTCTGTGCCCTCTGTGGTTAAACAGCTAACTTCTCACGCTCGCTTCGGGCCGAAGAGCAGCGATACCGCGGTGGCCACCGCTAGCAGGCCCACCACCACGGCCAACGAAATCAGCACGGGGATCTGGAAGAGCGGCTGGGCCATGACCTTGATGCCAATGAAGGCCAAGATGGCCGAGATAGCGTACTTGAGATAGACGAGCTTCTGCGCCAGTCCCGCGACCAAGAAGTAGAGCGAGCGCAGGCCGAGCACGGCAAAGATGTTCGAGGTGAACACGATGAACACATCGGTGGTCACCCCGAAGATCGCCGGAATGGAATCCACGGCGAACATCACATCGGCCGCCTCCACCACCACCAGCACGGCCAGAAGCGGCGTCGCCATCAGGCGTCCTTCATTCCGTCCGAAGAAACGCGCGCCCAAATAGTCTGGCGTGATGGGAACCAGACGGCGAAACAGGCGCAAAACCAGATTGCGCGAGGGATCGACCGGCTTGTTTTCCTGGGCCAGGATCTTGATCGACGTGAACACCAGGAATGCGCCAAGCAGATAGAGCACCCAATGGAATGCGTGAATGGTCGCGGCCCCCGCGATGATGAAGGACCCGCGGGAAATGACTGCGCCCAGAATGCCCCAGAACAACACCTTGTACTGCACGTTTGGATTGACCTTGAAATACGACAGGATGACCACGAATACGAACACGTTGTCCGCAGACAAAGCCAGCTCGAGCAGCCAGCCCTGCAAAAAGTCCAGCCCCGTGCGCACGCCAAAACGTTTCAGGATGAAAAGGTTGAAAGCCAGGCCCAGCGAACACCAGACCGCGACCCAGATGGCGGCGTCGCGCATGCGCATGAGGCGTGCCTCGCGGTGAAACACGCCCAGGTCAATTGCCAGAGCGACGGCCACCACCGCGGCGAACAGGCCCCAAACCAAGGGTGTGCCAACCGCAGTCATCGTGTTGCTGCTTCCGGCACCTGCACGCGCACGTGGATGGGACCGCGCGCGGATGCATCGCCCGTTGCCCCGCTTGTAACGCGCGTCTGGGGCAGCATGAAGGTCTGATTCATGCAGCCCGCTATCGCGCCGGCCTTGCGCTGAAGCAAGACCACGCCGACCAGAAGGGCCAACAGCATGAGGACCCGCGTAATGGTCCCACGCGGCAGGGTGGCAAAGAAGCCCTTGCGCAGCTCTTCCTCGCCATCGCGCTGCTCGCTCACGACGTCCTCCGCAAGATATGCTTGACCCGCACGCGCGGCCGCCGGTTTCCCCTAAAGCTGTCCACCTCGGCCGTGCCGATGATGTCGAGCTGGGCGCCCTGGCCTGGATCGCGATCTGCCATGCCAAAAGCTATCGCATGGCTGACGGCCGCACCGCAAGCCAACGTGATCTGCAAGTGCGACGTGCCCACCACCCGGGTCGAGAGCGCCACCACGCCAGGTAGGGCGAAGAGCGGCTCGCTGTTACCCGCGCCGAACGGCGCCAGCCGCTCCAATTCCTCGACCTGGCGGAGATCCAGCTCAGCCAGGTCAGCAACTGCGTCCACCTCCAGGGCGGAGTCTTCCGGGCGTCCGTCGAAATGCCGCTGAGCCTGGGCGACGAACGAGGCACGAAATGCTTCCAGCTGCGCGGCCGACAATCCCAAACCTGCCGCCGCTGCATGTCCCCCGAACACCGTGAGATGTTGCTGGCAAGCCGCTAGCGATTCGTACAGATCGAGCCCGCCCACGGTTCGTGCGGAGCCCCGGCCACTGCCCTCCTTGAAGCCGACCACCACTACTGGCTTGTGGAATCTGTCGACCAGCTTGGCCGCCACGATGCCGACCACGCCCTGGTGCCAGCCCTCGGCGCCCAGCACCAGGGCTGCATCGTTGGGGAACTCCTCCGCCGCGCGCACCGCCTCGGTCCATATCTGGTCTTGGATCTTTTGCCGCTGCCGATTCATGTCATCGAGCTCGCCGGCCAGCCGGCCGGCCTCGGCCACGTCAGAGGCCAGCAAGAGATCCAAGGCCACCTGCGCGTCGCCCAGCCGGCCGGCCGCATTGAGGCGCGGAGCCAAACGGTAACTCACATCTGAGGTGATCACCGAGCCGCGATCGACACCCGCAATCTCGGAGAGGGCGCGCAGCCCGGGACGGCGAAACGCCGCCAGATCACGAAGACCAATGGAGGCCAGGATGCGATTCTCCTCGCGCAAGGGGACCATGTCTGCAACCGTGCCCAGCGCCACCAAGTCCAAGACTTCGCGTGGATCATAGGCCTCGGCCGCCGGGTGCCCCTGCCCGCGCAAACGCGTGCGCAAGGCTGCCGCCAAATAGAACGCCACCCCACACGAGGCGAGGCCCTTAAATGCGAAATTGTCGTCGCTGCGATGCGGGTTGAGCAGCGCGTAGGCGGCTGATGGTCCCGAGGGGACGTGGTGGTGATCGATGACGATGACGTCGACGCCACGGGCGCGACAGATCTCGACCGCATCTGCGTCGGTGGTGCCGCAGTCGCCGGTCACCACCAGGGTGCAGCCCTGGTCGAGAAAGCGCGTGGCATCGGCCGGCGACAGGCCGTAGCCCGACGAGCGATGCGCCACCCGCGCGACCACCTGCGCCCCGAAAGCGCGCAGCATGGTGGTAAGAACCGCCGCGGTGGTCACGCCGTCCACGTCGTAGTCTCCGAACACGCCGATGCGTTCGCCTGTGGTCACCGCCGGCACCAACCGGTCGAGTGCGCGATCCAGATCCGCTATCCCGTCAGGCGGGCGCAGATCAGCCAGCCGAGGTGACAAGAAGCGGCTCGCCGCCTCCGGCTCGCACAGGCCACGCGTGGCCAGCAGCGTAGCGGTCAAGCGACGCAGGTGCAATTCGTCGCGTAGGCGCGCTACCGTGGCTTCATCGCTCGGACGGACGCGCCAGGTGAGGGTCAAGATTGCGACCAGCCGGCGGGCATCGCCCAGGTCCCATCAGGTCTCGACCGGCTCTTCTTCCTCACGCCGGATCGGTCGGCGCGCCGGCCGAGCCGCTTGTCGCTTCTGCGCCGCCACATACTTGTCATTCAACCAGATGAGGATTGGACTGGCGATGAAGATCGACGAATAGGTACCTACGATGACGCCCACGTTCATGGCGAAGGCGAAATCGCGGATCACGCCGGTGCCGAATATGTTCATGGCCAGGGTCACGAAGAACACGGTGGCGCTGGTCAGAATGGTGCGCGACAGGGTTTCGTTGATGGCGTGGTTGACCACGCGATCAAAAGCGCGATCGCGATAGCGGCTGGCGTTCTCGCGGATACGGTCAAACACCACGATGGTGTCACTCATCGAGTAGCCGATGATGGTCAAGATCGCCGCCAGGGTGGTGAGCGAAAACTCCTTGTAGGTGATCGCGAAGGCGCCCACCGTGAGGAGGGCGTCGTGCAACAGGGCTACGATGGTGCCCGGGCCGTAGCGGAAGTCGAAGCGGAAGGCAATGTAGACGACTATGAGCAGGATGGCACCGAGCAGCGCCCGGATTCCGTCGAGCTGAAGCTCCTTGCCCGCCTTGGAGCCCACCGAGGACACCTGCGGAATGCTGGTCACCGCACCCGCGCCCAGCTTGGCGTCCAGCGCGGCACGCACCTCGGATTCCATGCCAACCAGGGTGGCCTCGTAGGTGTGGTCCTGCGGCGGGCCGAACTGCTGCACGCCCTTGTCCGTGGTGTTGGTGCCAGCCGCTTTGAGTGCAGCGGCCAGTGTCGTCGGCTCCACGGCCTTGTCGAAGCGGATGTAGACCTTGTCGCCGCCCTCGGAGAACTCGAACTTCTTGAGAATGGCATCACCCACCCGTGCCAGCACCACCTCGACCTTCTTGGCCTGCTCGGGTGACATGACCGACACGGGAGCCAGGCGGATCATGTACGCGTTGTTCGAGCCGCGCTCCATCGCGCTGCCGTACTTCACCACGTCGGCATTCTCGAACCCCTTGGCCGCCAATGCCTCGCGCACGGCGCCGGCCTCGACGGGCTTGGAGAAGTCGACCACGATTTCGGTCCCGCCGCGGAATTCAACGCCCCAGTTCAACATGTGCCCACGACTCTTGATGACGTAGGCGTTGATGGGGAGCATGAGGAAGGTGACCAGCAGCAGGGTTATGGACGTCCCAATCCAGTACTTCTGCGTGCCGATGAAATCGAGGTCGATGCCGGGCTTGATGACCTCGAAAAACTTCTGATTCGCCGCCATCGGTATATCTCCTGCCTGCTAGATGGAAAGCGTCACGGGAACCGACCCGCGGCGACCCACGATGAGATCGAACATCCAGCGCGATATCCACACCGAGGTGAGCAGGTTAGAAACGATGCCCACCAACAGGGTGACGGCAAAGCCGCGGATGGGGCCGGAGCCGTAAGAGTACAGAACGATACCGGCCACGAAGTTGGTCACGTGCGCGTCGAACACGGTCCAGAACGCGCGCTGGAAGCCGGCATCAACCGCCGTGCGCGGCGACTTGCCGTGGCGTAACTCCTCGCGTATGCGCTCGTAGATGATGATGTTGGAGTCCACCGCCATACCGATGGTGAGCACCAAGCCCGCAATGCCGGGCAAGGTCAGTGAGGCCTCAAAGGCGGCCAAGATAGCCACCATAAACAGCATGTTGAGCACCATGGCCAGATTCGCGATGAATCCAGCCATCCGGTAGTAGATAAGCATAAACAGCACCACCGCGATGGCCCCAATCATCATCGAGAACTTGGCCTTGTCGATGGAGTCCTGACCCATAGTGGCGCCCACCTGGGTTTCAAACGACTTCTTGAGCGGAGCGGGCAGAGCACCCGAGCGCAGCACCGCGACCAGGTCCTTCACCTCTTGCTGCAGCTTGAAAGGATCACCGTATCCGCCCATGGTGATGCGGCCGCGCTCGCCAATCTTGGACTCGATGACCGGCGCGCTGGTGATTTTGTCGTCGAGCACGATGGCCATCTTGCGGCCCACATTCTCGCCGGTCAGCTTCTCCATCATGTCGGAGCCCTGGCGGTTCATGGTGAAGGACACCTCGGGCCGGCCCATTTCATCCCAGGTTGCGTCGGCCATGGCCAAATACTCGCCGGTCACCCCGGCGCGCCTCTTGAGTAGGTAAGTGCGATAGAACTTCTCGGGCGCAGCTTCGCCACTCTCGCGCGGGCTGATCTCCTCAAGCGCCAGCTCGCGATCCGGGGGCACCGCCAAATCGCCCGACAGGGCGGCGATGAACTTCTCCAGCCCGGGACGGTCCTTGCTGCGCAGGTAGACGTCTTCGTGCTGCTGGCCCGAGTGCTTCTCGGTCCAAGTTTCGGGCTCGGCCTTGATGGGGCCCTCCTTGGGCAGGCTGGCGGCCAGCTTCTTCATGTACTCCGTACCGTCGTCGACGATCTTGAACTCAAGCTGGGCGGTGCGGCCGATGATGCTCTTGATGCGCTCGAAATCGGACTGTTTGAGGCCGGGCAGCTCGACCACGATGTCCGTGCCCTTCTTGATGATGGTGGGCTCGGCCACACCGAACTTGTCCACGCGACCCCGGATGGTCTCGATAGCCTGGCGCAACGCCAGTTCCTCCACCTCGACCACGCGATCAGGGTCGTAGCGAAGCCGAAGCGTACCCGCCGCGGCATCACGGCTGATCTCGTCCAGCTCGCGACGGTAGGGTTTGAGCAGTTCCGCGTCCACGCCGGCCAGGCCTGCGGGATTCTTGAACGAAATAACGATGTCGTCGCGCCCTTCGCGCCCCACGGTGACATCCGGCGTCTTCTTCTTGATGGCGTCCTCGATGTCGTTCGACAGACGGTCCACCTTGCCGGACACGGCCTTTTCGATATTCACCTCGTAAACAAGGTGCAGGCCACCCTGCAAGTCCAGGCCAAGCTGGATGCGCTTGGTGAAGTGCTCTTTGAAGAAAGCCGGACGCTTCTCCTCGGGCACCACCGTGGGCACCAGGTAGAGGCCGGCAAGAATGATGGCACATCCGTAAAGGAGTGCCTTCCACCACCACGATCGTTCCATGAAATGATCCTTGCTGCGCTAGGAGGTCTTGTCGTCCGCTTTGGGGGTTTCGCTGAATTTGTGACGACCGGTGACTGCACTGCGCAGGACGCGGAGACGGACGCCCTCCTGGACCTGCAGCGTGACCACGTCGTCCTTGATTCCCGTGATGCGCCCGATGAGTCCGCCGGTGGTAGCGACGTCGTCGCCTTTTTGCAACTCGGACAGCATTTTCTGGTGTTCTTTCGCCTTCTTGGACTGCGGGCGAATGACCAGAAGATACATGACGCCGAAAATCAGCAGCATGGGAATCAGCATGCCGCCAAGCGCACCGCCCGGAGACGATGAACCCGAAGACGATGCCTGGGCCAACGAGACAAGGTATTGAGTCACGAAGGGAAACGCTTAGCAGAGGGGGGATCCGGGGTCAAGCTAAGCCGGTGGGGGGTTCCGCGATAGCCGCAGGAGGTCGTAGACGTAGAGGCGTGCGGCACGCGGCACCCGTGCCCCACACGAACTCACTTACGCCCTCACTCACGCTAGCCGCGACCCGCGACCCGGCCTGCTCAGCGGTCGCGAATTTCCCGACAAGCCCTATTTGGCCGCCGGCGTGGTCTTTGCCGGAACCTCTCGACCAAAGACCGCATCGGACCTGAACTTGCCAGGCAGATAGCGGTCGAGATGCCCCAACCACCAGAGCACCGCAAGAGCCGCCAGCACAAGCAGCGTCAGGTACAACCGCCAGGGCAATCGCTTCTGCGCAAGCGGATCGCGCAACTGGCGCCGCGCTCCGCGCGGCAGCGCCGCCACCTTGGTCAGGGCCGAGCCAAAGGGGATGTTGATCTTGGCCAGAGCGTTCACCGACCAGCCGTTCGCATCCAGGATGGGGCCGACGTTGCGCTGGCGCAGCTTGAGCCAGGCAATGAGCATGGACGGGCCGGAAATGGCAAGCAGCAGACCCAGCGCTCCCACTGGCATCCACATGCCCAATCCTAGGAAGGTGGCCAGGATGCTGGACAGGAAGGTCGCCATGCCCGCAACTGCGACACCGATGGCGGCCACCGTACCCACGTCGATCTTCTTGGGCTCGGGCATCTTTGCTGCCGCGTCTTCAGCCTTGGTCTTGTCGGCATGCGCGGTTTGCATCGCCGCCGCTTGCGTCTTCTGCCGCGATTCCTCATCGGCGGCCGAGGCGCGTTTGGCCACCTGCTCCTCGATCATGCGCACGAACCTCTTGTAGGGCGCCCAGGCGGCCTGCCGGATGTTGATGGGATTCTCGATGATGCGCGTGACCGTGGCGTCCCAGTCGCTGCCCTGGTGGTCGTAAAACACCCCGTTGCGACCCACCATCAGATTATCCGTGCCTCCGCCGGTGACCACCGCGACGATGCTGCGCTTCTCGCCCGCCTTGCGAGTGCAGTCGCAGTACACCAGGAAGGCGCGGGCCAGCCCAGCGACCGCGGCGTGCTTGCTGGCATCTTCGACCGGCAAGCACAGGCTGCAGCTCCGGCCGTCCAGGTAGAGGGTGCCGACCTGGAAGATGGCGCGGCGTTGGCCGTAGAACTCGGAGAAGTTAACGAAGTTGCGCACTAGGCGCGACAAGTCACGGCGGAAGAGGATCATCTTCTCCACCAGGTCGATCTGACTGCTTTGGTCCTCCAGCGCGGCATCCTTGACCACCAGGGCGCCGAGGTCCTGCCGGAAAGTCCCGGCATGCAGCTCGCGCACGCGGGCGTCGCCCAGCGCCGCCAGAGCGGCGGACGGCCGAGCAGCTTGCCAGGTGGCAAATGGTGCCAGTCTCTCCTTGATGGTGCTCCAGTCCGACTCGGTCAGCGCCGCCTTGTCAGCACCCAGAATGGGCCTGACGGCGGCAGCCACCAGAACCGCCACCTTGGACGCCCAAGCCGGATTCATCCCTTCGTGGAGAAACAAGGAACGCCCGGCTCCGATCGCGGCGAGCGGGAGCTGCGCGATCTCGGCGGCATCGTTGGTCAGGCTCTTGCCGGCCAGCGCGGCCAGGTCGCTCTCGGCAGGACCGAGCGCTGCGACGGCGCGGCTGTCAAAGGCCGCCAGGCGGCAGCGGGCGAAGTAGTCGTCGACTTTGGCTCGGACTGCGGCCACGGCCTCGGCAGCCTCGCTAGTGGCGCCCCCCAGCGGCCGGATGGCTGCATCCTGGTCGGCCTGGCCGAGCCACGCCACAGTGGCGGCGGCCTCTTCGAAAAACCTGTCGATGCTTGCCTGATCCACACCCGGCTTGCCGCTCCGGTCAGGCTTGCTGCCCATGGCCGCGATGATGTCTTCGATGGCCCGGTGGGTGGCTTCGTCCTCCGCGCTGTCAGCGGGCACGATTCCGTCGCCGTTGAATCGGCTTGCGGCCAGTATTTCGGCAGCGCCGGTCACGTCCTCGGCCGAGACGGTGCAGGCGTCGGGCCGGCCCAGTTTGGCGAGCAGGCGCCGGGACGCGGCCAGGGTCAGGCGTAGGACAACTGGTCGCGTGGGGAGCCCGCCGGCTCTGCCGGCGGCGTACCATCGCGGGAGGGTTTGGGAACCCTTTGAGGGTTCCCATGTTAGAAGAATGAATAGAGCAGCGTGATCTCGGTAAGCGTGTCGACCTTGTCGGCAAACTCCCAGGAGCGGTAGTCAGTGGGGAATGAGATGGTCGTGCCGGCGGGGATGCTTGTGCCGGCGGACGCCACAACAACCGACGGAACCGGCCGGGGCGCGGGGTTCTGGTCGTACTTGACGGTGAAGGTGAGGCCGAGGGCGAGTTTCTTGAAGAGATTCGTACTGATCCCCAGCTTGCCATTGATGCGCGTGTCGTGAAATGCATCTACGCCGGTGGAACCGTCGGTGGCGTTGAGGGCATTCTTCTCGTGGTTGAGGTTGAGCAAGGCTTCCACGCTCGCGGTCAGGCCGGTCGCAGAAGTGAGCGAAAGCGTCTCTCCCACCAACATGCGCGCCGAGTGAATGGTGACCGGGTCGATGGTTTTGCCCGTCTGTTGCACATAGCGCTCATACGAGAAGTCGTAGCCAAGTTCGGCCAATACCAGGTTCCACTTGTCCTTGCGTAGCTGGCGGCTGTAGCCGACCTGCCCGCCGCCGAAAAGTGTCTTGCCGGCGATCTTGTCCCCGGCCCACTGGGTGCTGGCATAGGCGACGTTGTTCGCGGACAGAAAGCGATCGTAGCGGGCCTTGGTGGCCCAGTTGTTGGTGCTGGTCACCTCTGTCCGGTCGACCGACTGGATGACACCTGTGCTGCTGTCGGCGGTGGCCACCAGATTCTTCGAGCGGCCATAGGCAACGCCGGCTTCCAGCTCCAGCTTGTTGTTGCCTTCTTTGCGCGAGCCGTTCACCCCGAAAGTGACGTTGGTGGCCTGCGAGTTTCCCGAAGTCATGACGAAGCCGCCCTTGCTCTGCACCTTCCATTCCACCTTCGGGGCCGGCGACACTGCGGGAGGTGTTTCGGGCTTGGCAACCGGAGGCGGTGGCGGTACTGGCTCTGGCGGTGGCGGCGCTTGCTCTGGCGCTGGCGGCGCTTGCTCTGGCTGGCTCGCCTCGGCCGATGCCGCAGGCTTGGCCTCGGACGCCTCGGTGGGAGCCGCCTTGGGCTCGGACGCGGTTTCTTGGGCTAGGGCGTGGCTACCTGCCAGGGTCAACACGAATGTCGCCAAGCCGGCCACGGCAGCGCGATTCGCATTTCGCAATCGGGACGAACCAGGATTTCTCAAATCGAACATGCAGCACCTCCGGGCGAATTGGATGCGATTGTTGGGCAAAGGTCACGCGGATACCAGATGCTTTGAGTCAGCTCCGCTGCGCCGTCAAACCTCATCATCCGCAAAGGCCAAGACTTCGCGGATGTGCTCGGCCCCGGTGACCAGCATGACCAGGCGGTCAAAGCCCATGGCCACACCACAAGTGGGTGGCATGTTGGTCAGGGAAGCCAGCAGCTTCTCATCGATGGGATAGACCGCCCTGCCCTGCTGGCGGCGCAGCCCGGCCTCTGCGACGAAACGCGCGCGCTGCTCGACCGGATCGCAGAGC